>CABFVV010000079.1_pt1 | contig 43356 bp, 38 predicted proteins | sample 8864751 | NCBI WGS metagenome assembly CABFVV01 (sample SAMEA5735770, study PRJEB23740) | soil metagenome | biome: forest; feature: forest soil; material: soil | place: USA | collected 2013-10-13 | depth 0.1 m | reverse complement strand
GCCACACGCCGTTGTGAAACACCGGCGTGAAAATCCCCGGAATCGCAATCGAGGCGCGCACCGCGTCCACCACGCTGCCGTCCTGCAACCAGCTCTCGCGGCCCGAATCGAGTTCGGTGGCCACCGCCGCAAACGGCATGTTCAATTGCGCGATCGAGCGGCCGGCGAATTTGTCCGCGAATATCTGGATCACCTTGCGCCCGCCCAGCAGGCCGCCCGAAAAACGCAGATCGAGCAGCCTCACCACAGTTTGCCAGGTGAGCTTCGAAACCCATTCTTCGAGCCAGTCGAGATCGCCGTTGGCATACACGGCACCCACCAGCGCACCGATCGACGTGCCGCACACCACATCCGGCTTGATGCCCGCGTCGTGCAACGCGCGGATCGCACCGATATGCGCCCAGCCACGTGCTGCACCGCCCCCCAACACCAGCCCGATCCGGCTGTATCGACGTCGATTTATCATGTGTTCCCCGCCTTTTATCGGCTAGCGCCCGCGTATCACGTCCGAGCGCGATGTCGTGTACACCTTCTGATATTGGTCGAAGTGCACGTTGAAAATGCCTTCTTCGGTCACGCCGCCCTCGCGCCACTTCCAGCTCCACACGGTTTCCGGTTTGAGCGGAAACACGGCGGTCTGGCCTGGCTTGCCGAGCAGGCGGCGCACTTCGTCTTCAGTCATGCCGATGCGAACCTTCCCGAAGTTGTCGGCGGTCAGCACCTGCGTGATGGATTGCAATTTGCCGTCACGGTCGATGTCGACCATGTATGTGTTGAGCCCCTGCGGGCCACGCGGATATTCGAAACGCTTGGAACCGTCGGTAAACGTGCGCTCGGTTTCCGGCTTGCCCATCTGATCGCGGATCTGCGCTTCGGTCGTAATGCCCGGCGTCATATTCTTGAGTAGCAACGCGTCCGGCTTGACGGCGTTGAAGAATTCCTTGAGTTTTTGCACGGCGCGGTCGCTCTGTTGGTCGTCGCAACCGGTCAGTGCAACGCACGCGGCCAGCATGGCGATAGTAAGCAGTTTGAGGCTCACAGCGAGTTTCCTGTACGGACACGAAGCGGCAATTCGCCCGCATCCTTTTGTGTAGGGCGTACTACAGGATAACCGCGTGCGGAAAAAACCGCGAGCGAAGGCAACAAGGCGGCTGTGGGCCGTCGTCATGCAGCGTGGTTTGCGGTGGAATGCGATTGCGCGACGAGGTTGCGAAAAAAACCGGGGAAAGCCACAGGAAAAACCACCAGCGAAGACGTCGCACATCGCGCCGCAACAGGCGCGGCAAGAGGGCGGAAAATCCGCAGTGAACCCGAGAAAGCCGTCGCCACAAGCAAAAAGGCGACGCTGTGCAAAGCGTCGCCAAGTCGGTCGATGGTCAAACCGGAAAACAGACAGCGGCTGAACAGCCGCTTGAAACGCAGCATCACGGACGACGCGCAGCGGTCCGGTCCCGGGCGAAGCGGTGAGAGACCTTGACCTCTGACCTTGCGCCGTCGCCGGAATGGCGGACCGCTGCTTGTTTGGCCGCCCTGGTCCCTCGATAAGCCTTCCAAGTGCAGCTAATCTAAACGGATTGGCCGATTTAAACGAGAGCGCGTTTACACCGAATCGGCAGAGGATTTGCAGTGTGCTGCGCAGGCGCTGCACCCGGTTTGCGTGGCGGTCGCGCAGTTCTCCCTACGCGCGGACAAACGCGGCAAAACCCGCACGCCCTGCCCCCTGCAGCACCGAGTCGTTCTGCGGCGTATGAATCCGCGCGCACAGCACATCGCGATAGTGGCGCTCGAGCGCATTGTCACGACTCAGACCGGGATTGCCGCTCGCCTCGACGGCCAGTTGCACCGCCTCGATGGCCTGATTCGCCACCATGTATTTGACGAGCGGCGCTTCGTTGAGTGTCACGCGTTCAGCATGCACGCTTGCGTCGAGCAGCACGCGATTGCTGAACAGCAGCGCGTCGATGCGGCCGAGCGTCTGCTGAAACGCGGGCAGGCTCGCGAGCGGCGCGCCGAGATTGCCAGGTGTGCGTTCAGCGGCCCATTGCGCGAACCAGTCGCGCGCCGCCCGTGCGACGCCGTCGTACACCGCCGACAACAGCACGCTCATCCAGGCGAAGCCGAGTGCATCGAGTCCCGCACCCGGCTCGCCGGGCGGATGGACGTCAACCGCATGAGCGGCCGGTACGAACACGTTGTCGAACACGAGCTCGTGACTGCCCGTGGCGCGCATGCCAAGATGATTCCACTCGCTGCCGACTCGCACGCCCGGGGTGTCCCGATGTACCAGCCACACGCCGACGCGCGGCGGCGTCTCGTCGCTGCGCGCCCATACCGCAAGCCAGGTGAGGCCGGGGCTGCCGGTCGAGTACAGCTTGCTGCCGTCGATGATCCAGCCATCGGCACTGCGCCTCGCAAGCGTCGACGGCAAGCCGCCGCGTGCCGGCGTGCCCAGCTCGGGTTCGACGCGCAGCGAGTTGATCAATGCGCCATCGCGTACCGCTTCACGCGCCACACGTTCACGCAGTTCGACAGGCCAATGCGGGTTGCCCTGCAAGCGATGATGAAACAGGTATTGCATCACCAGCACCAGTGCCGTGGACGGCTCGCCGCGCGCCACTGCGCGCACCACCTTCAAGGCCTGCGGCAAGCTCGCACCCGCGCCGCCAAGCAATGCGGGCACCGTCAGCGAGAGCAGATCGAATTCGTGCAGGCGCGCCAGGTTGGCGTGAGGAAATTCGGCCGTGCGGTCGTAGTGAGCCGCACCGGCAGCGAACTCGCTCGTGAGCCGCCCGAGCAGTGCGTCGAACGCAGCGCTATCGAGCGGTGGATGACGGCGTGTCACCGCGCTATCGGCAATCGGGGCATTCATGCGAGGACTCCGGCAGGCCGCATCAAGGCAGCGGGAAGCTGCGATCGAAGCTCGTCCGCACGTCGAGATGCGCACGGATCACGTTGGCGGCTTCGTAGGTATCGGCAGTGCGCTGCTGCGCGCTGACGACGCTGTCGTCGATCGCAACCGGATGCACCTGGCCGCGCTGATAGACGGTTTTCAGCACATCGGTCGGCAGACCGGTGACTTTTGATTGCATCGCCGCCACTTCATCGGGATGCGAAAGCGCCCAACGCTGGCCGATCGCCACGCGTCGCAGGAAGTCGGCGAGTTGCGCGCGCTTGTCCGCGATCGCACGTTCGGTCGCAACCTGATAGCTAAGCCCTTCGGACAGGCCCACGCCGTTGGCGATGATGCGATCGTGATCGCGCGCTTCGCCGAGTGCCGTGTACGGGTCCCACACCGACCATGCGTCGACACTGCCCGACGCCAGCGCCGCCTTCGCATCGGCGGGTGCGAGGAACACGAACGTGACGTCGCTGACCGGCACATTGGCCTTCTTCAATGCGGCGAGTGCGAGATAGTGGCCGATCGAGCCACGCGTCGTGGCGATACGTTTACCCTTCAGGCTCGCTGCATCGTTCAACGGCGATTGCGCGCCGACGACGATCGCCAGATCCAGCGGATTCGACCGAGTCGCTGCGACCGCACGTACCCGCGCGCCGGCTGCGAGCGCGAACACGAGCGGCGCATCGCCCAGTCCGCCGACATCCACCGCGCCGGCGTTCAGCGCTTCGCCAAGCGGTTGCGCGGCAGGAAAGTTGAACCACTCGATCTTGTACGGCAGGTCTTTGAGTTGTCCGGATGCTTCGAGAATGCCGCGTGTTTGCAAGGACTGGTCGCCGACTTTGAGCACGGGTAGATCCGCTGCATAAGACTGCGTTGCGCAAAGCGTCGCGCACAGTGCGAGCACCGCCGCGCCGAGTGGTTTGAGCAACGCGCGTTGCAAGACGGATGAAGCGGAGAACGAAGAACTAGAAGTCGTCATGGCGGCGATTACGTCGAGGCATTCAGATAATGTGCTATCGACGATAAGGCACGCATCTGTATAAGACAAACGCATTATTCTGCTAAGCAAATATGCGAATTTTCTTGCCCGGTGAGGCGTGCGCGCACATCGATACGGGTATCATCGAACGCACGAATCTTGCGCCTCGCTGCGCACTCATCAAGTCACCGCTCATCATGAAGATCGACGAAATCGACGCCTACGTCACCGTCATTCGCTGTCAGTCATTGCAACAGGCGGCGCTCTCACTCGGCCTCACGCAGCCGGCGATCACGCGCCGTCTGCAGAATTTCGAAGAGGCGCTCGGCGTCGAATTGCTCGACCGCAATACACGTCCGCTCAAGGCGACGGCAACGGGCCGCATCGTCTACGAACAATGCCGCGTGATCCAGCGTGAACTCGACGTGCTGCGCGAGATCGTCGCCACCGACACGCCGCCCGTGGGCACGCTGCGCCTCGGCGTCGCGCAGACCATTGCCGATATCGCGCTGACCGATGCGATGCGCGGCCTCAAGTCGGCTTATCCGGATCTGCAGGCGCGTGCGTCGACCGGTTGGGGCAGCCAGCTTCTGCAACGCGTCGAACAGGGCGAACTCGACGCCGCCGCAATCCTGCTGCCGAGCAACAAGACCTTCGACGAGATCTTGTTGGCGCGCTCGCTTGGCCGCATCAAACTGGCCGTGGTCGCGCAGAAAGGCATGTTGAAAAAACGCACGCACGCGCTGGCGGAATGCCAGTCGATCGGGTGGGTGTTGAATCCGGATGGATGCGGCTTTCGCGATGGCCTGCAACGCACGCTGACAGGTCTCGGACTCGCGCTCAAGCTCAATCTGGAAACGCTCGGCACCGAACTGCAATTGCAACTGGTCGCCGACGGCAACGGTCTCGGCCTCGTGCCCTTACCGCTGCTGCACGCCAGCGCTCACGCGGACGCACTCGATATCGTGTCGATCAGCGACTTCAAGCCACTCATCGACATCTGGCTCGTGCATCCGCGCGTGCTGGGTAAATTGCAACAGCCGGTCGAGCGCTTCGGCGCGGCGATCGAGCGGCAATTCAAGGAAGCGCGAGCGCAGCGCGCGGCTTGAGCCACGCGCCGCTTGCCCATCAGATCACGCGAAAACCGTGTGTACCATCGCGCCCAAGCTGAGCAACGAGGCCGTACTCCCACTCCAGATAGGCGTTCATCGCTTCGCGCGCGTTGTCGGTTCCCTCATACGGACGACGATACCGATCGATGCGCGGAGACGCCAGCCGCGTCTCACCGCTCTCCACGGCAAAGCCCGCTTCGATCCACGCGTTCGTGCCGCCGGCCAGCACCTGCACCGGCTTGCCCGTCAGTGCCGCCAACTCAGGCGCGGCAAAGCGCGCAAGCAGACTGCTGCCGCAGGTCACCACATAACGCTGCGCATCCGGCAGCTTGCGCAACGCTTCGTCGAGTTGCCCACGAATCGCGAACCATGCGCCCGGAATATGGCGCTTCACATAGTTCGCGCTGGTCGTGAAATCCAGCACGACGGTGCCCGGTGATTGCAGCAGCGTCACCAGTCCGGCCGGTGTGATCTCATCGGCAGCAGGCGGCGTGGGCGCAAAGCGCGCGGCGGGCGCGGCGCCCTTTTCGCTGAAGTCCGCGTTGCCCAGGCCGTCCACCACATACACCTCGACGTTCATCTGCGCGAGCCACGACGCGGTCATGTTCGCGCGCACGCCGTCGTTATCGGCGAGGATCACGCGCGCGCCGCGCACCGGCGCAAACATGTCGGTCTCCTGCACAAGTTGACCACCCGGCGCATTGCGAAAACCGGGTACGTGGCCCGCTTCGTATTCTTCCGGCGAACGCACGTCGAAACGATAGACGGTGCGTACCGCCTCGTCGGCCCAGCGACGCGCTTCGTCACGCGACGTGCGGCCTACTTTGGCGCGATCCGCCACCCCGCGCGCGGAATCGGCGGCGGCGAGGCGAAGTGTGTCGTCGGCAATCGGCTCGAAGCGGCGTGAGCTGCCGTGCGCGAGCGCCTGACCCGCAAGCGTCCAGCCGATGGTGCCATTGCGGAGCGCCGCGACCGGATTCGGCACGCCCGCATTGATCAGCGACTGCGCGCCGATAATGCTGCGCGTGCGCCCCGCACAATTGACGATGATCCGCGTGGCGGGATTCGGCGCGAGCTGCCGAGCGCGCAACACCAGTTCCGCGCCTGGCACGCTGATGCTGCCTGGAATATTCATGGTCTGGTATTCGTCGAAGCGGCGTGCGTCGAGCACCACCACATCGGCTTCATGATCGAGCAGTGCCAGCACTTGCGGCGCGCCGAGGGACGGCGTATGGCGCTCGCTTTCAACCAGTTCGCCGAATGCCTTGCTCGGCACGTTGACGTCCTGGAACAGCTCACCGCCCGCCTCGCGCCAGCCTTGCAGACCGCCATCGAGCAGCGCGACATTGGTATAGCCCAGCTCGCTCAACCGGCGTGCGGCGCGTTCGGCAAGCCCTTCGCCGTCGTCGAACAGGACGACCGGCACGTCGCGGCGCGGCAAGCGGACCGGCGCTTCCAGTTCGAGCCGCGAGAGCGGCAGATTGGCAGCGAACAGCGGATGACTGCGCGCGTGCGGATCCTCCTCACGCACGTCGACGAGCGCGATTTCCTCGCGCTCGAGCAGTGCGCGGCGCACGTCTTTGAATGATCGGGTACGGAATTCTGTAGCGAAACTCATGAGATCAGGGACTCCTTCGAAACATTCCAGATATTCGGCAACACATCGTTCGAGTAGCCGGAGATAAAGGTTTTTCGGCCTCCGCCGGCCGGATAGACGGAACGCGTCACCGCGCCAATATTTCCACCGTACACGTGAATGCTGATCGACGTACGATCGTGAAAAGCATTACTCACACGATGGATATCGCCGATGCGCGGCGAGACAGCATCCACCGCGCCGGCATCGAGGCGCTTTGCCGCCCCCTCTTCTTCCAGCGCGCCATTTGGCGTGATGCGATACCCCTGAGCAATTTCCGCACCACGCAACACACCGATCAAACCCCATACCGTGTGGTCATGAACCGGCGTCGACTGGCCCGGTCCCCATACAAAACTTACGATTGAAAAACGCTGCTGCGAATCCGCGTGCAACAGGAATTGTTGATAGCGCTCGGGATCGGGCTGCGCGAAGGCGTCGGGCAACCAGTCGTCGTGGGCGATCAGCTCGTGCAGCGCGGCGCCGCCGGCTTCGAGCAGATGCGCTTCGGGCGCGCGCTCGTCGACGAGTGACGCAATCCGGCCGACGAACGCGCGCAGCCGGTCCGGTCTCAAAGCTTGAGTCATCGAATGTTCAGAATGTGGGTTGACTTGAATCGGTCACGCACCGCGGGCGAGCGCGGCGTTGAAGGTATCGGTCCATAACGGTGCGACGTCGACATGCCGGTCGATGACCGCGGCGCGCGCGAACGTATCGGCAACCTGCTGCTCGCTGGCGATATCCGCCGCCGTGACGCCGGTGACGCGGCGCGCCTGGCTCTGGTTGCGATACAACGAACGGATCGCCTCCTCGGGCACCCGCAACTCCGCTGACAATACCTTCGCGTAGGCGTCCTGATGCTGTCCGAACCACGTGCAGGCGCGTTGCAGCCGCACCAGCAGATCCGCGGACGCGGCCCGCCGTTGCGGATCGGCGAGTACCGACGGATGACCGTAGTACAGGTAATTGCCGGACAAATAGCCGTTGGCGTTTTTCAGCACGCGCGCGCCAGCTTGAGAGATCGCAAGCGGCACGTTGTAGCCGTAGATCGCCCAGGCATCGAGCGAACCGGCGTTGAAAGCGGCGAAACCGTCGCGCGGCGCGAGCGAGGTGGCCTGAATATCGCTGAACGATAGCCCCGCCTCTTCGAGCATGCGCAGCAGGTAGTAGTGCGTCGTGGTGGCGCGCAGATAGCCGACGCGTTTGCCCTTCAGATCGGCGATCGAGCGGATCGTCGAGCCCTTCGGGACCAGCACCACCTGATTGTTGACGTCGTCCTTGTAGACGGCGATCACGCGCACCTGAGCGTTCTGCAGCCGCGCGAAGATCGGTGGGATTTCGCTGCCGGAGGCGATATCGAGCGAGCCGCCGTTCATCGCCTCGACCATCGCGTTGCCGGACTGGAATTCGGACCAGTCGATGGTGTAGGGCGTGTCCGCGAGGCCTGCGGTTTTCAGCAACGTAGCGTCGCCGCCTTTGTAGGTTGCGACGCGCAAACGGACTTTGCTGAGATCGACAGGCGGATCGGTTTTCTCGCTTGCTGCCGGCGTGGCTGCTGCGGCGGCTGTCGAAATCAAACCTGTGCCTGCCGCGCCGAGAAATGAGGCTGAAAGCGCGGCCGGCAGCGCGGACACGAGCCAGCGGCGCCGGAGCGAAACCGGCGAATCGAAACGTTGGGTCATCTTATGGGGTGCTCAGGTAAGGACGTCAGGCTCGGCTTCGACCAGCCCTTCCAGCAGGCTCTGGAACGCAAACAGCGCACCGCCAGGGCGGCCGACCTGCTCGTGCGTGAGCGTGGCGACGTCGTGCGGGATGGCTTGTGGTGTGCCTGCGGCTTCGGCAAGCAATTGCGCATGGCAGGCGTTATCGAGCGCGATATACCACCAGGCCGCCGCCTCGACGCTCGGACCCGCCGTCAGGATGCCGTGATTCTTCAGGATCACCGCCTTGCGTTCGCCTAGCGCCGCCGCGATGCGCGCACCTTCATCGGTATCGAGCACCACGCCGCGGAAATCGTCGAACAAGGCATGATCCTGATAGAACGCGCACGAGTCCTGCGTCAACGGATCGAGCGTGCGGCCGAGCGTCGACCATGCCTTGCCGTAGAGCGAATGCGTGTGCGCGGCGGCGATTACATCGGGGCGCGCCTCGTGAATCGCCGCGTGAATCGCGAAGGCCGCCTGATTCACCGGGCCCTCGCCGACCACGATCTCCCCTTCTGTATTCACCAGCAGCAGATCGGACACACGAATGCGGCTGAAGTGCTTGCCAAACGGATTGACCCAGAAGTGATCGGGCCACTCCGGATCGCGCGCGGTGATATGGCCGGCGAGACCCTGATCGAAACCATAGCGGGCGAACAGGCGAAACGCCACGGCGAGCCGTTCCTGCCGATAGCGACGTTCGGCCGCGATGCTGGCGCGCGGCGGGACGTCGTCGAACCAGAATTTGCGCAGCGGCGCGTGACGCTGGAGCGGAGGCGTATCTGCGGTGTTTTGCAGCGTGGGGGCACTTTGTCGAGCTGGAGCGTCTTGCAGCGCGTGCTTGCTTAGCGGCTCTGGGGTGCCTTGCAACGCGCTGGTGCTTAGCGGCACCGGGGTGTCTTGCAGCGTGTTAGTGCTTTGCGGCTCTGGGGTGCCTTGCAACGCGTTAGTACTGTGCGGCTCCGAGGTGTTTTGCAACGCGGCGGACAGATCGGTCATCGTGGCTCCGTTCAGGCGGCTACGCGTTCGACGCGCGCGATCCGTTCGCGAGTGGCCGGAATCAGCTCGCGGCCATAGTCGACGGCGTCTTCGAGCGGATCGAAGCCGCGCACGAGGAAGGTCGACACGCCGAGCGCGTAATACTCCGCCAGCGTTTCGGCGACCTGCTCCGGCGTGCCGACCAGCGCGGTCGAATTCGAGCGTCCGCCGATTTCCTTGGCGACGCCGGTCCACAGACGTTCATCGACGCGATCCGACTGACCCGATGCCGCGAGCAGCCGCCGCGCGCCTTCACTTTGCGCCGGGCCGCCGACGCCGAGTCCTTGCGCCGCGCGCAGCCGCCGGGTTTCCTCGAGGATGTGCTCCGCGCGTTCCCACGCGGCTGCTTCGGTAGCCGCGAGGATGGGCCGGAACGATACGGAAAAGCGCACGTTACGGCCGTGTTTAGCGGCTTCGGCACGCACGCGGGTGACCTGTTCGCGCACTTGCGCCTTCGATTCGCCCCAAAGCGCGTAGACATCTGCATGACGTCCGGCGATTTCGAGCGCGGGCGCGGATGCGCCGCCGAAGTACACGGGGATATGGGGTTGCTGCACCGGCTTCACTTCGGAGAAGCCTTGTTCGAAGCGGTAGTACTGACCGCTGTGATCGAAGGGTTTCGCTTCGGTCCAGATGCGGCGCAGGATGTGCAGGTATTCGTCGGTGCGGGCATAGCGTTCGTCATGCGACAGGTAGTCCCCATCGCGGCGTTGTTCGGCGTCGTCGCCACCGGAGATGATGTGGACGGCGAGACGGCCGCCGGAATAGTGATCGAGGGTTGCCAGTTGGCGCGCGGCGAGCGTGGGCGAGACGAAGCCCGGGCGATGGGCGAGCATGAAATGCACTTTGCTCGTGACGCTGGCCGCGTGGGCGACGGTGAGGAGCGCGTCGGGACTCGTCGAATGATGCGGCACGAGGATGCGGTCGAAGCCCGCGGCTTCGTGAGCGCGGGCGAATTGCTCCACGTAGTCGATGTCGATGATTGGCCCTTGCGGGGCGTGGGTCTCGGACACCTTGCGGGTCTGGATCATGCCGATGAATTCGATGGACACGGTGGTGTCTCCCAAGGTGGTTTTTTGCCCGGCGGGGCGGTGGCTTTCTTGATTGGATGCGGTGCTCTGTTCGAGGGGATTAAGGTAGCAGCGCTACATGCGGATGTTAAATATTGATCGGACATATCTATATCGGGATTGCATGTAAAGATGGGGGGTTTGGCTACGCCGGGATTTTTTTTGTGTGTGCTTAGTGCTTTGGGATTTTCTTGATCTTGTTTGCCTGCTCGGCGCTTTTGTCAGTGTTCTTAGGGCTTTGGCCTTTCCTTGTTTTGTTAGTGGTCTATTAGCGTTGCCCCTGTGCGGGGCGGCACCTACTTCTCTTTGCCGGCTGCAAAGAGAAGTAGGCAAGAGAAAGCAGCTCAAACCGCTACTACTAAGTGGGTACCGTGGTCTGCTACGGGTAGTGGTGCATCTGGAATCCGTGTTCTCGCACATTCCGCGTTAGTGACAAGGGATTCATCAGCTCCCACTCCGCACTACGTGCGTCGCAGACGGGTGTGCATGGGAAACCAGGGGCTTCGGCTGAGCTCTGTGAGGGCCGTCGGCTTCGCCTCGGCGACGCGCCTCTGCATTCACCCGGGAACCCCTACCTCAAATGATTTGTCGGTGCCCCGCAATCACCGTCACCGTCACGGTCACGGTCACCGTCACGGTCACGGTCACGGTCACGGCTGCGGCTGCGGTGGCGGTGGCGGTGGCGGTGGCGATGCAATGACGAGCCACGGTCCGGTGGCGAGACGTGGGCGTCAAAACGCAGGGATCGGTTTTTGAACTGCTCTTCGGCGCGCGCAGCGCCGCCGGAAGTATGACGCCCTTGTCACTGGCGTATGCAGGGGCACGAATCCAGATTCCAGATGCACCACTACCCGTGGCAGACCACGGGCCCCACTTAGCAGTAGCGGTTTGAGCTGCTTTCTCTTGCCTACTTCTCTTTGCAGCCGGCAAAGAGAAGTAGGTGCCGCCCCGCACAGGGGCAACGCTAATAGACCACTAACAAAACAAGGAAAGGCCAACGCCCTAAGAACACAGACAAAAAGCGCCGCCGGAGGCAACAAACCGATAACCCCCTTCCACGAACGTGGACATCCCAGGACGATCAGCAGAAAACCAAAACCTTTGCCACAATGCCCCATCGCGCGAAAGCGCCCGAAACATCACATGAACAGAAAATGATCCCCTTCTCGGTCCTCGACCTATCGCCGGTCATCGCAGGTGCCACCCCCGCGGACGCGTTCAAAAACACATTGGATCTCGCCCAGCACGCGGAAAACTGGAACTACCGCCGCTTCTGGCTCGCAGAACACCACAACATGACCGGTATCGCCAGCGCAGCCACCGCTGTCGTGATCGGCCACGTCGCCGGTGGGACGAAGAAAATCCGCGTCGGCTCCGGCGGCGTCATGCTGCCCAACCACGCTCCGCTCGTCATCGCGGAACAGTTCGGTACCCTCGCGTCGCTCTATCCGGATCGCATCGACCTGGGCCTCGGCCGCGCACCCGGTACCGATCAAAGCACCGCCCGCGCGCTGCGCCGCGATCTGCAAAATAGCGCAGAGTCGTTTCCCGACGACGTCGTCGAGTTGCAACGCTATTTCGCCGACCCCGTGCCGGGTCAGCGTATTCGCGCAGTCCCCGGCGCAGGCCTTCATGTGCCGCTCTGGCTGCTCGGCTCGTCGCTGTACAGCGCGCAACTGGCTGCGGCACTCGGTCTGCCGTTCGCGTTCGCGTCGCACTTCGCACCCGATCACATGTTCACCGCGCTGAAGGTCTATCGCGAGCAATTCCGTCCGTCGGCGACGCTCGATAAACCGTACGCCATGGTCGGCGTCAATCTGTTCGCCGCCGATAGCAACGAGGAAGCGCGACGTCTGTTCTCCTCGCTGCAGCAGCAGTTCGTCAACCTGCGGCGCGGCACGCCCGGTCAGTTGCAGCCGCCGGTCGAACGGATCGAAGCGTCCGAGATGGAGTTGAACGGCGTCGCGCATTCGCTCGCCTGCTCCGTGATCGGCGATCGCGATACGGTCCGCGAAGGACTGCGGTCGGTCATCGATCAGACCGGTGCGGATGAATTGATGCTGACCGCGCAAATCTACGATCACAAAGCACGGCTGCGCTCGTTTGAGATCGGCGCGCAAGTGCGTGAAGAGTTAGGCGCCGGCAAGTAACAACGCAGGCAGTAATAAAAAAGGGCGGCGTGTATCAGCACAGGCCGCCCTTCTTTTTTCGTCGATTGGCTGGCTGCCCTGAGTACACGAACATCAGGTTGCCCAGCCGCAATGCTCACCGATTTGCCGGCACCGCCGCCAGGCCATCGAGCAGCGCCTTATGAAACGCCTGCGGGTCCTGCATCTGCGGCGCGTGCCCCAAGTCGGCGAATTCGACGAGCGTAGCGTGCGGAATCGCCTTCGCAGCGGCCTTGCCCAGTTCGGGGTAGTGGCCGATCTTCGCGCGCACCTCAGGCGGCGCCGCATCCTTGCCAATCGCGGTCGTGTCCTTCTGACCAATCAGCAGCAGCGTCGGCATGCTCAGATGGCCCAGTTCGTACACCACCGGTTGCGTGTAAATCATGTCGTACAGCAACGCGGAATTCCACGCCACGATCTGTTTGCCGGGGCCCCGGTACATCCCCGCCAGCATCTGTACCCACGGCTCATAGTCGGCGCGCCACTGGCCGGCGTAATAGGTCGTCTGCTCGTAACGGCGAATGCCGTCCGCAGTCGTCTTCAGTTCGCGCTCGTATCATTGGTCGACCGATAGCGAAGGCACGCCCTTCGCCTTCCAGTCCTCTAGCCCGATCGGATTGACCAACACCAGTTGCTGCGTTTCATGTGGATACATCAGCGCATAGCGGATCGCGAGCATGCCGCCGGTCGAATGGCCGATCACGGTCGCGTCAGTCACGCCAAGCGATTCGAGCAGCGCATGCGTATTGCGCGCCAGTTGCTGAAAACTGTACTGGTAGTGCTCGGGCTTGCTCGATTTACAAAAACCGATCTGATCCGGCGCGATCACCCGGTAGCCGGCGTCGCTCAGACGATGAATGGTCGCGTCCCACGTCGCCGCACAAAAGTTCTTGCCGTGCAGCAATACGGCCGTGCGGCCGTTCGCATGGTCCGGCGTGATATCCATGTACGCCATGTGCAGCGCCACGCCTTGCGAGGTGAAGTCGTATTGCTCGACCGGTGCCGGATAGTTGAAGCCCTGCAACTCGGGGCCGTACGCCGGACCGCTGTTATCGACAGCCGCAGCCGGAGTGGCGCTGGTAGCCGCGGAACCGGGCTGGGTGAGAGAGCCACCCGAACCACCCGAACGCCCCGAACTGGCCGCACTCCCCGCAACGGCCCCACTGGCCGGCGTGGCAGCGAAAGCTCCAGGCGCAGCGACTAGCGCGCAGGCGCTCAAGATGGCGAACAAAGACTCGCGGCGAAAATTCATCGATCGTTTTCTTGCAAAGGGAAATCGGCGTGAAGCATGTAGGCTGCGGGCGCTGGAAAGCAACGCCCGCACCCCGTTCGGAGCGGACGATTCTACGACGCGCCGCGGGACTCTGCTGCCGCGCGCGCAGGCTCAGGGCGGCGCCGGCCGGTGTGGCACGCATATTGCCGCGGCTCGCCTTGCGCCCTATGTGTCCTCGCGCACGGATGCGTCCTGCGCAAGGGTTGATCGTTCGCAAGGCGGCCGCGCGACTTGCATCCGCACAATTCAGACTATTCGCCCGCGGCAAATCAGTGCTAGAACTAGCAGACGGGCCCGCGAAGACGAAAGCCGCCTGGCAGCACGAATCAATAACGCAGAGCGAGAGAACAAGACCACCCGGGGCATACTAATCAGCAACTATCTTGCATGGGACCGGAGTAAGCGTGAAAGCGCTAACTCCTGTCGACAAAGGAGACAGACATGGAAACTCCGGCACGGCTGAACGATCTGCAACGCACCACCCTCGCCATCGTCCTCGCGGGCGGACGGGGCACGCGGCTCGGGCCGCTCACGAACAAGCGCGTCAAACCAGCGGTGCACTTCGGCGGCAAATACCGGATCATCGACTTCGCGCTCTCCAATTGCCTGAACTCCGGCATCCGCCGCATCGCGGTGGTCACGCAATACAAGGCGCACTCGCTACTGCGCCACCTGCAGCGCGGCTGGGGCTTCCTGCGTGGTGAATTCGGCGAATTCATCGACCTCTGGCCAGCCCAGCAGCGGGTGGAAGGCGCCCACTGGTACCGCGGCACCGCGGACGCCGTGTTCCAGAATCTCGACATCATCCGCTCGATCCGGCCGAAATACGTGGTGGTGCTGGCGGGCGACCACATCTACAAGATGGATTACACGCGCATGATCGCGGATCACGCGGAAAGCGGCGCGGATTGCACGGTCGGCTGCATCGAGGTGCCGCGCATGGACGCCGTGGCCTTCGGCGTGATGGCCGTCGACGAAAACCGCCGCGTGACCGGCTTCGTCGAAAAACCCGCCGATCCGCCCGCCATGCCGGGCCGTCCGGATTCGGCGCTCGCCAGCATGGGCATCTACGTGTTCAGCGCCGATTACCTGTATTCGCTGCTCGAAGAGAACATCTCGAGCGTCGACACCGATCACGACTTCGGCAAGGACATCCTGCCGCGCGTCGTCACGCAAGGCACGGCGATCGCGCATCCGTTCAGCATGTCGTGCGTGTCGTCAGACCCGAGCGTGGAGCCGTACTGGCGCGACGTCGGCACGATCGACGCCTACTGGGCAGCCAACCTCGATCTTGCCTCCACCATCCCGACGCTCGACCTGTACGACCGCAACTGGCCGATCTGGACGTATCAGGAACAGTTGCCGCCCGCCAAGTTCGTACGCGACCTGAAAGGCCTGCAAGGCACCGGCAACAATCTGATCGTGTGCGGCGGCTGTGTGATTTCCGGCTCGCAGATTTCGCGCTCGGTGTTGTCGTCGAACGTCAAAGTGAGTTCGTTCTGTAATATCAATGAGGCAGTCTTGTTGCCGCAGGTCACCGTCGGCGCGAGCTGCCGGCTGCAGAAAGTCGTGATTGACCGCGGCTGCACCATTCCGGACGGCACGGTGATCGGCGAAGATCCCGTGGCCGACGCCGAACGCTTCTATCGCACTGACGACGGTGTCGTGCTGGTCACACCCGAGGCGCTGCAGCAGAAGGGGACGTGATCCGCGCCGGAGCGGCAAAGCGAACGGGCTGGCGGAGCCTGCCGCCCGTCCTGCCGCTCAATTGGACCTGCCGCAAACCCGCACTAACAGGAACGAGACCGAGCCTATGACGATTCGCGCCCTGCACGTCGCAAGCGAGCTGTATCCCCTCCTCAAAACGGGCGGTCTCGCCGACGTCGCGGGCGCGTTGCCGCCCGCGCTGATCGAGCGCGGCGCTGACGTGCGGGTGCTGCTGCCCGGCTTTCCGGCGGTGGTCGCCGGCTTGGCCGACCTGCGTCCGGTGGCGCAGCTAGGCCGCCGTTTCGACTCGCCGGGAGTCACGCTCGAACAGGGCACGCTGCCGTCGAACGGCCTGATCGTCTACGTCATCCGCGCCGGCTCGCTGTACGACCGGCCCGGCAACCCCTATCTGAACGACGAACACGTACCGTACGGCGACAATGCGCAACGCTTCGCCCTGCTGGGTTGGGTCGCGGCCCAACTGGCTCAGCACCTCGACCCGGCGTGGGCGCCGCAGATCGTCCACGCGCACGACTGGCATGCCGGACTCGCGCCCGCCTACCTCAAGGCGGCTGAACGGCAGCACGGCCGCTCGTTCGCGCGCAGCGTCTTCACGGTGCACAACCTCGCGTATCAGGGCGTTTTTCCGGCGCATCAGTTCGGCCAGTTGGCGCTGCCGGACGACTTCTTCAACATGCGCGGCGTCGAATTCTATGGGCAGTTGTCGTTTCTCAAGGCAGGTCTCTACTACAGCGACCGCATCACCACAGTCAGCCCGACCTACGCCCGCGAAATCCAGACACTGGCCCAAGGCGGCGGGCTCGACGGGTTGCTGCGTCATCGCTCGCACGATCTGAGCGGCATCCTGAACGGCGTCGACTATTCCGTGTGGAATCCCGCCACCGACGCACTGCTCGAAGATCACTACACAGCCACCCGTCTGGCCGGCAAACTGGCCTGCAAGGAGGCGCTGCAAAAGCGCTTCGGCCTCGCGCAGAAAAGCGACGCTTTGCTATTCGGCGTGGTGAGCCGGCTGACCGAACAGAAAGGCCTTGACCTGCTGCTCGAGGCGGCGCCGGAAATTGTCAAACGCGGCGGCCAACTAGTGGTGTTCGGCACCGGCGACCCGGCGCTCGAAAATGGTTTGAAACGCGTCGCGCATACGCATCCGGAATCGGTGGCAGTCGAACTGGGTTTTGACGAGACACTCGCGCATACGATCGTCGCGGGCAGCGACGTGATCGCGGTGCCGTCGCGCTTCGAGCCCTGCGGACTCACGCAACTGTATGCGCTGGCTTACGGGTCGCTGCCGCTCGTGCATTGCGTCGGCGGCCTCGCGGACACGGTCGTGGACGCGTCGCTCGAAAATCTCGCCGACGACCTCGCTACGGGCTTTGTATTCGAACGATTCGAGCCGAAGGGCCTTGCGGCGGCGATCCGCCGCGCGTTTGCGCTCTATGACCGCCGCACCGAGTGGAAAGCCACGCAACGTCGCGCGATGCATCAGGATTTCGGCTGGGGCGCCTCGGCCGAGCGCTATCTGGCGCTGTATCGGGAACTCGCCTGATCCCTCACCCGTTTGATGGTTCGACGCAACAACACGGGGACGGATCGACTCGCGCGTGACAAACTCATGTATTGTTAGTTGACTATGCAGACCGCGCATTTTTCTTGCACTATCTGAAACAGTCACGCCGCTTCAGGCGCCCGGTCAAAGCCGGTTCGTTACCGCGGCTATCCGTCCGTTCTCATTGATCGCGCAAAACATCTTGCGCGGGCCACACCATGACGAAAAACGTTCTGAGCATCCAGTCACATGTCGTCTTCGGGCACGCCGGCAATAGCGCGGCCGAATTCCCGATGCGGCGGCTCGGCGTCAATGTCTGGCCGCTCAATACTGTGCAGTTTTCGAACCACACGCAATACGGTCATTGGACCGGCGGCGCGATCGAAGCATCGCAGATGGAAGAACTCGTCGAAGGGATCGGCGCGATCGGCATGCTGCCGCGCTGCGACGCCGTGCTGTCCGGCTATCTGGGCACACCCGAGCAGGCGCAGGCGGTGCTGGAGATCGTCAAGGCCGTGAAGGCCGCCAATCCGCGCGCGTGGTACTTCTGCGATCCGGTGATGGGTGCCGCGAGCGGCTGCAAGGTCGAGCCGGGCATCCAGGAATTTCTGGTCCGCACCATGCCGACGGTTGCTGACGCCATGGCGCCGAACCATACCGAGTTGCAACGCCTCGTGGGCCGTGAGATCGAGACGCTCGAAGAAGCGGTGGCCGCGTGCCGCGAGGTCATCGCCCGTGGGCCGAAGCTCATGCTGGTCAAACATCTACTCGATCGCAACAGCCCTGCCGACCGTTTCAACATGCTGGTCGTCACCGAGCGCGAAGCGTGGATGGGGCAACGTCCGCTCTACCCGTTCGCGCGGCAGCCGGTGGGCGTCGGCGATCTGACGAGCGCGGTGTTTGTCGCGCGCACGCTGCTGGGCGATTCGATCCGCGCCGCCTTCGAGCACACGCTGGCCGCGGTGAACGCGGTGGTCAAAGCGACGTGGCAGGCCGGGCGCTATGAACTGGAACTGGTGGCCGCACAGAACGAAATCGCGCAGCCCCGTGAATGGTTCGATGCCTGGGTGGCGGAGGAGACGGCGTAGGCGCGGGGCACCTTGGCGCGGCTCAACACGTAACCGTGCGCCCCGCATCAGTTGTTAGCCGAGCCCACACCCGGCACGCGACCCGCGCTTGTCAGCCGGTCGCCCTATAATGCGTGCCGCGTGGGCGAGGCAATCGCCCGCCCACAGCGCATTTTTTGGGGCGTCCGGGCATCCGGCATCCGGCATTCAGCAGACGAGGCATTGATGGACGGTTATATCCGCAGCGAGCGGGAAGAATTTTTTGAGCAGTTGTGCATCAGTGTCGACGCGGACGAAGCGCACGAGCAGGAAGCGATCGAGTACTTCGAGAACCAGTTCGACCAGGCCGACTTCGATCCCGCACAGTGGCTCGACATCGCGCTTTTCTATTCGCCGGCGGTGGCGCGCGGCATCGTCGAAATGGTGACACCCGACGACAAGGCGCGCAGCAACATCGCCGAAATCATCGCCGACAACCTCGACATTTCGTACGGCGAGGACGAGTGCCAGCAGTTCGCCGAGACTATCGAATTCGCGCTGAACAACGGCGTGCCGGTGGATCTCGACCTGGTGCTCGACGGCTGCCAGCGCGCAATAGACGATCTCGACACCTGGGCCGACGAAGAAACCAAGGCGCCCATCCTGCGTCTGCGTGAAGAGTTGCTGCGCCAGCAAGGCGAGCAGTGAGGGCGTCGTTTTAGCCCGCCGTCAGTTGCTTCTTTTGCTTCTGTCGTTTTTCCGGCGAGCCCGCGCAGGTTTGTTTCCGCGACTGTGCAACGGTAGTAAGGCCGGCGCGCTCGCGCCGGTTTCTCGAGCGCCATCTCCAGGCCGCATCCCCGCCGTTTGTTCGGCCGCATATCGCGCCCTGTTTCTTAAGCATATGCCGCAATCCGCACCCGCGCGCCGCCGCTGACAGGCCGCCAGCCCAAGCGCTGTGCGGGCTATGCCGAAATGCTCATTCAAAGCGCCGCGAACTGCCAAGACGGTCGCAAATTGGCTTTCTATATTCGCGCCAGATTGACGGGCATATGAACGCCACTGCGCGTCCCCAGGAGGACTTCCATGGACGCCCCCAAGGGGATTTCCTATGGGCGTATTCCAGCATTGTTAATGGTGACCGATCATCCGTACCTTTGATGACGCGCCATGCGAAGTCAAACCAATGCTTGCGCGTCGATCCAGTGTTACAGCCTTACCGCTTTCACACCTGAAACTGTCGATGGAGAGAAAGACCATGAGTCTTCGCAACACGCTGAAACCGCTTGCTCTGTTCGTTGGCGCTACCTTCGCGATCGCGCCGCTGGCCAGTTTCGCCGACGACCTGCCGGTGAAGATCGGCTTCGCCGCGCCGCTGACGGGTGCCAACGCCGGCTACGGGAAGGATCTGGAGAACGGTGTCCGGCTTGCCATCGAGGAAGCCAACGCGCAGAAGATCAAGATCGGCGACAAGGTCGCGCAATTCCAGCTCGTCTCCGAGGACGACCAGGCCGACCCGCGCGTCGGCGTGCAGGCCGCGCAGAAGCTGGTCGACGCGGGGGTATCCGTGGTCGTGGGCCACTTCAATTCGGGCACGACGATTCCTGCCTCGCAGGTGTACGAACAGGCCGGTGTTCCGGTGATCGACCCGGCCGCCACCAATCCGATCATTACCGGGCGAGGCTTCGCGAACACCTTCATGGTGATTTCCACCGATGCGCAAAACGCCGGCAACGCGGGCGTCTACGCCGTCGAGGTGACGAAGGCCAAACGCATTGCGATCATTGACGACCGCACCGCGTTCGGCCAAGGCGAGGCCGACGAGTTCGAGAAGGCGGTGAAAGCGCATGGCGGGACCATCGTGACGCGCGAATACACCGACAATCACGCGGTGGACTTCAGCACGCAGATCACCAAGATCAAGGCGACCAATGCGGATCTGATTTTCTTCGGCGGCCTGGATACGCAGGCGGCCGGCTTCGCGAAGCGGATGAAGCAACTGGGGATGAACGCGCAGTTGGTGGGGGGTGGCGGCGTGATGGACCAGGACTTCATCAAGCTCGCCGGCGATCCGTCCGAAGGCGCGATGGCCTGGGAATACGGCAGACCGTTGGCCCAATTGCCGGGCGGCAAGGACTTCTCCGCGAAGTTCAAGAAGCGCTTCGGAGTGGATATCCTGTCGTACGCGCCGTTTGGGTATGACGGGGCATGGGCCGCGATCAAGGCGATGCAGCAGGCAAAATCCACCTCGCCGGCGGTCTACCGGCCGGTGCTCAAGACACTCGATTACGACGGCGTGACCGGGAAGATTTCTTTCGATAGCACCGGGGCGTTGAAAAGCGGCGCTTCCACGCTGTATCAGGTCAAGAGCGGAACCTGGGTGCCTATCGTGACCAAGAGCGGAAGTTAAGCGTCTCTTTTTGCCCATGACGGCGTGGTTGTTCATGCGGCAGCGGCGGTACGTCTTTACCGCCGCTGCCGTGGGCACTGCCGATGCCGTACGTGCTACTTGACCGCCTTCAACACCACCTCGGCGTCGAGATCCCGTTCGATCCGGATCAGATCATCCTTCACGCCGGCAAATTCATCGGCAGAGCACATCTGATGGCCAAACGCGGCTCGCAGGTGTCGCCTGACCTGCAAGACCCGCGCGGCAGGATCGAACACGTAGCGAGAAGAAAACTCGAAGAAACGATCCTTCACCGCGGCATCCGGCGGCACATCCGTCACGCGGGCGAACCTCGGCAGTGTCATCGCCAGCGTTTCATCGAATTCCCCGCCGATGCACGCCCAGGGCTGCGTCCTCGCAGGCTCCGCCAGCCATGCCTGCACCTGCCCGGCCATTCCGCCGGACAAGCTCGTCAGGGCCGGCACAGCGGTCGTCCCATCGGTCCAGACAAAATGTGCCACCCGTCCCTGCATCGACGTGGAAAAAGGTCCATCGGTCGAGACCAGATCGCCCGTGCGCAACTGCGCTGTGCCATGCAGGCCCGTCAGCAATAGACGATTCGCCGCAATCTGTTGCGTGCGCTGCCGCGTTGCCCGTCGAAACATATTGCGTTCGAGCTCCGCAGTATAGCCGGCATCTTCCACGCGATAAGCGTAGTTCGCCGCCCCGCTCTCGTCGACGTCGATCTGCAGGCGCGCCGTGCGCTCGCGCAACTGGGTGGCCGGCGTGCGCGCCAACACGCCCTCGTCGACCAGCAAAACGGGCCGATCCATCGCGCTCGGCGGCAAATAGCCAAAACTCATGCCGCCTGCCGTGGTGTCGGCAAATAGCGATAGATCAGGAATCCAGACGATTGCATGATTGATCGCGCTTTCGCCGTAGCCGGGCACCGCTGGCAAACTGTAGTACGGCCCGAGATTGAGCAGGACGGCCTCGCTGCGGATGCCGACCGCGGCGAGAAACGCGCCGTACAACGCGACGTGGTCCTTGCAGTCGCCATAGCGGTTGTGCAGGATGTCGATCGCCTTATGCGGGATCGCCGCCGTCTCGCCGAGAAACAGCGCAACGTAGCGAATATTCAGGCGCATCCAGTCGAACAGGACCTGTGCCTTCGCACGCGGATCGCTCACCTCTGCGGTCAGGCTCCGTGCGAGTTGAACGATGGCCGGGTCGCTCATCGTCGCGTCGGCCGCAGGGCCGCGATAACGCGCGGCGAAACTCGCGAAGTCCGGCACGGTCGACACCATCAGCCGGTCGCCCCAGTTCGCATAGCCCACCGCGCCCGCTTCGAGCGGCGCATACGGGCCGTGCTGGTAATCGAACTCGTAGCGGGTGCGACCGTTTGCCGTGACCGGCGGCAGCGCGACGTAGCCGCGCGCATCGGCATAAAGCGGCACGTCGGTGGGCAGGTCGAAGATCAGGCGCTGCATCTCGACAGGCTCGCGCGTCGGTTCGACCAGGTACGCGAACGTGCCGGCCTGCAGAGGCTTCGTGCGCGTCTTGCGAAACGCCAGATGCACGCGCGAGCCGGGTTCGACGCCCGGAAAGATCACCGTGCGCAACACGCCGTCTTCGAAACTCGGTGCGCCCGCCGAGCGGGGTTCCTGCACGTCGCGGATCGCTTCAGGCCCGACCGGATGCGCGACGCCGTTCGGGTCGATCGTTTCCGCGGTCAACAGTTGCACCTGCTCGATGTCCTTGTTGAACCACACGTAGCGTTGCGCGATATCGTCGACGCCGCTCGTCGTGTTGGCCCGCAGGACCGTGTCGTCATGTTCTTCGACGGAGCCGTCTTTCTGGATCACGAAGAGGTGGACGTCGCGCTCTGTCGTCGAGGGGGAGAGGTCGTCGTTCGAGGTGCTGGAGGTGTTCAAAACACTGCCCTCAGCAAGCGCGTTGGTTGCACACGCAACCAACGCCAACGCGGCGGTCAGCGCCACGAACGCGAACCACCGCGTCATGCGCGGCGCGCCCTGCCTCGCGCGCGCCACGCACGCGGACTCGACGCAAACTCCGCGCGAAATGCGTGATTGAAATTCGACAGATCGTTGAAGCCGCAATCGAGCGCGATATCGACAACCTTTGCGCTGTCGTCGTCAAGGCGCAGCGCCGCTGCTCGCAAGCGCGCCCGCAGCACATATTGATGCGGCGTCACGCCAGTTACGCGCTGGAACGTGCGCAGGAAGTAGAACTCGCTCAGGCCCGCCGCGGCAGCGAGGCTCGTCAGCGTATGCGTGGCGCCTGGCGTGTCGTCGATCAGGCGCACCGTCTGCGCCACGCGCGACCAGGCCGCGGCGCTTGCGGGTGGTTCCGCGCGCTTCAATGCACCCGCCGCCTTGAGCGTCGCGACGGCCACTTCGACCGCGAGTTCGTCCCACACCGCGCCGCCCGTATCCAGGGCGCCGGCACAGGCCCGCGCGATCAGCGGCGACAACGAAGGTAGCGACGGAATGCGCGCGCGCCTGAAGTTCAGATCGCCGCTCGCGATGCCCGCGTCCGCAGCAAGCCGCTCGAAGTACGCCGGCGCATAGCGGAAGGCAATGCAGCGATCGCCGGGCGCATGCCGATGGCCGCATTCGAAGCAGTCACCCGTATTGCCAAGCAACAGCGCGCCGGGGGTGAGCAACGCGCGTCCCGTCGCGGTCCGGTAGCCGAACGAACCGGCGACCACCATCGCGATGCACACGCCCGCGTGCCGTTCCTCGAACGGCTGGTCGCGCGGGCCGAAGGTGCAAAGGATGTCCGCGACATCCCAGCTCGCGCCTTGGGCCAGCGGACGCGCGCTTGTGCTGCCGCGCGTGCCTTCCCGCGCGCGCTGCGCGAGCGCCTGCTGCAAAGTGACGGCAATTTTCCCCAAGATGCACCTCGGCTGAGTCCGTATCGTCGTTTTAGCACATCGGCGGCCGGCGCGGTTTTGCCCGTTCCGGCGATGGCGCTTTCACTGAACGCTCGAAGGAGCACATACGATGAACATGCTGGACGACACCGTCGAGCGCGGCTTTCACGCCGCATTGACCGCCCCGGCGCGGGCCGCCGACATCGATGCCACCGACGACCTCTACGGCTGGCTGATTGGCAGTTGGGACATGGACGTGCTGCATTACCGCGTCGACCTGGGCAACGCGCGCCGCCGCGGCGAGATTCATTTCGGCTGGGTCCTGGAGGGGCGTGCCGTACAGGACGTGTGGATCATGCCGCCACGCAGCGAACATCATGCGGGGCTCGCTGCCGCCGACACCATGTACGGCACCACGCTGCGGGTGTGGGACCCGGCGCTGCGCGCGTGGCGCGTGACTTACATGAATCCGCTGACCGGCCAGCGCGATGAGCTGATCGGCCGGCGCGTCGGCAATGATCTCGTGCAGATCGGCACGCACGCCGACGGCACACCGATTCGATGGAATTTCACCGATATCACAAGGGATTCGTTCCGCTGGACCGGCGTCGCGCTGGCGCAGGATGGCGTGACGTGGACGCTCGAGGCGGAATTTCACGCACGGCGCAGGCGTTAGGTTGCGGCCGGACGACCAGGAGATTCAAGCCTGCATGCAACAAAGACGCCGAGTTGCAGGCGTCAATCCCCTCCCCCAATGTGCGCGAGCAAGGCCTGCAAGCGCTCCACATGCCTGAGCAGCAAATGCCGATGCTTTTCGATCTGCTCCAGCCGGCCAGCCAGGTCCGCCTGAATCGGGTGGTCGAGATCGGCGGCGGCGATCACGTCCTCCACTTTCGATCGCATCGATGCAAGATCCACCGGCATCTGGCTCAAATGCCGCTCGAAGCGCCGCACGTCCTGCATCGCCAGATCGCGGACCTTGCGGAAGTGGGCCTGACGCCGATGCGCTTCGGCGTCGAGCGTCTCTTCTTCCACGCGTTTGGCCGGACCCGTCTGGCCGAAAATCGGCTCGGGCGGGCGCAGCACCGTCTTCTTGCGCACCGGATGCGCCGTGCCGCGAAAACGCGCAAGCGGCTGTTCGTTGTCGATTGCTTCGCGCGCCTTGGCCGGTATGTCCTCCCCGGTATGCGACACGTTCATCCAGCCATTCGGCAAGCCCGTCACCGCCTCGATACCGCGTACGAACTCCTCGCTGAATTCGCGCTGGCCGGACAGGATCAATTTCAGGTAGCTGGCGGAAAAGGTCATCATGCGCGCCAGACGCGTCGCGGCGCCGACCTCGCGGGTCAGCAGCACCAGGTTCGCTCGCCAGACCGGGAGCAGCAATTCGTCGGAATCTTCCATCGCTGGGTCTTCCATCTTTTTGCCCGATGTATGGATGACGCGATGTGCACACGTCATCGTTCTGAAAGGGTAGTCGCTTCAGCGCATGGCGCGCAATGCCCGCGCGCGCATTCCGCGACGCTCGATGTGCCGAAACGACACGCTGCCGCGCGCCGCTGTCCAAGGATAAAACGCCTCACAGCTCGGCGTTTTGAGTTGACCCATGCATTCGGTCGGCGTTCCTCCGCTGCGTGCGCAATGTGTGGCATTCTTTTGACCCGTTGCGGCACGCCGCGTGCTGCAGCGTTAGCACCACCACCATGATTTAAGGATTTTGTAATGAAGAAACTCGTTCTCGCTATCGCAGCAACCGTCGTCACCCTGAGCGCGATCGCTCCCGCCCAGGCTTATGAACACCACCGCGAATGCCACAAGGTGCGCGTCCACCATCACTGGGAACGTCACTGCCACTGATCGTTATGCGGCGCCCCATACTGCGCGCATCGGAAAGCCTCGCCAAAAGCGAGGCTTTTTTTGCGGCCGCTCCGTTTCAACGAGGCTCGGGTCAAAACCCCGCGAGTCCACAACCCCGCGGTTCACCCTTAAACCAATCCTGCGACGCTCTATACGTTCGGCGCGAACGCCGCAGCATGCAATCACGGACACATGCTGTTACACCTTTGCGGTGTGAGCCGACGCGGTCGCGGCCTCGCGGAATGCGAAGCGCGGCGAACCGCGTGGAGGAGATGAAATGGATACCACTGACAGCAGCAACGTCAAGCCGCCGCTGTCAAACTGCTGCCGTCAAGCTGCCCTAACGCGCTCCAACGCCGTCGTCACAAGTTCTTCCAGCAAAGGCTCGACCTTCGCAGCCAGCGCTTCGTCATACGCATACGGCATCTGCTCCTCCATATACGTAATCTGCGACAACTCGAGTTGTACCGCGTGCACACCCTGCGACGGCTGCCCGTACTGCCGCGTGATATAGCCGCCCTTAAACCGCCCGTTGGCGACAGCAGAGTACCCGCCATGCCGCCCGACCACAGCAGCCAATTCCTCGCCCAATCCAGCCACCGCGCTGGCGCCGTTCGACGTGCCGAAGTTGAAATCGGGCAGACGTCCTTCGAAAAAACGCGGCACGTGCGAGCGAATCGAATGCGCTTCCCACAGCAGCACCTTGCCGTGCTTCGCCTTCAGCGCGGCCAGCTCGCCCGTCAGCGCGTCGTGATAGGGCTTCCAGTAAGCATCGCGCCGACGCGCGACTTCGGCCTCGCTCGGCAGATGGCCGTCGAGGTACAAGGGTTCCTTGTCGAAGGTATCGACCGGCAGCAAGCCGGTGGTGTCCTGCCCCGGATACAGATTCGCGCCGTCGGGCGGACGGTTCAGGTCGATCACATAACGCGCGTAGGTCGGCGACAGGATCGACGCGCCCATGCGTTTCGCAAACGCGTAGAGACGGTCGAGATGCCAGTCGCAGTCGTCGGTGCGCTGCGCGACCAGCGTCATCGTTGCGGCGATATCGGCGGGGATTTGCGTGCCCAGATGCGGGATCGAAATCAGCAACGGCAAGCTTCCCTGATGCAGCGATAGAACCGGCGGAGTAGTAGTAGACGAAGCAGTCATGTCAGTCCGGAATCGATGGGATCGATAAAAATCGAAGGCTCAGCGTGTTCAGCCATTCATGCGAGCATTTCGCTTCAGCAAGTGGTTTCAGCCAGCGGCGTCAGCAGTTTACTTGAGCAAATCGGCGAGCGCCCCGCGATAACGCGCGTACGCACCCTCTTCATCGCGATGGCGGCGGTTGTCGACAACCTTGTCGCCGCCCGCATAGACGTCGCGAATCGGTGTCTCGCCATGTTCGCAGAATACAACGCCCGAGAGCCACGCGTTCGGCGCGTGCTCGGCGATGCTCGAATGATCCGGGTCGAGCACCAGCCAGTCGGCGCGGTGGCCGGCCTGCAATGCACCCACTGCACGACCGGTGGCATGCGCGCCGCCTTCGAGCGCCGCGTCGAACAGACGATCGGCCACGTGCGTGGCCTGCGCCGATGCCAGCACATTGCGCTGACGGCGAGTCAGACGCTGGCCGTATTCGAGCAAACGCAATTCCGCCCGCCAGTCGACGCCGATATGGCTATCCGATCCGACCCCGATGCGCCCTTGCGCGTCGAGATACTCTTGCGCCGGAAAAATGCCGTCGCCGAGATTCGCTTCGGTCGTCAGACACAAACCCGCGACCGCACCGCTTTTCGCGAGCGCCAGGGTTTCGTTGGCATCGACATGCGTGGCGTGCACGAGGCACCAGCGGCTGTCGACGTCGAAGCGATCGAGCAGCCACTGCACCGGCCGCGCACCTTCGGTTTCGAGGCAGGCGTCGACTTCGGCGGTTTGCTCGGCGATATGGATGTGAACCGGCGCGCTTCGATCGATACCATTCAGCAATGCATGCAACGAATCAGCCGATACCGCACGCAACGAATGCGGCGCGACACCATAACGTAACGCCGCGCTCTCGGGACGCGCCGCGCGCACCGTGCCGAGCAGATCGAGCAGACTCTCCGGCGTGTTGATGAAGCGTTGCTGATCTTCGCGCGGGGCGCGCGAGCCGAAGCCGCTGTACTGATACAGCACGGGCAGCATCGTCATACCGATGCCGCTCGCCGACGCGGCATCCACCACACGCTGCGCCAGTTCCGCCTGATTCGAATAGCGGCTGCCATCCGGCGTGTGGTGCACGTAATGGAATTCGCAGACCGACGTGTAGCCCGCCTTCAACATCTCGATGTACAGCCACTGCGCGACGGCAGCGAGCCCTTCCGGCGTGATCCGTGCGGCGAAGCGGTACATCAGATCGCGCCAGCTCCAGAAGTTGTCCGTGGCGTTCGCACGATACTCGGTCAGACCGGCCATCGCGCGTTGAAACGCATGCGAGTGAAGATTCGGCATGCCAGGCAACACGGGGCCCGCGGTTTTTTGCACACCGTCAGGAACCGCCGCCGTATCCGGCGTCACGGATGTCAGCGTGCCGTTAGCGTCCCATTCCAGCAGCACATTGCGGCGCCAGCCGTCGGGTAGATAGGCGTGGTCGGCAAATAGTGATCGTTTTGATTGCATCATCTCTCAGGCCCTAGCTCAAATCACGCCGTGTATAAACAGTCTCGCCTGCGCGCACGACTCGCGCGCACAACGGACGCCCAATCCAGTAAGCCAGCTCGGCAAGCGTTTCCACCGACCACACCGCGAAGTCCGCCGCACGCCCGGCTTGCAGCGAGCCATGCTGGTCCGCCTTGCCGAGTGCACGCGCCGCATGCGTGGTCACGCCTTGCAGCACTTCGGGCACCGTCATGCGGAACAACGTGGTCGCCATGTTCATCATCAACAACAGCGAGGTGGTGGGCGACGTGCCGGGATTGCTGTCGGTGGAAATCGCGATCGGCACCTGGTAGCGCCGCAGCAAATCCAAAGGCGGCAATTGCGTCTCGCGGATGAAGTAGTACGCGCCAGGCAGCAGCACGGCAACGGTGCCGGACGCTTTCATCGCGGCGACGCCCGCTTCATCGAGGAATTCAAGGTGATCCGCGGACAGCGCATGGTGACGCGCAGCCAACGCCGTGCCGCCGCCGTTCGATAACTGCTCGGCGTGCATTTTCACCGGCAATTTATGGCGCTCGGCGGCCTGGAACACGCGCTCGCTTTGTTCCAGAGAAAACCCGATGCGCTCGCAGAACACGTCGACGGCGTCGACCAGTCCTTCGTCGGCGAGCACGGGCAGCATCGTGTTGCAGACTTCGTCGATATACGCGTCGGCTCTTCCCGCGAATTCAGGCGGCAAGGCGTGCGCCCCGAGAAACGTCGTATAGACCGTCACCGGATAGCGCTCGCCCAACCGGCGCGCGACGCGCAGCATCTTGCGTTCGCTGGCGAGATCGAGGCCGTAGCCGGATTTGATTTCGACGGCGGTCACGCCTTCGGCGAGCAGCGGTTCGAGGCGCACGGCCGATTGGCGGAACAGCGAGTCTTCGTCAGCGGCACGCGTGGCGCGCACCGTCGAGACGATGCCCCCGCCCTGCCGCGCAATTTCTTCATAACTGACGCCCGCGAGACGCTGCGCGAATTCATCCGCGCGCTGGCCGCCGTACACCAGGTGGGTATGGCAATCGACGAGGCCTGGCGTCACCCACGCGCCGTGCAGATCTTCGCGCGGCCATGCGGCGTAGTGGGCGGGTAAATCAGAAGCCGCGCCGAGCCATGCGATCTTGCCGTTTTCAACGGCAATCGCGGCATCGGGCAGCGTGTGTTGGGGATCGCCCTCAGGGCAGAGTTTCAGGTGATGCCAGACGGTTTGCTTCATCGCGTGCTCGTTGCAGCTCGTTGCGTGTCTGTGGTGGTTCGCGGCGCGCTTTGCCGGGCTTTTGCCAGGCGTTTGCCAGGATTCAAGCGCGCACGCGAATCGTCGTCATAGTTGCGGTGATCACGTGTAGCGGATGCTGATCGCGAGCAATGCGCCCGCGCCCTCGACCACGCATGACAGCGCACTCGGCGTGTCGATGCGCAATGTGTCGTCGGCTTCAAGCACTTGCGGTTGGGCTTCGACACCTAGCGTGACCGAAACCGAACCGCTGGCGCAAAACAACAACACAACGTCGGCGGACAAAGTGCGTTGCGTAGCGCCGCGCCATACCTCAGTTTCGCCTACCGCCGTACCACGGCGGACCATCAGGTTGAAGTCGCGCGTGGCGCCGTTGACGAGGCGTGCATCGATTCGCGCTTCGCCCGCAAACCGCGCGATATCGAGTGGTTGAGTCAACGTGTGTGTCTTCACGGCGTGAGCACCGGTGTCGTCTGTTTCGTCGAGCAACATGCCCGCGCCCGACAACAACACCAACGTGCGGTCGATACCCGCGAAACGCGAGAACGGCCCTGCTTGCGCCACGTCGGCGATGCTTACGCGCCACGTGAATGCATCGAGCCCTGCGCCTGCGGGAAACGCCCCCACTTCGCGCGTGACGCCGCCGCCGTTCTTCCACGGCGCCGCCACGAGGTCGGCGCCGCGAATGAGCGTCGTGGTTGCCACGTTAGGGACAACCGCCACGATCAACGGCCCAGCATCGGCAGATTCAGACCTGCCTCGCGCGCCGTTTCCTGCGCGAGTTCATAGCCTGCATCCGCGTGACGCATCACGCCCGTCGCCGGATCGTTGAACAGCACGCGGCCGAGGCGCTCCTTCGCAGCGTCCGTACCATCAGCGACGATCACGACGCCCGAGTGCTGGCTGAAGCCCATGCCAACGCCGCCGCCATGATGCAGCGAGACCCACGAAGCGCCGCCTGCCGTGTTCAGCAGTGCGTTGAGCAGCGGCCAGTCGCTGACCGCGTCCGAGCCGTCCTTCATCGATTCGGTTTCGCGATTCGGGCTTGCCACCGAACCGGTGTCGAGGTGATCGCGGCCGATCACGATCGGCGCCTTCAACTCGCCATTCCGGACCATTTCATTGAACGCCTGGCCCAGACGATAACGATCCTTCACGCCGACCCAGCAGATCCGCGCGGGCAAACCCTGGAACGCAATGCGTTCGCGCGCCATGTCGAGCCAGTTGTGCAGATGCGGATCGTCAGGAATCAGTTCCTTGACCTTCGCATCGGTCTTGTAGATGTCTTCCGGATCACCCGACAGCGCGACCCAGCGGAACGGGCCCTTGCCTTCGCAGAACAGCGGGCGGATATACGCCGGCACGAAGCCCGGGAAATCGAACGCGTTTTCAACGCCCATTTCCAACGCCATCTGACGAATGTTGTTGCCGTAGTCGAGCGTAGCGGCGCCACGTTCCTGCAGCGTCAGCATCGCCTGAACCTGCTTGGCCATCGACTGCTTGGCGGGCAGCACGATGCTGTCCGGCACCGTCTTCTGACGCTCGCGCCAGTCTTCGACATTCCAGCCTTGCGGCAGGTAGCCGTGAATCGGATCGTGCGCGCTGGTCTGATCGGTCACGCAATCCGGCGTGATGCCACGCGTCACGCATTCAGCGAACACATCCGCTGCGTTGCCGAGCAGGCCGATCGACACCGGCTTGCCCGCCTTCTTCGCTTCTTCAAGCATGGCGAGCGCTTCGTCGAGCGTCGCCGCTTTCTTGTCGACGTAACGCGTCTTCAGACGGAAGTCGATACGTGTCTCATCGCACTCCACTGCAATCATCGAGAAGCCGGCCATGGTTGCTGCGAGCGGCTGCGCGCCGCCCATGCCGCCGAGACCACCCGTCAGAATCCAGCGGCCCGAAGGATCGCCGTTGAAATGCTGGTTCGCCACCGAGAAGAACGTCTCATAGGTGCCCTGCACGATGCCTTGGCTGCCGATGTAGATCCAGCTGCCCGCGGTCATCTGCCCGTACATCATCAGGCCCTTGCGATCGAGTTCGTGGAAGTGTTCCCACGTCGCCCAATGCGGCACCAGGTTCGAATTCGCCAGCAGCACGCGCGGTGCGTCCGCATGGGTCTTGAACACGCCGACCGGCTTACCCGATTGAATCAGCAGCGTCTCGTTCTCTTCGAGGTCTTTCAGCGACGTGAGGATCTGATCGAAGCAATCCCAGTTACGCGCGGCACGGCCAATGCCGCCGTACACGACCAGTGCGTGCGGATGCTCAGCGACTTCCGGGTCCAGATTGTTCTGGATCATCCGGTACGCGGCTTCCGCGATCCAGGTCTTGCAGGTCTTTTCCGCGCCGCGCGGTGCGCGGATCGTGCGGGTCGGGTCCAGACGCGGGTCGATGTGTTTCGGGTTGTTCATGGTGGCCCTCGGGATGCTTGAAAATGTGCGGGAGAAGTTCAGGGAAATGAGTCGGAAACGGTCTTTAAAAGCGGTGAAATCAGAAATGTCCGGTGAAGCGATAGCGGCTGCCGGGATGCCAGAGATTGGCGATCGAGGCGACCTGGCTTTGCGACCACGTGCGCCGATGCAGCACGAGGCACGGTTCGAGTTCATCCATCGTCAGCAGCTCGCGGGTATCCGCATCCGCAGCCAGGGCTTCGATGCGGTACTCGACACGCTGCAACGGCGCCACCCGCACCAGATACTGATTCGGCGTGGTGTTCGTGAAGTCCTGCAATGCGTACTCGGGCGCGACCGCCGGGTTGACCCAGCGCTCTTCGAGTTGCACCGGCTCGTCGTTTTCGAAATGCAGCACGCGTGAATGAAACACCGGACTGCCCGCGCTCACCTGCATTTCTTCGGCAAGCGCTTCGTCGGCGATGCTCGCGCCGATGTGCAGCACGTTCGCCTGATGACGATGACCGCGCGCGACGATTTCGTCGGAAATACTGCGGATCGCCACCAGTGTCGATTCGTACTTGGGCCGGGCGACAAACGTGCCCGAGCCCTGCACGCGCGTCAGCACCTGCTCCGAAGTCAGCTCGCGCAACGCGCGGTTGACCGTCATGCGCGCCACGTTGAATTCACGCGCGAGCTCGTTTTCGGAGGGCACCTGGTCGCCTTCAGCCCATTCGCCCGCATGGATGCGGCCGAGGATGAAGTCCTTGATGCCCTGATAGGCCGGTGCGTTCATTGGCTTGATTGGCGTGCTTGAAACGTGATGTTCGAGCTTACTGCTCGGACGCGAACGAGAACGGGCTCAGCTTCGCGATCGTGCCGTTCTGCACGAGACGCGTGACGGCCGCGATATCCGGTGCGAAATAGTGGTCGAGTTCGTAATGCGCGACGTCCTTGCGCACTGCGTCCATCACTTTCTGCAGGCTCGGGCTGGTCTTGTGCGGCGCGCGCAGATCGACGCCTTGCGCAGCAGCGAGCAACTCGATCGACAGAATGTTCGCGACGTTTTCAGCAATGTCGCCAAGCTTGCGCGCAGCGAACGTCGCCATCGAAACGTGATCTTCCTGGTTCGCGGACGTCGGCAGCGAATCCACCGATGCCGGATGCGCAAGCGTCTTGTTCTCCGACGCGAGTGCCGCAGCCGTCACGTGAGCGATCATGAAGCCCGAGTTCACCCCACCGTCGCGCACGAGGAACGGCGGCAGACCCGACAGCGTCGCGTCGATCAGCAGCGCGATGCGGCGTTCGGCCAACGCGCCGATTTCCGCGACGGCGAGCGCGAGGTTGTCAGCGGCAAATGCGACCGGCTCGGCGTGGAAGTTGCCGCCCGACAGCACTTCGCCCGTGTCCGGGAAAATCAGCGGATTGTCGGAGACGGCGTTCGCTTCGATCAGCAGCACGTCGGCCGAATGACGCATCTGGTCCAGACACGCGCCCATCACTTGCGGCTGGCAGCGCAGGCTGTACGGGTCCTGAACCTTGTCGCAATCGGCGTGCGAGACATTAATGCCCGAGCCTTCCAACAGCGAACGGTAAGCCGTTGCCGCGTCCGTCTGGCCTTGATGACCACGCAGTTCGTGAATGCGCGCGTCGAACGGCTTGACCGAACCTGCTGCTGCATCCACCGACAACGCGCCCGCCACCAGTGCGGTGCGGAACAGGTCTTCGATGGCGAACATGTTGTAGAGCGCGAGCGCGGTCGAGGCTTGCGTGCCGTTCAGCAGCGCCAGACCTTCCTTCGCTTGCAGCGTGAGCGGCTTCAGGCCCGCCAGCGCGAGGCCTTCGGTAGCCGGCATGCGCTCGCCCTTGGCGAACACTTCGCCGACGCCAATCAAGGTCGCCGACATATGCGCGAGCGGCGCGAGGTCGCCCGATGCGCCGACCGAACCCTTGACCGGAATCACCGGCAGCACGTCGGCGTTGTACAGCGTGATCAGCGCTTCCATCACCTCGCGGCGAATGCCCGAGTGGCCGCGGCCGAGACTCGACAGCTTCAGCGCGATCAGCAGGCGCACCACCGGACGCGACATCGGCTCACCCACGCCGACCGCGTGCGACAGCACCAGATTACGCTGCAGCAGCTCGAGCTGGTCATGCGGAATGTGCGTGCTGGCGAGGCGCCCGAAACCCGTGTTGATGCCATACGCCGGCTCGCCCTTTGCGGCGATATCGGCGACGGCTTTGGCGCAGGCGTCGATGGCGGCGTGACTGGCGGGATCGAGCTGCAGCGCGACGTGCTCGCGGGCGATCTGGCGCAGTTGCGGGAGGGTCAGGTAGCCGGGCTTCAGAATCATCATGGTGTTGTGTCCTGTCTTGTCTATACAATTCAAGAGGAAGTCTAGCGACGTCGGCTTGTATATACAACTTGTTTTTGCAGCTTCGGGCCTGGGGGTTTCCATTAGAGATGGAAGCTTACGTGGTATGCATATCGCTTGAGCCGGGGGTTTCGGGTGTCGGCGCGCGCCGCATCGCATTTGTTCGTCGCGACAACCAACTTGTATATACACGTTCAAAATACAGGGCGGCAAGCGGACAAAAAAACTCATGACGCCGGGCTGGCGCGGCCGGGTCAGTCGGAACGGCCAATCCACCGATTCCGCTCTGCGTCGTTGCCCCTCGGCCTCGATGCGCGTCTTCCAGAGTTATAGGAGAGCGCACCGAAGACGCAAAAAAGCCCGCACTCATAGGAGCCGCGGGCTTTTTTAGACGTACCGCGTGAGGGCACGGCTCACGCCGGAGACGGTCTGCTGCAATTTCTCTGCCGCCGCGGTGATCGAACCGCAGTCGATCACCGTCGCGAACACCAGTAATTCGCCGGCGAACGTCTTCATTGTTGATTTAAAATCAAGATTGATTTGAGACTAACACGCTTTTTGCGAGAATCAAGACGGCGGATACTGCGTCCATGTCATCGTATTTCCGGTGTTTCCACCTTAGGAGAACGTCTTGAAGATTTTCATTACTGGCGCAAGCGGCTTTATCGGCGGTTCGATTGCGGCGCACCTCGTGCGCGCCGGCCACCATGTACGCGGTTTGATTCGCAAGCCCGAACACAGCGCCGAGTTGCAACGCCTCGGTATCGAACCCGCCATCGGCACGCTCGACGACCGTGAACTGCTGATCGCCGAAGCCAAAGCCGCCGACGCGGTCATCAACGCCGCGAGCAGCGACCATGAAGGCGCAGTGAAAGCGTTGATCGACGGCCTCGCCGGCTCCGGCAAGCCGTTTCTGCATACGAGCGGCTCGAGCATCGTCGGCGATGCCTCGGGAGGTGAAGCGGGCGAAGCACGCATCTATCACGAAGACGCCCTGCCCGAGCCGACCGCGGACAAAGCGGCACGCGTCGCCATCGATCAGCTCGTACTCGATGCGGCGCAGCAGAACATCCGCTCGGCGGTGTTGTGCAACACGCTGATCTATGGCCACGGCGCGGTGCCGGGCAGCGCAAGCGTGCAGTTGCCACGGCTTGTGCGTCAGGCGCAAAAGAGCGGCGTGGTGCGGCATGTGGGCAGCGGCGGCAACATCTGGTCGAACGTGCATATCGACGACGTCGCCGAACTCTATCGCCTTGCGTTGGAGAAGACGCCGGCGGGCACCTTCTACTTCGTCGAAAGCGGCGAGGCGTCGTTTCGTGACATGAGCGCCGCAATCGCCCGCGTGATGAAACTGGGCGAGCCGCAAGACTGGCCGCTCGCAGAAGCGCAGAAGGAGTGGGGTTACGAAATGGCTTCGTACGGGCTCGGTTCGAACAGCCGCGTGCGCGGTGAGCGCGCACGCAAACTGCTCGGCTGGCAGCCTGAACGCACCTCGGTGATCGACTGGATCGAGCGCAACATGATGGCCGCCAAGTGAGTTCCTTCGCGGCTTAACCCAAGGGGGCTTCCTTCGGGGCGCAAGCCGAGGGGGCGTCCTTCGGGGCGTAATCCATGTAAGCCCAGGCGTAGCAAATCCGTAAGCTCACCTCGCTAGAATCCGGCTCACGTAATAGCGCGATTCGACGATACGAGTCGCGCGTAAGCCCGGATTTGATCGATGACCTTGGCGTTGAATTTCGACTGGCTGACCAACCTGCTAGCGATTATTTTCGTCGTAGCATGCCTGTACGATGCACGCTACGACGAGTACGGCACGTTGACGCTGTCCGCGGCCGTGATGAGTCTTGTCGTGATGGCGATCGAACTGTTTCTCAAACCCGCCTTCGACATGGCGTTGTGAGTTCGGCGCTGCGCGATGCAGCGCCATCAGCTTTAACTTGCGTCTCACCTCGCCGCCTACGGACAACCACGAGTAGAGGCGCGAGCGGCTACGTCAGACCGCGACTTCCGGCGGCGCCCGGCGGAAACAGCGCGTGATCCAGCCGAGATAGCACAACCCCAGCACGAACCACACCGCGCCGAGTACCAGTGCGGTTTTCTCGAGACTCACCAGCAGCCAGATATCCGCAATCGCGCCGGCCAGCGGCAACAGCAAGCCGCCGATCACACCCATCGCATTCGCGCTGCCCTTCGCGTTGAAGAACTGCCGGATCACACACAGATTGACCGCGGTGAACGCGAGAAATGCGCCGAAATTGATGAACGAGGTCGAGGTCGCCACGTCGAGCTTCAGTGCGACAAGACCGATTGCACCCGCGATCGCGATGTTCAGCGCCGGCGTCTTGAACTTCGGATGCACGAAACCGAAGATGCGATTGGGCAAGACTTCGTCGCGTCCCATTGCATACAGCAGACGCCCCACGCTTGCCTGTGCCGAGATGCCCGACGCGAACTGCGCGAGAATCAGCCCGGCCAGAAACACCGTCACGAAGATATCGCCGCCTACTTTGCGCGCGACTTCGAAGGCTGCCGAATCCGGATCCTTGAATACCGCACCCGGATGCGCGAGCTGCACCGTGTACGCGGCGATCACGAAGATCGCGCCGCCGATCAGCGCAATCAGTACAATCGCGCGCGGCATGGTCTTTTCAGGGGCGATGGTTTCTTCAGTCAACGTCGACACTGCGTCGAAGCCGAGATACGAGTAGGCGGCAATCGCGGCGCCTGCCATCGTCGCCGAGAACGGCACATGCGGCTTGAAGAACGGCTCGGCCGAAATCAGACCGCCGGGACCGACCGCCGCGGTCACATAGTGACAGCACAACACGACGAACAATGCGACGATCGCGAGTTGCACGACCATCAGCACGATGTTGAAACGGTTCGCGAGTTCGAGGCCGAGAATATTCAGCCCGCTCGTCAACACAATGAACGCGACGATCCAGATCCAGCTTGGAATGTGCGGAAACGCGGCGCTGAGATACGCGGCGCCGATCAGCCAGATCACCATCGGCAGGAAAAAGTAATCGAGCAAGGTGGCCCAGCCGATCATGAAGCCCAGATGCGGATTGAAGCTTTTGCGCGTGTATGTGTACGCTGAACCCGCTACCGGGAAAAGCCGTGCGAGCTTGCCGTAACTGAGCGCGGTGAACACGATCGCGATCAGGGCAATCAGATACGCGAGCGCGGCGGTGTCGTTACTGGCGGTCGCCAGCACACCATAGGTGCCGTAGACGATCAGCGGCGCCATATAGGCGAGGCCGAACAGCAAAACCGAAGGCAGGCCGAGGGTGCGTTTCAGATGCGCGCTTTGGGGCGCGGCAGGTGCTCCGGCGCGCTCCGTGGGTGATGTTGGGGTCATACGGTGTCTCCTCTTGCGAATGGGCGAGCGTCGTCGAGGGCAACGTTGAACGCGCCCCGGCCGGGTTTTGTCGATCAGTCTTGCTGGGTGCGCGGATGTCGCGCCGATGCTTCTTTGCCTAACGTGATGCGCGTAGGTGCGCGTAGGTGCATATGCGCGCTTATGTGCGCCTGCACCTGCGCGGCCCGCGCACGCGCCTTAGCGCGCGCGGATCACACGCGCACGTTGCCCTTGCTCGCCGTCCAGCGTCGCGAGGTCGAGCGCAATGCGCGCGTCATGCAGATAACGATAGTGCTCGCGCGCGCCTTCGAGACGCGCGGGATCGAGCGTGGCGCGCAGGACCGTTTCTTCGTGGCCGGCGTCGCACACCACGTCGCCTAACGGATCGATCAGCGCCGATTCACCGGGGAACGTGAGATTGTCGTCGCCCGAACCGATGCGATTCACAAGCGCCGCGAACATCTGATTCTCCATCGCACGCGCCACGATTGCGCGGCGATGCACCGGCCCGAACGGGTCCATATTGCCGTTCGTCACGATCAGCAGATCGGCGCCGAGCGAGGCGACCGCGCGCGCCGTTTCCGGAAATTCGATGTCGTAGCAGACCAGGATGCCAACGGTCAGACCCTTGAAGCTGCATACTTCGTAACGGTCGCCGGGTTCGAACACACCGACATCCGACGCCCACAGATGCGTCTTGCGATAGCGCAGCGCGATCTCGCCGCGTTCGTCGACCAGCACCGTGGTGTTAAAAAAGCGGCTGCCGTCACGCTCGGCGAGACCTACCGCCACGGCTACGCGTGCTTCGCGCGCCGCATGGCGGACTGCGGTCAGCGACGGCCCGTCGATCGGTTCGGCCACGTCGCCGATGGTGTCTCGCGTCGGAAAACCCGACAGCGTGGTCTCCGGAAACACGATCAGATCGGTTCCGGCCGCGCGTTGACCGATGGTTTGCAGCACGCGTTGCACGTTTACCCCGCCTACGCCCACGGCGCCATCCACGATGGGGATCTGTGCCAATTCGAGTTGAAGCATTTTGTCTCCTGTGTCGGCCAGAGTTGGCGCTTTAGCACTTACTCTGGTCCCATTACCAGTCTGCTTCGCGTTAAATAGCGGCTGTTGTCAGGCGCCCGCGTTTCAGGTTGGGCCTATTATTACCAGACATATTTTTGTCCGTAATCACCCGGCAGGGTTACCCTCAACGGAGCACGCATGGAACTCGAATGGCGCGACCAAGCCTTTCATCGCGAGATCGGCGCGGTTATCGAAGCACTCGACAGCGCACAATTCTGGACTCGCCTCACGCGCGCACTCGAACGCTATGTCGTGTTCGACAACTGGGTCGCCCTGCGCTTCACGCCTGGCATGGCGCCGCTCGTCTGCGCAGAATCGCCGACACCGGACGGCACGGTGGATGTGATGTTCCAGGACTATCTCGCCGCGCTCTATCAACTCGACCCGTTTTATATTGCCGCGACCGAGAAGCCCGCATCAGGCTTCGTCACGCTGGCGGACGTCGCGCCCGACAACTTCTCGATGACCGACTATTACCAGCGGTACTTCAGGAAAAACATCGTCGGCGATGAAGTGCACTTCAACTACATGATAGACGCGAGGCATACGCTGGCGTTCTCGCTTGGCGCAACGCAGCGCTACGGCGAGCGTGATCTGGCAGTGCTCGCGCTCTGCGCGCCATGGGTGATCGCGCTACTGCGGCAGCGCTTGCCGTATGAGGCATTCGACGCGCCGGAACCGGCCTCGAGCGAGGCGGTGGCGCAAACAGCGATCGACACGGGCGCTCCAGCGGACACGCCCACCTATGCCGCGCGTTTCGAGCAGGTGTCGTCGGCGGGCGGCCGCTCGTCACTTACCGCGCGAGAAGTGGAGGTGGCGATGCTGACCTTGAGCGGATTTTCAACGCGCGCCATTGCGGAGAAACTGACGATCTCGTTCGAGACGGTCCGCGCGCACAAGAAGCACATCTATACGAAACTCAACGTCAACTCGCAATCGGAGTTGTTCGCGCTGTTTTATGAAGCGGGACGCAAAGGGGCATGACGTCCCGCTTATTCTTTGCCGGCGCGCGTCAGGCGCTGCACGCGGCGCAACCGCTCGCCTTCTCCTCATAACGATCGTGATGCTTGAGCCACTCGCCCATATTCTTCTTCTCCTCGCGGCCTTTCGGCGTTACGTCGAGATGCGCGTACGCGCTGAGGAACTGCTCGCCGCCGCGTCCGTAGGTGGAATACGTGTGATAGACGTCGCCCGCTGCGTCCTTGTAGAACACGCTGTGACCGGGTAGCTCGTCGATGCCGACATCCTGCTCGGTGAAGTTGTAGTACCCCTTCTTACTGGCGATCTCCTCCGGCGTGAACGACACGTGATAGTCGAAATTGAAGTCGCTCTCATTCGATGACACCCACGGAAACTTCCAGCCCATGCGTTTTTTGAAAGCCTCGATCTTCGCGAGCGGCCCACGCGAGACCGCCACGTAGGATACGTCGTGATGTTCAAGATGCGTCAGGATGCCGTCCATGTGATCCGACACGAACGAGCAGCCAAAACAGCCCTCTTCCCAATCCGGGCCGAGCATGAAGTGATAAACGATCAACTGGCTACGGCCGCCGAACAGATCGGCAAGTGTCCTGGGGCCTTGCGGCGTTTCGAATACATAGGTCTTCTCGACCTTCACCCAGGGCAGCGCCCGCCGTTTGCGGGCGAGTTCATCGCCGGCACGTGTGTACGCTTTCTCTTCGACCAATAGCGCCTTGCTGGCGGCCAGCCATTCTTCCCTGGTGCCGATACGGTGTTGCGGGTCCATGTGCGTCTCCTTCTCTGCGTCGTGCAGATTCGATAGAGCAAAATCAGACGAATTCAGGCGAAGTAACGTTCCAGCGAATCGAGGCCGCCGTTCCAGCCGAATTGGTGGTGGTCGCGCGTTTCTTCGTCGACGAACTGTTCATGCGTGAGCGTCAGCAAGGTAGCGTTGCCGTCCGGGCGCAGCAGCACCGTGACGAGCGACTCCTGCTCCGGACTCGAACGCCATGCCCATGTGAACACCAGTTTGGCGTCGGGCACCACCTCCAGATACTGACCATTGACCTCGAGTTCCCGGCCGTCCGTCTTGAGATACCTTATCAAATAGCGTCCGTCCACGCGCGCATCCAGTTCCGCCCGAATCACCTCGGCATCACCCGGATGCATCCACTTCATGAGTTGCGCCGCTTCCGTCCAGGCGCGGAAGACTTTGGCGGGCGCGGCGTTGATTCGGCGCTGGAGGGTAAGACTGGGTTTGGCGGGCATGGCGGTTCCTCTTCGACGAAAGCAGCAAGACGATCGAGTGATTCGGACCAGAAGCGCTGATAGCGAGTGAGCCATTCCATGGCTTCCTCCATCGGTCCGGCGGACAGGCGGCACGCCACCGTGCGGCCGGTTTTTCGGCGCGTGATAAGACCAGCCTCGGACAGCACGTCGAGGTGTTTCATCACCGCAGGCAAGGACATCGCAAACGGCTCGGCGAGTTCGCTGACCGACAGATCGTTCAGTTGGGACAAACGCGCGAGCAACGCACGCCGCGTCGGATCGGACAGCGCGGCAAAGGTGCGATCGAGTAACGCTTCATTAAACTTAACCATGAGGTTAAGTATAGAAACACGCGTAAGAATGTCAAGGACAGGTGCGCACTTTTCTCAAAGCGCGCAGGAAGAGGAAGGTGCGAAGGGGATGCTGAAAAAAGATACGCGGCGCATCGCAGATCAAACTCTGCAACACGCCGCGTCAAGGTGGAGAACAACCGACTACACGTTTGAGCGAAGCGGCAAGGAAAGCCCGCCCCACTCTCGCGTTACAGCAAACCGCACAAAACTCAATGCGGCAGAATCAGATCGCCCAACCGCCGAGATAGAAGCCGACCAGCACGACAGCGATAACAACCGTGCCCACGTTCAGCTTGCGATACTCGCCGCTCACCACGCGGCCGATCACCAGCGTCGCGAAGCCGAGCATGATGCCCGTCACGATGTTGGCGGTCAGCACGATGAACACGGCGCACATCAGGCCCGACATCGCGTCGACCATATCGTCCATGTGCAGCTTGCTCACGTTCGAGAGCATCAGCAGACCGACATACATCAGCGCCGGGGCCGTTGCATACGAGGGCACCAGACTGGCCAACGGCGAGAAGAACATCACCACCAGGAACAGCAGACCGACCACCGCTGCTGCCATGCCCGTCTTCGCGCCGGCTGCAACACCGACCGTCGATTCGATGTAGGCAGCCGCCGGTGCACCACCGAGCAGGCCCGAGAAAATCGAGCTCAGCGAATCCGCCGTCAACGCACGGCCGCCGTTGATGATGCGGCCGTTTTCGTCAAGTTGACCGGCCTGTCCGGCAACGGCGCGAATCGTGCCGGTTGCGTCGAACACAGCGGTCATCACGAGTGCCAGCACGCTAGGCAGGACCGCCATCGACAGCGCGCCCTTGATGTCCATCGCACCGATCAGCGACGAATGGCCCGGCGCGCTCAGCGACGGCAGTGCGAACACGCCGTGGAACGCCACCGCCGGATCGATCAGGAGCGCAATCGCCGAGATCGCGACGATCACGATCAGGATCGAACCCGGCACGCGACGGCGCACCAGACCGAAGATCGCAGCCAAACCCGCCACCGACATGATCGCGGGCAACGCCGTGATATTGCCCAGCGACACCGGCAGACCGGCGCCCGGATTCTTGACGACCAGACCCACGTCATTCGCGGCGATCAGCAGCAGGAACAGGCCGATGCCGATCCCCGTGCCGTGCGCGATGCCGGTCGGCAGGTTGCGAAGGATCCACGAACGCACGCCCGTCACCGAGATCCCGGTGAAGACGACACCCATCAGGAACACGGCGCCGAGCGCAACGTTCGGCTGCAGACCTTTACCGAGCACGAGGCCAAACGCCGTGAACGCAGTCAGCGAAATCGCGCAGCCGATCGCGATCGGCAGGCGCGCCCACACGCCCATCAGCAGCGAGCCGAACGCGGTGGTCAGGCACACGGCGACGAACACCGCGCTGGTATCGAAGCCCGCTTTGCCGAACATGCCCGGCACGACGAACACGGAATAGACCATCGCGAGGAAGGTCGTGATGCCCGCGACAATTTCCGTACGCTGCGAACTGCCGCGTGAAGAGATTTCGAAGTAGCGGTCAAGAAAGCCCTTTCCGTCGAATGATTCGGCGCCGACTTCAGAAATCGGTTGGGCGTGGGGTTCCATCATGATGAGTGCCTCCTTTATCAGCGGGCTGAAACGGCTCGTATTCCGGCCGCCATCAGGTTCGTCTCGTTGCGTTGATCTAATGTGGTGTGGCAAGGTTTGAACGTCGGCTTGCGATGCGTCAGACAACCCGCATGCTCCGTTCTTCTTTTGCTGTCCCGAAATGTAGGCCAACACAAATATGTCTCCCATCGCATGAATGGCATGCTCGACATGTCGCGATGCTTATATCGTTTAAGGGACGGCAAACCATGGGGACGCTCCGCGCGTTTACACCTACGATTTGTCATCGAGTTGTGAAAGGGTTTTGAGGGGTTCGACGCGCAAAAACGGGCCTACGTCGGGGCAAGGAGCGCGCAACGCGGTATGAATCGTGCGCCGGGGACACCTGTCAGAAAGCCTGCAAAACCGGGCCGCCCCGGCGCCGCGGGTTACACTCTGGCCCTTACCTGACGCAACTGAGTGTCTTAACGGCGGCGGCCCACAGCGCCCGTCCGCACTGGTCCATGGAGTCCTTCTTGATGAGCGGCGGTTTTTCGCGTCCTGCCTGGCGTCTTCTGCTTGTTGCTGTGTTCGCGCTGTTCGCGCTGTCCGGTTGCAGCCTGCTGTGGGGCCCGCAACAGGCGCCGATTGTCGATGCCACGGTGATGCCCGTCGAACCCGCGAGCGCGCCCGTAGCCGCCTCCGCGCCGGAGCCGGCCGAGACTGAAGCGGCCGAGCCCGAACAGCCGAAGAA
>CABFVV010000078.1_pt1 | contig 43537 bp, 40 predicted proteins | sample 8864751 | NCBI WGS metagenome assembly CABFVV01 (sample SAMEA5735770, study PRJEB23740) | soil metagenome | biome: forest; feature: forest soil; material: soil | place: USA | collected 2013-10-13 | depth 0.1 m | reverse complement strand
TGTCTGGTCAATCCATCTTCCCTCCTCCACATGTAGCACTCTTAACTACTATATCATAATTGACTTCTGGTTTTTAGATTGGGTTGATTGTTTTTTCTTGTTTTTTTTTTTCAAGCAGAAGACGGCATACGAGATGTAGAGAGGTCTCGTGGGCTCGGAGATGTGTATAAGAGACAGGAATTGCGCTTGCGCCCATCCGGCATGATCCGCTCGTGCCGGACAATCCCTTCCTGTTTCGCGCCGATCCGCAGAATCGCCGCTCTTGATTTCTCGTTGAGCTCGTCGGTAGTGAACTGCACGCGCACGCACTGCATCGCTTCGAACGCTTGACTCAGCAGAAGGTACTTGGCCTCGGTGTTCACCGCCGAGCGCTGTACCGATTCGCCCAGCCACGTGTGGCCGATTTCCAGCTTCCGGTTCATCCGATCGATCTTCCAGAACCGCGTGCTGCCGACAATCGCCCCGGTGTCGCGCCTCACGATCACAAACGGCATCACCGTGCCGGCCGCGCGCCCGTCGAGCGCGGTCGCGATATAGCTGCCGATGGTTTCAGGACCCGGCACGACAGTCAGCTTCATATTCCACAATTGCCCGTCCACGGCTGCGTCGAGCAGTGCCTGGGCGTGTTCCTGTTGAAGTGGCCTGAGTTCGACGGCCTGTCCGATCAGTGTGGGTTGCATGACGTGAGGGAAGTTGCAATAAACAAAAAAGTCCGCGAACGAGCGCTCGCGGACCTGGCACAGCAATCAATCAGGCGGGCGAAGTCAGAAACCTCGCCCTGAAAGCCTGATGACGGCCTTCGGCGTTTTAAGCCGCCGTCACCGAAACCGCCTTGGTAACCAGATAACCTTCCATCGCCTCCGGACCGCCTTCCGACCCATAGCCCGAATCCTTCACGCCGCCAAACGGCATTTCCGGCCAGGGCGTGGCAGGCTGGTTGATCCACAGCATGCCGACTTCCATCTGTTGCGACAGCAGATGCACGTTGCGGAACGACTTCGTGAACGCATAACCCGCGAGACCAAACGGCAGACGGTTCGCCTCGGCGATCGCTTCTTCGAGCGTGTCGAAACCGCGGATCGCGGCGATCGGGCCGAACGGCTCGTTGTTGAACACGTCCGATTCGAGCGACACGTTGGTCAGCACGGTTGGCGCGAAGAAGTTGCCTTCCGAACCCACGCGTTCACCGCCCGTCTCGACCTTCGCGCCGGTCTTGCGCGCGTCGTCGAGCACCTTGCTCATCGCGGTGAGACGGCGCGCATTGGCGAGCGGCCCGATGGTCGTGCCTTCCGCCAGACCGTCGCCGAGCTTGAGGCCTTCAGCATGCTTGACGAGCGCCGCGGCGAATTCTTCGCGAATGCTGTTGTGCACCAGAAAGCGCGTCGGCGAGATGCAGACCTGGCCGGCATTGCGGAACTTCGCGGCACCCGCGGCCTTGATGGCCAGCGCCACGTCGGCGTCTTCGGCCACGATGACAGGCGCATGACCGCCCAGCTCCATCGTCGCGCGCTTCATGTGCGTGCCGGCCAGCGCGGCCAGTTGCTTGCCGACCGGCGTCGAGCCGGTGAACGTGACCTTGCGGATCACCGGATGCGGAATCAGATAGCTGGAAATCTCCGCCGGATCGCCGAACACGAGGCCGACCGTACCGGCCGGCACGCCGGCTTCGACGAACGCCTGCAGCAGCGCCGCCGGCGACGCCGGGGTTTCTTCCGGCGCCTTGACGAGGAACGAGCAGCCGCACGCGAGCGCCGCGCTCAGCTTGCGCACGACCTGATTGACCGGGAAATTCCACGGCGTGAAGGCCGCCACCGGGCCGATCGGCTCCTTGAGCACAGTTTGCTGCACCGCCAGATTGCGCGGCGGCACGACCCGGCCGTAGACGCGGCGGCCTTCGTCGGCGAACCACTCGATGATGTCCGCCGCCGACAGCACTTCGACGCGCGCCTCGGCGAACGGCTTGCCCTGTTCCTGCGTCATCAGGCGGGCGATGTCGGAAGCGCGCTCGCGCACCAGGGCCGCGGCCTTGCGCATGGTGGTGGCGCGTTCGTTGGCCGGGATCTTGCGCCAGGCTTCGAAGCCGCGCTGCGCGGCGGCCAGCGCGCGATCCAGATCAGGGATGCCGGCGTGAGCCACCTTGCCGATGGCCTTGCCGGTGGCGGGGTTGATGACGTCGAGAGTTTTGCCGCTGGCGGCGTCGCACCACTCGCCGTTGATCAGAAGACGGGTGTCGGTATAGCTCGAGGTGGCCATGCTGGGTTCCTGTAAGTGGGGAGAACGATAGCTCGCGCGGTCGTGATGCATTGGGCTGACCCTGCGCGGCCAAGGATGGACTGCCGATACCAATCATCTTATCTGATTGCGCGCGATCGCATCGGCGCTGAGCCCACGGGCGGCGGGCGGCACGGGCTTTGCTACTCCGGTTGCCGCGGCGCAGAAACGGGTACCTGAGGGCTACCTGAGCGGTGCCGCGCAAACAGGCGTAAAGTCAAGCAGCAGTAGCACGAACCGGCGGGAGCCGGTGAATGCAACCCAATCAACCAAGGTGCAAACGAGGAATCGACATGCCAACCGGTACAGTGAAGTGGTTCAATGACGCAAAGGGCTTTGGCTTTATCACACCGGACGACGGTGGGGAGGATCTGTTTGCCCATTTCTCGGAAATTCGCAGCGAAGGGTTCAAATCGCTGCAGGAAAACCAGAAGGTCAGCTTCGAAATCAAGCAGGGACCGAAGGGCAAGCAGGCGGCGGACATCAAGCCGGTGTAAAAGCAGTGACCGGTCCGCACGCGCAGGCGGGCGGACCGGCAGTGGTTTTTCGCGTCCAGGCGCGATTCGCTCGCGCTTCTAACGCAAAACGCGAGTCGGGTTACGCGTAGGCGTTTCGCGCCTCACCCATCCCATCGAGCAATTCGTTTCGCACGCCGGCGAGCGCCGTGTCGCGCCGGTCACGCGGATACGGTGCGGCAACGTCGATGTCGCACACCAGCCGTCCGGCGCCACGCTGTCCCTCAGTGTTGAGCAGCAGGACGCGATCGGACAGATACAGCGCCTCATCCAGATCATGCGTGACGATCAGCGCCGCCGTGCCGTGCGCGCGCGTTAGCGACAGCAAGAGGTCCTGCAGGCGCATGCGGGTCATCGCGTCGACGGCGCTGAACGGCTCGTCGAGCAGCAACAGGTCGGGCTGGGAGAAGAGGCCGCGCGCGAGCGCCACGCGTTGCGCCATGCCACCCGAAAGCTGCTTGGGCAATGCCGCGCCGGTGCCGGCCAGACCGACCTCATCGAGCAGTTGGCCCACACGCGGGTCCGCGCCTCGCCGTGGACCGGCGGAAAACGCGATGTTGTCGGCCACGCTCAGCCATGGCAGCAGGCGGGGCTCCTGAAAGATCACGCCGAGGCGCGGCGACGGGCCGTGTTGAGCCAGCCCGTCGAGCAAAATCTCCCCCTCGAAGCCGCGATCCAGGCCCGCCAGCACGCGCAGCAGTGTGCTCTTGCCGCACCCGCTAGGGCCGACCAGACTGACGATCTCCCCGCGCCCGATACCGAACGTCACGCGTTCAAGCACTGTGCGCGCTTCGTAGCGCTTGCTCACGGCACGAACCTGGAGCAGCGGCGGCTGATTTAAGAGATCTGCCGCGTTCAACGCGCACCTCGTGAGGAAGACGGGTCGTTCGCGGTATCGCGCCATGACAGCACACGCGCTTCGATCGTTTTAAGGATGCTGTCGCTGAGCTTGCCGAGCAGGGCGAGCAGCAGAATTGCGCCGAACACGAGATCGGGCCGGCCGGTTTCCCGGCCATCGCTCAGCAGATAGCCGAGGCCGCGGGTGGCGGCGATCAGTTCGGCGGCGACCATGAACATCCACGCGAGACTCAAGCCCGTGCGCAGTCCGGTGAAGATCTGCGGCAATGACGCGGGTAACAGGATGCGCGTGAATAGCGCCCGCGGACTCAATCGGTTGACTTCGCCGAGTTCGATCAGTTTCCTGTCGACGCCACGAATGCCGGCCACGACGCTCAATTGCACCGGAAAAAACGCGCCGATGGCAACGAGCGTGATTTTCGGCGCTTCGTCAATGCCCATCCACAGCAGCAGAATCGGCACCCAGGCGAGCGACGGAATCGCGCGCAGTGCCTGAAACGCAGGGTCGAGAAGGGCGTCGAGGCGGCGGCTCAAGCCCATTGCCGCGCCGAGCAGAAGGGCGAGTGCGAAGCCGATGCCGAAACCCGCGAGTACGCGCATCGAGCTGGCGCCGATGTGGCGGCTGAGACGCTCGCCGCCCAGTTGCCACAGCGTTTCAGCAATCGTGCTCGGCGCCGGCACGAGGTGCTCCGGCAACACCGAAGCGCGCACCAGCACTTCGATCACGGCAAGAAAGGCAAGCGGCAGGATCAATCCGGCCATGCGCCAGCGCTTGAGCGGGTCGCGCGGCCGCGGCGCGGCGCGTGTTGCATCGGCGGCTTGCGGCGCGCGATGCATCGCGCGTTCATCCGTTGTGTGCGATCGGTGCTGAAGTCCGAGCGATTCGTCGGTAGCCATGGGAGTCGGTCGGAGGGTCCTCGGGCAGTGGGCGCGCCGGCTCACTGGCCGCTGTTCGCGGCGATAACAGGCTGCGCCGTCTTCACGTCGATCAAGGCGTCGATGACCTGATTCAGATCCGTGCCCGGTTTCACCAGTTGCTCCTGCGCGAGAATCGGCGCGGCCGCTTTGAGTGCGGCAAGTTGCTGCGTGCCCGGCTGCGGATGGCCGAAATCGTTGCGGCTCAGTTGCAGTCTGGCGACCGGCAGCGACAGCTTCGATTCTTCCGAGATGATCTTCGCGGTTTCCTCTGGATGCGCGGCGATCCACAGGCGCGCTTTCTCGTACACCTTGAGCACCTGCGCGAGCGTCTCGGGATGGTCGCGAATGAAATCCTCGCGGGCGTCGAGCAAGCCCCACGTATTGAAGTCGACGTTGCGATACAGCAGCTTCGCGCCGTCGTCGATTTGCGCGGCGGCCATGTGCGGGTCGAGGCCGGCCCAGGCGTCTACCTGGCCGTTGGCGAGTGCGGTGCGCCCGTCCGGGTGCTGAAGGTTGACGATCTCCACGTCGTCGCGCGAGAGGCCTGCGGTATGCAGTGCGCGTAAGGTGAAGAGGAACGGGTCCGTGCCCTTGGTGGCGGCGATCTTCTTGCCCTTCAGGTCCGCGAGGGTTTTGATCGGCGAGTCCTTGCGTACCACGAGCGCGGTCCATTCGGGGCGCGAGAAAACGTATACGGCGCGAATCGGATTGCCGTTGGCTTTGGCGAGCACGGCTGCAAGACCCGCCGTTGAACCAATGTCGATCGCGCCGCTGTTCAGATATTCGAGCGCGCGATTGCTGCCGAGGCTCAGCACCCATTTGACCTGAGTGTGCTGTGGCGCGAGTTCCTGCTCAAGCCAGCCATTGCGCTTGATGACGAGGCTTTCCGGTGAATAGTAGGCGTAGTCGAGTTTCAGTTCGGCAGGCGGCGCGGCGCGTGCGATACCCGGTGCAAGGACGGCGAGCGCGGCCGTTGCCGCGATCAGCAACGCGCTCAGGCCGGCTTGCAGACGTTTCGCATGCTGCGGGTGTGAGGAAATCGAAGAAAGCGAAAAGCGCGCCGTGCCCCGCGGGATTTTCATTGACTGGTCCTGTGATGGTCGTTTAGTTGTGACCGGTCAATGTAGTCAATGCGCATGCTGAACTGAACCAATAAAAACTCACAATCAAAGCAGATCGGCCGCTATGGCGGATGTAGGCCGCTCATTTTTCGTCCTCGGCTGGCTCGACTGGGTGAGACATGTTTCGCGCTGACAGGCAGCGGCACTGCAATTAATGTGTTTCGCCTATAAAATACGAAAGCGCATGCGGGGCGGAGCCCGGTATGAACCACTTAGAACAATGTGGGCCGGGAGTATTTTTCTTAAGGTTTCCTTCAGCTTTGCTCCGTAGTATTTGCGCGATTCGCTGTGCCCGCGCGCATCCCCACGGGCAATAGTTCCGATAGTTTTCCGACAGAAAACTGAAAGCGCCGATCAAAGGCTTGCTGGAGCATTAATGAAAACCCTCTTCTTGCAAGCGCCGTCGTACGACGGCTTCGATGGTGGCGCGGGTTCGCGCTATCAGGCCAAGCGTGAAGTGCGCTCGTTCTGGTATCCGACGTGGCTCGCGCAGCCCGCCGCGCTCGTCCCCGATAGCCGCGTACTCGACGCCCCCGCCGACGGCCTGTCCGTCGACGCATCGCTCGACATAGCACAGCAATATGACCTGGTGGTGATCCACACCAGCACACCGTCCTTTCCCACCGACGCCCTGTTCGCCGAAGACCTGAAGAAGCGCAAGCCTTCGGTGCTGATCGGCATGGTCGGCGCGAAGGTCGCGGTCGATCCGCACAATTCGCTGACCGCGAGCGAGGCGATCGATTTCGTCTGCCGTGAAGAATTCGACTTCACCTGCCAGGAAGTCGCCGAAGGCAAGCCGTTCGCCGGGATCAAAGGCCTGAGCTATCGCGCGGCAGACGGTTCGATCGAGCACAACGAAGCGCGCCCGATCCTGGAGAACATGGACGAGCTGCCGTTCGTGGCGCCCGTCTACAAGCGCGATCTGACGATCGACAACTATTTCATCGGCTACCTGAAACACCCGTACGTGTCGATCTACACGGGTCGCGGCTGCCGTTCGAAATGCACGTTCTGCCTGTGGCCGCAAACGGTGGGCGGGCATCGCTACCGTACGCGTTCGACCGAGAACGTGCTGGAAGAAGTGAAGTGGATTCGCGACAACATGCCTGAAGTCAAGGAGATCATGTTCGACGACGACACCTTCACCGACTTCAAGCCGCGCGTCGAGGAAATCGCCCGCGGCCTCGGCAAACTGGGTGTGACGTGGTCCTGCAACGCAAAGGCGAACGTGCCGTACGCGACGCTGAAGATCATGAAGGAAAATGGCCTGCGCCTGCTGCTGGTCGGCTATGAATCGGGCGACGACCAGATTCTGCTGAACATCAAGAAGGGCCTGCGCACCGACATTGCGCGCCGCTTCAGCGAAGATTGCCGCAAGCTCGGCATCAAGATTCACGGCACCTTCATTCTCGGCCTGCCTGGCGAGACGCAGGACACGATCCAGAAGACCATCGAGTATGCGAAGGAAATCAATCCGCATACGATCCAGGTGTCGCTTGCCGCTCCGTATCCCGGCACGACGCTTTACAACCAGGCGGTCGAGAACGGTTGGCTGGAAGAGAACAAGGTCATCAACCTCGTCAGCAAGTCGGGGGTGCAGCTCGCGGCGATCGGCTATCCGCATCTGTCGCGTGACGAGATCTACCACCAGCTCGAAAACTTCTATAAGCGCTTCTATTTCCGTCCGTCGAAGATCTGGGAAATTCTGCGCGAGATGCTCACGAGCTGGGACATGATGAAACGGCGCCTGCGTGAAGGCGTCGAATTCTTCCGCTTCCTGCGCGCCCACGAGGCGTGAGCGCCGTGCATCTGCTCGCCGTCACGCTGGCCTATGCGTGTGCGGCGGGGGCGGTTTTCGGCATCGCCTACACGGTGTTGGCGGGTGCCCTGATCGGCCGGTTCTTCGCGAGAGCGGTGTCCGAGCCGACCAGCTTTCCGCCGGTCACGATTGTCAAACCGCTGCACGGCAACGAGTGGGCGTTGCTCACTAATCTCTCGAGCTTCTGTCAGCAGGACTATCCGGGCCCCGTGCAATTCCTGTTCGGCGTGCATGATTCGGCCGACCCCGCGTTGCAAGCCGTCGAGGATCTGCGGCGGCTGCATCCGGAAGCGGACATCACCGTGGTCGCCGATGCGCGTCTGTACGGCCCGAACCGCAAGATCAGCAACATCCTCAATATGCTGCCGCAGGCCCGGCACGACGTGCTGGTATTCGCCGACAGCGACGTGAGCGTCGGTCCGGATTATCTGCGCAATGTAGTCGGCGAATTGCAGAAGCCTGGCGTCGGTCTCGTCACCTGCGTGTATCGCGGTGCGCCCGATCCCGGTTTCTGGCCGCGATTGTCGGCCAAGGCCACCAACTACCAGTTCCTGCCCGGCGTGGTGACGGGGCTTGCGCTCGGTCTCGCACGCCCTTGCTTTGGACAGAGCATCGCGATGCGACGCGACACGCTGGAAAAAATTGGTGGCTTCACGCCGTTCGTGCAGCACCTGGCCGAGGATCACGCGATCGGCGAGGCCGTGCGCATGATCGGCGAGAAAGTGGTGATTCCGCCGTTCACGATCTCGCATGCCTGCGTTGAAAACAGCGCGACGAAACTGATCGCGCATGAACTGCGCTGGAGCCGCACGATTCGCAGCATCGATCCGCTTGGCCACCTCGGCTCGGTGCTGATTTTTCCGCTCGCCTTTGCGTTGCTCGCCACCGCGTTCTCGGGTGGCGCATGGTGGGCGTGGTCGCTTGCGCTGGTCGCCGTCTGCGCCCGACTCGTTTTGAAACTGCTGTCCGACCGCGCGTTGCGGCAGGCGCATCGCGACCTGTGGCTGTTGCCGTTATGGGATATCGTATCGTTTTCGATTTTCGTGGCGAGCTTCTGGTCCTCGCGCGTGATCTGGCGCGGTTTCAGTTTCAAGGTGGATGGCGACGGCCTGTTGTCGGCGGCGCAGGACGGAATGACGGATGAACAGCAGGCTGGGTAAGCAATGAAGCGCGGGTATCTGGAAGGGAGTTGCGAGGACGATGCAGCGTGCCTGAAGCACGCGCGAAGGGTGGCCCCATGATGAAGCATCTCGGCCGCCTCGCCGCGCTTGCCGGCTTGCTGGTGTCACTGTGGCTGGTCTGGCAGGACAATCCCGGCGCCGTGCTTGGTGCACTGCGCGCGGCGGGCGCCGGCCTCTTGCTGGCGGCGATCGCGCACGTGCTGCCGATGCTCGCCAATGCCTGCGACTGGCGCTCGCTGATTCGCGGCGCGAACCGGCCCAGCATTGCCAATATGCTGCATCTGGTCTGGGTGCGCGAATCTGTCAATTGCATGTTGCCGGTGGCGCGTATCGGCGGCGAGGTGGTGTCGTTCCGGATGCTCAAGCGCTGGGGCGTGCGGCCGTCTACGGCGGTCGGCAGCATCATCGTCGATATGCAGCTCACGGTGATCAGCCAGTTGCTGTTTACGATGGTCGGCATCGGTTTTCTGTTCGCGCATGCGCACTCCGACACGCTGCGGCTCGCCGGGCAACTGGCGTGGGGCGTGGTGGTGCTCACGCCGCTACTGGTGCTGTTCGCACTCGTGCAGCATGCCAGCCCGTTCGAGCGCATCACACGCGCGCTCAATCGGATGACGAGCGGCAAGCTTGCCGCGCTCGTCGGACAATCCGCTCAGATCGACCAGGCCATCAAGCTGATCTGGCGCCGGCGCGGCGTGGTGCTGCGCTATCTGTTCTTCTGGCAACCGCTGCAGTGCTTCCTGACGTCGCTCGAAATCTGGCTCGCGCTGTACTTTCTCGGCGTGCACGTCACGCTGGTCGAGGCGGTGGTGATCGAATCGCTGATCCAGGCGATCAGCAGTGCGGCGTTCTTTGTGCCGGGCGGTCTGGGCGTGCAGGAGGGCGGTTTCATTCTGATCGGCGGCGCGCTGGGTCTCGATCCTTCCATCTGCCTCGCGCTCGCCGGCGCGAGGCGCATTCGCGATCTGCTGGTCTTCGTGCCCGGACTCATTGCGTGGCAATTTGCCGAGTCGGGCAATCGCGAGCCGAAGCGGGCGGAATCAGCAGGGCGGACGGTCGTGGGCGAAGCCAGCCAGCGCTAGTACAACACCTTCATTCTTCCGCTCCCGCATAAGCGGGAAACGACACTTCCACCGCCAGACCGCGCTCGCCGATCCCTGTGCCGAGATGCAGGTTCGCACCGAAATGCTCGGCGATCCTCGCGACGATCGACAGGCCCAGCCCGCTGCCGGTGGCCTGATTGCCGGTCGCGCGGAAAAACCGGTTTGTGAGGCGCGCGAGGTCGCTAGGCGCGACGCCGGGGCCGTCGTCGCGCACGGTGAGCTGCACCCGGCCCGCGTCATACTGCACTGCGACCTCGATGCTGCCGCCGGTGCGGCCATATTTGATCGCGTTATCGAGCAGATTGTCGAGCAGGATACCCATCAGCACGGGCTCCGCATTGATCTCTGCGCGCATGTCGCCGGTGAGCGCCACGCGAATGTCCTTTTGCTGCGCATTGGGTTCGTTGGCAAGCAGCGCGTCTTTCGCCACGGTCGCGGGTCTGAGTGGCGATGTGGCGAGCGTTTCGTGCGCATCCAGACGCGCGAGCAGCAGCAACTGCTCCGCGAGCCGCGCGCTGCGGTCGACGCCTTGCACCACGCGTTCCATTGCCAGCCGCTGTAACGCGGTATCCGATTCGGCCAGCGCGACCTGCGCCTGCACCTTGATGGCGGCGAGCGGCGTCTTCAGCTCATGGGCGGCGTCGGCGGTAAACGCGCGCTCGCGTTCGATAGAGTGCCGCAAGCGCGACAGCACCAGATTGATCGCGTCGACGAGCGGGCGCACCTCGGTCGGCGCGCGGCCAATATCGACCGGTTCCAGCCGGTTGATATCGCGCGCGCGAATGGCGCCGGAGAGGACCTTGAGCGGCACCAGGCTCCAGCCGATGCTGAACCATACCAGCAGCGCCAGCACCGGCAGCGCGAGCAGCGTAGGGCGGGCGATCCGGCTCGCGACGCCGCTCACCAGATCGCTGCGGGTATTGGCCGGTTCGAACACGCGCACCGTGTGGCCGAGCGCGGTGTCGCGCAAGGTGAACGTGTGCCACATCTGACCACCCAGCGTCATGTTTTGTGCGCCGCTGGCGGGCGGCACCGGTAAATCCCATGCTTGCAGCGCGCGCAATTGCGGGCTGCCCGCCAGCACCTCGCCGTTCGCGCCGCGCACCTGGAATAGCGCGTCGCGCGGCAGGGAATCGTCGTCGTCGCTGTTGTTCGCGCCGGGTTCGCCGCCTTTTTCTTCTTCGCGCACGTCGATGCGCGCATTGGCCAGGGTGGTCAGATTGCGCTCGTCGAGCAGCGCGAGGATTTGCGCGAGCTCCGCGAGGCGCGCTCCTTCCCATTCGCCGACTTCGCGCGTGGCCTGACGATAGCTCGAGATCAGCGCGATGCCCCACATCAGCACGATGCTGGCCAGGACCAGCATCATCAGACGGCGGCGTATCGATGCCGACATTACGCTTTCTCCACCACGTAGCCGATATTGCGTACGGTTCTGATCAGCTTGGCGCCGAGCTTTTTGCGCAGGTTGGACACATGGACCTCGATCGCATTACTTTCGATTTCTTCCTGCCATCCATACAAACTCTCTTCGAGGCGCGAGCGCGACTGGGGAATGCCCTGATTGGTCAGCAACTGCATCAGGATGGCCCATTCGCGCGAGGTGAGGGGCACGCGCGTATTGCCGACTTCGACGGTTTGCGCGGCGGGATTGACCGTCAGATCCTGATAGCGGATCAGCTCGACGCTGCGCCCCTGCGCGCGGCGCAGCAGGGCCCGGCACCGGGCAATCAGCTCGGTCAGGTCGAAGGGCTTGCCGAGGTAGTCGTCGGCGCCTGCTTCGAGGCCGCCGACGCGGTCCACCACGGTGCCCTTGGCGGTCAGCACGAGCACCGGCACGTCCTTGCCGGCGTCGCGCAGCCGCCTCAGCAGGTCCATACCCGAAACCCTGGGCAAGCCGAGATCGAGCAGGACCAGCGCATAGGCGGTGGTGTCGAGGGCGAGACTGGCCTTGTGGCCGTCGCGGGCCCAATCGACCGTGAAACCGGCTTGACGCAGTCCCGCTTCAATACCGCAGCCGATCAGGTCGTCGTCTTCTACGAGGAGTACGCGCATGGGGGAGAGATTCCGTTTTATGTCTATTGCATGGCGGTGACAGTTTTTTTAAGCAAGCGCCGAGTCACACACCCGAAGTGTAGCTATCATGTTCATTGGACGCTTTATACCTCTTTCTTGCTTAAGGTTTCCTTCAGCTTGAATCGCTACTATCGCCCCTCAGCAGGTAACTGTCGCGTGGCTCGACATGGGCGCGCGAACTACGTCATGTTGTCAGGTCATCGCAACTTAATCGTAAGCACATCGATGGAATGTACGGTTGGCGCTTCTGTCGGCGCGTTTTACCGGCGCAGGTGCCGGCGAATCGCGCCACTGCACGATGCCGCGCGTTCCTTCAGGTCACGAGACCACGCCATGAAGCCAGTCACCACCGACATGCTGCGAGCCCATCTAATGGCGGCTTCGCTTACGGCCATGGGTACCGAAGCGCTCGCTTTACTGGCACTGCTGGTGCTGCCGGTTTCGCAGCAGGTCTTCAGTTCCATGGGGTTTCAGACTCTTGCTCTCGCGCTGATCGTGAGCGGTGTCATCGTGATGCGCCTATTCGCGCAGGCCGCTTTCGACCTCGCGATTCAGGGCCAGTACGCCACGCTCGCCGGCCGGCCGGTGTTGATTGAGGCGGACTGTCCGCGGCGCTGGTTCGTCGTTCTTCATCTACGCTTTACCGGCAAACCGTTCGTGCTCGCCGGGCACTGACGGCTACAGGCGATGGTGGCGCACGCATTGACAGCATGCCAATGGATCCTGTTATCCGGCTGCGTCTCGGCCTCGCTCTATGCGATGCTGGCAGCGGTGGCGATGCCGTTCTTCACGGTGCGCCGCGGGGCGCGCGCAACGGTCGCTAGCGTCCCGGCTGCCGCCAGTGCCGCCGCCCGGGCTTCGCATTCTCTGCCTCCTTTCACGAATGTCGGCGTCAGCGTGCTCAAGCCGCTGTGCGGCGCCGAGCCGCGTCTCTACGAAAATCTCAGAACCTTCTGCGACCAGCGCCACGGGCATTTCCAGCTCGTCCTCGGTGTCTCTTCGCCGGACGATCCCGCCATCGCCGTGGTGCGCCGTTTGCAGGCCGCCTATCCGATGCACGACATCGAGCTCGCGATCGATACGCGCGTGCACGGCAGCAATCTCAAGGTCAGCAATCTGATCAATATGGCGGAGCGGGCGCGCCATGACCTGATCGTGATCGCGGATAGCGACATCGCCGTCGAAGCGGACTATCTCGACACCGTGGCGGCGCCGCTCGCCGATCCGCGCGTGGGGGTGGTGACCTGTCTCTACGTGGCGCAAGGCGTCGGCGGTTTCTGGCCGCGGGTCGGCGCGCTGTTCATCAACGAGTGGTTCGCGCCGTCGGTGCGGGTCGCGCATGCGGCCGGGTCGCGCCGCTTCGGTTTCGGCGCGACGCTTGCCTTACGCCGCGCGACGCTCGAGCGCATCGGCGGTTTCGCCGCGCTGAAAAACTGCCTCGCGGATGATTACTGGCTTGCCGAACACGTGCGTGCGCTTGGGCTGAGCACGGTGCTTTCGCGCGTGATGGTGGCCACCGATGTCATCGAGCCGACTTTTTCCGCCTTGTGGCAGCGTGAGACGCGTTGGCTGCGCACGATCCGCTCGGTGAACACGCTTGGCTTTGCATTTCTGTTCATCACGTTTCCGACGCCCTGGCTCGTGGCCGGCGCGTGGCTTACATGCAGTCTCGCGAACGGACCGTCCGCCGGCGTGCATCTGTGGGCGGCACTGGTGAGCGGCGCCAGCACGGCGGCCGGGCTTGCTGCGCGCATGCTGATGCATCTGCGTTCCGCGCGTCACGAACGTACTTTCTGGCGCGACTTGCCGCTCGTGCCGTTGCGCGATACCTTGCTGGCACTGCAATGGCTCGCGGGCGCGTTCGGCTCGCATGTGGTGTGGCGTGGCGCACGCGTGCCGGTTGAGGCCTCCGCATCGACGACGCGCGCGAAGGCATTGGGTGTGATTGATGTCATGGAGACTTCGGATGGCGGCTGAGCCACGCGGCCTGATCGTTACTGCCGACGATTTCGGCCTGCATCCCCGGGTGAATCTGGCGGTCGAGCAGGCGCACCGGCACGGCGTGTTGACGGCCGCGAGCCTGATGATCGGCGCGCCTGCCGCGGCCGATGCGGTGGCGCGTGCTCGCGAACTCCCGGGGTTGCGGGTCGGTCTGCATCTGGTGCTGGCCGATGGCGACGCGGTTACGCCGCGCGCGGGGATTGCCGCGTTGCTCGACGAGCATGGCCGCTTTGGCGACAACATGGTGCGGGACGGGGTGCGGTTTTTCTTTTTGCCGCACGTTCGCAGACAGTTGGCGCGAGAAATTCGCGCGCAGTTCGACGCTTTTGCGAGCACGGGGTTGACGCTCGATCACGTCAACACGCACAAGCATTTTCATTTGCATCCGACGGTGCTTGGGTTGATTCTGGAGATTGGCCGCGAGTACGGGATGCGGGCGATGCGTTTGCCGTTCGAGGTTGGTGCGCCGCTATGGTTGCGGCCGTGGATTTCATGGGTGCGGGCGAGGTTGGATCGGGCTGGGATCGTGCACAACGATTATGTTGTTGGGATTGCTAATAGTGGGCGGATGGATGAGGTTGCGTGGCTTGCTGCGCTTGCCGATTTGCCACATGGGGTGGGGGAGATTTATTGTCATCCGGCGTTTGCTGGTGATCGGGTTTTGAGTCATGGGATGAGGGATTATCGGCACGCCGAGGAGCTCCAGGCGCTGTTGTCGCCAAGGGTTGCCGATGCGATTCGGCATTTGGGGGCTCGGGTTGGTGGGTTTGGGGATGTGCTCAGGGTTTGATTTCTTTGCCTGCGCGGCGCTTGCTTGTCAGTGTTCTTAGGGCTTTGGCCTTTCCTTGTTTTGTTAGTGGTCTATTAGCGTTGCCCCTGTGCGGGGCGGCACTTACTTCTCTTTGCCGGCTGCAAAGAGAAGTAAGCAAGAGAAAGCAGCTCAAACCGCTACTACTAAGTGGGCACCGTGGTCTGCTACGGGTAGTGGTGCATCTGGAATCCGTGTTCTCGCACATTCCGCGTTAGTGACAAAGGACTCATCAGCTCCCACTCCGCACTACGTGCGTCGCGGACGGGTCTGCATGGGAAACCAGCGGCTTCGGTTGGGCGCAGCAGGGGCCGTCGGCTTCGCCTCGGCGAGGCGCTCCTGCATTCACCCGGGAACCTCCACTTCAAATGATTTGTCGGTGCCCCGCAATCACGGTCGCGGCTGCGGCGGTACAAGGACGACCCACGGCCCGGTGGCGAGGCGTGGGCGCCAAAACGCAGCGGGTGGTTTTAAGAAGTGCTCTTCGGCGCGCGCAGCGCCGCCGGAAGTATGACGCCCTTGTCACTGGCGCATGCAGGTGCACGAATCCAGATTCCAGATGCACCACTACCCGTGGCAGACCACGGGCCCCACTTAGAATTAGCGGTTTGAGCTGCTTTCTCTTGCCTACTTCTCTTTGCAGCCGGCAAAGAGAAGTAGGTGCCGCCCCGCACAGGGGCAACGCTAATAGACCACTAACAAATCAAGGAAAGGCCAACACCCCAGGAACACGGACAACAAGCGCCGCGAAGGCAAAAACCCGCCCATTAAATGGGCCCCTTCCTCATCAACAACTTCAACAAAACAGGCAACAACAACAACACCAACGGCAACTGCACAATCAACCCAGAAATAATAGCAACCGCCAAAGGCTGCTGCATAGCAGCCCCCTGCCCGAGGGCAAAAGCAAGCGGCAACAGCGCCAAAATAGCCGCAATAGTGGTCATGGCAATCGGCCGCAACCGATTCCGCCCAGCCGCGATCAGCGCCTCCTCAAACCCAATACCTTCATCCCGTATCAACCCCTGCAACTCCGATACATAAAAGATCGCCACCTCAGTCACGATACCGATAATCATCGTCATCCCCATCATTGCGGAGATGTTCAACTCGATACCGGTCATCCACAGCCCAATAAACACCGCACCGGCAGCCAGCAAAGGCATCGCCATCACCGCCAACGCAACCCGGAAGCGTTCGTACAGAAACAGCAGCAACCCAAACACCAACGCAATCGCAGCACCAAACACGGTCAACAAACCCTTGAAAGCAATCTGCTGCTGCTGGTACAAACCGCCCAGTTCGTAATACACACCGGTCGGCAACAAGCTCTTGTCGCTCAGCGTCTTCTGTACGTCAGCGATCGTCGAGCCCAGATCGCGGCCATCGATACGCGCCGTCACCGCCACCATCCGCTTGAGGTTGTCGCGGCTGATCTCCGGCTGGCCAGTCACCGTCACCTGATCGGCAACACGGTTCAGCGCGAACAGATGGCCGTCCGGTGCGCGAATCTGCAACAGCCCCAGTTGCGTATCGGTTAGCTTCAGTGCGCCCGCCACGCGCACCCGCACGCCCACCGTCTTCGGTCCGGTCTGGAATTGCGTCGCAACGTTGCCTTCCACCATGTCGGACACGGCCTGTGCAATCGACTGCGGGTCCATGCCCTCGGCCGCCGCGGCCTCCGGCCGGATGTGCAATTCGAGCGCGTCGCCCGCCGGATTGATGCCGTCGTTCACGTCCACCACGCCTTGAATCTTGCCGATCTGCGCGGCTACCTTGCGTGCGGTGGTGTCGAGCGTGTTCTGATCGTCGGAATAGATTTTTATCTGCACCGGCTGGGGCACCGCGGTCAGGTCGCCGATCAGGTCCTCCATCAGTTGCGCGAGCTCGATATTCACGCCGGGCACCTGCGTTTCGACCTTCGAGCGGATTTCTTCCATCACCGTTTCGATCGGCTCGCGGCCAGTCGATTTCAAGCGCACGAAGAAGTCGCCCTTGTTGGGCTCGTTCAGGTCGCCGCCGAGACCGGCGCCGGTGCGGCGAGAGTAAGTTGCAACGTTCGGATTCGCGCGGATGATGCCCTCGATCTGCTTCATCAAGCGGTCGGTTTCCGTGACGGACGTGCCCGGCTCGGTGTGATAGTCGAGCACGAAACCGCCTTCGTCCATGCTCGGCATGAAGCCGCTGCCTACTCGCGTGAAAGCGAACGCGGCCACCACGATCAGCGGCAGCAGGCCGAGCAGCACGAGAATCGGACGTGCCGTGACGTGCTCAATCAGATAGCCGTAGCGCCGGTTCATCCATGAAGCGAAGCGGGTTTCCTTGTGTTCCTCGGCGTCCTTCGGCTTCAGCCAGTGGTCGCACAGAATCGGCACCGCGAGCCATGTGACGAGAAACGAAATGAACAGGGCGCTTGCCATCGTCACCGAAAGCGCCTTGAAGAACGCGCCCGTCACGCCCGACAGAAACGCGAGCGGCACGAAAATGATCAGCGTCGCCGCCGACGACCCGGCAAGCGGCCGCGTGAATTCGAGCGCCGCCGCCATCACGCGGCCATGGAACTTGTGCGCGCCGCCTTCGCGCATGCGTCGCACGATGTGCTCGATCATCACGATGGCGTCGTCGATCACGAGGCCGACCGCGGCCGCCATCCCGCCAAGCGTCATGATGTTGAAGCCCATGCCGAACACGTCGAGCAGCAGAATCGTCGCGGCCATCACGACCGGCACCAGCGCGACCGCAATCGCGGTGATCTTCCAGTTGCGCAGGAAGGCAAACAGCGTGAACGCGGCCAGCACCACGCCGATCATGATCGCGTCGCGTACGCTGGTCGCCGAGGCGATCACCAGTTCGCTCTGGTCGTACCAGTTCGAGAGATGCACGCCCGCCGGCATCTGATGCTGGAAGTCAGCGAGCCTCGCACGGATCGCCTTGGCCATCGCCACGCTGTTCGCGCCTGGCTGCTGGAAGACGTTAAGCAACACGGCGTCGTGGCCATCGGCGGTGACGCGCATCCATTGCGGCGCGACACCCTGACGGACTGTCGCGATGTCGCCGAGGCGGATTTGCGTTGCACCGTTGGTCGACACCACCACGTTGCGCAGTTCGTCGAGTTGCGTGATCGTGGTGTTGGCAATCACGAGGTACAACTTGTAGTGATCCTCGATGCGGCCGGTGGCCATCAGCACGTTGCTCGCGCCGATCGCTTTCGACACGTCCGAGAGCGAGACCTTGTAGGCGGCGAGGCGCGCCGGATCGATCGCGACTTCGAATTCGTCCTGCGCGCCACCGGTCACTTCGACGCGAGCAACGCCTTCCACGGACGACAGCAACGGCCGCATCTGGAACTGCGCAAGATCGTGCAGCGCCGACAATGACTGCTGGTCCGACGTCAGGCTATACGCGAGCACCGGGAAAACGGTCGGGTCCATGCGCCGCACCTGCATCGAGGTGCCTTGCGGCAGCGTCGCGAGGATCTCGCTGATCGCCGACTGCGCCTGCAACGTGGCTTGCGCCATGTCGGTGCCCCAGTCGAAATTGATCGAGATTTCCGCCGAGCCGCGGCTCGTGGTCGATTCAACATCGCGTACGTTCGGCACGCGACGCAGCGCCTCTTCGACCGGCATCGTGACAAGCGTGGCCATCTGTTCGGCGGGGCGGTCGCCCGCGTCGAGCGCGACGACGGCGCGTGGAAACGCGACGTTCGGGAACAGCGAGATCGGCAGACGAAACGCGGTCAGCGCGCCTGCGATCGCCAGCAGCGCGATCACGAACAGCAGCGAACGCCGGTGCTTCTGCATCCATTGACCGAAATTCATCGCGGCGCGCCTCCAGCAGCCCGCACCGCCATGCCGTCCTTCAACTCATAGTTGCCGCTGACGACGAGGCCTTCTGCGCCGTCGATCGGGCCGTCCACGCCGTAGCGGTCGCCGTTCTCGACCTGCGTGACCACGGCCACGCGGCGCGCCTTGTTTTGCGGCGTGATCTGGAAGACGTACGCGCCTTTGTCGTCTTTCAGCACGGCGGCACGCGGCACCACCCAATGCGTGCCGCTGCGGGTCGCGATGTCGGCGCTGACACGCGTGCCCGGAATGAATGCGCTCTGTCCGAGCGGAACGTTCGCACCGACGTTGACGAGCTGGCTTTGCTGATCGACCGACGCCCCGACCAGCACCACGTGGCCGTCTGCCGCGGTCTTCGCGAGCGTGGTGGACAGGCCGTGCAACGTGACCGTGTCGCCGGCATGGATAGCAGGGATGTCCGACGGCTCGACGCTGAGCATGACGTTCGCGCGCGCATCCTTGCCGTTACCGCCGGCCAGTTGCAGGATCGCGGCGCCGGGCTGCACCTGATCGCCCTGTGCCGCCGATACCTGCAAAACCACGCCGTCGATCGGCGCCGCGATGATCTTGTTGCCGCCCGCGACACCGGTCTGGTTTTGCGCCGCGAGCGCCTGCTGCGCGTCCTCGGCAGCCTTGCGGGCCGTGGCGAGTTGCGATTGCGTGGCGAGCCCTTTGTCGTACAGCGATTGCGTGCGCGCCAGTTCGCCTTGCGCCAGCGTTACCGCGCTTTTCGCCTGGGTGGCGGCGAGCACTGCGGCTGGATCGGCCTGCACGACGAAAAGCGGCGTGCCGCGCGTCACGCTCTGTCCGGCTTGCACGCGCATTTGCGCGATACGCGCGACGTACGGCAGATTAACCGTGGTCAGGTTCGACGCGGACGCCGCGACGATGCCATACGCGCGGACCGGTTGCGCGATGACGGCGCGCTGCACCCGCACGGTTTGCACAGATACGACGGATTGGTCGGCCGCATCGTCGCCGGCGGACGCACTGGCCGCACCGGCCGCATGCGCGCCGATGCTCATCAGTGCAGCGCAGGCGAGAGAAGTCGCATAAGTGGCAATGCGCGGTCGCCGCGCCGCAAGTGGACTATTTCGCATGAGTGTCGGTGAAGGTCTGAGCGGAGGAAAAGGCGTCGGGGATCGCGCTGCCCAGCAATGCCTGCAAGCCGACGCGTTGTTCGGCGAGCGATTCGCGCAGCGTGGCGACGTCGACACGTTTGGTGAGCGCGGCGCTTTCTGCATCGGTGTAGGCACCGAGCACGAGTTCGTGCTGCGCGTAGGCCGTGGCTGCATGCTGCGCGGCAAGGTCGACATCGGGCAGCGCGGCCTCGGTCTGCTGCAACTGCCGCGTGAGAATCACGCTGTCCGCGCGCATATGAGCGACATCGGCATAAGCCTGATTCAGGCGTGACTGATATTCGTCGCGCAGGCGCTGACGCGTCGCTTTTTCGATCGCGACGTTGCCTTGATTGCGGTTGAAGATCGGCAAACTCAGATTGATCTGGAAGCCGCTGGTGTAGATGTTCGAGGTGTCGCGCGCGCGCACGAAACCCACTGAAAGACTCGGAAACTGGCTGAGAATCGCCGCGCGGTATTTCTGCTCCTGCGCTTCATAGCCCGCCTGCAGCGCGATCAGATCCGGACGGCGCTGCGCGAGTTTGGCGAGCGCCGCGTCGAGCGTCGCATCGGGCAATTCGGTCGCGTCTTCGTTGCCGGTGAGCTGCAACTGCACCCCCGGCGAGAGGCCGAGCAGCGCGTTCAGATCGTGATGCGTCTGTTCCGCGGCCCGTTCGGCGTCCGTGTATTGCTTGCGTGCGTCGCTGTAGGCGGTGAGCGCGGCGGTCAGCGTGTCGTCGGTCAGATTGCCGTCGCGGCGCGCTTCGGCCATGCGCTCGTAACGCGTGCGCGCGAGGTCGCGCTGCTGTTGCAGCAGCGGCAGCGTGTCCTGCTGGAAGCGCGTCTTGATGAACAACTGCCGCGCCTGGGCGACGATCTGCCATTCCTGCCACAGCAGCCCGAGATCGGTTTTGGCTACCGTCGCGTCGGCGGATTGTTTGTTCGCGCTGCGCAGCACGATCGCCATCACGTCGATGCTCAGACCGTAATTGAATGCGCGCGTCGCGCCGGCCGCGCCCGGATAATCGCTCGATACGCTCAGTTGCGGGTCGGGCAACAGTCCGGCTGAATAAGCCTGAGCCCGGGCAATGCCGAGATCGTCGCGGGCCAGTTTCAGGTCGGGATTGTTCGCCACTGCAAGCATCGCGACTTCGTCGATGTCGAGCCCGTCGGACGGATCGAAGCGATGCGCGGCCAGTTCGGGCAGCGGCATGGTGGACGGATCGATCTGGATGCGTTCGAGCGAGCGGGCCGAGGTCGACGTATCCTGCGGTGCGAGTGGCTCGCGGTGATACCACGAGCACCCGCCGAGCAGCATCGCGCAGATCGGCACGAGCACGCGCAACCGTGCGGCTGCGGCGGCGTTGAAAACGGGCAAAATCCGGCTCCTGAACAATAGATGGGGCAGCCGCGAGCGGATGTCGCAGAACAGGTGCCGATTCTGCTGATATGGAGCTTAAGGAACGCTTAACGGACATTAAGCGTCCCCTAAGCCTCCCTTCAGCGTCACCTAAGCGTCCGATAAGGAACGCATAAGGAAGCGTTAAGCTAACGGGCCGGACAATGCGGGCAAACTGGAGAGAGGAGAGGCCATGCGTCTGCTACTGGTCGAAGACGACGACATGATTGCGGAGACGGTGTTGGGCGCGATGCGCCGCTCGGGCTACGCGATCGACTGGGCCGAAGACGGCCGTGCGGCGGAGCTGTCGCTGGGCAACGGCGTGTACGACCTCGTGCTGCTCGATCTCGGCCTGCCGAAGAAGGACGGCATCGACGTGCTCAATACCTACCGCAAGAGCGGAGGCGCCGCGCCGGTGATCATCCTGACCGCGCGCGACGCGGTCGACGAGCGGATTCGCGGCCTCGATGCGGGCGCCGACGATTATCTGATCAAACCATTCGACCTCGACGAACTGGCCGCGCGGGTGCGCGCGCTCTTGCGGCGGCGCACCGGGCAGAAGCAGCCCGTCTATGCGCACGGCGAGCTCACGCTCGATCCCGCGGCGCACGAAGTCACCAAAGGCGGCGAACTGCTGCCGCTCGTGCCGCGCGAGTTCGCCCTGCTGCAGGCGTTGATCGAAGAGCCCACGCGCGTGTTCACCAAGCCTGAGCTGGAAGAGAAGCTATACGGCTGGGGCGAGGAGGTGGGCAGCAACACCATCGAAGTGCATGTACACAGCTTGCGGCGCAAGATCGGCGCGGAGCAGGTCGTGACCGTGCGCGGCGTGGGCTACCGTCTGAAGAGGTGCTGATGACGTCGATTCGCCGCTGGCTGCTGGGCTGGCTGATTTTCGGGCTGGCCGCGGCCTCGGGCGTGGCCGGCTTCGGCATCTTTCACACCGCGCGCGAAGAAGCGGGCGAACTGTTCGACTACGAACTGCATACCGTGGCGCTGTCGTTGCCGTCGAATCTGGCCGGTGCGGGCGACGGCGAGCATAGCAATCCCGACCTGGGCGATCTGGCCGACGACCGGGTCGTGATCGAAATCTGGGACCGGTCCGGCAAGCTCATCTATCACTCGATGCAGGCGCCGGTGTTCTCGCGTTTGCCTGCGGGTTTCAGCACGGTCGAGCGCGGCGAGAGTCACTGGCGCGCGTTCGGGTTGGAACAGCGTGACCGTTATATCCAGGTTGCGCAACCGATCTCCGTGCGCGAGGACCTTGCGCTGACTCTGGCGCTGCATACGCTCTGGCCGCTCGGCCTGCTGGTGCCGGTGACGATCGTGCTGGTGCTGCTGGTGGTGGCAAGGGGGCTGGCGCCGATCGGCGGGCTGACGCGCGCGCTGACGACCCGTTCGCTCGATTCGCTGGAACCGTTGCATCTGGACGGCAGCGTGCCGGTCGAAATCAAGCCGCTGGTACAAGCGCTCAACGATCTGCTGCAACGTCTGAACGTTGCTTCGCAGGCGCAGCGCACGTTTATCGCCGATGCCGCGCATGAGTTGCGCTCGCCGCTTGCGGCGCTGAAGCTGCAATTGCAGGCGGCTTCCCGTGACGGCTCGCTAAAGGGCGAGGGGCAAACGCTGGAGCGCGTCGAGGGGCGGGTCAACCGGATCATTCACCTGGTGCAGCAATTGTTGACGTTGGCGCGTGAGGACGCGCATCCGGTGACGTCGATGGTGCCGGTGAGTTTGCGCCGGATCGGCGAGCAGGTCGTCGGCGATTTTTCGCTGCTCGCGGAGACGAAGGAGATCGATCTCGGGCTTGTGTGTGAAGACGCTCGAGCGAACTACGATGTCTATACGGCGCTGGCTGAGCCGCATGGGATGAGTGTTCTGTTGGGCAACCTGATCAACAATGCGATCCGGCATACGCCGCGGGGTGGGCGTGTCGACGTGATTCTGAAACGGTCGGGCGAGCGGGTGGGATTTGATGTCGTGGACAGCGGGTCCGGGATACCGGAGGCTGAGATCGAACGGGTTTTCGACCGGTTTTATCGAGGGCAAGAGGCGAAGGGCGAGGGCAGCGGACTTGGATTGGCGATTGTGGCGCGGATCGCCGCACGGCATCAACTGCGGCTTTCCCTGCGCAACAACACCGGCGGGCTCGGCTTGTGCGTGTCGGTTTTTGGCCTGACGGCGGTTGAGGTTGCGGCGCCTGTGGCGGTTAGAAGCTGACCGTTCGCCACGGCTGGCCCACGGCGCCGCGCGGCCTCTCACGAGCATGTTTCAACACGCTGCTACAATCTTGTCTTTCTCGATTGATTGTGCGCTATGGGTTTCGAACAACTCGCTGAATTGAAGAAGCAACTGGCTGCGGCACGCGCCGAAGCTGCGCCTGCGGCCAAGCCGGTCGCCAAGCCCGGTGCGAAGCCTGCGCGCAAGCCGTCGCCGCCGCGTCGTGCCGCGCCTGGTCACAAGCCAGCGACCGACGCCAAGCCGGCGGCTGACGCCAGGCCCGCGGCCGACGCGAAGCCGGTGGACCCGGTGGTGAAATCGATCGGGAGACTGCAAAAGCGCTTCCCGAATGTTTTCCCGAAGAATCCGGCGCCCAAGCTGCCGCTGAAGGTCGGCATCTTCGAGGATCTCGTGGTTCACGCGAAGGAGCTGTCGCTGAGCGAAGCCGAGTTGCGCGACGCGATCAAGACCTGGTGCCGTGGCAGCCGCTACTGGAAATGCCTGGTTGAAGGTGCCGCGCGCGTCGATCTGACGGGTGGCGAAGCAGGCAAGGTGACGGCCCAGGAAGCGGCCGGCGCGCAGCGTCTGCAGGCGCATCGTGCGGGTCGGGGCGCGGCGAAAGCTGCGGCTTCGTCGGCTGACGCGTCCGCCAATGCCTCTGCTGCATCGGTCGTTTCGGTTGATGATGCAGCGCAAGCAGCGGCCACCCCGCAAGCCGAGGCGGAGAGCCAGCCGCAGGCTGCCTCGCCGGACACCCCCGCCGCTGAATCGACAACGCCGCCGGCAGCACCGTCGGCCACTGCCGAAGCGTAAATAAGGCCGGCCGCCCCGTTAAGGGGCGCTGCCTTGTGCCGCCAGCCGGACCCGCACGAAGCCGACGTGCTCGCGCAGCACATAGAACGCGTCGGCGTATGCCAACGGCATACGCAAGCGGTTAAGCGACACCTCGATTTGATCGAGCTCCGCGAAAAGCTGCTTGCGCTCCTCCTCGGTCGAGTCGGCGAGCGCGCCGCGCTCGATCGCAATCAGCGCACCGTAATAGCGATAGATGCGCGAGCGCACGCGCCAGCGGTACAGCGCCGGGATCAGCCGCATCGCCGGAAACAGCAGCACTGCCATCGGCAGCAGCAGAACGAGCGTGCGGTCGCCAATGCTCGCGAGCCAGAACGGCAGCGCGCGGTACAGAAAACTCTTGCCGGTCTTGTAGTAGCGCTGGGCGTCTTCGCTGATCTGATATTCATGGGCAACCGGGCTCGGGAACTCCCCCGCGTGCTGCAACAGCCCTGGCATGCCATGCACCTCCTGCGCGGCCTCGATCAATAAGTCGGAAATGGCCGGATGCAAATTGCTCCGGGCCACGAGTTCGGCCGTTGGACTGATCAGATGAATGGTGTCGGGCGGAATTCTGCGCTTGAGATCCAGCACGCCGGGCGGTAGGTCGAGCTCCTCGAGATAGGGAAAGAGGCGCGTATAGGCGGTGGCTTCGTCGAAATTCATCGCGGAGATGCCGGGCACTTTCAGGAGCCGCAGCATCAAGCCGCGCGTGGCCGAGTCGCCGTTCAGGATCGCCGCGTCGACATCGCCCGCCACGAGTTGCGTGGCGGCCTGCATGCCGTCGCTCGGCACCAGCACGGTGTCACCGCCCGGTCTGATGCCATTTGCTTCCAGCAGTTTGAGCGAGAGGAGGCGCGTGCCGCTGCCTTCGCGGCCGATTGCAATCCGTTTGCCTTCCAGTTCTGAAAGCTCGCTGATACCCGTGCCGCGATAGAACACCACCACCGGAATATAGAAAACGCTGCCGAGCGACATCAGCGATGACGTGTCGAGCCCGTCGGCCACGCCCCCTTGCACGAGCGCGAGATCGACATGCTGTTTCGGGTCGAGCAGACGATGCAGGTTCTGCACCGAGCCGTCGGATTCCAGCACCTTCAGCGTGATGCCGTTGCGGGCGAGGATCTTCTTGTACTGATCCGCGGTGACGAGGAACGAACTGTCGTGCGGGCCCGCGCTCATCGTGATGGTTTTCGGCGGCGCCGGATCGACCAGCCAGACGATCAGCGTGACCATCAGCACGAAAAGCGCTGCCACGATGACGTAAGGCAGGGTGTGATCGCGCCACTCCACATGCGAATGATCGCCGGGTAAGTGCGGGAGACGCGGGCGATGCGCTTTCATGGGCACTCCATGCCGATAGCCGGAATGAGGCATTGTCCACTGTCTGCAGCATATAGGCGAAATGTTCGGCATAACCGGCGCCTTGCCGGCCAGGACACGCGATAGGCCATGGCATAATCCACGACAGCTTCTAATCGTGTCGCCGGGCGCATCTTGAGTCGTTTCCATCGGAAGATCGGCAGTTGGCTGGGATTGTTTGCGATCCTGATGGCCACGCTCGCGCCAACGATCTCGCATTCGCTCGCCGCACGCAACGGCGGTGAAGCCGGAATGGAAGGCGAGCATTGCTCGATGCCGTCAATGGCTTCCATGCCGGGAATGGAAGCCATGTCCTCGATGCCCTCCATGCAGGATCAGGCATCGGACGACCCCGGCAGCAAACACGCTCAACACGCTGCCATGTCCGACGGCGACGCCTGCGGCTATTGCAGTCTGCTCGCCCACATGCCGGCGGTGCCCAGCGTCGAGGCGCTGTTCTTCGTCACCGTCCGTGCTGTCCAGCACACCGTCGCGACCCGCTTCGAGCGGCTTCGCCGCGTCGAACCGCTCACCTTCGCGCAGCCTCGCGCTCCTCCGTTCCCATCCTGATTCGAGTCATACCGTTGCGATGCCATGACCGCATCGCGATGCCGCCGCACGTCCGTCTGTCGAGGCGTGTGCCGGCATTGTCACAACCTATGAACAGGATGAACCATGCAAACCCAGACAACGCGCAGCGCGATATCGCTGCGCGCGGCGTCGCTCGTTGCGGCTACCGCCGGCGTATTTCTCTTCGCTCCTTCACTCGCCAGTGCTCACGCGATTGCGGGTAATCGCATCTTTCCGGCGACGATGGCCGTCGACGATCCCGGTGTCGGCGACGAAGCCAACCTCGAATACGGCCACCAGCGCGTACCGGGCGACGCCGGCGATCAAAGCATCAATACCTTCGACTTTGAGTACGACAAGCTGATCACGCCGCGGCTGGCGGTCTCGGTAGACGGCACGTACGCGATGCAAAACAATCCGAAGGCGCGCGGCTTCGACAACTTCGGCGTCGGTTTGAAGTACCTGCTGTACGTCAACGATGAACACGAATTCATGACCTCGGTCGGTGTGAACGCCGAACTTGGCGGCACGGGAAGCCGCGCGATCGCGAGCAACTTTTCGACGATCTCGCCGACGATTTTCGCCGGCAAGGGTATGGGCGATCTTCCGGCATCGCTCGCTTATCTGCGGCCGATCGCGATCACGGGTGAAGCCGGCCCGGCACTGACCACCGGTGCGGGGCAGCCGAACGCGTTCAACTACGGCTTCACGGTGCAATACAGCCTGCCGTATCTGCAGCAGCACGTGCATGACATCGGCTTGCCGCAACCATTGGCGAACGTGATTCCGCTGGTGGAAATTCCGCTCTCGAGAAGCCAGGGCCAGACAACCGGCACGGTCAATCCGGGCTTCATCTGGATCAACCGTTATGGCCAGTTCGGCGTTGAAGCGCAAATCCCGATCAACCACGCAAGCGGCTCGCACGTGGGCATTCTGGTTCAGGCGCATATCTTCTTCGACGATGTCGCGCCGACCACGATCGGCAAACCTCTTTTCCAGTAACGCATCAACACCATAACGCAGGAGCACGCGATGAAAAACGATCGATATGACTGGCTGCGCGCCGCGGTGAAGGTGCCGTTGCTGATTGCCGGGTTCGCGTTCGCGAGCGCCGCTTTCGCCCATGTATTTCCGCAGAAGCAAGAGCCGGGCGCGGGCGCGACGGTGGCGTCGCCCGCTCAGGTGCGCGTGATATTCGACGGGCCGCTCGAGCCGTCATTCAGTTCGTTGACGGTGACCGACGCGAGCGGCAAGCAGGTCAACACGGAAAAATCCGCGGTCGACACGCATCAGGCGGCGGTGATGGCGGTGCCGCTGCCGCCGCTAGCGGCGGGCCACTACACAGTGCACTGGGTGGCGGTGGCCTCCGACGGGCATCGCACGCACGGCGACTATGCATTCAACGTGAAGTAGCGCTGAAACCGTGCCGCGCCGCGTCATCGCAAGAATGATGGCGCGGCGTGTCCAATCTCGCCGGGGATCGGATGCGCGGGAAAAGTACTATCATCGAATGCAGGCTTCAAGCGCCTGGCTGTGCAACGCAGCCGGCCCAGGCCTCCCGGGAGAGAACCCATGGCGGAGTTTGTTAAGGCGCTCCTCGGCGAGGAAAACGGCCATCAGCGCCGGCAGATCGGATGGCTCTACGCGTTACTACTTACTTTCAATATCGCGGCGTGGGTGGCGGCCTTTGTGGCGTTCCGCGGTTATCCGCTGCTGATGGGCTCCTGCCTGCTGGCTTACTCGTTTGGTCTGAGGCATGCGGTGGACGCGGATCATATCGCGGCCATCGACAACGTGACGCGCAAGCTGATGCAGTCCGGCCAGCGTCCGGTGACGGTCGGGCTGATGTTCTCGCTTGGACACGCCACCATTGTCGTTCTCGCGACCATCGGCATTGCGGCGACCGCCATGGCGTTGCAAAGCCGGATGAGTGGTTTCAAGGAAACCGGCGCCATGATCGGCACACTGGTGTCGACGTTCTTCCTGTTCGCCATCGCGCTTCTGAATCTGATCGTGCTGCGCTCGGTGCTGCGCGCTTTTCGGCGCGTCCGCCGAGGCGAGCCTTACGTCGATGAAGATCTCGACATGCTGCTCGCCGATCGCGGCTTTCTCGCGCGTATTTTCCGGCCGTTGTTCCGCCTGATCAGCCAGAGCTGGCACATGTACCCACTCGGCTTTCTGTTCGGGCTGGGTTTCGATACCGCAACGGAAGTCGGGCTGCTCGGCATATCCGCCGCCGGCGCCGCGCAAGGCATGTCGATCTGGTCGATCCTGGTGTTTCCGGTGCTGTTCATGGCCGGCATGACGCTGATCGACACGACCGACAGCATCCTGATGCTGGGCGCCTATGGATGGGCCTTCGTGAAGCCGGTCCGCAAGCTCTACTACAACGTCACCATCACGACAATCTCGGTGCTCGTCGCGCTTCTTGTCGGCGGCATAGAGGGCCTCGGATTACTCGCGGACAGGCTGCATCTGAATGGCGGATTCTGGCAGGCGGTGGGCAGTCTGAATGAGAACTTCGGCATGATCGGCTACGCGATCATCGGCGTATTTCTGGCGAGCTGGTTATTGTCGGTCGCGGTTTACAAATGGATGCGATTCGAAGAACTCGAGATCCGCTCATGAGCGTTGCGGCATATCAACGATTGCGATTGATGGCGCTTACGCGGCAATGACCTGAACCCGTAAGGGCTATCGTCAGAGAATTTCAACAAGCGCGCCGCTCGAATCCTTATCGACCCAATACGCTGCGCGATGTTTAGTGAGTTAGTTACGGAAATTGGGTTATTTCGTATCGCTGAACTATACTCAAAAAAGTTTTTCGGGCTCATCACGGTGGGCACCTATCCCCAACAATACATGCAGCAAATCCGATCCTTTTAACCGCATCGGGCGGAACCGTTATCGATCGATTGCTGGACACGTGACTGCCGTGCGGCACTCGCCACGTATCTTTGCCTGACCTGAAAAGAACGTGGTTCGCAGTGGAGACACTCATCATGGCAGAAGCAGACAACGTCCCCTATGGGCGCAAGACTCAGCACGCGCCGGCTCTCAAGGAAGTGCACATCATCTGGATTACCGCCGGCCTCGGCTGCGACGGCGATTCGGTATCAATTACCGCGGCGACTCAGCCGAGCATCGAGGACGTGATTCTCGGTGCGATTCCCGGCCTACCGAAGGTGCATTTGCATAATCCCGTACTGGCGTATGAAAACGGCGACGAGTTTCTCAAGCCGTTTCACCAGGCCGCGCGTGGCGAGCTTGAGAACTTCGTGCTGGTAATGGAAGGGTCGATTCCAAACGAACGTATCAATCGCGAAGGATATTGGGCCGCATTGGGCACCGACCCCGATACGCAGGAACCGATCACGATTCCGCAATGGCTCGACCGGCTTGCGCCGCGCGCGCTGGCGGTGGTCGGCGCGGGCACCTGCGCGACCTACGGCGGCATTCACGCGATGGAAGGCAATCCGACCGGCTGCATGGGTCTCGCCGACTATCTGGGCTGGGACTGGAAATCGAAAGCGGGCCTGCCGATCGTCAACGTGCCGGGCTGTCCGGTGCAGCCGGACAACTTCATGGAGACGCTGCTCTACCTGCTCTATCAACTGGCGGGTCTCGCGCCGATGATTCCGCTCGACGAGGCACTGCGGCCGAAGTGGTTGTTTACGCGCACCGTTCACGACGGTTGCGATCGCGCGGGCTCCTACGAACAGGCGATCTTCGCCACCGAATACGGCAGCCCGAATTGCATCGTCAAGCTGGGCTGCTGGGGGCCGGTCGTGCAGTGCAACGTGCCCAAACGTGGCTGGATGGCCGGCATTGGCGGCTGTCCGAATGTGGGAGGCATCTGCATTGGTTGCACGATGCCAGGCTTTCCCGACAAGTTCATGCCGTTCATGGATGAGCCGCCGGGAGCGGTGCTGTCGTCGAATCTCATCAAGAGTTATGGGCCGCTGATTCGCAGTCTGCGCAAGCTGACCAAGAACACGCTCAACGACGAGCCGAAATGGCGTCACAACGGTTCGAAACTCACTACCGGCTACCGTCGCTGATCTGGCGGCGTAGTTGGCGGAATTCGACTTGTCAGCAGGGAGAAGGTCATGGCCGTTAGTACCGCACCTGAAGCGACCACCAGTACCCAGGCAGCGCCGGGCAAGCTGGTCGACATGAACTGGGATCCGATTACGCGGATCGTCGGCAGTCTGGGGATTTACACCAAGATCGATTTTGCGAACCGCCGTGTGGCGGAGTGCTACAGCACGTCGTCGATCTTTCGTGGCTACAGCATTTTCATGAAGGGCAAAGACCCGCGCGACGCGCATTTCATCACGAGCCGCATCTGCGGAATCTGCGGCGATAATCACGCGACCTGTTCCGTGTACGCGCAGAACATGGCATACGGTGTGAAGCCGCCGGCGATCGCCGAATGGATCGTCAATCTGGGTGAAGCGGCCGAATACATGTTCGACCACAACATCTTCCAGGACAACCTCGTGGGCGTGGATTTTTGCGAGAGGATGGTCAAGGAAACCAATCCCGGCGTGTGGGACAAGGCGCAGAAAACACCCGCGCCGCACGCGGACAAGCACGGCTATAAAACCATCGCGGACATCATGACTGCGCTCAATCCGTTCACCGGCGAGTTCTATCGCGAGACCTTGATGGTCAGCCGCTATACGCGCGAGATGTTCTGCCTGATGGAAGGACGCCACGTGCATCCGTCGACGCTTTATCCGGGTGGCGTGGGTACAGTACCGACCATTCAGTTGTTCACGGATTACATCACGCGCTTGATGAAGTACGTCGAATTCATGAAGAAAGTCGTGCCGCTGCATGACGATCTGTTCGACTTCTTCTATGAAGCGCTACCGGGTTACGAAGAAGTTGGCCGCCGTCGCGTTCTGCTCGGGTGCTGGGGGTCTTTCCAGGACCCGAACGTGTGCGACTACAACTACAACACGATGACGCAATGGGGCCGCGGCATGTTCGTCACGCCCGGCGTGGTGGTGGACGGCGAACTGGTGACGACCGATCTCGTCGATATCAACCTGAATATCCGCATCCTGCTGGGCAGTTCCTATTACGACGACTGGGATCACGAAGAGACCTTTGTCAAGAACGATCCGCTCGGCAATCCGGTGGACCGTAAGCATCCGTGGAATCAGACCACGCTGCCGCATCCGCAGAAGCGGAAATTCGACGGCAACTACACGTGGGTGATGTCGCCGCGCTGGCTCGACAAGCGCACCGGCGATCACCTTGCGCTCGATACCGGCGGTGGACCGATCGCGCGCTTGTGGGCCACCGCGTTGGCGGGGCTGGTCGATATCGGGTATATCAAGGCGACTGGTCACAGCGTGAAGATCTACTTGCCGAAGACCGCGCTCAAGCCCGAAGTCGAATTCGAATGGAAGATTCCGAAGTGGAGCAACGCGATCGAACGCGATCGTGCCCGCACCTATTTTCAGGCGTATTCAGCGGCTGCGGCCTTGTACTTTGCCGAGCAGGCGCTGGCCGAGTTGCACGCGGGACGCACTCGCACGTTCAGCGACTTCACGGTGCCGGAAGAGAGCATCGGTTGCGGTTTCCACGAAGCGGTGCGCGGCGTGCTCTCGCACCACCTCGTGATCCGCGACGGCAAGATCGCCAACTATCACCCGTATCCGCCCACGCCGTGGAATGCCAATCCACGAGATATCTACGGTACGCCCGGACCGTATGAAGACGCGGTGCAGAATACGCCGATCTTCGAAGAGAACGGACCGGACAAGTTCAAGGGCATCGACATCATGCGCGCGGTGCGCAGCTTCGACCCGTGCCTGCCGTGCGGCGTTCATATGTACGTCGGCAATGGCAAGACGATCGATACGTCGCACTCGCCGACCTTTGGTGTGATGCAGGGAGCGCACACGTGAGCAACGAGAGCGCGGTCGTCGCCCAGCAACGCCGCATCGACGAATTGATTGCGGCGCTGGAAGCGCTTGAGGATCCGCGCGCGCGTGAGCCTGCCAAAGAACTGCTGCAGGTCGTTCTCGATCTGCATACGAACGGGCTCGCACGGCTGATGGAGATCGTGTCGGAGGCGGGCGTGATGGACGTCGCCATGATCGAAGCGTTCGAGCGCGACGCCGGCGTGTCGGCGTTGCTGCTGTTGCACGGCCTGCATCCGCAGGACCTACCGACGCGCGTGTCGCGTGCGGTCGAAAAGATGCGGCCGTTGCTTGGCGTACAGGGCATCCAGATCGAGTTGCTCGACGCGGCGGAAGAGGCCGTGCGTGTGCGCGTGGCCGGCCGGCTGCAGGGCAAGCACAACTCAGTAGGCGAATTGCAGCAGGAAATCGAACGCTCGATTTTCGAAGCGGCGCCGGAAGCGATGCGCGTCGAGATCGCAGGTCTGCCGGACGTCAATGTGCATGAACTGCGCTTTGTGCCGCATCACGCCGAGTCGGTGAATGACGTAACAAAGGATGTGGCAAATGAGGTAGCAAGCCGGACCGAGGCCGGCGCTCAATGACGCCCGCCGCACCGACACGCGGCTGGGTCGCGCGGCTGCGCCAATTCGTGCGAAAAGCCGACGACATCCAGTGCGAGTTGTGCGGCCTGCCGCTTCTATCCGATCATCCGCATCTGTTCGAAACCGCCAAACGGCAGCTCTTTTGCTGTTGCCGCGCGTGCGCGCTGCTGTTCGGCAGTCAGCAGAATGCGCGCTATCGTCCGGTGCCGCGCGACGCGCACTATCTCGGCGGCTTTCGCATGAGCGATGCGCAATGGGACGCGCTGGCGATTCCCATCGATATCGCTTTCTTCTTTCATGACAGCGCGGCGCAACGCGTCGTGGCGCTGTATCCCGGACCGGCCGGCGGCACGCAATCGCTACTGGAATTGCAGGCGTGGGATGAGCTGGTCGCGGAAAATCCGTTGCTCGCGCAACTGCAACCCGACGTCGAAGCGCTGCTGGTCAACCGCAGCGAAGGCGCGCGCGATTATTACCGTGTGCCGATCGACCAGTGTTACGCGCTAACCGGCGTGATCCGCGCGCGTTGGCGCGGACTGTCCGGCGGCAGGGAGGCGTGGGATTCGATTCATCGATTCTTCGCCGCGCTGAAGACCCATGGCCGGGTACCGGAGGGCTTGCTCCATGCCTGATCTCGGGTTCACTGTCGAGTCGGCGGAAGTCGTGCCGTTCGCCGCAGCACCGCTGCTAACGTTCAGGCTGCGTATCGCCAATACGCCGGCGCAGGAAGAGATCGCCAGCATCACGTTGCAATGCCAGATCCAGATCGAAGCGACGCAGCGCCGCTACGCGCCCGCCGAGCAGTACGGACTCGAAGACCTGTTCGGTTCGCCGCCGCGTTGGGGCGAGACGCTGCGTACGCTGCTATGGGCGCATACGTCGATAGTCGCGCCACCGTTTGCCGGCGAATGCACGCTCGATTTGCCGGTGCCATGCAGCTACGACTTCAATGTGGCCGCAACCAAATATTTTCACGGCCTTGAAGAAGGCGAGATTCCGCTGATGCTGCAATTCAGCGGCACGGTGTTCTATCGCGAAGACGACGGCGCGTTGCAGGCCGCGCCGATTCCCTGGCACAAGGAAGCGGCGTACCGGCTACCCGTTGCGCTATGGCGCGACATGATGACCCGCTACTACCCGAACGGCGCCTGGCTGTGTTTGCACCGGGATGTGTTCGATCGCCTCTCGCGTTACAAAAGCAGGCGGGGTCTCACGAGCTGGGAGCAGGCGGTGTCGAGCCTGCTTGACGGCGTCGAGGAGGACATATCGTGAATGCGGTCGAGAGCGTGGTTCAGGCGGTGCTGTACGAAGGCTACATGTTGTATCCGTACCGGCCGACCTCGGTAAAGAACCGGCAGCGCTGGACCTTCGGCGGCGTGTATCCACGCGACTATGCCGAGGCGTCGGGTAGCGATCCGTGGGTGACGCAAACCGAGTGTCTGCTGCGCGGCGACAAGCACACCCGCGTGGCCGTGCGGCCCGGTTTTCTGCAGGTGATCGAGCGAATGGTGCTCGATGTGGACGAGGGTTCCGCCGCGCGGCCGGAGTCGGGTGAGCCGGCCTGGCGCACCGTGCCCGTGCTCGATATCGACGAGCGGCGCTACACCGCATGGCAGGAGGCGGCAGAGCGGCACATCGCCGTACCGGTTCTGGTGATGGGCGAACTGCTTGACGCACCGCTGCAGATCGCGTTTTCGTTCGACGCCGCCAGCGATCTCGAACCGCTCGCGGACAGGCAAGGCACGCTGCGTGGCGCTCTGCGCCGTATCCGCGCTTCGCTGCAAGGCCACGTCGAATTGAGCGCCGCGAGTGTGGCCGCCGGGGTTTATCGTTTGACGGTGCGCATCGTCAACGAGACACCGCTCGACAATGCCCACGGCTTGAAGCGCGATGCGGCTTCGCTGTACGCGCTGGTGTCCTGTCATACGGTGCTGACCATCGCGGGCGGCACTTGGATTTCTTCTATCGATCCGCCCACGGAGCTGGCCGCGGCCGCCGCCGCGAGCCGCAATATCGGCGTGTGGCCAGTTCTCGTGGGTGACGAACAACAGCCCGACACGATGCTCGCCTCGCCGATCATTCTCTACGACTTCCCGCAGATTGCGCCTGAAAGTGCCGGCGATCTATTCGACTCCACGGAGATCGACGAAATCCTCACGCTGCGTATTCTCACCATGACCGACGACGAAAAGCGCGAAATGATCGCCACGGACGAGCGCGCGCGTGCCTTGCTGGCACGTACCGAAAGTCTCGGCGCCGAGCAGATGGAAAAGCTGCATGGCACGTTGCGGCAGGTGCGGGTACTCGACGGGGCAAGTGTCGGCGGATTTTCACCGCTGGAAGCGCCCGCCATGCCGGTCTCGCCATGGGCGGAGCTCGACGCACGGCCGCATCTGGCTTGCGTGCGGGTGGCGGGCGTCGAGATCCGGATCGGCGATCAGGTGCGTTTGCGTCCACGCGGTCGCGCGGACATCTTCGATATCGCGCTGAGCGGCATGGTTGCCACGATCGAATCGATCGAGCGCGATTTCGACGATCACGTGCACGTTGCCGTGACGGTCGACGACGACCCCGGCAAGGACTTCGGCCTGCAGCGCATGCCAGGCCATCGGTTTTTCTTCGGCCCGGACGAGATCGAGCCGCTGGTCGATGGGGCCAGCCCGTCCCGATCATTCGGCTCGCCCAGTCACGCGAGTCGTAAAGGAGGGCACGCATGAGCGCGATTCTGGTCGCAGGCATCGGCAATGTGTTCCTCGGCGACGATGGCTTCGGCGTCGAAGTGGTGCGTCGTCTGCGGGAGAAACTGGCGGCCGGTGAGTTGCCGGCGTTCGCTGACGGCGTGAGCGTGGCGGACTTCGGCATTCGCGGCATCGATCTCTGCTATGCGCTGCTCGACGGCGTGGACAGCGCGATTCTGATCGACACGACGCAGCGCGGCGGTGCGCCGGGCACGCTGTATGTGATCGAACCGTCCGTTGAAGAGGCCGTCGGCGATGAACCCGGCGATCCGTATGCGGTGCCGATCCTGATATCGCCGCACGAAATGGATCCGGCCAAAGTGCTGCAAACGGTGCGGATGCTGGGAGGGGGCTGCGAGGACATTGTCGTGCTCGGTTGCGAGCCGCAAGACTTCGGGTTCGAGGATGGCGAGGAAGGCAGGATGGGCTTGAGCGGCACGGTGGCAGCGGTCGTCGAGCAGGCGGTCGAACTGGCTGTGACGCTTGTGATGGCAAGGACGGAGCGGTTGCCCGCACGGGCGGTTTGAGCGACCGGGCAGCCTGGCGGTTGAGTGGCCGTCCGCACGCGCTGACGGACGGAGCGGTTAAGCGGTGGACCGTCCCGGATACGGTGTGAAATAACTGAAGTGGGAGGCGTCATGAAAGGCTTTCTGAAGTACCTCTTGTTGCCGGCGTTGGTGCTCGGCGTGATCGCGAATATGAAGGACATCAAGCGCTATATCCGTATCCGCAACATGTAGGCGACAACAGTCAGGGAGGTGGCCATGAGCACGCAAACACAACCTGCCGGACAGTCTTCACCTCCACTCCCGGCGGTCCACGGACCTCTCGGCGAGGAAATCCGTGTGCGCGGACTGGTGCAAGGCGTCGGCTTTCGCCCGACCGTATGGCGGCTTGCGCATGCGTGCGGCGTGGTCGGCGACGTGCGCAACGATAGCGACGGCGTGCTGATTCATGCGTGGGGCGATGCGTGGACGCTGCAGCGCTTCATCGAAAGCCTGAGCGCGGAGTGTCCGCCGCTCGCACGCATCGACGCGATCGAGCGGCATCAACTGAGTGAAGCGGCCCAGGGCAGCGATTTCCGCATCGTGGCAAGCGAGACCGGCCATGTGCAGACCGGTGTCACGCCTGACGCAGTGATCTGCGCGGACTGTGCCGCCGAGATCGCCGATTCGGCGAATCGCCGTTACCGTTATCCGTTTACGAACTGCACGCATTGCGGGCCACGTCTTTCGATCGTTCAGGCCATACCCTACGATCGCGCCAACACAACCATGGCCGCGTTCGACCTGTGCGAAGCGTGCCGCGCCGAGTATGAGAATCCCGCCGACCGGCGCTTTCACGCGCAACCGGTCGCGTGTCCTGTATGCGGCCCGCGTGTCTGGCTGGAAAGCCGGCACGGCGCACGGGCTGACGGCGACGATCCCTGTCGTGCGGCAAGCCTGCTGTTGCGGCATGGTTCGATCGTCGCGATCAAAGGGCTGGGCGGCTTTCAGCTTGCCTGCGACGCTTGCGATGAGGCCGCGGTCGCCCGTCTGCGTCAATTGAAACGGCGCGAGCGCAAACCGTTCGCGTTGATGGCGCGCGATCTGCAGGCCGTACGCCGCTATTGCAAACCCGACGAGACGGAACTCGCGTTGCTGCATAGCGCGGCCGGACCCATCGTCATCCTGCGTGCCGACGGCGCGGAGTGCGTTGCACCTGGCGTCGCGCCGGGTGTGGGTACGCTCGGTTTCATGCTGCCGTCCACGCCGTTGCATCGTTTGCTGATGGAGTCGATCGACACGGCACTCGTGATGACGAGCGGCAACACGAGCGACGAGCCGCCGTGCATCGATAACGCCGATGCCCGAGCACGTCTCGGCCGCATTGCCGATGTCTTCCTGATGCACGATCGCGATATCGCACGCCGGGTCGACGATTCGGTGGCCCGCGTGGTGCAGGGCGAACCGCGTGTGTTGCGGCGCGCGCGCGGCTATGCGCCGGCACCGTTGCGGTTGCCGGCGGGTTTCGCCGAAACGCCGGCGGTGCTGGCAATGGGCGGCGAACTCAAGAACACCTTCTGTCTTGCGGGCAATGCACAGGCGATCGTCTCGCACCATCTCGGCGATCTGGAAGACGCGTTGACCTATGCGGACTATCGTCGCTCGGTGGCGCAGTATCTGCGCCTGTTCGAACATGAGCCGCAGGCGGTGGCGCTCGACTTTCATCCCGAGTACCTGTCGCGCAAGATCGGCTATGAACTCGCACAAACGTGGCAGGTCCCGGTGGTCGAAGTGCAGCATCATCACGCGCATCTCGCCGCGTGCATGGCGGAAAACGGCGTGGCGCTCGATGCGCTGCCGATGCTCGGCGTCGCACTCGACGGTCTCGGTTATGGCAACGACGGCACGCTGTGGGGCGGAGAATTCATGCTGGCGGATTACCGCAGTTTCACGCGTCTCGGCATGTTCAAACCCGTTGCGATGCCCGGCGGCACACGCGCGATCGACGAACCGTGGCGCAATGCTTACGCGCATCTGATGGCGGCATTCGATTGGCGCGGCTTCACGCGGCAATACGCTGGGCTCGACGTACAGCAGTTCCTCAGCAGCCGTCCGCGCGACGCGCTCGATACGATGATCGCGCAACGCGTCAATAGTCCACTGGCAAGCTCAGTGGGCCGTCTGTTCGACGCTGTGGCGGCGACACTCGGCGTGTGCCGGGAACGCGTGCTTTACGAAGGGCAGGCGGCTATCGAACTTGAGGCGCTGGTCGATCTGAACGCGCTGCGGAACGACAGCGACGCCCATGCGTACCCGTTTGAAATCATCAGCACCATGCCGGACGGTCTGCGTTGCATCGAGCCGCGGCCGATGTGGGAGACCTTGCTCGACGACCTGTTGCGCGGCACATCCGTGCCGGTCGTCGCGGCGCGGTTTCACAAGGGGCTGGCCATTGCGATCGTCCGAATGGTCGAATGCCTGGCCGACCTGCTGACAGGCCCGGTCGATGCACGCAGTGTGGTGTTGTCTGGTGGTGTTTTCCAGAATCGTATCCTGTTCGAACAGGTAGCCGGGCGGCTCGGCGCTGCGGGTTTTCGGGTGCTGACGCACCGGCAGGTGCCGGCCAACGACGGCGGGTTGTCGCTAGGGCAGGCGGTTGTGGCGGCGGCCCAGGGGCGCGAGGGGTTTTGAATGTGGTGTAGAGGCGGCGTGGAAGTAGCGATGTAGAGCCGGCCGTTCGGACGTAGCGGTGCAGAGGTCGCTGGGCGGAAGTAGCGGTGCAAAAGTAGCAGCACAAAAGCGGGCTGATGGGAGAACACCATGTGTTTGGGCATCCCGGGACAGATCGTCGAAGTGACCGACGCGGCGAACGATCTCGCGCTCGTCAACGTCGGCGGTGTGCGGCGCGTGATCAACATTGCCTTCGTGATCGGCGAGGGACGGACGGCGAACTCGTGCATCGGCGAATGGGTGCTGGTGCACGTGGGCTTCGCGATGAGCCGGCTCGACGAGCAGGAAGCGGCGCGCACGCTCGCGTTATTGCACGAACTGGGCGTCGCGCAGGGCGAGATGAATGACATCGCCGGGATGGGCGAACTGCGGGACGAACTGCGGGACGAACTGCGCGAAGAATTGCGCAGCGCGCCTTAAGCGTCTGATCGGAAGCCAACGGAGGCCGGCATGCCCGAACATGAATCCCTGCAGACGCTGTATCCGTTCCTGCACGGCGCACGCCAGGACGCGGACAAGCTCGACGCGGCGCTGCTCGATTCAGTGCGTCTGAAAGCAAAGGACAGCGTCGACACCAAACAACGCTTCTTCGACGAAAACGGCCCAGTAGTGGTGCGAATTGCTCACGCGCTTGCCGAGATGTACCGCCGCGACGGCAGGCTCTTCACCATGGGCAATGGCGGTTCGAGTTGCGACGCCTCGCATATCGCCGTCGAATTTTTGCATCCGGTGACCACGGGTCGCCCGGCACTCACCGCCATCAACCTCGTGGCTGACACGGCCATGATGACCGCGGTCGGCAACGATGTCGGCTTTAGCCATATTTTCGTGCGGCAGCTGGTGGCGCAAGGCCGGCGTGGCGACGCGCTAATCGGCGTGTCGACCAGCGGAAATTCCGAAAACCTGCTGACTGCCTTTGCGAAAGCGAAAGAGATGGGTCTGCTGACTATCGGATTGTCCGGTCACGATGGCGGACGCATGGCCACCAGTGCCGCTGTCGATCATTGCCTTGTGGTGAGGAGTGACAGCATTCATCGCGTGCAGGAGACCCACGTCGCGATTTATCACATTCTGTGGGACCTCGTGCACACGCTGCTTGCGGACGACCGCGGCGGCCTCGCCGGTTCGGCTGGCCTGGCCAGCTCGGCGGAGGGAGGTGCACCATGAAATACGTCGATGAGTTTCGTGACCCGCACAAAGCAAAAACGCTGGAGAAGGAAATCCGCGCGCTGGTGTCCCGCATCGAGCGTGCCAAACAACGGTCGCTGCAAATCATGGAAGTGTGTGGCGGCCATACGCATACGATTTTCCGCTACGGCATTCAGCAAATGCTGCCCGATACGGTGGAGTTCGTGCATGGCCCAGGTTGTCCGGTGTGTGTGCTGCCGATGGGCCGCGTCGACGATTGCGTCGCGTTAGCCGAGCGTCCGGAAGTGATCTTCACGACCTTTGGTGACGCGATGCGCGTACCCGGTTCGAAGAAGAGCCTGCTGAAAGCGAAAGCCGACGGCGCGGACGTGCGGATGGTCTATTCGCCGCTCGACGCCTTGAAGATCGCGCAACAAAACCCGGACCGGGAGGTGATCTTCTTCGGTCTAGGCTTCGAGACGACCATGCCCAGCACCGCGATGACGGTTCTGCAGGCGCATGCGCAAAAGATCCACAATTTCTCGCTGTTCTGCAATCACATCACGATCATCCCGACCATCAAGGCGATTCTCGATTCGCCCGATTTGCATCTCGACGGTTTTCTTGGCCCGGGGCACGTCAGCATGGTGATCGGCACACGGCCCTATGATTTTATCGCCCGGCACTATCGCAAGCCGATCACGGTGGCGGGATTCGAGCCGCTCGATATATTGCAATCGATGTGGATGGTGTTGCGGCAGATCGAAACAGGGCGCTGCGAGGTGGAGAACCAGTATGGCCGGATCGTGACCGAGGACGGCAATGCGCAGGCTTTGTCGGCGGTGATGCGCGTGTTCGAGACGCGCGAGTTCTTCGAATGGCGCGGACTGGGTTCTATCGATCACTCGGGGGTCAGGGTCCGTGAGACGTTTGCCGCTTTCGACGCGGAGCGCAAGTTCGACGTGCCAAACCTGAAGATCGCGGACCCGAAAGCATGCCAATGCGGTGAGGTGTTGAAGGGCGTGATCAAACCGCATCAGTGCAAAGTGTTCGGCACCGCCTGCACACCGGAGTCTCCGCTCGGCTCGTTGATGGTGTCGAGCGAAGGCGCCTGCGCGGCTTACTACAACTATGGGCGTATCGATACGTCGCGGATCGATGAGCGGCGCGTTGCGCGGCAGAGCGTGAAATCAGCCGACGCGACGGCCCCGGCGTGCCTTGGCGCAAGCGGCGTGGCCGTTATGCCTGATGTGCCTGCGCTGATCGACGATGCAGCCTATGCGTCCACCACGCGAGGCCATTCATGAACGACCGCGTGCCCGATCCTCAGCAGCCGATGGCACCCCGCCGCGTGGCGCACATACGCGACGCTTCCGTCAATCTCGCACATGGCGGCGGTGGCCGCGCGATGCGGGATTTGATCGAAGACGTTTTCGTCTCGACCTTCGACAATCCCACGCTCGCGGCGCTGGAGGATCAGGCCGTTTTCGCGCTCGCCGATCTTGCGACGCATGGGGACCGTCTCGCGTTTACGACCGATAGCTACGTAGTCGATCCATTGTTCTTTCCAGGCGGCGACATCGGCACTCTGGCTGTATCGGGAACGGTCAACGATCTTGCCGTATGCGGAGCAACACCGTTATATCTCTCATGCGCGGTGGTGATCGAAGAAGGCCTTGCCGTCGATATCTTGCGACGTGTTGCCGCGAGCATGCAGCGGGTCGCGCTCGAAGCGGGCGTCGCGATCGTGACGGGCGATACCAAAGTGGTCGAACGCGGCTGCGCGGACAAGCTCTTTATCAACACCGCCGGCATCGGCGTGGTGCGCCGCGACGTGTCGATTTCGGCTCGCAACGCGCGCCCTGGCGACGTTGTGATCGTCAACGGTTATCTCGGCGATCATGGCGCGGCGATTCTGGTCGCGCGCCAGCAACTTGCGCTGGAAGCCGATGTGGAAAGCGATTGTTGTCCGCTCAATGGGTTGATCGCGGTAATGCTCGATGCGTGCCCACAGATTCATTGTTTGCGCGATGCGACTCGCGGCGGCGTCGCGACCGTGTTGAACGAATTCGCACAGAGTTCGAACGTGACGATACGGCTGCGTGAAGCGGACCTGCCGTTGCGGGAGGAGGTCAAGGGCGCGTGCGAGATTCTCGGCCTCGATCCGCTGTATCTGGCTAATGAGGGCAAGCTGGTGGCCGTCGTGCCCGCCGATGCAGCCGGGCGGGTGCTCGCTGCCATGCGCGCGCATCCGGCTGGGCGCGAGGCGGCCGCAATCGGTACCGTAGAGGCAGGTGAGGCAGGTGCCGACGGTCTAGTCGTCATGCAGACCGCGTTCGGCGGCCAGCGCATCGTTGATATGCTGGTTGGCGAGCAGTTGCCACGTATCTGCTGATCGCTGGAGGAGTGCGCCATGCATGAGTTGAGCATTGCCAACAGCGTCGTCGAGATTTGCGCGGAACAGGCCAACGGCGCGCGCGTGAGAAGGGTGACGCTGGAGATCGGGCGATTGTCGGCGGTGATGCCGGACGCGATCCGGTTTTGCTTCGACGTCTGCGCGAAGGACACGGCGGTGGAGGGCGCGACCCTGGAAATCATCGAGATGCCAGGGCAGGCACGTTGCCTCGCGTGCGGCGAGACGCTCGACATCGATGTGCCGTTTGGGCAGTGCGAATGCGGGAGCGACAATCTCGAACTGATTTCGGGGCAGCAGTTGAAGATCCGGCAGATGGAGGTGGTGTGATGTGTACGACATGCGGATGCTCGAATACGCAGGGCGCGGCGGTGACCGATCTGGATGCGGAGGAGGCGGCGCAGGCGGAAGCGCAATCGCAAGCTACGCGAGAAGGCGCGGCAGTCGGCACGCGTGAACCGTCGTATCGGCGAGTGAGTGAACATGAGCAGGAGCATGCACACCTGCATCCGCAGAGCCACTCGCACGTGCACGGCCAGCCACATTCACACGACTCGCAGCATCCGCGCCATCACGAGCATGAACATTCGCACGACGGTGTCCTCGCGCATTCACATCCGCATGAGCATTCACATGACGGCGACCACGCGCACGGTCATACCCACACGCATGATCACCCGCACACCCACGGGAGCGAGCACGTCACGTCAATCACCTTGGAACAGGACATTCTGGCGAAGAATCAATTGCTGGCTGAGCGTAATCGCGGCTGGCTGGCGGGGCGATCGATTCTCGCGTTGAATCTGATGAGTTCACCGGGCGCGGGCAAGACTACATTGCTCGAGCGCACGATCCACGATCTTGGCGAGACGTTGCCGCTCACGGTGATCGAAGGCGACCAGGCGACGCTCAACGACGCCGAGCGGATTCGCGCAACGGGAGCACGTGTGGTTCAGATCAACACCGGCACGGGGTGTCATCTGGATGCGGAGATGGCGTCGCGAGCACTGACGCAGCTCGATCCGCCGATGCATTCGGTTGTGATGATCGAGAATGTCGGCAACCTGGTGTGTCCCGCGTTGTTCGATCTTGGGGAAGGGGCCAAGGTGTTGATTCTTTCCGTCACGGAAGGCGAGGATAAGCCGATCAAGTATCCGAATATGTTTCGGGCTTGTTCGTTGTTGTTGTTGAACAAGATCGATCTGTTGCCGTATTTGCGGTTTGATGTCGAGCAGTGTATTGGCTATGCCCGGAAGGTCAATCCTGGGATTGAGATTTTGCGGGTGTCGGCGCAGAGCGGTGAAGGAATGGACGCCTGGTATGCGTGGCTTCGGGCGATGCGGTAGGGGTTTTTGTGCCTGCTCGGCGCTTTTGTCAGTGTTCTTGGGGCTTTGGCCTTTCCTTGTTTTGTTAGTGGTCTATTAGCGTTGCCCCTGTGCGGGGCGGCACCTACTTCTCTTTGCCGGCTGCAAAGAGAAGTAGGCAAGAGAAAGCAGCTCAAACCGCTAATGCT
>CABFVV010000077.1_pt1 | contig 44287 bp, 37 predicted proteins | sample 8864751 | NCBI WGS metagenome assembly CABFVV01 (sample SAMEA5735770, study PRJEB23740) | soil metagenome | biome: forest; feature: forest soil; material: soil | place: USA | collected 2013-10-13 | depth 0.1 m | reverse complement strand
TGCAACCGGGGTGGGCTGGGGGCATGCAATCGGGCGGGTCGGTTCCTTCGTTGGGCCTGCGATTGGCGGAGGCTTGCTGTCGCTCGGTTGGCCGGTGCGCGAGATTCTCCTCACCGCCGTTGCGCCGGCCGGCGCGGCGATCCTCGCTCTCGGCGCCCTATCGTTGGTCGGTCGTAGAGCGGTTCAAAAGTTTCCCGATAACGCCGTGGTCGAGAACTGAGACTCGCCACGTCATGCTCCGCTGATTGACGAGTCGTCAATCGAACTCATGAACGCTCGAAAACGCCGGCGTGCCGCCGGCACTATCGACACACATGGGACAGCGCTCCCACATTCAGACTGCAAATCCAGCTATTTAATCCAACCCAAAGACACACTAGATCATGAAGATTATTGCTTACTCAGACGGTGGCCGCATCGCACTAGGAGTCGTCACCAGCCCGACCCATTTTGTTGCTGTCTCCGACATCGCCCCGGACCTGCCATCAAGCCTCATTTCAATCCTGGAGCAGGAGGATGGACTCACGCGGTTGCGGTTAGCGGCAGAAGGACGGCAAGGCGACCGGGCGCTCGCTGACGTCACACTCAAGCCCTTCCTGGACCGCCCGAACGCGATGTGGGCTTTGGCGTTGAACTTCAAGAGCCATATCGCGGAGACGGGACTTCAAACGTCGATGGAATTTCCCCACCTTTTCATGCGCACGGCTGCATCTTATGTCGGCGCCGGCGAGCCGATTCTGGCGCCGCCGGAATCCGTTGCGCGCGCGTTCGACTACGAGTGCGAACTAGGTGTTGTCATAGGCACGCCTGGTCGTTACATTCCGGTGGAGCGAGCGCTGGAACATGTGGCGGGTTACACCTGCCTCAACGAAGGATCGGTTCGCGAGTTCCAGATGCACAATCGTCAATTCGGCCTCGGCAAGAATTTCGAAGCATCGGGGTCCTATGGGCCGTGGTTGATGACCCGCGACGAATTTGGCGATCCTGCCACGCACTCCATCAAGACTCGCATCAACGGCGTCGTTCGTCAGAGCGCACCTCTCGACGATATGCTGTTGAGTGTTGCGCAAGTCATCAGCTATCTGAGTCAGGGTTATCGTTTGCGGCCAGGTGATCTGATTGCGATGGGCACGCCTGGTGCGTTGAAGGCTCAGCCGGATGATGTCGAGGGCAATGACCTCTCGCGTCAATACGGTCCCTTTCCCACACCGGGGCTGGTGCATATGCGGGCGGGCGACTGGGTCGAGGTGGAGATCGATGGACTGGGTGTGCTTGGCAATCCAGTAGCCGCCGATGCGTCCGTCAGTGAAAGCGGTTATGCAGTGCGGAAATCCGCGGCCTGATTCCGGCTAACGCAATCCTGCTTTCAGAGGGTGTGGGGATCATTCGAAACCCCCACACCCGTTCAGCCGCGCTGATTGTCCAGCGTCACCGAGTGCCTGCGAAACTCACTGGGTGGGACGCCCATGTGTTGTGCGAAGAAACGGGTGAAGTGGCTGTGTTCTTCGAACCCCAACTCTTCGGCGACTTCGGAAAGCGGTTTATCGCTAGCTCCAAGCAGCTGGATCGCATGAGACATGCGGACCCAATCTATATAGTGCTGCGGTGAAATGCCCATGCACAGTCGGAATTGCTGGAAGAATCTCGACCTGGACAAGCCGACTTGAGCCGCCACTTGGGCAACGGTGGGATTCGTCAGCGACGCGTGCTTGATGAAATCCAATGCTTTGCGGATGCGAAAATCGACCGGTCTGCCTGACGGGATGATGCCGGCCGTCAATGCGGGATCGGCAAAGTCCCGACCGAGTGCGGTCACCAGATCCGCAAGAATCGGCATGCAATTGTCATCCTGGGCGACCAGGTGGTTGGTGATCGCGGCGGCGATGCGATCCACGTGGTGCTGCACGTCCGGTGTGACGACGACCTCAGCCTTCGGGAAGATGCTTGCAGTGCCGCTTTCGGCGAGTTTCAATTGCTGGCGCAACCAGGGGGCTTCGACGACGAGGGAAAGGATCAGGGAAGGCTCGTCGTCGCTGCAGCTTTTTGAGTGTTCGACCCAAGGGTTCAGGCAGATTGCCCGCGCCGCTGTAAGCGTGCAATCGTCTGCGCCGATGCGGAAATTGCAGTTGCTTCCACCAAGCTTGAATAGGAACTGGTATTGGGAGTGAGCGTGCGCGACAAGCGGACGGCTAATGAAGTTCACCGTTGCTCGCCCGAAACTTCCTTGCAGAATCCAGACGGGCTTGTCTCCATCAATTGGTACTGTTGTCATACCCAACATTTCTCCACTTGGAACGAGGCAGCGCACGACGCTTTGCCGGGTTCCATGAACACAAAAAAAGACGCTTCGGTAAGCGGCGAGATCCTGCGGAAGGTCAGGAGATTGATAACTCGCACAGACGTCACTTAATCAAAAGTAAGGAGTGCAGTCAATGGGTAGAAACGTGCTCCGACATGCGTGGTGATTTCAGTGAGAATTTCAGAACGGATTTCAGAAAGTCAGGACGATTTGGCAAGCAATCGGTAATTTCGGTCAGGTGTTCCGGTGAAGGTCAGCTTATATTGATTCCACCGTGTTATTCGAAAGTAGGGATAGGCATGCCGTTTTTTGAACGAGAAGGGATACGCTTCGCATACGATGAGTTCGGCCCTGCGGGGGCACCTGTCGTTGTATTCAGCCATGGCTTCCTGATGGACGGCGATATGTTCCAGTCGAACATTGCGGAACTGGCGAATGAATTCCGTTGCGTCGTTTGGGACCAGCGAGGTTTCGGTGCAACCGGAGCCACGACCCGGGCCTTTAGCTATTGGGACTCCGCGCAGGATCTCATTGCCTTGCTCGATCATCTGGAGGTTGCCTCGGCATCGCTTGTCGGCATGTCTCAGGGCGGATTCATATCAATGCGTGCGGCGTTGCTGGAACCGGACCGCTTTCGGGCGATCGCCCTGATATCGACAAGAAGTGATGTCGACTCCGAAGCGGTCCAGCAGTCTTTCGAGGAACTGAAGGCGGAATGGGCACGTAATGGCGCGAAGAACGTCGCACAGAATCTGTCGGCGTTTCTGTTCGGTCCCGAGTACGCGGCATCGGTATGGATCCAGAAATGGATGAACGCTGGTTCGGATCACTTCGAACATCCCGTCAATGCCCTTGTCTCGAGGGACGACATCACGCCGCGCCTTGGCGAGATTACCCATACGTCGATCGTATTTCATGGACGCGACGATGCCGCCATCAGTCCTGACTGCGCAGAGGCGCTCGCCGCCCGGTTGCCGAACTGCAAGGATCTTGTATTGGTCGACCGGGCGGGGCACACGCCGAATTTAACGCATGCCGAGATCGTGAATCCGCCGTTACGGGATTTCCTGCTTCGCTACGCACGCTAAAACGAGCCACCCGCCTATCGCAGCTTACTTGCTGCCCGGTACGGTCTGATTGTTGTCTTGTGGCGCCTGAGCCGCTGTATTCTGATCCGCGCCGGCCTGGTTCGCGCTGGACGGTTGATAGCGGGTGTGTTCGTGGTCGTGATTGACGTGCATATGCTCGCTGGCAGAGACCGGAGTAAAAAAGGGCATGCTTAAAACCACGACCGCACAAAACGCAGTGACTTTCATGATGATCCTCTCCACTTGATCTGAAGCGCGTTGGGTTAGCGCCGTTTACATTCTATTCGCAGCGCGAGTCAGTGGAAGGTCGGGTTTGGCTCGATCTGAACGATCGCATTTAAATCATTCGTTTTATGGACAACAAGTTGATCGACATCGTGACCACCCGTCAGAACAACTGTTTCTGCCCGGACATCAAGGTCGTAAAGTCGTCCCGCAATAGCGGCAGGATCGCGTCGGCGACCGGTTGCAACTGCCGTGTCAGATAGTGTTCGTAGTCGATCGCCGAGCGCAACGTTTCGAGCGGTTCCGGTCCGGCGGTTGTCATCACATAGCTGATCCAGCCGCCGTCCTGGTATTGCAGCGGGCGCCCCTGTTGCCGGTTGAACTCGTCGGCCACACGCGCCGCGCGCACATGCGGCGGCACGTTGCGCTCGTAGTCGCCGAGCGAGCGGCGTAGCCGCTTGCGGTACACGAGTTGATCGTCGAGTTTTCCTGCCAGCGTATCGCGCACGTAGTCGCGCACATAGTCCTGATACGGCAATTGTTTGAAGATTCGCCGATAGAGCTCCTGCTGAAACTGCTGAGCGAGCGGCGTCCAATCGGTCCGCACCGTTTCGAGTCCCTTGTAGACGATGTCCTCGCTGCCGTCCGGCAAAACAGTCAGCCCGGCATAGCGTTTCTTGCTGCCTTCTTCGGCGCCGCGAATCGTCGGCATGAAGAAGCGCTTGTAGTGCCGCTCGAATTGCAACTCGAGTGCGCTCTCGAGTCCAAAACGCTCCTGCAGATTCTGCCGCCACCGCGCGTTGATATGCTCGACAAGCGCTTGGCCGATGCGACTCGCGTCTTCCTCGCTATGCGCGTGCTTCAGCCACACGAAGGTCGAATCCGTGTCGCCGTAAATGACCTCGTAGCCTTGCGCCTGAATGAGCTCACGCGTGGTGTGCATGATTTCATGGCCGCGCATGGTGATCGACGATGCAAGGCGCGGATCGAAGAACCGGCAGCCGGTGGATCCGAGCACGCCGTAAAAGGCGTTCATGATGATCTTCAACGCTTGCGAAAGCGGCTTGTTGTGCTCACGCTTGGCGGTTTCGCGCCCCTGCCACACCTGGCCGACAATCGACGGCAAACAATGGCGGGTGCGCGAGAAGCGTGCACCGAGAAAACCCGGCACTGATTGATCGTCGCCGGGATTGAGCATGCCTTCGACGAGACCCACCGGATCGATCAGAAACGTGCGGATGATCGACGGGTAAAGGCTCTTGTAGTCGAGCACCAGGACAGAGTCGTAGAGGCCAGGCCGTGAATCCATCACGAAACCACCAGGGCTCGCGGCGCCGGCCACGTCACCGAGATTCGGCGCGACGTAGCCTTGCCGATGCATCCGCGGCATATACAGATGCGTGAACGCCGCGACCGATCCGCCGCTGCGATCCGCAGGCAGGCCGGTGACCGTCGCGCGTTCCAGCAGAAACGGCAGCAACTCGGTCTTCGCAAAGATACGCGTGACCAGCTCGCAGTCTTTCAGGTTGTACTGCGCGAGCGCGGGCTTGTCCTCATCGAAGCGACGCTGGATTTCATCCATGCGCTGATACGGATTGTCGATGGATTTGCCTTCGCCCAACACCGTGCGCGAGACGTATTCGAGGCTGAACGAAGGGAAACTCCACGTGGCCGAGCGCAGCGCTTCGATACCGTCGATGATCAATCTTCCCGCGGCACCCGCGAAGAAATGGTTCTGTTTGTGGCCGTGCTCGCGCCATTCCATGACCGCGCCACCGCGGCCGAGCCGTAGCGGCACGCGATATTGTTCCGCGTGCTGCTGCAGCACACGCAAATCGAACTGCACGAGGTTCCAGCCGATGATCGCGTCGGGGTCGTGCCGTTCCAGCCACGCGTTCAGTTTTTCGAGCAACTGTGCGCGGGTTTCGCAGTATTCGAGGTCGAAGTCGACACCGCTGGGCTCGCCGTTCGGCGGCCCCAGCATATAGACCTGGCGCTGCCCGCAACCTTCGAGCGCGATCGAATAGAGTTCGGCGTGCGCACTGGTTTCGATATCGAGCGACACCAGCTTCAATGACGGGCGGTAGTTCGTGGCGGGCTTCAATTCGCCGTTCAGAAGCGGACCGCCATGCTGCGCGTCGCCGGCGAACCACACCGGCGCGGTAATGAAGCGCTCCATCATGTAGCGCTCGGGCGGGAAGATGTCGGCCTCGTACACATCGACGCCGCCTTGTTTCAGGCGTTTCTCGAAGCCCGTCAATTGACGGTACTGCGGGCAGTAAAGCCCCATCACCGGCCGCTGCTGGAAGTCGCACAGTTCGAGCGGACGCAGATCGAGCGGCGCCTCGCGGCGCAGGATGGTTTCCGCTCGCTCGCGGTGGTCGGCCGGAATAAACGCCACCGAAGGCTGAGGACGCAGGCGCACGTGACGGGGCCCGCCGTCTGTTGCCAGCCAGAAATCTACCTCCGTACCGGCGGGCGTATCCCGCCAGTGTCGGGTCAAAATGAAACCCTGTTCAAGCTCAGTCAAACTTCCACCTCTAAACGGGCGTCATCGCCTGGCTCGATTTTACCGTTATGCGCTTTGGGCCGTGCCCCCGCGGTTTCCGTGGCAGCGAAGGGGGCTGGGTTCGTCCGCATGGCACGTCTGGATGCAGACGCGCGGCGTAGTCTGTATCATCGTTTTGCAGCGATTCCTTCGGCGCAGGCCATGCGCCGGTCAAGTCTACTAAGAACGGAGTGAGCGATATGACGTTGAGCAAACTTGTTGTCGTGGTCGCGGTAGCTGCAACCAGCTTTGGTGCGCAGGCGCAAGTCGCCGGCACGCAACCCTTGAGCGTCACGGTCGAGCAGTCCAATGCGCTGCTGAGCGGCTGGAGCGTGAAGAAGAGCATTCTTGGCAAAGCCGTCTACAACGATCAGAACGAGAAGATCGGTTCGATCCGCGATCTGGTGATCGCGCCCGACGGCTCGCTGTCCGCTGCCATCGTCGCCGCCGGCGGATTTCTCGGCGTGGCATCGCATGACGTAGCGGTGCCGATCGCTGCGCTGGATATTCGCGGGGGGAATTTCTATCTGGCCGGCGCGACCAAGGACGCCTTGAAGGCGACGCCCGAGTTTCAGTACAACAAGGTTCAGGCCCCGCCGAAGCCTAAAAAGCTGACTGGCCAATAATGCCTCATGCCGGCGGATTCAGCGGCTGGGCCGCACCAGGTGGCTTCTGAACGGCTTCTGCGCGGCTGCTGCGCCGCTTCTGAATCCCGCGGCAAAAGATAACGGCGCTCGCGGCGCGAATCGGTAGTTGGCCCAAACCGCTTCACGCTTGCAGCGCCGTTTTGCCTTTAATGCGGGCCCCGTCGGGCCACTGCTCACGCTTCCAATGCGAGCGTGGCGAACGTGCCCAGCCAGTGTTCGCCCATATAGTCGCCCGCCACATGCGGCAGGGCGCTCTGAAGATGCCGCTCGGCCGAATCGAACAATGCCGTCCGGCGCACGTCGCCGGCAGGCAGTGCGCGCGCCAGCGACCGCTGGCACCATGCGCGGCTCAGATTCAGACCATCCAGGTGGGCGATCTTGCCGTCGGTACGGTCGGTCACGGTGACGGGTTCGAACAGCGTGGCGGGCTTCTTCGCGCCGAGATCGGGCAGAAAGCGCCTGAACCATTCGACGAATTGCGCGGGCGGCAACACGCGCCGCATCAATTCCGCTTCCATCAGCGAAGGCGACAAAAACTCGTCGCCGGCGGGCTCCCAGGCCTGACAGGCGACATCGTTCAGGAACCAGCGCTCCGCCGTATTCACCAGCAGCGCCTCGAGCGATTCACGCGAAGTCTGCCGCGCGAAATCTAGCGTGAGCGCTAGCGCGAATGCCATGTTGAAGTGCGTGCCGACGCGCAGCGGGTAGGTCGCTTTCGGCAGAAATTCCTCGAAGCGGCCGACAAAAGTCTCCGTAAGCGGCGCAAAGACCTTGGACCAGCGCGCGGCCTCCGACAGCTTCAGCGAATGGAGTTGCGCGCTCAGCGCGAGCAACCATGCCCATCCATAGGGGCGCTCGAAACCGCGATTGTGCGGCAGGTCGAGATACGCCAGCTCACCGGCCACATTCGCTTCGGTGAAATGCTCGTCGACCACCGCGACGATGCGCGCTGCTTCAGGCAGATCGGGAAAGCGGTCGAGCAGATGCAGGATCAGCCAGTAGCCGTGTACGCATGAATGCCAGTCGTAGCTGCCGTAAAAAATCGGATGCAATGCGCGCGGACCTTGCACGTCTTGCGGACCGGCGAGCGAGTGGGTCAGCTTGTTCGGATACTCGCGCGTGAGGTGGGCGAGCGCAAGATTGGCGAATTTGGACGCGAATTCGGGCGTGAGTTGGACAATCATCGGCGCCTCCTCAAAAGCGGAATACAGATAGGTACGACAGTATGATATTGACGACCGAGAATAGTAAAGCAGCCGGTCGCCGCGCCTTGATCAGGCCATTCTGGCCCTTCAGTTCCAGCAGCACGGCCGGCACGATATTGAAGTTCGGCGCCATCGGCGCCATCAAAGTGCCGCAGAAACCGCACAGTATGCCGATCTATCCAGAAAATGAATACAGACCATTCCAACATTTAATTTGTGGATATGTCGGGGGTCCGATATGGTTCAACGATCCATTCCACACAGGACCATGCGGCGCAACGAACGCAACCCGATCAGGGCGCGCTGGATGAGTCCTTGAGTCCTGATTTGCAGAGGCCAGAACCATGTTCGACCGCGTATTCGTCAATGCCGTAGACGCCGACGGCAACCCGCTCAACCTCGCCGTGCGTGAGGGGCGCTTTGTCGCCATCGGTCCGGAACGTTCCGCGATCGGCGGCGCGGAGGTCGTCGATCTGGCAGGCCACCTAGTGTTGCCCGGGTTCGTCGACGGACATATTCACCTCGATAAAAGCTTCGTTGGCGATCGCTGGCGTCCTCATCGTCATGTCGCGAGCCTGCGTGAGCGTCTCGCTATCGAAAAGCAGGAACTGGCAAGCGCCGCGCCTATCGTCGAGCGCGCCGATGCGCTGATCCGCCAGGCCGCGTCGTACGGCACCATTGCGATGCGCAGTCATGTCGACGTCGACGCGACGACGGGTCTGACCAACCTGCATGCCGTGATGGAAGCACGCGAGAAATGGCGTGGTGTGGTGGATATCGAACTCGTTGCGTTCCCGCAGGCGGGCGTCGTGTCGTGTCCGGGCACGGCGGAGGTGCTCGATGCAGCCGCCCGTGAAGGCGCGCAGGTGGTGGGCGGAATCGATCCGACAACGCTGGATGGCGACGCCGAAGGCCAGCTCGATATTGTCTTCGGCATTGCTGAAAAGCGCGGCGTGAAGATCGATGTTCACCTCCATGAGCCGGGGCAGCAGGGGATCGAGCAGCTACACCGCATTGCCGCGCGTACCCATGCATCGGGGTTGAACGGCCGTGTATCGGTGAGCCACGCCTACGGGCTCGGCGATGTCGCGCCCGAGGTGGTGGATCGTGTCGCCGCCGCGCTTGCGGAAGCCGGGGTATCGATCATGACGAATGCGCCGGGCGACCGCGCGTTCCCGCCGATCCTGCAACTCCGCGCAGCCGGTGTGCGCGTGTTCACCGGTAACGACAACATTCAGGACGCATGGTGGCCGTATGGCAACGGCGACATGTTGCAACGAGCCATGCTGGTTGGTTATCGCTCCGGTTTTTATACCGATGAAGAACTGCGCGTTGCGCTCCACATGGCGACGGAAGCGGGCGCGGCCGTGCTGGAGAAAAGCAGCTACGGACTGAAGGTCGGCAATGAGGCGACCTTCATCATCGTGAAAGCGCCGAACGCCGCCGCTGCCGTTGCTGCGGCGCCGGCTGATCGGGCCATCGTCCGAAGCGGGCAATTCTGGGGCGATTCGTCCCGTTTGCTGTTCAAGGTCACGACGGCCGGACAGGGCTTTGTCGACTGAGTGCATCAATCAGCTCGCCGTCGCGCGCAACGATGCGTCCGTTCGCGATAACCAGGCGGCGCCTGGGCCGGGCAACCACGGCATGCGCGACGCATTCCGCATCGACCAGCACGAGGTCCGCGCGTGCGCCGACACGCAGGCCATAGTCGGCAAAACCGCAACCTCGAGCGGCAGCGTCGCTCACGCAGTCGAAGGCAATCGCGAGATCGTCGTCGCGTCGCAAGTCGTAGCGCATGCCGATCAGCATCGCGCGCTCGAGCATGTCCGGCACGCCGTACGGCGACCAGGTGTCGCGAATGCCATCGTTGCCGCCGAAGATCGTGATGCCATTGTCCCTGCAAACCTTGAGCGGCGGAACGGGGCGAGACGGCGGCGCGCTGGTCAGAAGCGCTACACGCAGATGCGCGATCCGTTCGAGCAGCGCGTCACGCTCACGTTCCGGTAGTGCGCCGAGGCAGAATGCATGGCTGACGACCACCTGACCCTGCATGCCCATCGCCTCGACGCGATCGAGCAGCAGCTTCAGCGTGAATGCGCCGACCTCACCGGGTTCGTGCAGATGGATATCGATCGGCTTGCGGTAGCGCTCCGCCAGCTCAAAGGTCGCGTTCAGCGACGCGACGGGATCGCCGTCGATCAAGGCAGGATCGAGTGCGCCGAGTACGTCGGCGCCTGCGTCGAGCGCGCTGCCGAGCAATTCGACCGTGCCGGGACGGATCAACATGCCTGACTGGGGAAACGCGACGATCTGCATGTCCAGCACCTCGCGCATCGTCTGCCGCGTGCTGAGCACGCCTTCGATATAACGCAGCCCGGCGTCGGTATCCACGTCGACATGGGTACGCAGACGCGTCGTGCCTGCCTGCACGAATGCCCGCGCCAGAGCGAGCGACTGGCTGGCCGCATCGTGTCCCGATGTCTTACGCCATTCGCGCTCGTTGCTAATCCGGTCGGTTAGTGCGGGTCCGACCTCGTTGCGATACCACGCGCGGCCCCAGTGGCTTTTGTCGAGGTGCGTGTGCCCTTCTACGAAACCCGGCAGCAGCAACGCGCCGCCGCCGTCTTCAGTCAGCGCGCCAGGTTGCGCTTCGACATGCGAGCCGAGCGCCGCGATGCGACCGTCGGCGATGCCTACGGAAACCGGTTGGCCGTCAGCCAGCCGGACGTTGGAGAGAAGAAGAGAGCGAGTCATGGTGGTCATGCCGATTCGACGGAAGTGGCGATACGGGCCCGTGCGCCGCTTCGTCGCGGCTGCCGAGGAATGGCTTGATGTTATCCATCTCACCCGGCATTCGAAAATTAAATGTTCAAATGCATGTTAGTTGGAAATTGGATAGCATTGGTTAGATATATGCCGTTATCAGGCGCTGCGAGGCTCGATGAAACCCAACGCCAAAGCACGTACACCGCTATTCGATCTGGATCTGCTGAAGGCCATCGTCATGGTGGCCGATTGCGGCACCTTTACTGCGGCTTCCGCACGGCTTCATTCCACGCAGTCCACCATTAGCCAGAAGGTGCGGCGTCTCGAGGATATGGCGGGGCACAAGCTACTCGAGCGCGGCAGTCGCGACGTGAGTCCGACCGATGCCGGCGAAACCTTGCTCGCCTACGCGCGCCGCATGCTTGCTCTCAACGATGAAATGATTGAAGCGCTGTCGGGCGCGACGGTGGGGCTGACGGTCCGGCTGGGCGTGCCGGAAGATTTCGTCGGCGGACCGACAACCCATATGCTTGCCGCGTTCAACCGCAAGCATCCGCAGGTCAAGCTGGAAGTGACCAGCGGATTGAGCCGCGACCTGAGCAATAGCTACGATCGCGGCGATCTGGATCTGATTCTCGTGAAGCAGCGGCGCAATAGCCGCGAGGCCGTGGCGTGTTGGCCGGAGCAATTGAGGTGGATCGACAGTGCGAAGAACCCTTCAATCCACCTCGATCCGATTCCGATCGTCGCGTTTCCGCCGCGCGGGTTATACCGTGACGACATGACCAACGCGATCGAAGGACTCGGGCGCCGCTGGCGGATGAGCTTTATCAGTTCGAGTTTGAGCGGAATCCAGGCAGCCGTTGCCGATGGTCTCGGGATCAGTCTGCTGCCCGCGCGCGCGGTGCTGGCGGATCACGCCGTGCTGACATCGAAGAGCGGGTTGCCTTCGATCGAAACCATGGATATTGCGCTGCTGCATCGTCCGACGGCGGATGCCGCTGTTAAGGAGCTCGCGCGTGCGTTGTCGCGGATGTTTGGGCCGCAGCGGCGATAACGTCTGCTTGGGTGCCCGCAGCAAGGTATTCAGCGATCGCCTTTTGCTAACATGCCAGGCAGAAGCAAGCAGCAGATTCTGCTGTCGGTGTGCGCGCGAGCAACAGAGATTGCCGATGCGGTGGGCAACATAAGTAACGGTTGCTGGGCGCGCCCAATAGACTATGTCTAGCTCGCCAACCAACAGGAGGAGTTACTGTGAAACTGACCGACTTCGATACACTGACTTTCGATTGCTACGGCACGCTCATCGACTGGGAAACGGGTATTTTCGAGGGGTTGCGTCCTCTGCTCGAACGCGTCAACCCACCGCTGACGCGGGATCAGGTTCTTGAAGCACACGCACGTCATGAGTCGTCGCAGCAGGCCTACACGCCGGCGAAGCGCTACCAGGAACTGCTGCCTATCGTGTACAAGCGACTCGCCGAGGAATGGCAGGTGCCTTTCACGTACGAGGAGTGCCTCGCCTACGGCAAGTCCGTGCGCAATTGGCCGGCATTTGAGGACTCGGCGAGCGCGCTACAGTATCTGAAGAAGTACTACAAACTGGTCATCCTGTCGAACATCGACAATGACAGCTTCACGTACAGCAACGCGAAGCTTCAGGTCAAATTCGACGCGATCATCACCGCAGAGGACGTCGGCTCCTATAAACCGTCGCCGCGAAACTTCGAGTACATGCTGGACAAGCTGGAAAAGCTGGGTGAGCGCGGTATCCGGAAGGAGAAGATCCTCCACACCGCCGAGAGTCTGTTCCACGATCACAAGCCCGCGAACGCGTTCGGGCTTGCATCGTGCTGGATCTATCGCCGCCATTCGCAAACCGGTTTCGGCGCGACGATGAACCCCGGTGAGCAACCCACCGTGAACTTCCGTTTCAACAGCATGGCCGAATTCGCGAAGGCTCACCAGGAAGCGCTGCTGCAGAAGTAAGTAGTCGATAAATTTACTGGCCTTAGTGCCGGTTTGATTTGCCGCGCCGGTGCCGGCGCGGCGTGTTCCGCGCAAGCTGGAACACCCCAGTTAAGGAGCCCTTCATGCGGCTGACGGATTTTAAGGCCCTGACATTCGACTGCTATGGCACCCTGATCGACTGGGAATCGGGCATCGTCGCGGGTCTGTCGGTATTGGTCTCATCGCTTCACCCGCCATCGACGCGCGACCAGGTGCTGGAAGCGCACGCCCGCCACGAGTCATATCAGCAGAACGCGACGCCCGACATGCCGTACAACCGGCTGCTCGAGGTGGTCTACAAGCGGCTTGCGGAAGAGTGGAGCGTCAGCTACACGCGCGAGCAGGCGGAGGCTTATGGTCGTTCGGTCCGCAATTGGCCTGCGTTCCCGGATTCGGCAAGTACGCTGCAGTATTTGAAGAAGTACTTCAAGCTGGTCATCCTATCGAACGTGGATAACGAGAATTTCACATACAGCCGCGCCAGGCTGCATGTGCCCTTTGACGTCGTCGTCACGGCTGAGGATGTGGGAAGCTACAAGCCGTCGAGCCGTAATTTTGAATATATGCTCGACGTGCTGTCGACACTCGGCGTGCGTAAGGACGAAATCCTGCATGTCGCGGACAGCATGTACCACGATCATGAGCCAGCCAACCGGTTGGACATTCGTTCATGCTGGATCCATCGGCGCTTCGAGCAGCGCGGACTCGGCGCGACGATGCGCACATTCGCGGAGCCGTCTGTCGATTTCAGGTTCACCAGCATGGCGCAGTTCGTCAAGGCGCATCACGAGGAGCTTTCCCGCGTTTAGCGGGAAAGCCGGTTCGCCCGCCGATTCGAGAACAGAACGATATGAGCAACCGACCAAAACTCGACCGGATCGACATCAAGATCCTCGCCGAATTGCAGAGGAACGCCAACATCACCAACGCGAATCTCGCGGCCGCGGTCGGCCTTTCTGCGAGCCCATGCCTGCAGCGCGTCAAGCGCCTTGAATCAACCGGTGTGATTTCGGGGTACGGTGCGCACGTGAACGTCGCGAAAGTGACCAGCATCGTGTCCGTGTTCACGGAAATCATGCTGCATGACCATCGGCGCGATGATTTTGTGCGTTTCGAGGCGAACGTGCGCGATTTCGACGAAATTACCGAATGTCACCTGGTGAGCGGTGGGTACGACTACCTGCTCAAGTTTGTCGTCAAGGACATCGGTCACTACCAGGAAGTGATTGAACGCCTGCTCGACCGCAATCTCGGCATCGAGAAGTATTTCAGTTACATCGTGATCCGTTCGCCGTTCGTCAAGCACGGAGTGCCTCTCGACAAGTTGCTGACAGATAACGACTGAAGCTACGCAATGATCGTGGGAAACACTGGCAGATCTCCCGTACAGAGGGTTCCGACGCCACGAGAGGACAACAACCGGCGCCTGAAAACCTGCCTAGAACAACTCCAGAATCCGGTGATACATCATCCCGAGTTCCAGCGCCGGCCCGCGCAATGCCGGCCCACCCGGAAAGCGCGCATGCCGCAACTGCGCGAACAGATCGAAGGCTGCGGTATCACCGGCCATGGCTTTAGCAATCACGCGCCCAGCAATCCCGCTCAACGCCACGCCGTGACCTGAAAAGCCCTGCACGTAGAAATAGTTCGGATCGATCGAGCCGAAATCGGGCGCACGATTGCGCGTCACGTCGACAAAACCGCCCCACGCATAGTCGATTCGCACATCGCCTAGCTGCGGGAACACGCTGATCATGCGCTTGCGGATTTCCTCGCAGAGTTGCACGGGCGACGCGCCGGTCGAACTCGCGCGGCCACCGAACAGCACGCGATGATCAGCCGACAGACGGAAGTAATCGAGGAAGAAGTTGTTGTCGCAAATCGCCTCACGTCCTTTGATCAGTGCGTCGGCGCGCGCCTGACCGAGCGGTTCCGTCGCAACGATATAGGACGCGATCGGCGCGATGCGTGCGGCCACCGGCGCCGGCAACACGTCGCCGATCGTGGCATTGCCGCATGCCGCGACGAAGCGGCAGCGTACCTCGCCATTAGCGGTCCGCACGACGGGCCGTGCACCACGCACGACTTCGATCACCGGCGAATGCGCGAACAGTTGCGCACCTTCACGACGTGCCGCATCGGCGAGACCGAGGCAGTATTTGAGCGGATGCAGATGGCCGGAAAACGGATCGTAGACGCCCGCCAGATAACGTTGCGAAGCGACGCGTGAACGCACTTCATCGGTATCGAGCCACGAGAGTTTCGTATAGCCCCAGCGTTGCGACGCCGATTCCATCCACGAACGCAAATCCGGCACACGCTTCGGTTTGGTGGCTACCGTGAGATAGCCGGAGGTGAAATCGCAATCGATGCCGTAGCGTTCGATGCGCTCGCGCACGAGAGCCACGCCTTCCACCGACATCGCCCACGCGGCGCGTGCGCCGTCGAGCCCGAGTTGCCGTTCGATGATCTCGTCTTTCGCGAAACCGACTAACGTCTGCCCGCCGTTGCGACCCGACGCGCCCCAACCGGGACGATGCGCATCGAGCACGACCACCGACAATCCGCGCGCCCGGCATTCCAACGCCACCGACAAACCGGAGAAGCCCGCGCCGATCACGCAGACGTCGGCCTCCAGCGTGCCGTCGAGCATCGGATCGTCAGCCGGCGGACGCGCGGCGCTCGCCTCGTAGTAGGAGTTGGCGATCAGCGCATCGGCGCGGTGGTCGAGGGTGTTGAAGCCGGGAGTCGGTGCATTCATCAAAGCAGGTCCTTCATTCGATACCAGGCCATCGCAAGTACGAGGGCAGGGGTGCGCAGTGTAGCGCCGCCGGGGAAGTCGCGGTGACGAATCTTGCCGAACAGATCGAAGCGCGACGCCTGGCCGTCGATCGCTTCGGCGATCAGCTTGCCCGCGAGCCCGGTGGTGTTCACGCCGTGACCGGAGAAGCCCTGCGCGAAATACACCGTAGGCGATAGCCGGCCGAAATGCGGCGCGCGATTCATCGTGATGTCGACGAAGCCGCCCCACGCATAGTCGATTTTGACATCGTCGAGTTGCGGGAAAGTCTTCAGCATATCGCGGCGCATCGCTTCACCGAGATTGCGCGGCGCGAACGTCGAATAGCTGACTTTGCCGCCCCACAGCAAGCGATTGTCCGGGGCAGGGCGGAAATAGTCCAGCACGAAGCGGCTGTCGCACACGGCCGCTTTCGCCGGCATCAGCGCTTCGGCGCGATCGGGGTCGAGCGGTTCGGTGGCGATCACGTAGGTGCCCACCGGCATGATCTTGCTGGCGAGATCCGGCGCGAGTTGGCCGAGATAGGTGTTGCAGGCGAGCACGACGAATTGCGCATTGACCTTGCCGCGCGCGGTTTCGGCCACATGCCGGCCGTTTTCCTGACGCAACGCCGTGACGCAACTGTCTTCGAAAATCTGTACGCTGGCCTCGCGTGCCGCGCGCGCCAGACCGAGTGTGTAATTCAGCGGATGCAGATGGCCGCTGTCCGCATCGAACAATCCACCGAGGTAGCGCTGTGATTGAACATAGTTGCCGACGCCATCGGCATCGACATAACTGAAACGGTCATAGCCGAAGCGCCGTTGCGCTTCGTCGCGCCATTTCTGGAGCGCGTCTGTATCGCGCGGCTTGTTCGCCGCGGTCAGGTAACCGATGGTCAGGTCGCAGTCGATCTGATGCTTCGCGACGCGTTCCTTGACGATATCCAGGGTTTCGAGCCCCATGTCCCAAACACGCTTCACGTCATCCGCGGGCATGAACTTCGCGAATGTGTCGATATCGCAGGCAAAGCCGCCGATCAACTGGCCACCATTGCGGCCGCTCGCGGCCCATCCGACTTTCGATGCTTCGAGCACCGCGACAGAATGACCGCGCTCGGCGAGGTTCAACGCAGTCGAGATGCCGGTGAGGCCTGCGCCGATCACACAGACGTCGACGTTGAGCGTTTCTTCGAGGGGAGGGTGGCGGGTGGTGTCGTTTGCGGTTGCTGCGTAATACGAGGCGACGTGAGGCTGGTTCGAGAATTGGAGCATAGGCAGAGCATGCGGAAGAGGCCTTGGCGCGTGGCCCGCAGTGAAGCCGGGCCACGCGATGAGGCGGGTCGTGTTAGAACGAGTAGATGAACTGCGTCGCGAGCAGGTCGTTGGACTTGCCGTACGAGCCGTCGTTCTTCAGGAACACCTGTTTGTTCGCCCAGTCGTGACGATATTCCACCTTGACCGTGATCTGCTGGGTCGGGAAGAACAACAGGTCGAGTGCGACGTCCTGACGGGTGGCGCCCTTGCACTCGAAGCCGTGATTCGACGAGTTCGCGAAGCAGTCTGCGCCGATGCCGAAGCCGTCAGCCGTATCCATGCCGTTGCCATTCAGCGCGATGCCACCGCCGCCGCCGCCGTTCTTGCTGTCGACGAGCAGGTCATAGCGTGCCGTCACGCCCATACGGCCCACCACCGGCATGCTGAACTTGCGGTGCGCGAGCAGCGAGAGGCCGTACCACTGCGCCTGGCCGCCGTTGTACGCGGCGTTCTGTTGCTGGCCGTAGTCGAGTTCGGCGTTGTACTGCACGTCGGCGAGCGTGTAGGTCAGGTCGGCTTCCGTGAAGAAGAACGTACCACCCGAGCTCGGCGACTGGCCGCCTACGCCGTAGACGAACGAACCCGGAATCGGGTTGCCGTTGGCATCGAGTGCCTGGGCGCTAGGCAAAGTCTGACGCCCGATATTGAACGACCCACCAATATCCAGTGCGCTAGACCAGGTGTAGTCGACCCGCGAAGTGAAGGTCGGGATCTTGTTGCTGGTCGTGATTGGATCGCCCAGCGCGTTGGTGCCGACCTGCGTCGTCGCGCCGTACGTGCGGTACTGCTCGTTGCCGAGGAAGAACTTCCACGCCCAGTTACCCGTCGTATAGTTCGCTCCGATACCGATGTAGCTGCCCGGATCCGAGAAGTCATACAGCAGGTTGTGCGTCAGCGTCAGCATCTGGTTCGATTGCTGCACTTCGTAACCGCCGAAGCTCGGAATCAAACCGGCAACGAGCGTCGTCGTCGCCGTCAACGGCACATTGATGACCGCCGTGTTCAGGATGTTGTTGCCGATATTGCCATGCTCGTTCGCAAGCAGCGTAATACCGTTGCCGCGGTTCGGCATCAAGGTGATTTCGGCCGACGGCGCCATCGGGCCGACACCGAAGGTCTTCTTGATGTCTAAGTACAGATCGCCGAACGTGCTGTTGAAGTAGTTGTAGCTATTTTCGTGGTTCGCGAACAGGAACGACGAGCTGCTCTGCGCGCGGTTATACAAGTAGGTCGGGTCGATATAACCAGTCACCGACAAGCCGGCGATCGGCCCTGTGTTCGCCGCATCCACCAGCGAGTCGACCTTCAACTGCTGATTGGCGATCTGCTGCTTCATCGAATCGACCTGATCGTTGGTCAGCGTCGCCTGCGCCTTGCCGTAATCCGGCGAGGAGATGTCGACCGGCGCCGCCACCACAGCGGGAGCCGGAGCCGGTGCCGCGGTCGCTGCTGCCGCCGCCTTCGGCTTGGACGCTACCTCGGAACGCAACTGCTTCACCTCCTTTTGCAGTGCGTTGAGCTGGGCCTGTAGCGCCTTGATCTGGTCGCTGGTGGCGTCTGCCATGGCAAAGCCTGGCAAACTCCCCGCCACCAACAGACAGATGAGCTTCTTTCTCATGCAAATTCTCCTTATTGGTCGTATTGCAAAAGGACTTCTTATGCGCGTGCCGTATCGAGCGACTTCCGTACGGCGGCTTGTTGTGGTGCTGACGGCAAGGGGTCGGCGGCTTCGGCAAGTGCGAAAGCCATCTGCATGTCGCGGTTGCGCTTGCGCTCACGCACTTGCATCCAGCGGTTGACGGCGATCACGCCGATCGTCACCGTAGTGATGAAGATCGTGGCGAGCGCATTCATTTCCGGATTCAGGCCGAGGCGCACACGCGAGAACACGACGAGCGGCAGCGTGGTCGAACCAGGGCCGGACAGGAACGCGGAAAGCACGAGGTCGTCGAAAGACAGCGTGAACGACAGCAGCCAGCCGGACATCAGGGCCTGCGAGATCAGCGGCCGCGTGATCAGGAAGAACACCTTGAAGGGCGTCGCGCCGAGATCGAGTGCGGCTTCTTCGAGCGACTTGTTGAGCTCCTTCACCCGCGATTGCACGATGATCGCCACGTACGACACGCAGAGCATCACGTGGCCGATCCAGATCGTGAAGAGGCCACGGCCCTTCGGCCAGCCGAGCATCTGTTCGAGCGCGACGAACAGCAACAGCAGCGAGATGCCTTGAATCACTTCAGGAATCACGAGCGGCGCGTTGATCATGCCGGCGAACAGCGTGAAGCCCCGAAAGCGCCCGAAGCGGGCCAGCACGAAGCCTGCCCACGTACCGATCACTACCGATGCACACGCGGTCAGCAGACCGATTTTCAGCGACAACCACGCTGCACTGAGCAGTTCCCCGTCTTGCAGCAGCGCGCCATACCACTTGAGCGAGAAGCCGGACCAGACCGTGACGAGCTTCGACTCGTTGAACGAATACACCACCAGGCTGATGATCGGGATATACAGAAACAGAAATCCGAACGTCAGCACGCTATTGGAAAGCGTTCTATTAGGCTTGATCATTTCGCACCTTCCAGTTCCTTGACCTGGTAGTACTGGAACACGGCCATCGGCACGAGCAGCAGTAGAACCATCGCGACGGTGACAGCGGATGCCATCGGCCAGTCCATATCATTGAAGAATTCATCCCACATCACGCGGCCGATCATCAGCGTGTCGGCGCCGCCCAGCAGTTCAGGAATCACGTACTCGCCGACCGCCGGAATGAACACCAGCAGACTGCCGGCGATAATGCCGTTCTTCGACAGCGGCAAGGTGATGCGCGTGAACGCGGTCCACGGTTTGCAACCGAGGTCGTAGGCCGCTTCGAGCAGCGTCAGATCCATCTTCACCAGGTGCGCATACAGCGGCATCACCATGAACGGCAGGTACGAATAAACCATGCCGATATAGACGCCAATATCCGTGTGGTAGAGGCGCAACGGCGAATGAATCATGCCGATGGCCATCAGCGTGTGATTGAGCAGGCCGTCGTCCTTCAGAATGCCGATCCATGCATAGACGCGGATCAGGAATGACGTCCAGAACGGCAGCATCACGCCCATCATCAGCAGGTTGCGCTTGGTGGGTTCCGAGCGGGCGATGTAGTACGCAATCGGGTAGCCGATCAACAGGCAGAAGAAGGTCGAGACTCCGGCCATTTTCAGCGAGCTGATGTACGTGGCAACGTACAGATCGTCCTGCAGCAGGAAGGCGTAATGGCTGAGCTGCATGGCGAAGTGCACCATGCCGTCCTTGACCGTCACGAGATCCGTGTACGGCGGAATGCCAAGGCGCAGATCGGCGAAGCTGATTTTCAGCACCAGCACGAACGGCAACGCGAAGAACACGAAGAGCCACATGAACGGCACGCCGATCACGGTCGTACGGCCAGACGGCACCAGTATCGAGAGGCGTTTTTTCAGCGAGCCGAGCAGACGGCTGCCGGACGGCGCGCCCAGCACCGCGGGGGAGGAGGTAGTGGGATTGCTCATTGCGTCAGCACCACGCCGCTAGCCGGCGACCAGTAGACGAACACGTCGTCGTTATAGGACGGCGCACCTTCGCTCATGAGGTGCGAGCTGGAGAGATTCGACACGACCGTCTTACCGCTCGGCAGGCGCACGTGATACAGCGAATAGCTGCCCATGTACGCGACGTCCGACACCACGCCGCGCGCCCAGTTGTGCGGCGTCGAGGGCTTGTCGAGCGAGACTTTCACGCGTTCCGGGCGCACGGAGATGCCCACCGGCATGCCGAGCGGGCCGGTAATGCCGTGGCTCACGTAGATGCGCGATTCGAGGTCTTCGCTTTCCACGAAGATATGGTCCGGCTCATCCGCGACCACGGTGCCTTCGAACAGGTTGGTCGAGCCGATGAACTCGGCCGAGAAGCGGCTATTCGGAAACTCGTACACCTGGCTGGGCGAGCCGATCTGCACGATGCGGCCTTCGCTCATCACGGCGAGGCGCCCGGCCATGGTCATGGCTTCTTCCTGATCGTGCGTCACCATCACGCAGGTCACATCGACCTTCTCGATGATGTTCACCAGTTCGAGCTGGGTCTTCTGACGGATCTTCTTGTCGAGCGCCGACATCGGCTCGTCGAGCAGCAGCAGCTTGGGGCGCTTGACGAGCGAGCGGGCCAGCGCCACACGCTGCTGCTGTCCGCCGGACAACTGGTGCGGCTTGCGTTGCGCGTATTTGCTCATCTGCACGAGATGCAGCGCGTCGGCAACACGCTCCTTGATCTCGTTCTTCGGCGTGCCTTCCTGCTTGAGGCCGAAGGCGATATTCGCTTCGACGCTCATGTGCGGGAACAGCGCATACGACTGGAACATCATGTTGACCGGCCGCTTGTACGGCGGCATCGCGGCAAGGTCTTCGCCGTCGACGAAAATGCGGCCGGACGTGACCGACTCGAGCCCTGCGAGCATGCGCAGGAGCGTGGACTTGCCGCAGCCGGAGCTGCCGAGCAGTGCGAACAATTCGTTCTTCGCAATGCTCAGATTGACGTTGTCGACAGCGGTGCTGTCGCCGAATTTCTTCACGACATTTTCGATGCGAACGAATTCGTCCGATTTCGATTTTGTCGTCGGTGCGGGGCGGGCCATCTGGGTGGCGCCGGCTACGCTATGTGATGTCGTCGAGTTCATGATGTAACCATTCCTTGCGGATCGCGAGCGCAAGTGTCTCCATACGAGTCGCGGGAAGCGGCTCGCAAGATGCGCTGCGATCGGAAAACATGGGACTGCGCGCCAGTGGGACGCTAATAGCACGCAGGCTGACTACCGTTACTGCCATTCATGCGCTCAGGGTTCGAGCGATCCCTGAGCGCGGGATCGATTCTTTTTAGTTTGGCTTAAATCAGTGGCCGGTTTTAAGCTGCGCCCAAAGACGATTTTCAAGGCGCAGAATGTCGGTGGGCATCGGTTTCATCAGTGTCATCTTGCTCAGCACTTCGTCGCCCGGATAAACGGTCGTATCCTGTGCGACACCCGGAATGACGAACTGGCGCGCGGCCTTGTTCGCGGTCGGGTAGAACACTTCATTGGTAATCGCTGCGTTGACCTTCGGATCTTCGATGTAGTTGATCCACTTCAGCGCGGCTTCGGGATGCGGTGCGTCTTTCGGGATCACCATCACGTCGAACCACAGCAAACCGCCTTCCTTGACGTTCGAGAATTTCACCTGATACGAACGCTTGGCTTCCGCGGTACGGCGGCTGGCGATGCCGACGTCGCCGGACCATGCCACCGCGACGCAGATGTCGTTGTTTGCGAGGTCGTTGATGTAACCCGACGAATTGAATTGGGTGATATACGGGCGGACTTTCTTCAGCACTTCGAACGCGGCCTGATAATCGGCGGGGTTCGTGCTGTTCGGATCCTTATGCATGTATTGCAAGGTGGCGGCGAACACGTCGACTGCCTGATCGAGGAACGACACGCCGCAGCCTTTCAGCTTCGACAGGTTGGCCGGGTCGAACACGAGTGCCCAGCTATCCACCGGCGCATTCGCACCGAGCGCCTTCTGCACGGCTTGCACGTTGTAGCCGATGCCGTCAGTACCGTAGGCCCAAGGCACACCGTACTGGTTGCCCGGATCGGCATCGGAGATCATCTTCATCAGCACAGGGTCGAGGTTCGACAGGTTCGGCAGCTTTGACTTGTCGAGCTTCTGATACACGCCGGCCTGAATCTGCTTGGCCATGTAGTTCGACGTCGGCACCACGATGTCGTAACCGGAGCTGCCCGCGAGCAGTTTGGCCTGCAACGTATCGTCGCTATCGTAGTTGTCGTATTTGACGTGAATGCCGTCCTGCTTCTCGAAGTTCGAAATCGTGTCCTTCGCGATGTAGTCCGACCAGTTGTACACATTCAGTTCCGTGTCGGCCGCAAGGGCCGGCGTAACCGACAACGCCGCAAAACCCGTGAAGGCGAGAAGCGCGGCCCCCGCGACCGCATGACGAAGATGACAAACGCTCATGGTTTTTTCCCTTGATGTGAAGAACCGGCATGAGCGCGTATCGTGGGTGTGCTCATGCCGGAACGAACTGCCGTTACGAAATTCCGAGTTGTTGTGCGGTCGCGTCGACGGCTTTTTTCGCCTTCGAAACGATCTCGTCGATTTCCAGCTTGTTGATCACGAGCGGCGGCGAGAGCAGCATCCGGTCGCCGGTGGCGCGCATGATCAGGTTGCCGTTGAAGCAGAAGTCGCGGCAGATCGTGCCGACTTCACCGCCATTGGCGAAGCGCTTGCGCGCTTTCGGGTCTTCTGCGAGTTGCAGGCCGGCCACCAGACCCGCACCGGAGATTTCGCCGATGATCGGGTGATTGGCGAAGGTGTCGCGCAGCTTCTTCTGGAAGTACGGACCCGTGTCGGTCTTGACGCGCTCGACGATCTTCTCGTCGCGCAGCAGCTTCAGATTGGCGATCGCCACGGCCGCGGCCACCGGGTGACCGGAGTACGTGAGGCCGTGATTGAAGTCGCCGTTCTCGATGATCGCCTTGGCAACACGATCGTGCAGGCCGACTGCGCCCATCGGCACATAGCCGCTTGTCAGGCCCTTGGCCAGCGTGATCAGATCCGGCTCGAAACCGAAGTGCTGATGCGCGAACCATTCACCGGTCCGGCCGAAGCCGCCGATCACTTCGTCGGCGACCAGCAGGATGTCGTATTTGCGGCAGATGCGCTGGATTTCCGGCCAGTACGTCGAAGCCGGGAAGATCACGCCGCCCGCGCCCTGGAAAGGCTCACCGATAAACGCGGCCACGTTGTCCGCGCCGATTTCGAGAATCTTGGCTTCCAGTTGCTGCGCGCGGGCCAGAGCGAATTCTTCCGGCGTCAGATTGCCTTGTGCTTCGCCGAAGAAATACGGCTGGTCGATATGCACGATGTTCTCGACCTTCGAGGGCATCTGTTCGTGCATGTAGCCCATGCCGCCCAGCGTACCGCCCGCGATTGTCGAACCGTGATAGCCGTTTTTGCGCGAGATGACGAACTTCTTCGAGTGCTTGCCTTGCGTCGCCCAGTATTGGTGAACGATGCGCAGCACGGTGTCGTTGCCTTCCGAGCCGCTGTTGCAATAGAAGAAGTGGTTGAACGGTTCCGGCGCCAGCTCCGCGAGCAAGGCCGACAGTTCGATCACCGGCGGGTGCGTCGTCTTGAAGAAGGTGTTGTAGAAGGGCAGTTCCTGCATCTGGCGGTACGCTGCGTCAGCCAGTTCCTTACGGCCATAACCGACGTTCACGCACCACAAACCGGCCATGCCGTCGATGATCTTGTTGTCGTCTGAATCCCACAGGTACACGTCCTGTGCCTTGACGATTACGCGGCTGCCGCTGCGATTGAGCGAACCCATATCCGAAAACGGATGGATGTGGTGCGCGGCGTCGAGCGCGCGGTATTCGGCGGTGCTGCGTTGCTGTTGTGCGGCTTGTACGCTGGCCGCGGGTTGGGCCGTCTGCACGTAAGCGACTTCTTCTGTTCTGTAGCTCATACTGCCTCCAATTTTTTTGCGTTTGCGGGTGACGTCGTTAGCAAGGGCCTTAGACGTGCAGCAGCAAATGCCGGCGTTCCCACGAACTGATCACGCGGAAAAACGCTTCGTATTCGGTTTCTTTCAGTGCGAGGTAGGCCTTGACGAATTTTTCGCCGAGAATCTCGGCCATCGGTTCGCACGCGCCCATCAGCGTCAGCCCCTCTTCCAGATTGCGCGGCAACTGGTAGGGCAGCTCGTAACCGTCGCTGAGCAGCGGCTCGGTCGGTTCCAGATTTTGCGTCATGCCAAGATACCCGGCAGCCAGCGTTGCTGCGATCGCGAGATACGGATTGCAGTCCACGCCCGGAATGCGGTTTTCGATGCGGCGCGCAGCCGGGCCCGAATGCGGAATCCGGAAACCCACCGTGCGGTTGTCGTAACCCCATGCCACGTTGATCGGCGCAGCCATGAAGCGCGACAGGCGGCGATACGAGTTGATGTACGGCGCGAAAATCGGCATCAGCGCCGGCGTGTATTTCTGCAGGCCTGCGATATAGCCCGTGAAGAGCGACGTGGGCTTGCCGTCCGGACCGGTGAACAGGTTGTGGCCGGTCTCTTCGTCAACGAGGCTCTGGTGCATGTGCATCGCCGAGCCCGGTTCGCCTTCCATCGGCTTGGCCATGAAAGTCGCGTACATCTTGTGACGCAGCGCGGCCTCACGCACCGTGCGCTTGAACAGGAACACGCTGTCGGCGAGTTTCAGCGGATCGCCGTGCATGAAGTTGATTTCCATCTGCGCGGCGCCGACTTCGTGAATCAGCGTGTCGACTTCCAGTTCCTGCACTTCGCAGTATTCATAGATGTCTTCGAACAGCGGATCGAATTCGTTGACCGCTTCGATCGAGTACGCCTGACGTCCGGTCTCCGGGCGGCCCGTACGGCCGATCGGCGGTTGCAGCGGCAGATCCGGGTCCTTGTTCATGTCGACCAGGTAGAACTCGAGCTCGGGCGCGATAACCGGCTTCCAGCCTTTGGCCTTATACAGTTCGAGCACGCGGCGCAACACACGGCGCGGCGAGATCGCGACGGGCGTGCCGTCGAAGTGAACGCAATCGTGGATCACCTGGGCGGTCGGATCGACGGCCCACGGAATCATGCGGATGGTGCTGGCGTCGGGAACGCAGACCATGTCCGGGTCGGTGACGCCGGTGAGCGTGCCGTCTTCTGGATAGTCCCCTGTGACGGTCTGGATCATCACCGCCTGCGGCAAGCGCATGGATTCGCCGGATTCGAACTTGCTGCGCGGAATGATCTTGCCGCGTGCGATCCCGGCCATATCCGGAATGATCGCTTCGATTTCGGTGACGCGGTTCTTCTTCAGGAAGTCGTCGATTTCATGCATGGTTATTCTCTCAGTTTTGGTGCGCGACCGGCTCAGGCATGCGTGGCAGCGGCGGATGCCGCGCCATAGCCGGCCTTGGTGCGCATTCGATCGCGGCAGGCGTCGCCGAAGGCACGGAAGATCGCGGTGGAAAGCGCGTCGTTGGTATGCTTCCATTCCGGGTGCCACTGCACACCCAGCGCGAAGGCACGCGCATCTTTCACGCTCACCGCTTCGATCAATCCGTCCGGCGCGGTGGCTTCTGCCACCAGACCCACGCCCAGCCGCTCGACGCCCTGACCGTGCAATGAATTCACACGCGCTTCATTCGTGCCGCCGGCGAGGCGCTGCAACAAGCCGCCCTGCGTCAGCGTGATCGAATGCGACGGTGCGTATTGCACGTCGAGGTCGTCTTCCTTGTTCTCGCGATGGTCGTTCAGACCGGCCACTGCGTGAACGCTTTGATGCAACGTCCCGCCGAACACCACGTTCATTTCCTGAAAGCCCCGGCATACCGCCAGCACCGGTACGCCTGCGGCGATCGCGGCGCGCAGCAGCGGCAGCGTCGTCGCATCGCGTGCGGCGTCGTGCAGCGTGCCCGGCGCGCTGGGATGGCCGCCGTAGCGGTGCGGCTCGACATTCGAATAGCTGCCGGTGAACAGTAAGCCGTCGACAGTAGCCAGCACGTCCTCGGTGGACTGACGCTCGCCGAGCGCCGGCAGCAACATGGCCAGCGCCTGCGAGCCGTCCACGATCGCGGCGATGTACTTCTCGCCGGTGACGTGCGACGGGTGGACTCCCATCATCGTTCTGTCGGCGCTGATGCCGACGAGGGGTTTGTTTCGCATATCAGATAGACGTGTATGTTCCCCGCGGGACGCGGCATGAACAACGTTAAACACGGCGCGGCAACATTCCGCAGCCGGACGCAAGGCGTCAGGCCACCGGGTAGTGCTGGCGGTCGTCGTCAGCGGGACGCGCCGCGCGTGATAATTAGATGTGCCGTTCGATTCGGTCCGTTGCGGTGCGCAATTGATCTGATCCGCATGAGGCGCTGCGCGGCAGACGGCACCGCACACGCACGAACGCATGGCTCGAGAGAGCGCGCTCACGCAAACGGACGAATCGAACGACGGAAAAGGGGGAGGCGCTACGGCAGCAGCGAGGCGACTTCGTCCGTACGCACAGCAATGAAGGCGCGCGCGGAGATGGAGTTGTGACGTCGAACTGAACGGCGGGACAGGATCGTGAAGACGGACAGAAAGCGGCGGAACGCAAGGCTGCCGTTGCTGCCGTCGGCGATGGCGCCGTCAGCGCGAGGACAACTCGCCTGACTTCGATTCCATCTCACCAAAGGGCCTCGGACTCTCACGATTACACTCGACTAGCGACGTTGAAAGTATTGAACGCTTGCTCGAAAAACGCACAGGGCGTTTAAAGAAACATGACGCTGGGATGACCGTCTCTGACCGTTGCGAACCGGGTTCGCTGCGTCAAAAACACACGTTCGTGTTTCGTGACGCCGGCATGACGATCGCCTGAGAACCATCGTATACGAGCCAATAATGCCGTCAAATCATTTTTATAAAAGATTTATCAGGGCTTTCCCGAGGGTGTCCGCGGAATCCCGGTCAGCGGGAACATTCGTTGCGCAAATCGTATTTCGGAATCCTTTCAGGGTTTTCCCCAGCGGCGCAACGATTAAAGTGATTAGAATATTCAACACTCGCGGGCACACATTGCCCGAGCCCACGCGCCCGATCGTCTCCCATGTCAGAGAACCTAGCGATGTCCATAGAAGTTGCGACCCGCCTGCAGTACATCCGTAAGAAGAATGGTCTGTCCCAGCGCGAGCTGGCGAAACGGGCGGGGGTCACCAACGGCACGATCTCGCTGATCGAGCAGAACCGCGTGAGTCCGTCGGTGGGGTCACTGAAGAAACTGCTTGAATGCATACCAATGAGTCTCGCCGAGTTCTTCACTTTTGAAGTCGAGGTGGAACGCTCGGTCGTGTCGCGCCGCGCCGACATGCCGAATCTCGGCAATGAGTCGATCGAGTTCTATCTCGCCGGCTCCAGTGTCAAAGACCGGAATATGGGCATTCTGCGCGAGGTCTATCAGCCGCTGTCGGATACCGGGCCGGAAATGCTGGAGCACGAGGGGCACGAGGGCGGGGTGGTGGTCAGCGGTCAGATCGAACTGACGGTGGACGGTGTCACGTGGCTGCTCGACCCCGGTGACAGCTATTACTTCGAAAGCCGTCTACCGCATCGTTTTCGCAATCCCAGCGCGGAGCATCTCTGCGAGATCGTGTCGGCCAATTCGCCGCCCACGTTCTAAAGACTCCGCGCCAACGCGCCGCGACGCAGTTCCAGGCCGCTTGAAGTCGGAGCCGGCGTGCGTCGAGCGCATAACATTGAGGCATCCTGATGGACAAGAAATCTCTCGCATTCTGGCAAGACAAAGCCGCTACGCTTTCGATCGAAGGCCGTGCGTTTATCGACGGCGAATACCGTGACGCCGCAGGCGGCCGCACGTTCGACTGCCTGAGCCCGATCGACGGCAAGCTGCTCGCCAAGGTCGCCGACAGCGGTGCGGCGGACGTCGACGCCGCCGTGGCAGCCGCGCGCCGCGCGTTCGATTCCGGCGTGTGGTCCGGCCTCAATCCCCGCAAGCGCAAGGCGATTCTATTGCGTTGGGCCGCGTCGATCCGTGAGCACATGGACGAACTCGCGCTGCTCGAAACGCTGGACGCAGGCAAGCCGATCGCCGACACCACCTCGGTGGACGTGCCGGGCGCCGCCTATTGCGTCGAGTGGTTCGCTGAAGCCATCGACAAGGTCGGCGGCGAAGTCGCGCCGGCCGATCATCATCTGGTGGGGCTCGTGACGCGTGAGCCGATCGGCGTCGTAGCGGCTGTTGTGCCGTGGAATTTCCCGATCCTGATGGCGTCGTGGAAGTTCGGCCCGGCGCTCGCCGCGGGTAATAGCGTCGTGCTCAAGCCTTCGGAGAAGTCGCCGCTCACCGCGATTCGCCTCGCTCAACTCGCGCTGGACGCGGGCATCCCTGCCGGGGTGTTCAACGTGGTGCCTGGCGCAGGCGAACCGGGCAAGCTGCTGGCGCTGCATCAGGACGTGGACTGTCTCGCCTTCACCGGCTCGACCAACGTCGGCAAGCTGATCATGCAATACGCCGGTCAATCGAACCTGAAACGCGTGTGGCTCGAACTCGGCGGCAAGTCGCCGAACATCGTGATGCCCGATTGCCCTGACCTCGACCGCGCGGCGAACGCGGCGGCTGGGGCGATTTTCTACAACATGGGCGAAATGTGCACCGCGGGTTCGCGCCTGCTCGTGCACAAAGACATCAAGGACGTGTTCCTCGACAAGCTGATCGCCGCCGCGCGCAGCTATACGCCGGGCAATCCGCTCGACCCGCAAACCTCGATGGGCGCGATTGTCGATAACGTGCAACTCGAACGCGTGCTCGGTTATATCGAAGCGGGCCGCGCCGAAGCGAAGCTGCTGCTGGGTGGTTCGCGCGTCAAGCAGGAGACCGGCGGCTTCTATATCGAACCGACCATCTTCGAGATCCCGGCGACCGGCGCGAAGGTTGCGCGCGAGGAAATCTTCGGGCCGGTGTTGTCGGTGATTACGTTCGACACGGTTGAAGAGGCGATCAGGATCGCTAATGACAGCGAGTATGGTCTTGCCGCCGCCGTGTGGACTTCGAACCTCACAACCGCGCATGAAGTGTCGCGCAAGCTGCGTGCCGGTACGGTATGGGTCAATTGCTACGACGAGGGCGGCGATATGAATTTCCCGTTCGGCGGTTACAAGCAATCGGGCAACGGCCGTGACAAGTCGTTGCACGCGCTGGAGAAGTATACCGAGCTGAAGTCCACGCTCGTTCGGCTGCGCTAAAGGATTCGCAAGCCAGCGCGGCGGCGTTTGAAAGAAACGCCGTCGCGTTCCCAATGAATCCGAGGCCGGACGTTGCACGCATCACCTGGAAGCCCCGCGTGCGGCTCCGGCATGTTTATCAGGTATCAGGTCATCCATGACTGAACTCGTTTATGGCGACGGCGCGATCCGTCGTCCGTCGCTTTATGGCTCGTCGATCGAAAACACCTATGCGGGTGTGTTGTCGTTCATGCGCCGCAAATACACCCGCGAACTCGACGGCGTCGACGTCGTGGTCTCCGGCGTGCCGCTCGATCTGGCCACCACGTTCCGTTCGGGTGCGCGTCTCGGCCCGGCGGCGGTGCGCGCGGCGAGCGTGCAATTGTCGGAGCTGCATCCGTATCCTTGGGGCTTCAATCCGTTCGACGATCTCGCCGTGACGGACTTCGGCGACTGCTGGTTCGACGCGCACAATCCCATGACGATCAAGGAATCGATCGTCGAGCATGCGCGCACGATTCTGCGTTCGGACGCGAAGATGCTGACGCTCGGCGGCGATCACTACATTACGTATCCGCTGCTGATCGCGCATGCGGAGAAGTACGGCAAGCCGCTCTCGCTGATCCATTTCGACGCCCACTGCGATACCTGGGCCGACGATAGCCCGGACAGCCTGAATCACGGTTCGATGTTCTACAAGGCGGTGAAAGACGGTCTGATCGATCCGAAGACTTCGGTGCAGGTCGGCATTCGCACGTGGAACGACGACTTCATGGGGATCAATATCCTCGACGCCGCATGGGTCCACGAACATGGCGCGCGGGCGGCGGTGGAGCGGATCACGTCGATTGTCGGCCAGCGGCCCGCGTATCTGACCTTCGATATCGACTGTCTCGATCCGGCGTTCGCGCCGGGCACGGGTACGCCGGTGGCGGGCGGTTTGTCGTCGGCACAGGGGCTGGCCATCGTGCGCGGACTGGGTGCGTTGAACCTGGTGGGCGCGGATGTGGTGGAAGTGGCGCCCGCTTATGACCAGAGCGAGATCACGGCGATTGCCGCCGCGCATATCGCGTGCGATCTGTTGTGTCTTTGGCGGCAGCGGAAAGTGGCTGAACGCTAGGCCAGTTCAATCGTCCTGAAACGCACGCGGTGCAATCCAGGCTCGGCCCATCGACGACGATCGATCGGGCTGACGCCGGCCTTCGCGCAAGCCGAGCGTGTAGACAACGAGCGCGCCGCTCATGATCGCCAGTTGCCACAACAGCATGTCGCTGCCGCGTGCTTTCATGGCGAACCCGGCAATGAGCGGCCCTACGATCGAACTCGCGGTGAAGGTGAGCGACACCAGCCGCATGTTGCGCGTGAGCGCGGCCTTGTCGCTGCACGCCGCCGCGACCATGCCGAGCGTGATGTACGCGCTGTTCATGCCGCCGAGCAGCAAGGCGCTCGCGCCGGCGAGCCATGAGGCGGGCGCCGCGAGCGCGAACCCGCAGATAGCCAGCGTGCTGAGCGCGGCGCAGACGATCACCGTGGCCGCCAGGCCCGCGCGATCCGCAAACCAGCCGACCGGAAATTGCAGCGCCATGCCGCCGACACCGAATAACGTGAGTAGCGTGGCCGTCTGTGTGGTGTTGAGGCCGTGGGCGTCGGCAAAGAGCGGGAAGAGCCCGTAGAGCGCGCCATCGCCGATGCCGCCTGCCGCGACGACCACCATGCCGAGGCTGACCATTGGGGCGATAGGGCCGATTGCGCCGACCGGGGTGCTTTTTGCGGCGCGGTCTGTTCGCACAAGCCGTGCTGATTTGACAGCGGAGGGCCTGTCGTCCGACGCAGTCAGCCACAGCGGAAGGGCCGCCGCGAACGTGAAGGCCGCGCCGGCCGCGAACGTGATGCGTCCGTCGACTGCACACCACACCGCCAGGGCCGGGCCGATGACGCCAGCGCTGGCAATCAGTGCTTCGTGCACGCCCACTACACGTCCGCTGGATTCGGCCGGCACAAGCCGATAGAGCCACGTTTGATTGGCGATCCAGCGCAAACCGATGCCGAGTCCGGTCAACAAGCCAGGCACGAGCCATAACGGCCACCACAGCGCGTTCATCGTTGCGAACGCAACCACTGTGGCGGCGAGACCGAGCGATACCGTGCGCTTCGCACCGAGCCGCTCCACCAGCCACGGCGCGATCAACAAGCCGGCCAGCATGCCGGTCCATTGCGACGCGGAGAAGAGGCCGGCGCGCGGTGCGTCGAGGCCACGCTGCGCCAGCCACACCGGCAGCACCATGAAGCCGATGCCGAACTGGCCGATCTGCGAGAGCGCCGAGACCGCGGTCAGCGCGGCGATCGCCGGCCAGCGCACCGGCGCGGCGGCATTCATGTGCCGCTCCGCGCGGGCATGGGCAGACCCTGTTCGCGGCATTCGACCGGGCAGCCGGCTTTCAGGCAGGGACCGTCATCGCAAAGGCGGCACAGTTGCATGGCGTGCGCCGGATCGCGGGTCTCATTCCACAGGATCTTGATCAGCAGGCTTTCGAGCACGTCGCGTTCGCGCTCGTCGAGCTGCCCGACGATGCGTCGGAGCATCTGGTCGCGTGCCTTTTGCAGGCGTTTGGCTTCACGCTTGCCGGAAGCGGTCAAGGCAAGCGCGACGGAACGTTTATCCGTGCCGGATTTCTTTTCGACGAGGCCCGCGTCCACCAGACCCGCAACGGCGCGGACCGCGGCCGGATGCGAAAGATCGACCGCCTCGCGCAATACTTCAATGGATGAATCGGCATATTGACCGACCGCGTTGAGCATGGCACGGGCAGTGGGGCCCGCGAGCGCGGCCACGGTAGGCTGCGCGTTCATCTCGTCCGTGACCAGCAGGGCGAGCACGCCAAGCAGGTTTTCTGTGCGCTGCGTCATAGCGGTACCTCAATGTGTGCAACGTGCATATATGCATAGTGCACACATTGAAGATGATGCGCAAGCGGTTTTTAATGCCGCCCCATTGTGTTCGGTGGGGTGGGTTCAAGCGCCCGTCGTCACTTCGCCAACCGCGCCCGCACGGTGTATTCGCCCTCGTTACCCTCGTCTTCCGCCATATGGGCCATCGCCGTCTCGAAGTCGGGCGGCAGCGGCTCGACTGGATAACCGCGTTTTTCCCATGCGTCGAGGCCGCCCTTGAGCGCGCGGACGTGATGGATATTCTTTCGATGCAGTTGATTGACGATGCGCTTGGCCGTCGCTTCGTTAGGACAGACGCAGTAGACGACAATCGGCCGCTTCAGTAAGTCGGGATGCAGGGGCTCGGGCGAATCGAGGTCCAGCAACTGCGCGCCCGCAATCCGGTGCGATTCTTTCGCGCGGATGCTGTGCGGCCGGGCATCGAGAATCAGCGGCGGCTCATTGGACTTCATCAGTTCGTCGAGCTGATCCGGCGAGATGCGTATGTGCGCGAGCCAGCTGCGAAACTGCCAGCGGCGCACGTAGCGATAGAGGAGCACGGCAAGGAAGATCGCCGCGAACGCGTCGAAAATCGTGCCGCCGTGATGGCGCACGAGCAGAACGAGTTGCACGATCTGATCGTCAAGCGCCGCGCCACCGATCACCCACACGCTGGCCCACAGCATCGCGCCGACAAAATCCCACAGCAGAAACACGCCGACGTTGATTGGCGTGGTGCCGAGCAGCGGCGCCGAGATCAAACCGAGACCCGGCAGGAATTTGGCGACGGTCAGAATCGGCGCGCCGTACCGTTCATAGGTATTGCGTGCGACACGGACGGTGGTGTCGAGCGAGAGTGAGAAGCGCACCAGCTGATTCAGCAAGCGCCGGCCGTATGTTCGTCCAGTGAAGAACCACAGCGAGTCTGCCAGCAGTGTTGCGCAGACGGCAGCCCCAATGACGCTGGCATAAGAGGTTTGTCCCATGGCGGCCATCGTTCCGCCGAGGATCAGCATCGGCGCCGCCGGAATCGGCAAGCCGAGTTGCGTGACGAGCACGCTCATGAACACGGCCCACACGCCCAGCGAGGGTGGAATAGCAACCGGAAAATGCCACACAACCACGCTCCTGTTGATGCGATGAAGGGATCTGGAACAGCCCGTACCTGGCCGGCGTGCGTTGCGAACACGTCGTGCAGGGTCCGTTCTTGCCGGACAGCGGCCCGCTGCATGGCTCGTTCAGCTGGCCGGTGGCACGAACGCAGCAGCACGAACTTCGGATTTAAGCACAGGTTGGTTAAATGGCGCTGCGGGGCGGGCTGAGTACCTGAAAAAAATTAAGGGAATGGAGCGATTGACCGTGCTGCGGTGCCTCTGTGGAGCCTGTGCCTGCCGCTGTTCAGCGCGGAGCAAAGCGCCAGATTGAACCGGACGGCAGCGAGTCGAAGTTCGCTACAATCGTCGTGCACATACAGATACAACGGAGACACAACATGGCAAACCTTCAGCCGATCAGCCGCTATCCCGTGCCTGAGCCTGACGCGTGGCCGGACGACATCCGCGCCCGCATCCTCGAAGTGCAGGAGAAAGCCGGTTTTGTTCCGAACGTATTCCTGACGCTGGCGCACAGGCCGGATGAATTCCGCGCGTTTTTTGCGTACCACGACGCGTTGATGCTGAAAGACGGCGGCCTCACCAAAGGCGAGCGCGAGATGATCGTCGTCGCGACGAGCGCGGTGAATCAGTGCCTGTATTGCGTGGTCGCGCACGGGGCGATTCTGCGCATTTACGAAAAGGCGCCGTTGCTTGCGGATCAGGTGGCAGTCAACCATCGCAAGGCGGATATCACGGCGCGCCAGACGGCGATGCTCGACTTTGCGCTGAAGGTTTGCCGTGAATCCGGCACGGTCGACGATGCCGATTTTCAGACGCTCGGTAAGCACGGCTTTTCGGATGAAGACGTGTGGGATATCGCGGCCATCACCGCATTTTTCGGTTTGTCGAACCGGATGGCCAACGTCATTTCAATGCGCCCGAACGACGAGTTCTATCTGATGGGGCGTGTGCCGAAAGCGGCGGCGGACGCGCCGCGAAAATAGCATCGGGGCAGCGAGTAGCGGACTCGCGGTGTGTGCGGATACGTGCTCACGCTTGCTCGCACCCGAACCCTCACGCAGCCGCCGGCTCTGACCGGATTGCGGGCGTGCTGACGGCCTTGTCGTCGATCGGGAAGTGCAGCATCGCGGCGATGAGTCCTGCGACGACCGTGGCTTCCCACAGTAGCGAATACGACCCGGTCAGATCGAACACCAGGCCGCCTAGCCATGCGCCGAGAAACGAGCCGATCTGGTGGCTCAGAAAGCAGACGCCAAAGAGGGTGCCGAGGTGCCGCGTGCCGAAGACTTTCGCCACGAGTCCGCTCGTCAGCGGCACGGTCCCGAGCCAGGTCAGCCCCATCACCGCCGCGAAGATCACGACCGAAGCGGAGGTCTTCGGCAGCAGAAAGAAGGCGCCGATCGTCACGCTTCGAATGAGATAAAGCCAGCCGAGTACATGGTGCTGCCGGAACCGGCCGCCCAGCCAGCCGCACCCCCAACTGCCCGCCATATTGAACAGGCCGATCAGCGCGAGCGCCGTGGCGCCCAGCCCGACAGGCATATGGCAGAGCGTCAGATACTCAGGCAGATGGGTGGCGATGAACGCGAGCTGAAATCCACAGGTGAAGAAGCCGAGCGTCAGCAGTCGATATCCCCGATGCTGGATCGCCTGAGCGAATACCTTGCGAAGAGGCGCAGCGGGCGGCTCCTGAACCTGCATGCCGACACTCGCGCGCCGGTCGAGCACGATGCCGAGCGGCGCGATCAATAGCATCAGGAAGGCCAGCACGAAGAGCGAGGTGGCGATACCCGAGCTGAGTCGAATGCTCTGCACCAGCGGGATCATCAGCACCTGTCCTGCCGAGCCGCCTGCGCTGACGAGACCCATCGCCATGCTGCGTTTTTCTGGGGAAGCGATGCGGCCGACTGCCGGCAACACCACGCCGAACGTCGTGCAACTCACGCCAATGCCGACCAGCAGACCCATACCGACGATCAGCAGTGGGCCCGACGGCGCGACGGCCGCGACGCCCAGGCCCGCGGCAAACGTCGTCGCGCCGAACGCGACTACCGGCGCCGAGCCATAGCGATCTGCGGCAGCGCCCGCGAACGGTTGCGCGAAACCCCATACCAGATTGTGCAGCGCGATGGCGAAAGCGATCAGCGTGACGGGCAGGCCGCGGTCGAACGAGAACGGCCCGATGAAGAGGCCGAAGGTCTGCCGGATGCCCATGGCGGCGCTCAGAATCAGTGCGCCGGCGATGATCACGAGCGTCGTCTGACTCAACGGGATGGCGAGGCGTTTGCTATTTGTCGTGGACATGGATCTGATCTCCTTGGACACCATGGTCGCAGCGAGCGTCAGAAGCGGCAAAAGAAAAGATTTTGACGACGGGTGAGTGTGGCTCACCTGTCCAGATAGAGGGCGTGCAGGGTTTAGTGGTTGGCGCCGCGCGATTCCGCGTCGGCAGCGTCGGATGGGTTGGCGAACGGTTCAGCCTCGCTGAGCAGCCACCGTTTGAAGTCGGACAGTTCCGGGCGATTTTCCGCGCTATCCGTGTTTTGGGCGCTCACGAGCCAATACGCCGTGGAGGAGGCGATTGTTTGTGGACTGACCTCGACGAGTGCGCCGCTCGCGAGATCGCGGTCGACTAGCGGCCGTCTGCCGAGCGCGACGCCGAGGCCCATGCTCGCGGCTTCGAAAGCGAGCTGGATCGTGTCGACGCGCAAGCCCTCGTTCAGGTCGATGCCGTCGACGGTGGTTCCGTCTAAGGCGACCGCGTCGAACCACGCCTGCCAGTCCTCGCTCGCCGAGTTCACGTGAATGAACGTCGCGTGACGCAGATCGATGTTGCCATGCGCGTCGCGCAGGTTATTCACGTACGCCGGGCTGCACACCGGCACGAGGCGTTCGCCGAACAGACGCGTCCACGCGGTCCCCGCGACCGGGGCGCGGCTCAGGCGAATGGCGAAATCGAAACCGTCGACGGGAAAGCCGACCTGACGGTGCGACGTATCGACGGTGACGTTCGCATCTGGCCAGCGCGCACGAAAGGCGGCGAGGCGCGGCAACAGCCAGCGCGAGGCGAGCGTGGGCGCGCAACTCAGCGCGATCGGGCGATTCGCGCGGTGGTTCGGCAGGCGTTGCGTGCCGATCGCGATCAACGAAAACGCTTCGGATACGTACGACAGATAGTCGGCGCCTGCCGTCGTCAGCGAAATTCCACGCGGCTCGCGTACGAACAGTTCGACGCCGAGCGATTGTTCGAGGCCGACGATACCGTGGCTAATCGCGCTCGGCGTGACGTTCAACTCCGCGGCGGCGAGCTTGAAACTCTGATGCCTGCCGGCCGCTTCGAAAAAACGAAGCGCGGGCAGGGGTGGCAGACGAAGCGGCATGGGGCATCCTCAAAGGCGGCGCGGCGGGCGCCGTGACGGTGCAAAAGTGCGCCGGCGCGCGCATGCTGTTTCGGGAAAGGATACCTTGCAATGATGTTTCGATTGTCGCCGCGACGGGCCAGCAAAATATTTCGCTTACGTTGTCGATTCGCCGCCACGCTGTTCGTCGTGGCTATATAAGGGCAAAAGATGCCCTCGCGGCTGCGTCGCGTCATCCCGTGCCGTGGCTATCGCGCCCTTAATCCTTGTTACCGCAACAGGAGGTGGCTGATGAATGACGTAGACCCATCTGCACAAGCGTTGAAACCGGCCCGGCTGCTGGCCGAATCGCCCGCCCGGTTTCCGGGCGAGAGCGCCGAATATCGCAGAGCGCGCAACGACTTGCTGGCTGAGGAAATCGAGTTGCGCCGTCATATCGAACGCGTGGCCGCACAGCGCCGCGCGCTGCCGCCCGGCGGTGGCGTGCCGCAGGACTATCTTTTCGAGGGCGAAGCGGGCCCGGTGACGCTGTCGGAAATGTTCGGCGCGCATGACACCCTCGTCACCTACAACTGGATGTTCGGCCCGCAGCGCGAGCGCCCCTGTTCGATGTGCACTTCGCTCCTGAGCGCTTACGACGGTGAAATGCCCGACATATTGCAACGCGTGGCCTTTGCGGTGATCGGCCGCTCGCCGATCGACAAGCTGGTGGCCTTCAAGAAAGAGCGCGGCTGGCGGCACCTGCGGCTGTATTCGTCGGGCGGCAACACCTTCAACCGCGACTACGCCGCTGAAGTGCCGGATGGCGGCGACAATCCCGCCTTCAACGTGTTCACGCGTTCAGGCGGTACGGTGCGGCATTTCTGGGCCGAGGAGATGGGGCCGTCGACAGCGGACCCGGGTCAGGATCCACGCGGCGCACCCGATGTGATGCCGATCTGGACGGTGCTCGACATGACGCCCGGCGGCCGCGGCAGCGACTGGTATCCGGAGTTGGAATACGACACTGCGGCGCGTTAGTCGCGCGGTTTCATGCAGGTGTGCGGTGCGCCTGTCGTGCTGATTCGCGCGAGGCAGGGGAGGTGAGCATCTACGTCTCGACGACGTCACTCTGCCCGAGCATGGTCTGCAAATAGGCCGGGACGGCGCTTGCCCGCATCGGCCTGCCGAACAGATAGCCCTGCAGCGCGCGAGCGCCCAGCGCCTTGACGACGTCGGCTTGCGACGACGTCTCGAGTCCTTCCACGATGCATTCAAGTCCGAGGTTTCTGCACAGATCGAGCACCGACTTGACGATCTTCTTCGACGCGCTATTGGAATCCACGTCAGTCATGAAGCTGCGGTCGATCTTGATCGTATCGAAGGGCAGGCGATGCACGTAGCTGAGGCTCGAATAACCGGTGCCGAAATCGTCGAGCGAGACACGGCAGCCGGCTTGCTTGATCATCGTCAGCGAGCAGTGGGCCTGCTCGAAATCGCGCGTGACCGCGGTTTCCGTGATCTCGAAGTTGACGTGATGCGCGGGCACGCCGCTCGCCAGCACGATATCGACCAGGCGGCGAGCGCGCGGCGAAGTCGAAATATCGATCGCGGAGAGATTGAACGACAGATAGAGATCGGATGGCCAGCGCGATGCTTCATCGAGCGCTTTGCGCAGCAGCACCTCAGTGACGCGCAGAATCAGGTCGGTACGCTCGGCAATCCGAATGAATTCCTCTGGCCTCACTGCGCCTAGCCGCGCGTTGTGCCATCGCCCGAGCGCCTCCATGCCGATGGTGCGTTGCGTGAGCACATCGTAGATCGGTTGAAACTCGAGGAACAGTTCGGACTCCAGGTCCGCATGGCGGAGTTCCTGGGCGACGAGACTTGAGCGCCGGATCCGCGTCTCATGTTCCGTCGAGAAAATCACCGGTGTGCCGCGACGGCTTTCCTTGCCGACGTACAAGGCGGCGTCGGCGCGTTCGAAAACCTGCTGGACTGTCGTACCCGCTTCAGGAAACGCTGCCCAGCCGATCGTTCCGGTCAGTTCGGCGACATTGCCGGCCACCCGATAGGGCTGGCCGAGCGCTTCGCAGATGCGCTCTCCCAACTCGACGAGCGTCTCGTTCGGCAGTTTGTGTTGGGCCAGCACGCCGAATTCGTCGCCGCCCAGGCGCGCGAAGAAGATGCCCGGTTCCGCGAGCGCCAGCAAGCGCACGCCGACTTCCTGCAGCACGAGGTCGCCGCTGGCATGTCCGTAGATATCGTTGACCTGTTTGAAGCCGTCGAGATCGATCAAGCCGACATTGAATCCGCCACCGGCGGCGGGCGTCTGTTCCGATAGCGCGCGCAGCGACGCAAAGAAACTGCGCCGGTTGGGCAGGTCGGTCAGGCTATCGATGCTTGCGAGCCTGAAGTTATCGTCGCTGAGCTTTTGCGTTTTCTGCTGGCTCACCTGCAATTCGCGCTGCGCGTGCACCACGCCGGCAAACGTCCGGTAATACAGCTCGATGATGAAGGCGAGTGCGACGCCGACCAGCGTCATGTCGATGGCCATCGCGATGAAGACAGGAGAGCGCGTGGAGATCATGAACGTCGAAAAGATCAGGATGACGATCGATAGCAGAAGCAGGGCGGCCGCCCGCAGATGCATCAGGCAGAACACGCAGCCGACCAGGGTCGTCGCCATATAAAACGCGACCTGGGCCTGCTCATAGGCGGAGCCGTACGGAAACAGCAGGAGCGACCAGGTGCTGAAGGCGACGGCGAAGATGCCCGCGAGCCAGATCAGCTTGCGTAGTTCGGGCACGGCCTTGTCGTGCGTCAGAACCCGGTGCCGGACGCGCCACCAGCGCACGCAACGGATGATGCACAGCACGCAGAGCGCCCCGGGGAAGTAGATGGACAACCAGGCCGGCGCCGATCCCAGATGCGTGACGGCCACCGCCATCGTGTTGACGATCAGGATGAAATAAAGCAGCGGTATCTGGTGGCCGAATGCCTGAAGTTGCGAGCGCACGAGTTCCGGGTCGCCTTCCGCGACCGATAGCGCTTCCCTCAATCTGGCTAACCGAACCATGCCCGTCCTTGTAACGTTTGCGCTGCACACGCAGCTTTGTATATCGGCAACGTCGGTGAGACCTTGAGAGAATTCTCAGTGGAAAAAAATCATGCGTGTTGAACGAGCGGTAAATACGCCCTGGGAGATCGTCGGCGATGAGTCATTTGTGCCGCGTCAGCCTGCGCGAGGTCCGCCGGTTCGCGGCGTAGAGATGTTGTATGACGTCCTTGTTTTTCAGCGGTGCAGGCTGTTCCGCTGGCGAGTCTTGCGTGATTTTTCGCGCTACAGCGCCGCGCCGACCCGCATCACGCAGGCGAAATCGCCGGCTGCCGCGGTCGCACAAGACCAGGCGGCGAGCGCCAGGCATGTTGCAATATGGCGAATTTTCATTGTTTTATTCTTCCCGGATTTTTATTGCTGAGCGTGGCGCGGTGCTGAATCGCGAATCTTTGCGATCCCCCATAACATCGTAAAAAACCATGGTGGCAGCCGATTTGCCGCCGCTAAATCACTGAAATTGCAACGGATTGTGAGACGCCGCGGAGAGCCGTAAAGCGGGAGAAATGCGTAAGCGCGCGATTCTTATAGCACTTTGGGACAAAAAAACGTCAAATTGCCGCTGGGCGGGCGATACAAGGCTTACATCCAAGGTTTGCGCGAATACGCGCCTATGCGTTAGTGTGTCGGTCCCGGCGCAACAGATGTGGCGCCGGTTCCATGATTACCATACGGGAAGTGCTATGAACAAACAGGAACTGATTGATGCAGTCGCCGCAGCGACGGGCGAAAGCAAAGCGGCCACCGGCCAAACCATCGACGCTATCGTCGAAGCGGTGACCAAAGCCGTGGTGGGTGGCGATACGGTGCAACTGGTCGGTTTCGGTTCTTTCTCGACCGGCGCGCGCGCAGCACGCGTGGGTCGCAATCCGTCGACCGGTGCAGAGATCCAGATCGCCGCAGCCAAGACGGTGAAGTTCACCGCCGGCAAGGCATTCAAGGAAGCCGTCAACGCGTCGTAATGCAACGCGCCTCGCGCTGGAGCATCCACGCGCGCTGTTTTAGTGCGCGGTGCCCGATGCATCGGGCGTGAGGAAACACGCGCTGCCCAACACCGGTGAGGGTGTTATATCGGTGGTTGGTGCGGCGCGTGTGGTGCTTATGTTGCTGTTGTTTGCTTCAGGTTTGCGTCGTGCACGCTCGCGTTCCAGCCTTTATTGATGCTCATCGTGATGGTCATCGGACGGTTACTGGATGCGCGAGATCGTGCAGGCCGCGTCGGCGGATTCAGCCCGCGCGTCGTTTCCGGGTCGCTTCGGCCAGCGTCTCGAGCGCCGGTTCGGTTTGCGCCCAGCTCACGCAGGCGTCCGTAATCGATACGCCGTAACGCAGCGGCACACCGGTCTTCAGATCCTGACGACCTTCTTCCAGATGACTTTCGAGCATGACGCCGAGAATGCGGCGCTCGCGCTGCGAGAGTTGCTGCGCCAGATCCTCCACCACCTCCAGTTGACGCAAATGCGATTTGCCTGAGTTCGCATGTGAGCAGTCGATCATGACCTGCTCGCGCAGGCCTGCCGATTTGAGCACTGCGCAAGTTGCGTCGACGGACGCGCTGTCGTAATTCGGACCTTTCTTGCCACCGCGCAAGATCACGTGCGCGTCGTCATTGCCACGCGTCTCGAAGATCGCGGCCATACCCATCTTGGTCATACCCATGAACGCATGGCTTGCGTGCGCCGCAACGATCGCGTCCGCGGCGATCTGCACGCCACCATCCGTGCCGTTCTTGAAGCCGATCGGGCAGCTCAGTCCCGACGCAAGCTGCCGATGACTCTGGCTCTCCGTCGTGCGCGCGCCGATCGCACCCCACGCGACCAGATCCGCGATGTATTGCGGGCTGAGCAAGTCGAGAAATTCGGTGGCCGTGGGCAAGCCGAGACCGTTGATGTCGAGCAGCAGTTGCCGTGCGAGACGTAAGCCCTCGTTGATACGGAAGCTGCCATCGAGACGCGGGTCGTTGATATAGCCTTTCCAGCCTACCGTTGTGCGCGGTTTCTCGAAGTACACCCGCATGACGATCAGCAGATCGTTCTTGTAGGTCTGCGCCGCGACCTTGAGCTTGCGGGCGTATTCGATTGCCTGGTCGTGGTCGTGAATCGAACACGGGCCGACGATCATCACGAGCCGGTCGTCACGTCCGTGCAGAATATCGGCGATTTCCGCGCGGGTTTTCTCGACGAGCGTCTGCACCGACGGCGGCACAGGCAATTCGTCCTGCAGCAAGGCAGGGGAAATCAGCGGACGTACCGCACCGATGCGAACGTCGTCGATGCGCGTGGTGTCCTGGGTGGCGTCGGCCGAGCCGACTTCCTGATCGTGCAAAGGATTGTCGATGGCGCTCAAAATAGTCTCCCGGACCTTGGATGTTGGGGTGGCCTCACCGCTTGAATGGGTGAGTGTCGGTGCGTTGATTCGCTGCCGGGATTATGACACTCGCGCGTGTGGGCCGGATGACCGTTATTCGAGGCGTTTGATCAGCGCCATGGCGGCGGCCGGATTGCGTTCCTTGAAGCCGCTGATGACGTAGAGGTAGACATCGCGCGCAGCGGTTTTTGCGGGGGCTGCGGCGGATGTTTCCAGGTCGTCCGGCGTTGTGCCTGCAGCGAGTTGGCGGGCGCGTTCGACCCAGGCGTCGAGGGCCTTGGTCGAATAGCCTTTGGCTTCCTTGTCGCTGGTACCCATGATGCGGGCGTAGACGAATGGCGCGGTGATGTCGGCGATTTGCGGGTAGTCGCTGTCGGCTGCCAGCACGATGGCGACTTTGTACTTTCTGGCTAGCGCGATGAATTCGGGGGTCTTGAAGGTGTCGTTACGGACTTCGATGGCGTGCCTCAGTTTTTGCCCTTCGATGCTCGCGGGCAGCAGTTTCAGGAAGGCCTCGAAGTCTTCCGGGTCGAACTTTTTGGTGGTGGCGAATTGCCAGTTGATCGGGCCTAGTTTCTGTTTTAGCAGTAGCACGCCGCTGGCGAAGAAGCGTTCGATGGTTTCGTTGGCGTCCGCCAGGATTTTTCGGTTTGTTGCGTAGCGGGGGGCTTTGAGCGAGAAGACGAAATCTTCGGGGGTTTCCTGATACCACTTTTCGTAGCTTGAAGGTTTTTGCAAGCCGTAGAAGGTGCCGTTGATTTCTATCGATGTGAGATTTTGGCTCGCGTGTTGGAGCTCGCGGCTTTGTGTCAGATCCGACGGGTAAAACGTGCCTCGCCAGGGGGCGTAGGTCCAGCCGCCTATGCCGATTCGGATTTTGCCGGGTTTCGGGGATGGCATTTTTTTTGAGCCTGTTTGGGCGGCTTCGCCGGGAGAGGTAGGTTAGCGCATCTGGCTGAGGTTTTTTGCCTTCGTGGCGGTTTTTTTGTTTTGCCTGCGCGGCGCTTGTTTGTCTGTGTGCCTGGGGTTTTGGCCTTTCCTTGTTCTGGCTTTCGTGCCTTTCCTTGCATTGTTAGTGGTCTATTAGCGTTGCCCCTGTGCGGGGCGGCACCTACTTCTCTTTGCCGGCTGCAAAGAGAAGTAGGCAAGAGAAAGCAGCTCAAACCACTCCTGCTAAGCGGGTCCCGTAGTTTGCTGCGGGTAGTGGTGCATCTGGAATCTGTGTTCTCGCACATTCCGCGTTAGTGACAAAGGACTCATCAGCTCCCACTCCGCACTGCGTGCGTCGCGGACGGGTATGCAGGGGAAACCACGGGCTTCGGTTGAGGTTTGTGGGAGCCGTCGGCTTCGCCTCGGCGACGCGCCTCTGCATTCACCCGGGAACCCCCACTTCAATGAATTGTCGGTACCCCGCAATCACGGTCACGGCTGCGGTGGCGAGGCTTGAGCGTCAAATCGTGGTGGGTGGTTTTAAGAACTGCTCTTCGGCGCGCGCAGCGCCGCCGGAAGTATGACGCCCTTGTCACTAGCGCATGCAGGTGCACGAACACAGATTCCAGATGCACCACTACCCGTGGCAGACCACGGGCCCCGCTTAGCAGGAGCGGTTTGAGCTGCTTTCTCTTGCCTACTTCTCTTTGCAGCCGGTGTATAGACCGGAGACATAGCTGACAGACGTGCGGGGACATGGTTGACACTTCCGGGTATTAAAACGCCCGGTCCCGACCA
>CABFVV010000076.1_pt1 | contig 44736 bp, 42 predicted proteins | sample 8864751 | NCBI WGS metagenome assembly CABFVV01 (sample SAMEA5735770, study PRJEB23740) | soil metagenome | biome: forest; feature: forest soil; material: soil | place: USA | collected 2013-10-13 | depth 0.1 m | reverse complement strand
CGCCGCTGGCCCACGACGAACGCCTGTTCCGCTTCGAGTTTCCGGAGCGTCCGGGCGCGCTGATGAAGTTCTTGTCGTCGATGGCGCCGAACTGGAATATCAGCCTGTTCCACTATCGCAACCAGGGCGCGGACTACAGTTCGATTCTGGTCGGCATCCAGGTGCCGGTAAGCGAGAACAGCGAGTTCGACCGCTTTATCACGACGCTTGGTTACCCGTGCTGGGAAGAGACGCAGAATCCCGTGTACCGATTGTTTCTCGCTTGATCTTATTGGACTAAAACGCGCAGATGGCTCTTTCGCTTGTCGACAAACTGGTGGTGGCAATCTCGTCGCGCGCGCTGTTCGACTTCGAGGAAGAGAACTGCGTGTACGAGAAGGGCAACCTGCAAGCGTATGAAGCATTGCAGCGTGAGCGGCTAGCTGTGCCCGCCAAACCGGGTGTCGCGTTCCCGCTGATCCGCAAGCTGCTGGCCTTGAATGCCGGTGGCCATCGGGTCGAAGTGGTGATCCTGTCGCGCAGCGATCCGATCAGTGGATTGCGCGCATTTCATTCGTGCAGGGAGTATGGGCTGGCGATCGAGCGTGGCGTGTTCACACGTGGGCGCGCGCCATTTGGTTATCTGAAACCGTTGAACGCCTCGCTGTTTTTGTCTGCGAATCAGGACGACGTGCGCGATGCATTGGCTGCCGGATTTCCGGCCGCGCGCGTCTTGCCCGAATCGGCGAAAATGGCGAGCAAGTACCCGGACGAGATCCGGATTGCCTTCGACGGCGACGCCGTGCTGTTTTCCGACGAAGCCGAGCGTATCTTTCAGAAAGATGGCTTGCGGGCATTCGTCGGCCATGAGATTCACAACAAGGATTTGCCGCTTGCGGATGGGCCTTTGAAGCCGTTGCTCGAAGCGCTGCACCGCCTGCAGAAACTCGCGGACGAAGCCGCACCGATGCATATTCGTACGGCATTGGTGACGGCACGCTCGGCCCCCGCGCATGAGCGCGCGATTCGCACATTGATGGCGTGGAACATCGAAATCGACGAAGCGATGTTCCTCGGCGGCCTCGACAAGAGCGCGTTTTTGCGCGAGTTCGAGCCGGACTTTTTCTTCGACGACCAAATTGGCCACTGCGAATCGGCCCGCGTCGTGACGGCGACGGGGCACGTGCTGAGTGGCATCGTGAACGCATCATGACACCCGAACAATCACCGCTGGGTAAGGCATCCACTTACACCGAACAATATGACGCTTCGCTGCTCTTCCCGATTGCCCGAAAGAATGCGCGCGAGGCGATTGGGATTGGCGCGCAGTTGCCGTTTTTCGGCACGGACATCTGGAACGCTTACGAGCTTTCCTGGCTGAACGCGCGCGGCAAGCCGCAGATTGCGGTGGCGACTTTCTTTGTGCCGGCTGATTCGCCGAACATTGTCGAGTCGAAGTCGTTCAAGCTTTATCTGGGGTCATTTGCGCAGACGGCTTTCGAGTCGATGGAAGTTGTGCGCGACACGATCAAACGGGATGTTTCCGCTTCATGCGGCGCGACGGTGTCTGTTCATCTGGCGGCGCCCTATGAGTTCGGCAAATTGCAGATGGAAGAGTTTGACGGGTTGTCGCTGGACCGGCTCGATCTCGATACCGATGTTTATCATCCTGATGCTTCGTTGCTGAAGGCTGCGTTTGACGAGTCGCCTGTTGAGGAGACGTTGGTTTCCAACCTGCTTAAGTCGAATTGTCCCGTGACGGGGCAGCCTGATTGGGGCAGTGTGCAGATTCATTATGTTGGGCCGCAGATCGATCATGCGGGCTTGCTGAGGTACATCATTTCCTATCGGAATCACACTGGGTTTCATGAGCAGTGCGTCGAGAGGATTTTTATCGATGTGCTTAAGGCCTGCCGGCCGGTGAAGCTTGCTGTTTATGCGCGGTATACCCGCCGCGGCGGGCTGGATATTAATCCGTTCCGGACGAATTTTAATTTGCCTATGCCGGATAATTTGCGGTTAGCGCGGCAATAAGGGGGCGTGGTTTTTTTGCCTGCGCGGCGCTTGTTGTCAGTGTTCTTAGGGCGTTGGCCTTTCCTTGAAATGTTAGTGGTCTATTAACAATTCAAGGAAAGGCCAAAGCCCCAGGCACACAGACAAACAAGCGCCGAGCAGGCAACCAAACCCCAAATCAGCGCCTGCGGCAAACAAAAAAGACCATCAAGCCGAAGGCTTCTTATACGCCACGCAATCAACCTCAACCCGACAATCAATCACCATCGAAGAAACCACACACGCCCGCGCCGGCGGATTCTCCCCAAAGTACTCCCGAAACACCTTATTGAACGAAGCAAAGTCACGCGGATCATCAAGCCACACACCACAGCGGACAACATGCTCCGCCCCATACCCAGCTTCCTTCAGAATACCGAAAACATTCTGAATCGCCTTGTGCGATTGCTCAACAATGCCACCATTGATCACCTCACCATTTTCCATCGGCGTCTGCCCGGAAACGAACAACCAGCCATCCGCTTCGACCGCCCGAGCAAAGGGCATATGTTGACCACCCGTACCCTTGCCACCTTCAACACCATATCGCTTCATCATCCAACTCCTTAAAAAGTCAGGCACGCGGCGCGAGCAACGCCACAACCGCTTGTCACATCAATCAGAAAACAAAAAAATCAAAACGCGCCGTGCGCATCACCCTTCGACGCCGCACCACGCGCCACAAAATGCCCTGCCCGTTCGCCGGTCACCGCGCCATCGCGATACGCCAACACGCCGTTCACCCACACAGCATCAATTCCATCGGCCGCCTGTTGCGGCTTCTCGAACGTCGCCGCGTCGCGCACTTTGGCCGGATCAAACAACACCAGATCCGCGTGATAACCGATGTGCACCTCGCCGCGCTGCGCCAAACCAAACCGGCGCGCAGACAAGCTGGTCATCTTGCGCACCGCCTCTTCAAGCGGCAGCAAACCGGCGTCACGTACGTAGTGCCCAAGCACGCGCGGAAACGCGCCCCACAACCGCGGATGCGGCAACGGATCGTTCGGCAATCCATCCGAGCCAACCATCGTCGCGGGATGCGACAGAATGCGCCGCACGTCGTCCTCGGACATGTTGTGATACACCGCGCCCGCCGGCTGCAAACGCTTGCCGGCCTCCTGCTGCGTGACGCCCCACTCGGCGGCAATCTCCCTGATCAGCTTGCCCGCCATCTCGGGATGCGGCTCGGACCACGTGATCGTGATGTCGATGTCGCCCGTCACCTGCTTCACGTCGAGCGTCGACGAACTGCGGTTATACGGATAGCAATCGCAACCGATCGGCTGCAAACGACGCGCGCCTTCCAGCGACTTCAGCACCTCTTCGCTACGCCCCCAATTCGACGGCCCCGCGCACTTCAGATGCGAAATCACCACCGGCACATGCGCGTGACGGCCCACCCGATACGCTTCGTCCATCGCGTCGAGAATCGCGTCGAACTCGGTGCGCATATGCGTCGTGTAAAGCGCGCCGGCGGCGGCGAGCGGCTCGGCCAGCGCCATCACTTCTTCAGTCGGCGCAGAGAAGGCGGAGCCATAGGCAAGCCCCGAACTCAGACCCAATGCCCCGTTCGACAACGCCTCTTCCAGTTGCGCGCGCATTCCGTCGATTTCCTTCGCGGTCGCCGCGCGGTCGAGCCGGTCCATCTGATTGCTGCGCAATGCCGTGTGCCCAATCAGCGCGCCGACATTCACTGCCGGACGCGCGGCGTTCACCGCTTCGACGTACGCAGCGAAAGTCGGGTACTGGAACGCATCGCGCTCGCCAAGCAGATTCATCGGATCAGGCGGATCGCCCTTCAGCGATACCGGCGACGCACTGATCCCGCAATTGCCGACGATCACCGTCGTCACGCCCTGCGTGATCTTCGGCAGCATTTGCGGCGACCGGATCACGTGCGTGTCGTCATGCGTATGAACGTCGATGAAGCCGGGCGCCAGCGCGCGGCCGTTCGCCTCAATCACCTCTTCGGCGAGCCAGTTCGACAGGTTGCCGATCGCGGCGATGCGGCCGTCGCGGATCGCGACGTCGCGTTCTACCGGCGGCGCGCCCGTGCCGTCGTACAGTTGCGCGCCGACGATCAGCGTATCGGCGGCTTCGGGATGCGAATGCATGGATCAGTCTCCTAACGGTTGTCGGTCGCCGCCGCCACGGTGCGCGTCGAGCGCGTGCTTCATGCGGCGCAGCAATTCGCGGCTCTCGTCACCCTGACTCACGGCAAGTTCAGTGACGAGCACATCGAGCGCCATCATCATCGCGTAACGCGACGACGACGGTTTGTAAATGAAATCGGTTTCAAAGGCGACGATCGGGATTACCCAATCGGCCAGTTTGGCCAACGGCGAAGCCGGCGCGGTCAGAGCGATCACGGTCGCCCCGTAGCTGCGCGCGATCTTGCAGTTCTCGACCATCTCGGGCACACGACCGGTGGTGGACAACGCGATCACTACGCACTCGCGCGACACGGTGCTCGCCACCATGCGCTGCAACAGGCCGTCCTGATAGGTCGCAACCGGCCGGCCGAGGCGCACGAGCCTGAAGCGCATTTCGTCGGCAAGCGCGGTCGAGCCGCCGCCCATGCCGAAAACGTAGATCATCCGAGCGGCGCGCAACGCGGCTGCGGCTTCGGCTAAAGGCGCCTGACGAAGAAGTTGGTGGTTATGTGCTAGCGCCGTTTGCAGTTCGTCGAATACGCGGGTGGCGATCGGCTCGGGCGCGTCGGTGGGTCCGCTCGCCTGCAGGAAGCGCTGACCGACAGCGGCCGCCTGCGCGAGCCGCAGCTTCAACTCCCGCACGTCGCGGCAACCGACCGCCTTGGCAAAGCGCGTCACGGTCGCGACACTCACCTCCGCCTGCTGGGCGAGCGCGCCAATGCTGGCGCGCGATGCGCCGGTCAGATCGTCGAGAATCAGCGCCGCTACCTTCCGTTCGGCCGAACGCAGTTCCGGCGCGCATTCGGCGATGCGCGCGACGATATCGAAGGCCAGCGGTTCGGCGGTCAGGTTCATTGCAGGCTGTGGGGTGTCTCGCGAACGCTTACAAAGCGCTTCGGGAAAACTATGGTACTAAATAACATTCCTCCAACCATCGTACTTTCGGTAACATGGTAAAGTCAACTTTGATTCGATTTAACTGGACGATGGAGCAGGGAGACATGAAAGTTACAAACTATCAGGGCGCAACGATTGATCCTTATAGCAAGGGCTTGGGCATGGTTCCGGGCACCAGCATCCAACTCATGGATGCTGCGCGCCTCGAGTGGAACCTGCTGAACGAAGACGTGAGCCTGCCTGCCGCCGTGCTGTACGCGGATCGTGTGGAACACAACCTGAAGTGGATGCAGGCATTCGTCGCAGAATACGGCGTCAAGCTGGCGCCGCACGGCAAAACCACCATGGCGCCGCAACTGTTTCGCCGTCAGCTCGAAACCGGCGCATGGGGCATCACGCTCGCCACCGCGCATCAGGTGCGCGCGGCGTATCACGGCGGTGTTTCGCGGATCCTGATGGCCAACCAACTGGTCGGCCGCCGCAACATGATGATGATCGCCGAATTGCTGAGCGACCCTGATTTCGAGTTCTTCTGCCTCGTCGATTCGGTCGAAGGCGTCGAGCAACTGGGCCAGTTTTTTACGTCGGTACGCAAGCCGCTGCAAGTATTGCTCGAACTCGGCGTGCCGGGTGGCCGCACCGGCGTGCGCGACGAAGCGCAGCGCAACGCGGTGCTTGAAGCAATCGCGCGCTATCCGGATGTGTTGAAGCTGGCGGGCGTCGAGTTGTATGAAGGTGTGCTGAAAGAAGAACACGAAGTGCGCGAGTTCCTGCAGAGCGCGGTCGCTGTGACGCGCGCACTCGTTGAGGAAGGACGATTTGCCCGCACGCCGGCCGTTCTGTCAGGCGCCGGCTCGGCCTGGTACGACGTGGTCGCGGAAGAATTCGTGAAGGCCTCGGAGACCGGCAAGGTTGAAGTCGTGTTGCGGCCCGGCTGCTATCTGACGCATGACGTCGGCGTGTATCGCAAGGCGCAGACGGACATCTTCGCGCGCAATCCGGTCGCGAAGAAAATGGGCGAAGGCTTGCTGCCGGCGCTGCAACTGTGGGCATATGTGCAGTCGATTCCGGAACCGGATCGCGCGATCATCGGCCTCGGCAAGCGCGATTCTGCTTTCGACGCAGGCATGCCGGAGCCGTCGCGCCACTATCGTCCGGGCACCGAAGCGCCACGCGATATCGCGGCGAGCGAAGGCTGGGAGATTTTTGGCTTGATGGATCAGCACGCGTATCTGCGGATTCCCGCGGGCGCCGATCTGAAGGTAGGCGACATGATCGCGTTCGACATCTCGCATCCGTGCCTGACGTTCGACAAGTGGCGTCAGGTGCTGGTGGTCGATCCGTCGTATCGCGTCACGGAAGTGATCGAAACGTTCTTCTGATCGTGATAGAACCGGCGCGTTTCACCGTGAGGTGGCGCGCCGTTTGTTGCAGTTGAGTCGGGCTTAAGCCTAGCGAGCCGGGCCGGCCTCCGCCGTGTCGGACACCTGGGCAGCCGACGCGGCTGCCGCGCCAGTCGTAGCAGCCACTTCGCCGATCCGCACTTCCAGCATCTTCAACGCCCCCGACAACGCGCTCAGCGCTTCGTCCGGCAACGCCGCCATCGTGTCGTGCAAAAAAGCATTGCGGCGCGGCAGGCTGGCTTCGGTCGCCGACCGTCCCGCTTCGGTCAAACGCACATTGGTCACGCGGTTGTCGTGCGTATCCATGCTGCGAGCAATCCAGCCTAAACCCTCCAGCGTTTTCAGCTGCCGAGTCAGCGCGCCCGGATCGACGCGCAAGCGCTCGACCAGCCGCTTCTGCGAAGATTCGCCGGCCTGCTCGTGCAGCGCAAGCAGAATGCGCCAGCGCGGCAACGGATGGCCCACGTGGGCTTCGAACGCCGACATGAACGCCCGATAAGTGCGGCCGAATTGTTGCATGACGGCGACGCGGTCCTGTTCTTCCATGATCTGTCAGTAAAACGGTAAGGCGAAAAAATCAGTCCGCGTGAATCACCGGCTCGAGCTTGCGCTGGAGCTTGACCGGCGGCACACGGCGGCTTTGCCACACGGACACCACGGCGATGATCGCCGCGAGCGCGAGACCCAGATGAATTGCTGAAACGAGCGCCTCGCGTGCACTCTCAAGCAGCATCGCGCCGTTGTGACCCGCATGCGTCAACTCGCCGAGCAAGGTGGTTTGCGCATCGCGATTGATGAGGATTTGCGGGTCGCCGAGATCGGCAAACCACTGCGACGCGTGATCGTTTTCCAGCGCGCTGCGCACGCCGCTCGCGTACATATGGCTGATCAGCGTGCCGGTCAGCGCCGTGCCAATCATCCCGCCGATCATCCGCAGCGACTGCAGCAGCGCGGTAGCGATACCGAGGTGTTCGCGGCCCGCAGTCTGCTGCGCGAAGATCGTCAGATTCGGCATCACGAAACCGAGGCCGAGGCCGCCGAGCACCATGAACGACATCAGCAGCCATTGCGGCATGGCACGCGTCGCGACGACCACGCCGAGACACGACAGCGCCACCAGCGCAAAGCCGACGTACAGCATCAGATTCGGATTGCGTACACGCGAGACGATACGTCCGTTGGCGATACTGCCGATCGTGATGAATACGACGAGCGGCGTAATGACGAGCCCCGCCTCTTTCGGTGACATCCCGAAACCACCTTGAAATAGCAACGGTGCGTAGAACAGCAACGAGAACATCGTGAAACCGCCCAGCACGGCGAGCGTGAAGAGCGCGGCCAGACTGCGATTACGAAACATATCCACCGGCAGAATCGCCGTCGGGCAGCGCTTTTCCCACTGCCACAAGCCGTATGCCGAGGCGACGCTCAGTGCAAGCAGCGCGAAGGCGCTCAAGGTGACGCCGTGCTTCGGCAACAACTCGACGAACAACTGCAGCGAGCCAAGAGCCACTGCGATCAACAACGCACCCGGCCAATCGAGCCGCATCTTGCCTTCGTGCTCGATGTGCCGCAGGTGCGGCAGGAAGCGCCAGACGAAAAATAGCGACAGCAAGCCGACCGGCAGATTCACATAGAACACTGAGCGCCAGCCGTAGTACTGCGTGAGAAAACCGCCGAGCGACGGCCCCACCGCGTTCGCAATCCCGAACGCCGAACTCATCAGCACCTGCCAGCGCAGTCGCACGACCGAGTCGGGAAATAGATCAGGAATGCACGCGAAGGCTGTGCCGACCAGCATGCCGCCGCCAATGCCCTGCAAGCCGCGCGCGAGCACGAGGAACAGCATGTTGTTGGCAGCGCCGCAGAGCACCGAAGCAGCAGTGAATACGACGATCGATGCGATCACAAATGGCTTGCGCCCGTAGTAATCGCCGAGGCGGCCGAAGATCGGCACGGTGATCACCGAGGTCAGCAAATACAACGTGCCGACCCACGCGTAGAGCTCGAAACCCTTCAGCTCCGCGACGATCGTGGGCAACGCGGTGCCGACCACGGTCTGGTCTAGTGCGACCAGCATCGAAACGAAGGAAACGCCGAGCATCGCCAGCAGCGACTCACGGAACGGTAAAACTTGCCCACTCGAGTGGTGGGCCGCGGTATGGACAGCCATTTTTTGATGGGGCAACAGTTGACTCGTCAAACGATTTGGAATCATACCATGAGGTGATGCTCTAAGCTGGAACGCGCCGGTGCGGCTCACCGCATCGGCAATCGACTGAAGAATGGACAATACATGACGCCAGGGAGGCACATGGAGCCGAGTTCGCTCGCAGCACAATCCTTATCGGACGACGACCTGAGCGCGCTGCGACGCGCGAAACACGAACTGGAGAGCCCCGCGCTGGCGATGAAACTGGCGAGCATCGTCGGCTCGCCGCTCGAGAAGCTGCTCGCGCGCATGCCGGCTTTTGCCAACGAAAAGGTCACGGATGCGACGGAACTGGCATTGCGCAAGTGCCTCTCGATCGCGCTGCGCACGCTGGGGCGGCAGGCTGGCGCCTCGCCCCTCGTGGTGCCCGACAAGCCGAGCAACCTGCTGCACAAGTTCGCCGTGGCGACCACCGGCGCGGCCGGCGGCGCATTCGGTCTGTTCGCGCTGCCAGTGGAGTTGCCGGTCACGACCACGCTGATGTTTCGCTCGATCTGCGACATCGCGCGCAGCGAGGGCGAGGATCTGTCGTCGATCGACACGCAACTGCAATGCCTGACGGTGCTCGGCATGGGCGGCACCTCGAAAGCCGACGACGACGCCGACTTCGGCTACTTCATCATGCGCGGTGCGCTGGCACAGGCGGTATCGAAGGCTTCATCCGAAATCGCGACGAAAGGCTTCACCGCGCATGGCTCGGCGGCCTTGTTACGCTTACTCAACACGATTGCCGCGCGCTTTTCGGTGCAGGTGAGCGAGCAGATCGCCGCCAAGTCGATTCCGGCGATCGGGGCGGTGCTTGGCGCGATGGTCAATACGGTATTCATCGACCACTTCCAGCAGGTCGCGCACGGCCACTTCACCGTGCGGCGGCTGGAGCGGCAATACGGCCAGGAAACGGTCGAAGCCGCCTATCAGGCGATCGACGTCACCCTGGCTGGCTGAGCGGCCGTGTCACGCCCGCTCGTTGCACTCGTCACGCGCCGCACGAAGGCCGCGGCGCGGTCGAGCGCGCGGCCGCCCTCCGGGATGAACGGCGTGAACAAGGGCCAGACGTGCGGCATCTTCTTCCACACCTCAAGTTCGCAATCGACGCCCGCCGCGCGCGCCTTGTCGGCAACGCGTTGCGAGTCGTCTAGCAATACCTCGGTGCTGCCCGCCATGATGAAGAGCGGCGGCAAGCCGTTCAGGTCGGCATAGACCGGCGAAGCGTAGGGATGCGTGGCGGGCGTGTCGCCGAGATAAACCTGCGCGGCCCGCGCGATCGCGGGACCGCTGAACATCGGATCGAGACCGTCGTTGGTGCGAATGGTGGCGCCGGCAGCCGCCAGATCGGTCCACGGCGAGAACAGCAGGCAGCCTGCCGGTAGCGGATCGCCGGCGTCGCGCAAGGCGACTACGGTAGCGAGTGCAAGGCCGCCGCCCGCTGAATCCCCCGCGATCACAATCGACTCGGGCGGCGTGCCGTCCGCGACCAACTGACGATAGGCCGCGGTTGCATCGTCGAGCGCGGCCGGGAAGCGATGCTCGGGCGCGAGACGGTAGTCGAGGGAAAAGATCGGTGCGTTCGCACGCGTGGCGAGGTCGAATACGAGCGAGCGATGCGTACGCGGCGAACAGAAATAGTAGCCACCACCGTGGCAATACAGCACGATCGGGCCGCTCCCGGAAGTGGACACGCCGTCAGCCGGCTCGATCCACTCACCCTGCAGTGGCCAATTGTCCGGCCCGTACGATTCGCGCAGACGCCAACCGCCCGGCACACGCGGCGACCAGGCGCGCTTGGCCGTCAGCGCACGCGCCTTCTCGACATTGATACTCGGCTTGAGGGTCTGCGGTCGAAACTGCTTACGCAGATACCAGCACGCGAGTGCACTTTGCCAGCTCATCAGGACACGCTCCTTCGATAGTGTCCCACATGGTACGTGCAGTCGCCGCCGCGCCGGTGGACGGCGGCTTCTAATCCCGAAAAGGCGCCCGCGCCACCGGGCAAGGTTTTCCTCGTTTTCCTCTGGCCTAGTTCGCCGGCAAAACCTGTCCGCGAATCTCGCCCGTCGGATTCTGCTCAGTATGGACGTTGAAGTACCACTGTCCCGCCATCAGGTCCGTCACCTGCTGTTCGGTGAGCGCCGCCGATCCTTTGATCGGGCTCGCGAGCGCGTCCTTCCCGATCGGCACCTGGACCTTGGCGTTCTGCCCGACCGGCGCAGGACCGTGGAAGTGCGCGGCGGTTGCCGGACCACTCAGCCCTTCATAGGTGATCGTCCATTGCAGGGACTTGGTCGACGTATCGAACGTGGCGTTCAACATGCCGTGCCCGTGACTCACGCGCGGCGGCACTTCGCTCGACGGCTCGAGATCGGCCTTCAACGCCACCGTATCCGCAAAGGCGACGCCCGACGCCAATGCCCACACCACCACAGCAAGATTCAGTTTTCGAAGCGCAATCATGGTCTTCTCCGGACTTTGATGCACCGCCGCACCGACATTTCGGTCACGCGCAGAGCCACCACATACTAGTGCAAATCCGTTGTAGCTGTTTGCGTCGGGGTCAAATGACATCGCGGCGATCTGCGCGACGCCTTCTTCGATATTTACAAACAGTTAATTGCGCAATTTGTACTGAATCTTTTGCGTCATCCCGACTATGCTTCCGGTTGCGAGAAGTGACTCCTTCATCGAGGGATGTCTCCAAATCTTTAACGCGGCTTCGGCCGCGTTTTTTTTCGTCCTCTCGATTCGACGCGTGGATTTACTCACGAGCGCGCGCCAATGCGATCGCCCAAGCGAGGCGCTACAGCCTCGCTTCCGTGCGGTGCGGTGCGGTGCGAAGCAGCGTCACGCAAGTAATGCAGCCTGCTCCTCGATTCCATCGAGCATCGCATTGCACTTGCGCGCCAATGCCAGCCCGTCGCTGCGCAAGCGTTCCGGCGTCTTGACGGTGATATCCCGGCGGTAGTCTTCCAACGCGTTGAGCAGCGGCGGGTATTGCAACACGCTCGCCGCGCCTGCCACGCGATGATGCCACTCGCGCAGACGCTCGACCTCGATGCGTTCGAGTAGCGGCGACAATGCCTGCACGTCTTCGCGCACCGATGAAACGAATGAATCGAGCAACGCCTTAACGGTCGATTCGCTCCCCCACAACTGCGTCATGTGACTCAGGTCGACCGGGACAAATGGCTCTGCGCCGCCATGCGCATCCGGCCCGGAAACCGGCGGTGCGTTGACCGCTTCAGCAGGAGCAGCTTGCCATGCGCTGTCAGTGCCGAACCAACGGCTCAGGTACTCGCGTAGCGTAGCAAGTCGCGTCGGCTTGACGAGGCAGTCGTCCATGCCGGCGTCACGACATAGCTTCAGGTCCTCCGGCGCGGTGTTCGCGGCAGATCGATTGGCCACGCACGAACATTCTTATAACTTCTGCCTTTCTGGGGGACAATCGCGATACAGGCGGCAACTCGCTCGCGTCGTCTCGAGGCTGGGCAAGCGCTTCGATGATGGAGCGGCCGACGTACACCTCACCCCTCCTGCTCGCCTCTATCGCTTGCTTCCGGCATCGTCAGGTCGGTGACGAGCACATCGCATGGCGTGCTCTCCAACAGCGTGATCAATGAAGTGGGCGTAGCCGCTTCGCCGACAATGGCGACACCGGCGCGCATTTCCAGCGCGGCCCGAACGCCAAGCAGAACGAAAGGATGATCGTCCGCAAGAATGACTCGAACGTTCGTCATGATTTGTCTCCGTTGTTGTAGGCATACTCAGCAAACGTATAGGGAAATACCGCTCGCTTCACGCGTGCTCTAATGGCCCAGTGGCGTTGGATGCCACACTAGGGGCGGCCATGAAACCACTGCTACAAACCGGAGAAAATCGGAGCGCTCTGAAACCCGCCAACAATTTGATAGTCCATTGCGAAACTATCAAAGCAGGAATGCGCAATTATGCAAATCGAATATGCGAGAATTTTTCCGTCGCTGTTTGTTTGCTTCTGAAAAGCACTGCAGCGACGAGAGCGCGCGCCGCCGCTCTCGTCGCGTGAAAAATAACGAATTTGACCAGCAGCATGACGCCACCGGCCACCATTACTTCATCATGTGGCATCACAAGCGCGTGCCGCCGTCAGCTTGCTAACGCGAGCAGTGCGCGGAAATACCGGTAACGCGATCAAGGCGCATGCACTGGCTACCGCCCACACCATCGGCCACGAACCCACCGACAACAGCAGCGGAATCGCGAGCGGCGTCAGGAACAACGTGAGAAAGACGCAGGTATTGCCGATCGCGAGTGCGGTGCCTGCACGGCTCGTCCCCGCGAGTGTCGCGAGTTCCGTGAAGGCAACGCCGTGCCATGCGGATGCGCTTATGCCGCCCAGCACGATCATCAGCGCGACCACCGCTGTCATCGCCGTATGGTGCATCCCGGCCAGACCCGTCACCAGCGCGAGCGAGGCGAACAGCACCGCGGTCAGCACGCTGCAGGCGCGCATGTAAGCACGTCGATTGCCGCGCCGGTCGGTCCACGCACCGCTCCAGACCCGCGCAATCGCAGCGCCCGTTTGCACGGCCGCCATCGTCAAACTGATCGCCAGCACACCGGCGCGGCCGAAGTCGTGCAGGAAGACGGTCCCGAATGTCACGATGGCAATCTGCGGCACACACAACGCGCCGGCGCCGAGCGCCACGCGCCAGATGCCGATGTCGCGTAACGGCGAAACCTTCACCGGCACCGCACCTGCACCTGCTCCGGCAACCGCAGCGTTGCGAGCCGGACCCACACCGTTCCCTTCGACGTGCGAAGGCTCGTGCAACCACCACCATGCGAACACCGCAGTAATCGCGCACGCAAGGCCCAGCACGGTGTACGCGCTGGCAAAGCCGAATCGCGAGGCAAGCGCCGGCAAGATCAGCGCGCCCAGGCCTCCACCGGCCGGCACCGCAGTCTGCCGAATGCTCATCGCGAGGCCGCGCTCACCTTCGCGAAACCAGGCCATCACCGCACGGCCACTCGAACCGTTGACGCTGCCGCCGAGTAGGCCGACCAGCAACAAGCCGAGCGCGAGCGTCGCCACGCCCGGCACATGCGAGCCGGACGGCACCGCGAACAACGCCAGCCCGGCTAGCGCCGCGGCAGTCGAAAGAAGCCCCAGCAACAGCACGCGGCGATCACCCCAACGATCGGTCAGGAGTCCCCATGGCAACTCGCTGACCGCGATGCCCAAACCGAGCATGCCGAGCACCAGCCCCAGCCCGTCGTTGCCGAGGTGATAGCCCGAACGCAAAAACACGGCCGTGGTCGGAATCCCTGAGAAAGCGGCCGAAAAGCTCGCGTTCGCCGCAAAGCCGACTCCCAGCACTTTCCACCGATGGCTCGCCGTACGCTCACCCGGCACCCGCACGGCGGCAATCGAATCGTTTCCCATGACAGCCTCTGCAATGAATGAATTGGAGGTATCCTACGGCTGGGCAATCCATCGGAAAAGCCGGAAAATCAGATGATTTCCATCGGATACACCGAATCATGAGCCAGCGCGGATTTGACCTGACGCAGTTGCGCACCTTCGTCGCCGTCGCCGAATCGGGCAGCGTTTCGGCGGGCGCGGAGCGCGTGTTCCTGTCGCAGTCGTCGGTGAGTGAGCAACTGAAGAAACTCGAGGAACGCGCTGGCCAGCCACTCTTCGTGCGCAGCAAGCAGGGTGTGACCGCCACGCCGGCCGGTAGCCGCCTGCTCGATCACGCGCGCCGCATCATCGCCATGAGCGAGGCGGCGTTCGAGGACCTGCAAGGCCGCTCGCTCGACGGCGAACTGCGCATCGCCATCACGGACTACTACCGTCCGCTCGACATCGCGCGCATTCTCAAGACATTCTCGGAACAGCATCCGCGCCTGAAACTGCACGTCACCGTGCAGCCGAGCGCGGTGATCGATAGCAGCGCCGGCGACGATGCGTCGTACGACATCGGCCTTTCGTTGCGGCTCGTCACCGGGAACGCACGCTCCACCAACCGGCGCGGCAGCGCGCAAAGCACCGTGGTGCGGCGCGAGAAACTGCTATGGGTCTGCGCGGCCGATGCCAGTCCGCGGCCGGCCACGCCTTATTCATTGGTATTGCTACCGTCGAGTTGTCAGTTGCAGCGCTTCGTCGTGAAACTCCTCGATGAGCACAAGGTGCCGTATCTGGTGTCGCATTCGGCCTCGGGAGTGGCTGGCTTGCAACTAGCGCTGAAGGCCGGGCTGGGCATTTCCTGCCTGAACGAATCATCGATCGGCGGGGGCCTGGTAGCCTGTCCGCAGAGCGTCGGGTTGCCCGCACTGCCCGCTGTCGAGTTTCATCTGTTGCCGGGGCGAATCGGCGAAAGCGAACGCGTCAGTAATGCACGCACGGCGTTGATGCATCTCTTCAGTTGACGCGCTCCGCGTCGATGCGCGCGCTGCGACTCAAGGAACACGACAGAAACGCAGCGCATCAATCGCATTCGGCGATGCAGTCCGCACTCGAACCAGACACAGAACAAATATCGATGGCGCTCTAATCGACGCCTGTGCTGATAAAATACGCCACCAATTGACCTATCAAATTTTATTGACGCATCGGATAAATTCCTGCAACCTGCTACACGTCTGCCGCACGCATCAAGCGTTATTACCGCAGCCCGAAAGCCGCCACCCATTGGCGCACTCAGGCAGATCATTGCTTTATATAGAAGTTGCATTGCCGCATCGCTTCAATACTGTGCCTCCTTAATAAGTCCGTTTCGATTTGCTGTTCATGCAGTCGTTATGAAAAAGAATTGGCAGGCTTGTCATGCATCGTTCATCGAATCCGATGAGTGAATTCACGAGCGAATGCATGAGAAATAAATAGCGAAAATAACCGTTCCCTCGGCGAGGCCTCGCGTGCATCGTAGATCTATCGGATTTTCGATTCTGGTGGTGCTTTACGTCATGTGGCGTGGCGCGGCGTTCGCAGCCACCGACGCGTCAGCCGCGATGCCCTCTGCCATGGACGAGCGCGTGCGTGCCTGCACCTCGTGTCATGGCGTGCAAGGCCAAGGTCTGAACAATGATTACTTCCCGCGCATCGCCGGCAAACCGGCCGACTACCTGTTCAATCAGTTGAGTGCGTTTCGTGACGGCGGCCGTACTTATCCGCCAATGGGCTATCTGCTCGCCTTCCTGCCCGACGACTATCTGCGCAAGATCAGCCAGTACTTCGCGGACCTGCAACCGCCCTACCCCAATTCCGATCACACCGACGTCGCACCGGCAGTGCTCGCAGCCGGACAACGGCTCGTCACCCAAGGCGACCCGGCACGCAAGATCCCGGCGTGCATCGCGTGTCATGGAGCGCGCATGACGGGTACGCAACCTGGCATTCCGGGACTGCTCGGCCTGCATGCGAGCTACATCGCCGGGCAGATGGGTACGTGGCGCTCGGGCACACGTCACGCGCTTGCGCCGGACTGCATGCATTCGATCGCCGTCAAGCTGACCGACAAGGACATCACCGCGGTATCGAGCTGGCTCGCGCGCCAGCCGCGCCCTGCCGATCCGCGGCCCTCGCCGGCGTCCGCTGAGCGGCTGCCGCTTGCATGCGGGAGCCAACCGCAATGAAGCCGACCTTCCGCTCGAGCCGCCCTGTTGCGTATGCCATGACGAAGCGCCGTCGCACCGCTGTTTCGCTCGTCTCCTGCTTGCTGGTTGCCGGCTTGATCGTCGGTGGCGGCGCCGCGCTTTTCAGCGCACCGCGTGCGTTGTTGATCGCAGAGGCGAGCGCGGCTGAAGCCGTGCCTGTCGCCACGACCGCCACGACCGCAATGGCCACTGCCGACAAAACCGACACCCGTCCCGACATCGTCAAACGCGGCGAGTATCTGGCGCGCGCCGGCGACTGCGTCGCCTGCCATACCGCGCCGCGTGGCAAGCTGTTCGCCGGCGGCCTCGCCATGGATACGCCGTTCGGCACGCTGTATTCGCCGAACATCACGCCGGACGCGCAGTACGGCATTGGCACATGGAGCGAGGACGCGTTCTTCAAGATGATGCGCACCGGCCGCACGCCGGACGGCACTCTGCTCTACCCTGCGATGCCGATCGCTCAGTACACCAAGGTCACACGTGAAGACTCGAACGCAATCTTCGCGTACCTGAAGTCTGTGGCACCGGTACGCGAGCCGAACCACAAGCACACGCTGCGCTTCCCGTTCAATCAGCGCAAGCTGCTGTACGGCTGGCGCACGTTGTATTTCCGTGAAGGCGAGTTCCAGCCGGACCCGACCAAATCGGTCGAATGGAATCGCGGCGCGTATCTCGTCGACGGGCTCGGCCACTGCACGATGTGCCACACCAAGATCAACATGCTCGGCGGCTCGTCGCAAAGCGAACAGTTCGCGGGCGGTCTGATTCCGGTGCAGAACTGGTACGCGCCCTCACTCACATCCGATAAAGACGGCGGTCTCGGCGACTGGAGCATCAAGGACATCGTCGATCTGCTGCAAGCTGGCATTTCCGATCGCGGCGCTGTGTACGGGCCGATGGCCGAAGTCACCTATCACAGCCTTCAGTACATGACGGAAGATGACGTCAAGGCGATGGCCGTCTATCTCAAGACGTTACCGGACAACCGCGGCCGCAAATCGGGCCCGTCCGCACCGACCAATACCAACGTGTTCGCACTCGGCGAAAAGATCTACGCCGACAAATGCGCGCTATGCCACGGCGCGAGCGGCGAGGGCCAGTTGCAGCACTACCCGCCGCTCGCACGCAACCAGTCGATCGAAATGGACTCCGCGGTCAACCCGATCCGTATCGTGCTCAATGGCGGTTTCCCACCCGGCACCGCGCGCAATCCCGAGCCGTACGGCATGCCTCCGTTCGGTCAGGAGTTGAACGACACCGATGCCGCCGCCGTCGTCACGTATATCCGCACTGCGTGGGGCAACCACGGCCAGCCGGTGACGTCCCGCGAGGTCAACGAATTGCGCAAAGCGCCGCTGCACTGAACCTGAACCGCTGCACCGGAGAATCTCCAGATGGAAGCGAACGATACCCGCAGCGCGGCCCCACCTACGGATGAAGAAGTGGAACGCGTCGTCGCGGCCGGCCCGCACGGTGCGATCGCCGTGGCCGGTGTCGCCACGCTGATCGTCATAGCGATCTGGTTCGGCTTCTACTTTCTTGTCTTTCTGCCGCGCGGCGTCATCCACTGACTATGTCGACTGATTCCAATCACCAACCGGGCAGCGGCCACGAAGTCGCCTTACGCGCCGAGCGCCGCTGGGCGATTTTCGCCACGGCGCTGATCGTGCTGATGCTCGTCGTCATCGTGTTCTCGGGGCTCCATTGGGCGATGATGCCGCCGTCGCGGGTCGAGACGATCGATCCTTCGCGCCTGCAACTGTCGGGCGAGTTCGTCGAAGACAACCTCGGCAGCGCCGTCGAGCCGGACGGTTCGGTCGTTGTGCGTTTCGTCGCGCAGCAGTATTCGTTTACGCCGCAATGTCTGCTGGTGCCCGCCGACACGCCGATCACGATCCGCACCACCAGCGCCGACGTCGTGCACGGGTTGCTCGTGACCGACACCAACATCAACACGATGGTCGTGCCCGGCTATGTCGCTACGCTGAATACCCGCTTCGACCAACCCGCCGATCACACCATGCCGTGTCACGAGTTCTGCGGCTTCGGCCACCAGACCATGTGGGCGCACGTCAAGGTCGTCGACAAAGCCACGTTCTTCGAGCAAGCCCGACAATCACGGAGGCTCAGCTGTGTTTCACGCTAAGCGACTCGTTCTCGCGCATTTCTGGCTGGCCTTCATCGCGTTTCTGGTCGCGCTGCTGCTCGGCGCGTGGCAGATGCTGGTACGCAGCCCGCTGGTGCCGTGGGTCGGCGACCCCGAACTCTACTATCGATCGGTGACCGCGCATGGCTCGGTGATGGCTTACGTGCTGCCCACCCTGGTTTCAATGGGCTTTGGCTACGCGATCGTCGAACTCGCGCTGGCACAACGGCTCGTCGGTCTGAAATGGGCGTGGGCCGCGTTCATCATGCTGGCAGTTGGCGCGGTGATGGCTATGGTGCCGGTCGCGCTCGGCAAAGCTTCGGTGCTCTACACCTTCTATCCGCCGATGATCGGCAGTCCGTTCTATTACCTTGGCGTGGTGCTGGTGGTGGTCGGCTCGTGGATCTGGGTCGCGCTGATGCACGTGAATCTGCGCATCTGGAAGCGTGCGAATCCTGGCAAGCCCATACCGCTCGCGATGTTCGCCAACGTCGCAGGCGCGTATCTGTGGGCATGGACCGCGATCGGTGCGGCGCTCGAAATCCTGTTCCAGATCTTGCCCGTCGCCTTCGGTCTCACCAACACGATCGATGCCGGCCTCTCGCGCATCCTGTTCTCGTGGACGCTGCATGCGATCGTCTACTTTTGGCTGATCCCGGCTTACATCGCGTACTACACGCTGGTGCCGCGTGCGATCGGCGGACGGCTCTATAGCGATTCGATGGCGCGCGTGTCGTTCATTCTGTTCCTCGTATTCGCGATGCCGATCGGCATTCACCACCTGTTCGCCGATCCGCAGGTCGGCTCGGGCTTCAAATTCCTGCATGCGGTGTTCACCGGCATGGTGTCCGTGCCGACGTTGCTGACGGTGTTCACCATCTGCGCTTCTGTGGAAATCGCCGGACGGTTGCGTGGTGGCAAAGGCGCGTTCGGCTGGTTGACCACGTTGCCGTGGCAGAACCCAATGATGCTGGTGATCGCATTTTCGTTCGTGATGCTGGGTCTTGGCGGTGCGGGTGGCCTGATCAACATGAGCTATCAGTTGAACTCGTCTGTGCACAACACGCAGTGGGTGACCGGACACTTCCATCTGATTTTCGGCGGGGCGATCGTCATCATGTACTTCGCGATCGCGTACGAACTGTGGCCGCAACTGACCGGCCGCGCGATTGCATCGGTGAAACTGGTGCGTACGCAACTGTGGCTGTGGTTCATCGGCATGATGGTGGTGACGCTGCCGTGGCATTACGTCGGTCTGCTCGGTGCGCCGCGCCGCATGGCCTACTACGACTACAACATGCCGGGGATGGAATCGCAGGCGTTCTGGGTGGGGATGTCGGCGGTGGGCGGAATGATCCTGGTGGTGTCGGGCATGCTGTTCATCTACATCCTCGCGAAGTCGCAATTCGGGCCGCAGGTACAGCAGCAGAGTTTCCGTTTCGCGAGCGCGGTGCAGCCAGTGGAGCACGTGCCTGCCGCGCTCAATAGTTTCGGCTTGTGGGTGGCGTTGATGATCGGGCTGACGGTTGTCAACTACAGTGTGCCGATCGTTCAGTTGCTCAGATTGCCGCAGACGTCCGTGCCGGCAGTTGTCGTTGGAGCGCAGCGATGAGTCAGGAACGCGTCTTCAGCTTGCGCAACCCGTGGTTCACGGCGAGCCTGGGCGGCACGATTGCGATTGCCGTGGTGGCGATACTGATCGGCTTCATCTGGTTGCCATCGGCGAACAGCGGATTCAGCGAGCGCGGCTTATGGGCGACGATTTGCAGCGCGGCAGGCGCGCCGTCGAGTTGGTACGGCGGCGCCAATATTGCCGGTCCGGCGCCGAGCGAGGTGGTGGTCTTGCCGCCTTTGCGGCGGGCGCGCGCTGACACGAATTCGATTGGCCGCGGCGCGACGATCGCGACGCAGAATTGCTCGATGTGTCATGGCGTGCTAGGCACGGTGCAGGTGACGGCGCCCGCGTTGGCCGGGCAGTATGCCGACGTGGTCTATAAAGAGTTGCGCGACTATCAGAACGGTGTGCGGCAGAACGCGGTGATGCAGCCGATTATTGCGGCTCGCAGCGATCAGGATCTGCATGATTTAGCGGCTTATTATGCTTCGCTGTCTCGCGCGCCGGCGGCCGAGGTTTTGCCTGTAGGCGTTGGACCGGATGCGAATGCTGTGAAGCTTGCGATGCAGGGTGATCCGCAGCGGAATATTGCACCTTGTGCGGCCTGTCATGGACAGTCGGATCGTAAAGGGGCTGCGCCCTGGCTTGGGGGACAGTCGTCCATTTATCTCGCTGCGCAGATGCGCGCGTTTGCTTCCGGTGCCCGGCATAACGATATCAATGAGCAGATGCGGAATGTGGCTCGGCAGATGACCTCGGCGGAGATCGATAGCGTGGCTAAGTATTACGCGGCGCAGCAGTGACCGTTTGAGCCTGGTTTAGCCTTTGCGGCGCTTAACCGCGAATAGCATGTCAGAAGGCCCGCACTCAGCGGGCCATTTTTTGCCCAATGTCTTACGCGCGGCTCGCGCCTTTTTCATTGCTTCTGCGTGGTGGCCTCTAGTGCCGGTTAATGTGCAACGGCGGCGGCCTGTGCACCCGCTTCTGCTCGCGACGCGACCTTTGTGCGCACCGGTTTGGGTCGCGTGGTATCTGCGGGTTTCGCGTTCAGCTTTTCATCTGATTTCTTCCGCACTGCCTCAGACAGAAGGCTCGCGGCACGTTTGGCCGTGATGCGGCTATGAGGCACGTCCTTCGCATCAAGCGCGATCACCTGGTACAGTTCGCGGTCGCATTCAATCTCGCGCTCGTATCCTTCGCCAGTTTCGACAAGCAGTTCCAGCAACGCTTGTTGGCTTTGCCGTTCTTCCCTTGTCATGCAGGGAGTCCTACGTATTGAGGCCGCAAGCGTAACCAGTCGCTTAAGTTGATCCAACTGCCGGTTGCACAAATCGAAAGCTGAGAGCGCGAGTTTCTCGTACTGGAGCGCATCAACGGGCGCGCGTGAGGTTGCTTGAGGGTTCTTGGTAGATTTGCTCATGGTGCGATTTCCGGTTCGTTCCTGAATCGCCCGACACTCGCTGAAAGGTGAGCGGGCACGTGGTGAGGTTGACAGACCGGGCGAAATACGAAACCGGCGAGCCTCTCGGCTTCCTCACCACGACCCGCCCATTGAACGCGGCGCGCGTAGGTGAGCACTACCCACTTTCGCGGGCAGTGCCGTACTTCGCTGCGGGCTGTCAAACCCGCGCCGTTTTGTCTAACGGCAGGAACAATCTAACGCACCTATTTTTTAAGACGATCAACCAAACAGGCTAAACGCGCGAATTATAACTAATCTTTACATTTGGCCTGGCGCGCACCCTGTACTGATTTTCATGCAGCGCACGCAAGCGCTCGATCACCCTTCAGCACACTAGGTGGTCTGCCGCATCAAGCCGCTACAAACTCACCCGCATCAACCTTCCGCGGCGCAGCCGCGGCCCCACCTTGCCGACCGGCAAGAGAAGAGTCCCCACTCCCCGTCTGAAACACAGCCACCGCCGAAGTCAACCTGCGAGCCTGCTCCTCCAGCGAACCAGCCGCAGCAGCAGCCTGCTCAACCAGCGCGGCATTCTGCTGCGTCACCTCATCCATCTGCGCAACAGCCAGATTCACCTGATCGATCCCGGTGCTCTGCTCAAGCGCAGCAGCCGCGATCTCACCCATGATCGAACTCACGCGCGAAATCGAATTGACAATCTCGGTCATCGTCGACCCCGAGCGCTCGACCAACTGCGAGCCCGCCTGCACGCGAGCCGTCGATGCATCGATCAACCCTTTGATCTCCTTTGCCGCCGCGGCGCTTCGCTGTGCCAACGACCGCACTTCGCTCGCCACCACCGCAAACCCACGCCCTTGCTCTCCCGCGCGCGCCGCCTCGACCGCCGCGTTCAACGCGAGAATATTGGTCTGGAAAGCAATGCCTTCGATCACGCCGACAATGTCGGCAATCCGGCGCGAGTCGTCGACGATGCCATGCATCGTGCCCACCACCTGCTCCGTCAGATCGCCACCCTGCGCAGCAAGACTCGATGCACCCTGCGCCAGCGAACTCGCCTGCTTCGCGTTGTCCGCGGTCTGCTTGACCGTCGAGGTCAGCTCTTCGATGCTGGCTGCCGTTTCTTCAAGCGACGCGGCCTGTTCCTCGGTACGTTGCGACAGATCAGTATTACCCGCCGCAATCTCGCTCACGCCCGTATCGATGGATTCCGTACCGTGACGCACAGCGTTCACCGTCTCGATCAGCGAGTCCTGCATCTTGCGCAACGCCGCTGCGAGACGGCCCATTTCGTTATTGCTCGTCACGTCGATCCGGCCGGTCAGATCGCCATTGGCAATTCGCTGAAACTGCGCAATGGTTGCGTCGACCGGGCTGACAATGGCCCGCACCATGACCGCCCGTCCGATCAAGGCGCCCAGCAGCGACAGCCCCATACCGATCGCCACCGTAATGCAGATTGCGTAGAACAGATCCTGTGCATCCTGATAACGCTGTGCGCCGTGATCGATTTGCAATTGCTCGAGCGTGAGCATGGCCTTCTCGTACGCGCTGTAGAGCGACGACAGCTTGTGCGCCTGCAACTGCTCAAATGCGGTCTTGTCGCCGGACTTGAGCGCGGCCAGCGCCGGATCGACGCCCTCGTGCAGGAAGGTGTCGCGCTTGTCCTGCATGTCCTTGATCAGGCGCTGTTCGTCGACATCCGTGCTCGCGCGGCTCACATAGTGGGCAAGGCGATCGTTCGATGCTTTCTGGTACTGATCAAAGCGATTGAGCACCGCGTTCGCACCGTCCTGATCGTTCAGGTCGACCAACGATGCGTAGGTCGCCAGCGCCAGACGCAGGCGCAGCAGTTGTCCAGCGCTACCTTCGAGGTCGGCGACTGCGGGTGTGTCCACGGTGTACATCTGTTGCAGCGACGCGTTGCTCGAACGCAACGACAACAGTCCGGCTGCAGCGCCGAACAGCAGCACCACGCCGAAGAACACAATCATCAAGGTAAGGCAGGTGCGAATCGACAGATTTTTAAGCATCGGACTGGTCTCCATTGGGCTGCCTGACCGAACGTTTCAGAAAATTAGCCTCGGCCACGCGTGCTGCGCCCAAGCCCATACGGCCAGGTCCGCAACCTTTGTTCAAAATTTAAGCGAATGCCACATAGATGGTCTACGGCGGGATTACAGAGAACTTTATGGTTGATGGCGCATACGGTTGCGATACATCAACATACGAGCGGAAGTCGGCCGCTGTTTGAGCGGGGGCATTTGCGGGACTACCCGGGTGGTCGGCAGGCAGTGGTTGGTAGAAAGTGACGAATCGCGCGTCTCCGGAGCATTTCTATGTCAGAAATAGGCTCGGCCCTGCTGGTTTTCGCCTTACTGCTTGTCGGAACCGGCTTTGGCGTGTGGGTGCGACCGTTGCTGCCTGAGGAGCACAAGGCACACGAAACCGTACAACTCATCCAGCTGGTTATCGGCATGTTGGTGACGTTTGCCGCTTTGGTGCTGGGGTTGATGACGGCGTCCGCGAAATCCAGTTTCGATACCGAGTCGAATGATTTGCGCACCTATGCGGCCGACCTGATCGAGTTAGACACGACCTTGCGGGAGTACGGCAGCGATACCGATGAGGCCCGCAACCTGCTGCGCGTGTACACCGCGGCGGCGATTGCGTCGACATGGCCGGGCGAGCCGGCTCCAGCCGGTGACTATCCGAAGAACATCGGAACACAGGACAACTCGCAGAAGCTGGAGAACGTACGGCTCGGCGACATGCTAACCGCGGTGGGCAGGCAGTTGCGGCAATTGCGAGCGCACGACCCATTACAACAGCGCGCGCTCGATGATGCCTTGACGCAATATCGGCGAACTGTGGATGCCCGATGGAAAATCATCGAGGAAGCGCACAGCTCAATTTCTCTGCCTTTCTTGATGACGCTGACGTTCTGGTTGTGCGTGATTTTTCTCAGCTTCGGATTGATCGCGCCGCGCAATGCGTTGGCGCTGGTCACGATCTCGCTTGGGGCCGTGTCGATTGCTTCCGCTATCTATGTGATTGTCGATCTGGATACACCGTTTTCCGGGCCGATTGTCGTTTCCAGTTTGCCGATGAGAGATGCACTGGAGCACCTCAGGCGGTGATTTTTTGACTTTGGCGGCGGCGTTATCCCGACTGAGTGCGCGGAGCACGCACGTCTTTCCGCCTAATTGATGCCGATGCGCAAATAAAAAACCCGCGCTCCATAGGAGGGCGGGCTTTTACCAACAAAAAACTATTTTAGTCAGAATTAGAACGGAATATCGTCATCCATCTCATCAAACCCACCGCCGGCCGGCGCGCTCGGACGGCTCGAACCACCACCGCCGCCACCGCTGCCGCCACGCGAAGCGCCGCCGCCCGAAACCGCGCGACCGCCACCGCCGCCGCTACGCTCCGACGGCTCACCGCGGCTGTAACCACCTTCGTCGCCACCGCCGCCACCCGTCGAACCGCCACGGCCACCCAGCATTTGCATCTGCTCGGCGACGATTTCGGTCGAGTAACGGTCGGTGCCGTCCTGAGCCTGCCACTTGCGGGTGCGGATGCGCCCTTCCAGGTACACCGACGAACCCTTCTTCAGATATTCGTTCACGATTTCAGCAAGCCGGCCGAAGAACACCACACGGTGCCATTCGGTTGCTTCCTTCATTTCGCCGGACGTCTTGTCCTTGTACCGATCCGTTGTCGCAAGGCGGATGTTCGCCAGTGCGTCGCCGCTCGGAAGATAACGGACTTCCGGATCGGCTCCGAGATTGCCGACGAGAATGACCTTGTTCACGGATGCCATGAGTTTCTCCTGTTGATTCTGTTACGGGCGGCGCGGCAACGCGCGGTTCGCGTCTGATGGCCGGCAGGCCGGAGACCAGAACTGCGCCTCTGCCCGCCACCGGGTGAGTTCTGTCAAGAAACGCCGGGCCGTCCCAAGTTTCCTTGCCCCCCTCGGGGGGCCTGGCGCGGAGCGCCAGGGTTGGGGGCGCTCTTACGCCTTGCGCGGCGGCTGTTTCATATTTGCCGCGATTATAAGCCAGCAAAAGACGAGTCCCGAGCAAGTAAAAAACACCGCGCTCTGACCGTCCGCCTTGAGCAGCCAGCCGCCGACCACCCCACCCAGCGCAAGACCGATCGACTGCGTGGTGTTGTACACGCCCGCCGCCGCGCCCTTGCGGGTTCCCGGCGCCAGTTTCGACACCAGCGAAGGCTGTGACGCTTCAAGAATATTGAAGCCCAAAAAGTAGACAAAGAGGATCGCCGCCACAGTCAGAATCGTATGCGGTGCGACGCCCAACAACAACTGTCCGATCAGGATAAGACCGATCGCGGAAAGCAGCACGATTTTCATTTTTCCGCGTTTTTCGGCGGCGATGATCGCCGGGACCATCATCACGAATGAGAGGCCCATCACCGGCAAATACACCTTCCAGTGCGACGCGACCGGCAGGCCACCGGCTTCGAGAATACGCGGCACGACGAGGAACAACGCAGTTTGCGTGGCGTGCAGCACGAGCACGCCGAAGTTCAGGCGCAGCAGTTCGACGTTATGCAGCACCTCGGCGAACGGCGCGCGCACATGCACTGGCTTGGGCGCATCCGGCACGACCCACAGCACGAGGCCGATCGCCAGAATCGAGAAAATGCCGACCAGCGTGAACAGGCCGCTCATGCCGACCCACTGGAACACGATCGGCGCACCGACGATCGCCACCGCGAACGAAACGCCAATACTGCCGCCGACCATCGCCATCGCCTTGGTGCGATGCTCTTCGGAGGTGAGATCGGCGATAAACGCGATCACCGCGGACGACACCGCGCCCATGCCCTGAATCACCCGCCCGACGATGATCCACGTCATGTCGTGCGCACCCGCCGCGACGAAGCTGCCAAGCGCGAAAATCAGGAGACCGATCGCAATGACCGGTTTGCGGCCGACCTTGTCGGAGATCCAGCCATAGAAGATGTACAGCATCGACTGCGTCACGCCGTACGCACCCAGCGCGATCCCCACCAGCAGCACGTTGTCGCCGCCGGGGATGGTCTTCGCGTAGATCGAGAACACCGGCATGATCATGAAGAGACCGAGCATGCGCAGCGCGAAGATGGCGGCGAGCGACACGGTCGCGCGCATTTCAGGCGCGCTCATGCGTGAGGATGTTGCGGACGGATTGGACATCGGGAACGTTCTTTGAATGAGCGGGGCGGCAAACATACGGCGCGGCATTCGGGCCGGCGGCCTTGCCAGACGCTCGTCCGGCGCCTCGCGGCGCCTTGTACTCGCGAAAAAGGGCCCCAGTTAGACCTCTTTCCCGCGGCGCTGGACCGCAGCCTTACAGCTTGCCTTGCACCTTGTTCGGGCTGTCAGGAAGCCGTAACGGCGGTCTTGAAAAGTCGTTATAGTAGCAGGTTTAGCCTCCTCCTCTTTCCGCCAGGTCACGGGCCAAGTCTTGGAATAACGCGTGGAACAAATCCGTATCCGTGGGGCTCGCACCCACAACCTGAAGAACGTCAATCTCGACCTCCCACGTCACAAGCTCGTCGTGATTACGGGCCTATCCGGCTCGGGTAAATCGTCGCTGGCGTTCGACACGCTCTACGCGGAAGGACAGCGGCGCTACGTCGAAAGTCTCTCCGCCTACGCCCGCCAGTTCCTGCAATTGATGGAAAAGCCAGACGTCGATCTGATCGAAGGCCTGTCGCCGGCGATCTCGATCGAACAGAAGGCGACCTCGCACAATCCGCGTTCCACGGTTGGCACCGTCACCGAAATTCACGACTATCTGCGGCTATTGTTCGCACGGGTCGGCACGCCGTACTGTCCGGACCACGAAATTCCGCTGGAAGCGCAAAGCGTCTCGCAGATGGTCGACGCGGCGCTCGCCCTGCCGGAAGAGACCAAGCTGATGATCCTCGCGCCGGTGGTGGCGAACCGCAAAGGCGAGCACGTCGAGCTTTTCGAAGAGATGCAGGCGCAGGGCTTCATCCGTTTTCGCGTCCGCTCGGGCGGCGGCACGGCCAACGAAGGCGTCGCGAAGATCTATGAAGTCGACTCGCTGCCGAAGCTCAAAAAAAACGACAAGCACACGATCGACGTGGTCGTCGACCGGTTGAAAGTGCGCGGCGATATGAAGCAGCGCCTCGCCGAATCGTTCGAAACGGCGCTGCGTCTCGCCGACGGCCGCGCGATCGCGCTGGAAATGGATACGGACAAGGAGCATCTGTTCAGCTCGAAGTTCGCCTGCCCGATCTGCTCGTATTCGCTGCAAGAACTGGAGCCACGCCTCTTCTCGTTCAACAACCCGATGGGTGCGTGCCCGGAGTGCGACGGCCTCGGCCAGATCACCTTCTTCGATCCGAAGCGGGTTGTCGCGCATCCGTCGCTGTCGCTGGCGGCGGGCGCGGTGAAGGGCTGGGACCGGCGTAACCAGTTTTACTTCCAGATGCTGCAAAGTCTCGCGGCGTTCTACGAGTTCGACATCGACACGGCCGTCGAAGACCTGCCGGAGAAAGTCCGCAAGATTCTGCTGTTCGGTTCGGGCAAGCAGGAGATTCCGTTCTCGTACATCAACGAACGCGGCCGCACTTCCGTGCGCGAGCATGTGTTCGAAGGCATCATCCCGAACCTGGAGCGGCGTTACCGCGAGACCGATTCGGTCGCGGTGCGCGAAGAGCTCGCCAAGTATCAGAACAACCAGCCCTGCCCCGCTTGCGCCGGCACGCGGCTGCGTCGGGAAGCCCGCTTCGTGCGGATCGGCTCGAACAGCGACGCGCGCGGCATCTTCGAAATCAGCGGCTGGCCGTTGCGCGACGCGCTCGGCTATTTCCAGACGCTGCGGCTCGAAGGTTCAAAGCGCGAGATCGCTGACAAGGTCGTCAAGGAAATCGTCGCGCGCCTGATGTTCCTGAATAACGTCGGGCTCGACTACCTGTCGCTGGAACGCAGCGCGGAAACGCTGTCGGGCGGTGAAGCGCAGCGGATTCGCCTCGCCTCGCAGATCGGTTCGGGTTTGACCGGCGTGATGTACGTGCTGGACGAGCCGTCGATCGGTCTGCATCAGCGCGACAACGATCGGCTGATCGCCACGCTCAAGCATTTGCGAGACCTGGGCAACTCGGTGATCGTCGTCGAGCACGACGAAGACATGATCCGCATGGCCGACTACGTGGTCGACATGGGGCCTGGCGCGGGCGAGCACGGCGGCATGGTGATCGCCGAAGGCACGCCCAAGCAGGTCGAGGCGAACGCGGCTTCGATGACCGGGCAGTACATGTCCGGTGCCCGCAACATCGAATTCCCGGACGAGCGCAAGGAACCGGACGAACGCCGTCTGCGCATCGTCGAGGCGTACGGCAATAATCTGCAGCACGTCTCGCTCGATCTGCCGGTCGGCCTGCTGACCTGTGTGACCGGCGTGTCGGGTTCGGGCAAGTCCACGCTGATTAACGACACGCTGTATCACGCGGTCGCGCATCACCTGTATGGCTCGTCCACCGAGCCGGCGCCGTACGAGTCGATCGAAGGTCTGGAGCATTTCGACAAGGTCATCAACGTCGACCAGTCGCCGATCGGCCGCACGCCGCGCTCGAATCCGGCCACTTACACGGGCCTGTTCACGCCGATCCGCGAGTTGTTTTCGGGCGTGCCTGCGGCGAAAGAACGCGGCTACGAAGCGGGCCGCTTCTCGTTCAACGTGAAGGGCGGCCGCTGCGAATCCTGCCAGGGCGACGGCGTGCTGAAGGTGGAGATGCACTTTCTGCCGGACGTCTACGTTCCCTGCGACGTCTGTCACGGCAAGCGCTACAACCGCGAAACACTGGACGTCCAATACAAAGGCAAGAACATCAGCGAAGTCCTCGACATGACGGTGGAGAACGCCTACGAGTTCTTCAAGCCGGTGCCGGTCGTGGCACGCAAGCTGAAAACCTTGCTAGACGTGGGTCTCGGCTATATCCGGCTAGGCCAGTCGGCCACCACCCTGTCGGGCGGCGAGGCACAGCGCGTCAAACTTTCGTTGGAACTGAGCAAGCGCGACACCGGTCGCACGCTATACATCCTGGACGAGCCGACCACCGGTCTGCACTTTCACGACATCGCATTGCTGCTGGAAGTCATTCATCGTTTGCGAGACCAGGGTAATACTGTCGTGATCATCGAGCATAATCTCGATGTAATAAAAACTGCCGACTGGGTCATCGATCTCGGCCCCGAAGGCGGAGCCGGCGGCGGTCAGATCATTGCGCAAGGCACGCCGGAGCAGGTTGCCAAGTCGAAGGCAAGTTTTACCGGTAAGTATCTGGCGCCTCTGCTGAAACGCATTGCCAGTAGAAAGTAACGCTGCACAACACGGGTTGGAGACGGAATAAGCCATGGCCAAGCGGAATCAGGCGAGCGACGACGGGCAAGTGCAGGACCTCCGCCCACGCCCGGTCAGGCTGACTAGCGACATGAGCCTGCCGAAGCTGTCGGCGGTCGAAATCGGCAGTTATGTGCTGATGCTGATCGGAATGTGGGCGATCATCGAACTGAAGCTGCTCGGCGCCTTGCTGGCCGGGCTGCTCGTGTTTCAACTCGTGCACACCATCGCGCCGCGCATCGAACGGCATATGTCGAGTCAGCGCGCGCGCTGGCTCGCGGTGGTGATCCTCTCGACAGTGATAGTCGGTGCACTGACGGGGTTGACGCTCGGCATCATCGAACATTTCGAGAGCGACGTGCCGAGCGTGCAGAAACTGCTCGACCAGGCGATGCAGTTGATCGACCAGGCGCGCGGCCGGATTCCGCAATTCGTCGCCAACTATCTGCCGGTCGATACAGACCAGATGAAGACCAAGGCTGCCGAGCTGATGCAGACGCATGCGAACATGCTGCAGCAAAGCGGTAAGACCGCGGCGCGCGGCTTCACGCACATTCTGATCGGCATGATCATCGGCGCGATCATCGCGGTCGGGGCGCAGAAGCATATGCAACGGCTGCCGCTGTCCACAGCGTTCGTCACGCGCGTGACACGTTTCGCCGACGCCTTCCGCCGCATCGTATTTGCTCAGGTGAAGATTTCCGCGATCAATGCGGTCTTCACCGGCATCTTTCTGCTGGTGGTCCTGCCGATCTTTCACGACACGCTGCCGCTTTCCAAAACGCTGGTGCTGGTGACGTTTATCGTCGGCTTGCTGCCCGTGATCGGCAATCTGATTTCGAACACGATCATCGTCGCGGTGGCACTCTCGGTGAGCTTTCCGGCGGCGATCATGTCGTTGGTATTCCTGATCCTGATCCACAAGCTGGAGTACTTCCTGAACGCGCGCATCGTTGGTGGTCAGATCGAGGCGCGCGCCTGGGAACTGCTGATCGCAATGCTCGTGATGGAAGCCGCGTTCGGCATCCCCGGCGTGGTTGCGGCGCCGATCTTCTATGCGTATATCAAGCGGGAATTGATTTATCTGCGGCTGGTGTGAGCGTCAACCAGACTGCGATCCGGGCTTAGCGGACGAGCGAAAAGCGGCACTTCGGTGCCGTTTTTTTTGCGTCGACGGTGTTCAGGTGGTCAGATCCACGCGGCGCCAATCGCTTACTAAAAACTTGCGGCAGGCCACTCGCTTCACATAAGATGCGAACAATTCCCATTTACATTTCGACACCGTGATTCGCCGTTTCCCCTCATTTTCCATTCCGCCGGCTCGCCCATGAGGCGGCAACTCGTCCGCCTGCACCGCTGGTTCGGTGTCGCCATTGCGCTGTTTCTGTTCGTCGCCGGCCTGACCGGCGCGATCATCGAGTGGGATCACGAACTCGATGCGGCGCTGAACCCGTCGTTCTTCAAAGCGCGCACCGCCGGCCCGGCGCTACTGGGACTCGAGTTGGCCCGCCGCGTCGAAGCGGCCGATCCGCGCCTGCAGGTGACGTATCTGCCGCTCGACGCTGAACCCGGCCACACGCTGCAGATGATGGTGCTGCCGCGCACCGACCCCGCGACGAAGCAGCCCTACCCGCTCGACTTCAACCAGATTGCCGTCGACCCCGCCACCGGCGACATCCAGGGGCGGCGCGAGTGGGGCGCCGTTTCACTCGCGCGGCTCAATCTGATTCCGTTCATCTACAAGCTGCACTACACGCTGCAATTGCCGTTCACCGGCGGCGTCGATATCGGCACGTGGCTAATGGGCATCGTTGGGATCGTGTGGCTGTTCGACAGCGTGGTCGCCCTTTGGCTATCGTTTCCGAGCCTCAAGGCATGGCGCAAGTCGTTCGCATTTCGTCTCGGGCGCGGCGGCTATGCGCTCACCTTCGATCTGCATCGCTCGGGCGGCGTGTGGATCTGGGGCTTGCTGGTGATCGTCGCGCTAACGTCCGTATCGATGAATCTCGCCGGGCCCGTGGTTCGGCCAGTCGTGTCGCTAGTCTCAAAGCTCACGCCGGATCCGATCAACAACCCGGAAATTCTGCGTGCGCCGCAGCCAGGCGACCAGGTACTGAGCCGCGAGCGCATCGTGCAACTAGCCGAGCAAGCCGGTAAGGCGCAGAACCTGAAGGTGCCACCTGGCGGCGTCTACTACGCGGAATTCCTGCACGCCTACGGCGTCGGCTTCTACGCAAGCGGCGACGATCACGGCGACATCGGCCTCGGCAATCCGTGGATGTATTGGGACGCGGCCACCGGCAAACTGCTCGGCGCGCAGATCCCCGGCAAGGGCACGGCGGGCGACATCTTCATGCAGGTGCAATTCCCGCTGCACTCGGGACGCATTCTCGGTCTCGGCGGGCGGATTCTGATTAGCGCGGTGGGGATTGCGGTCGCGGTGCTGAGCGCAACGGGACTGCTGATCTGGCTAAAGAAACTGAATGCGCGCCGCCGTTCGGCACAAAACGCTCGGCTCGCGCTGGACGCGCGGGATGCGGGTGGCACCGCAATGCAGCCCTGATCTGAAGAGGGCGCGCCCGACTCATTCGGCGCAAGCTTGCAGCGGGGTGATGCGGCCACGGTTTGGCCGCCCCACTGCAAGCGCATTAACTACGCTTAACGAAACACCACCGTCTTGCTGCCGTTCAACACGACGCGATGCTCGACGTGCCACTTCACCGCGCGCGCAAGCGTCACGCATTCGACGTCGCGGCCGATCGCCGTCAGTTGCTCCGGCGTCATGCTGTGGTCGACACGCTCCACGCCCTGCTCGATGATCGGACCTTCGTCGAGATCCGTCGTCACGTAGTGAGCCGTTGCACCGATCAGCTTCACACCGCGGTCAAACGCCTGGTAATACGGCTTCGCACCCTTGAAGCTCGGCAGGAACGAATGGTGAATATTGATCGCGCGGCCGGCGAGCGATTCGCACAGTTGCGGCGACAGAATCTGCATGTAGCGCGCGAGCACCACCAGATCGGCTTGATGCTCGTCGATCACTTCGAGGACGCGCGCTTCCTGCGCGGCCTTCGCGTCGGGTGTGCCGCCCATCAGCGGGAAGTGATGGAACGGGATGTCGTAGCTGGCCGCAAGTTGATAGAACTCCTTGTGGTTCGAGATGATCGCCGGAATCTCGATACCCAATTGACCGGTGCGATAGCGGAACAGCAGGTCGTTCAGGCAATGGCCGATCTTCGACACCATGATGATGACGCGCGGCTTCACCGACGCATCGTGCAATTCCCAGCGCATACCGAACTGCTCAGCGAGCGTGGCGAACGACGTACGCAACACGTCCTGGCCCGGATCGCCACCGACCTGCTGGAAATGCACACGCATGAAGAACTCGCCGGTGCGGCTGTCGCCGAACTGTGCGGAGTCGAGAATATTGCTGCCACGTTCGAACAGAAAGCCCGAAACCGCGTGGACGATGCCGGGCCGGTCGGCGCACGACAGTTTGAGGATAAAGCTGTGATCGGTCGACATGACCTGGGTGACTCCCTTCTTCAGTGCGTGGTTTGTTCGGTGTGTCTTATTCGATGCAGCGTGCTACAGCGTGACCTGGCTTGCCCGCCGTACCCGCGCCCAACTAGCGCTTACGCAAGCACCGGTGGCGCGAACAGCGTCTCGATGCCCGGACACGCGTCTTCATCGATCCAGCGGCGGCGCAGCAGGCAATCCAGCGTGGCGAGACTCGCATCCACGGTCATCGCGCCTTCTTCGATCCAGCGCGCCACTTCGTCGATGCGCGCGAGCCGGTGTTCGCCCACTTCGCCATCTTGATTGCGCGGCGCGAAATCGGCCGGCAGCGCCAGGTCGTAGATAAAAATCTGTTCGGCCTGCGTGCCTTCCGGCAACGATTGCAGCACATGCGCGGTGCGCCCGGCCGTGGCGCGCGCGGCGATCTCCTCGGGAATGCCAGCTTCTTCCCAGCATTCCTTGATGATCGTCGCCTCGATGCCGAAGCCCCAGCCGATCCCGCCAGCGACGACATTGTCGAGCATGCCTGGGTCGGTGGCCTTGGTGTCGCTGCGGCGCGCGATCCACAATTGCGGGGCGCCATCCGCGTATTCTACGACGCCGTTCAGATGCACCGCGTAGGTCATCGTGCCGAAGAAGCGCGACGCCGCGCGTTCGATGTAGGCGAGCGGCGGCGCATCGAACGCATTGCGAATCGCGTAAGTCTCGTTGCGCCAGCCGGGAATGCGGCCATCGGCGGCAAGTGCACCGATCACGGAACCGAGCGCTGCGCTGCGCAGATCGACGGTATTGAACACAGGTGCGAGCGTGACGCGCGTACTGTCGATTTCAAACACATCGGGCCAGCGCGCGAGCAACGGAACATCGGTCGAGCGAATCCAGCCGACCTGCTCGGCGTCGATCCAGAACGGCAGATGCGCGTCTATGTCGAAGTGGCGCGCGGCGGTGATGCAAGGCAAAGTCATTCAAAGCTCCAAACTGGTCTTCTGCCGCGTTCGGTTGGTGTCAGCCGGGGCAGCAGCTTCAATCGCGTCAATCACGCAAGGCAACGCGAATCCCAATCGCGATGAACGTCGCACCAGCAAGCCGATCAAGCCACACGCCCACGCGCGGCCGGCGCTTCAGCCAGCCGCCGATCATCCCCGCACACACGCCGAACAGCGAAAACACCACCACGGTCTGCAACATGAACAACACGCCGAGTTCGAGCATCTGCACCGTGACGCTTTGCGTGCCGCGCGGCTGCACGAATTGCGGCAGGAACACGACGAAGAACAGCGTCACCTTCGGATTCAGCAGATTGCCGAGCACGCTCTGGCGAAACACCGCGTTCAACGGTTGCGGCGCGCGCTCGTGCGCTGTGGCGAGGCCCTGGCTGCGCAACGCCTTGATGCCGATCCAGATCAGATAGGCGGCGCCGGCCAGCTTGATCACTTCAAACGCAACCGGCGACGAACGCAGCAACGCGGCCACGCCAAGCGCGGCCAACGTGGTGTGAAACGTGATGCCGGCGGCAAAGCCGAGCGCGGCGACGAGTCCCGCCGCGCGGCCTTGTGAGATGCCACGCGCGAGCACTTGCAGATTGTCGGGGCCGGGCGCCATCGTGATAGCGATCGAGGTTGCGAGGAACAACAGGAAGTTGGGCATCTTTTCTTACCTTTGTTGTATGCAGGAAGAAGTTGGCATCCAGCGCTCAATGGCCGCCGAATTCAGTCACCGTATAGAGCGGCAGGCCCGCTTTACGCAGCAAGGCCGAGCCGCCGAGGTCAGGCAGATCGATAATCGCCGCCCCTTCGATCACCACCGCGCCGAGCCGCTCAAGCAGAATCTTGCCGGCCATCATCGTGCCGCCGGTGGCGATCAGATCGTCGATGATCACGACGCGGTCGCCCGGCTTGCAGGCGTCCTCGTGAATCTCGACGGTCGCGGTGCCGTATTCGAGTTCATAGGATTGCGCGACCCGCTTGTACGGCAGCTTGCCCTGCTTGCGGATCGGAATGAAGCCGAGGTTCAGCTCGTAAGCCAGAATCGGCCCGATGATGAAGCCGCGCGCGTCCAGCCCGGCGATGTAGTCGAGCTTCGCGTCGATATAGCGCTGGACGAACAGATCGATCAGCACGCGCAGCGACTTCGGCTCCTGCAGGAGCGGCGTGATATCGCGAAACTGCACGCCCGGCTGTGGCCAGTCGGGCACCGTGCGGATGTGGCTTTTGATGTAGTCGGCCGCAGCGAGCGGCGCGCTCGCGAGCGCGTTGGACATGATGTCTCCGGATGGACCTCGGTGGGTCCGATGAAAGGCTAAATCAGGTGCGGCCGGCTTAGGCGCGGCCCGCAACACCGGTCTGGCGAAACCACTCCAAGCAACGCCACGCCGGTCGCACCGTTATTGCTAAGCCGCAGCGGCACCTGCGCGGCGGTGCTTCGAGAGCAGCTCTTCGGCTTCGGCCAACTGTTCGGGCAGACCGCGCAACACCACGATGTCGCTCGCGCGCAGCTTGGTGGACGGGTCCGGCTCGACGCCACGAATGCCGTGCCTGCGAATCGCCGTCACCTCGACGCCCAGATCGAACAGGCCCAATTCCGCCAGCGTTCGGCCCACCGCGTCCGAGTTTTCGTCGACCGGGACCGATTGTAGCCGCACCTGTTCGTGGCCGTCGTCGTCTTCCATGTCGTCCGCGCCGTGGAAATAGCCGCGCAGCAGCGCGTAGCGCTCGTCGCGCATTTCCTCGACCCGCCGCACCACGCGCCGCATCGGCACGCCCATCAGCACCAGCGTGTGCGAGGCCAGCATCAGACTGCCCTCGACGATTTCCGGAATCACCTCGGTCGCGCCGGCGGCCAGCAGCTTTTCCAGATCGGCATCGTCGACGGTACGAACGATCACCGGCAGCGTGGGCTCCAGCTCGTGAATATTGTGTAACACGCGCAATGCCGACGGCGTGTTCGCGTAGGTAATCGCGATCGCCGCGGCGCGATGGATACCGGCGGCAAGCAGCGATTCGCGCCGCCCCGCATCGCCGAACACCACAGACTCACCTGCTGCCGCCGCGGCCTGCACGCGATCGGGGTCCAGGTCCAACGCGACATACGACAGACCTTCATGCTCCAGCATGCGCGCCAGATTCTGCCCGGCCCGGCCGTAGCCGCAAATGATCACGTGACCGCTTTGCTTCAGGCTCTGCGTTGCAATGCGCGTCATCTGCAAGGACTGCATCATCCATTCAGTCGACGACAGCCGCAGCACGATTCGATCGGCGTTCTGGATCATGAAGGGCGCGGCCAGCATCGACAGCAGCATCGCCGCGAGAATCGCCTGCAGCAGGGTGGCGTCGACAAGATGCTTGTCGAGAATCAGGTTCAGCAGCACGAAGCCGAACTCGCCGGCTTGCGCAAGGCCGATACCGGTGCGCATCGCGACACCCGGCGACGCACCGAAGAGGCGCGAGAGCCCGGTCACCATCACCGCCTTCAGCAGGATCGGGCCGACCAGGAAGCCGAGCACGATGAACGGATGCTCCCAGATCACACGCGGATTCAGCAGCATGCCGGTCGTGACGAAGAAGAGGCCCAGCAGCACGTCGCGAAACGGCTTGATGTCCTCTTCCACCTGATGCCGGTAAGGCGTTTCGGCGATCAACATGCCGGCGATGAACGCGCCGAGCGCGAGCGACAGGCCGAACTTGTCCGTGATGAACGCCGCGCCGAGCGTCACCAGCAGCAGGTTGAGAATGAACAGTTCCTGCGAACGGCGCCGCGCGACCACGTTGAACCAGCGCGTCATGAAGCGCTGACCCACTATTAACAATAGCGCCAACGCCACAACGATCTTGATGGCGGCCACCCCGAGCGCGCTGACGAGATCTTTCGAATCGCCGCCCAGCGCCGCGATCACGATCAACAGCGGCACCACCGCCAGATCCTGGAACAGCAGCACACCGAAGATGTTGCGGCCGTGCTCGGTTTCGATCTCGAGCCGCTCGGCCAGCATCTTGCTGACGATCGCCGTCGACGACATTGCCAGCGCGCCGCCCAGCGCCACGCTCGCCTGCCACGTGATATGCACCCAGCGCTCCAGCACGAAGCCGAGCGTGACCGCCACGGCAATCGTGCCGATCACCTGCAACAGGCCTAAGCCGAACACGAGTCGGCGCATCGAGCGCAGTTTGGAAAGCGAAAACTCCAGCCCGATCGAAAACATCAGGAACACGACGCCGAACTCGGCGAGATTCTGCGCGCCCGCCGAATCCGGAATCAAACCGAACGCGTGCGGCCCAACGACGATGCCGACCGTCAGATAGCCGAGCATCGGCGGAAGATTCAGAAAGCGAAAAGTCACCACTCCGGCCACTGATGCCAGCAGCAGGAACAGCGTCATTTCGAGGGGGGAAATCATCGGCTAAAACGCATCGGTAAAGCGTCCTCGTTCGTCAGCGGAACCGCGCACGAGAAACGCCGTGCGACAAGGTTGAGGGGCCGGTAAAGGCAGCAATAAAGACAGCGGCTTGGCACAGCAGGCCCGGCGCGGCGAACAAGCGCCTTTGCTATACTCCGCGAATGATAGCGAAAATCAATGGCGACCGGGCACTCGCGCTCGCTCGCGACGTGCTCGACATCGAAGCGGACGCCGTGCGCGCGCTTCGCGATCAACTCGACGATGGTTTCGTCGGGGCGGTCGACTTCATCCTGGGTTGCCGTGGACGCGTTGTCGTTTCCGGCATCGGCAAATCCGGCCACGTGGCTCGCAAGCTCGCGGCCACGCTCGCCAGCACCGGCACACCGGCGTTCTTCGTTCACCCGGCGGAAGCGAGTCATGGCGACCTCGGCATGGTGACGGCAGACGACGTGTTCCTCGCGCTGTCCAATTCCGGCGAAACTGAAGAACTCGTGGCGATCCTGCCGCTCATCAAGCGGCTCGGTGCGAAGCTGATTGCGATGACGGGCCGTCCGTCGTCGAGTCTCGCACAACTGGCCGACGTGCATCTGAATTCTGGCGTGTCAAAAGAAGCCTGTCCGATGAATCTTGCGCCCACCGCCAGCACCACCGCCGCGCTCGCGCTCGGCGATGCGCTCGCGGTCGCGGTGCTGGACGCGCGCGGCTTTGGCGCGGACGACTTCGCCCGCTCGCATCCGGGCGGCGCGCTCGGCCGGCGCCTGCTGACTTATGTGCGCGACGTGATGCGCACCGACGACCAGGTGCCGAAGGTGACGCCTGACGCGACCGTGCGCGACGCATTGTTCCAGTTGACCGCCAAACGCATGGGCATGACGGCGATCGTCGATCACAACGATCACGTAACCGGCATCTTCACCGACGGCGACCTGCGCCGCGTGCTCGAACGCGACGGCGATTTCCGCGAACTGTCGATTGCCTCGGTCATGACCGCCGGCCCGCGCACCATTGGTCCGGATCACCTTGCTGTCGAAGCCGTGGAACTGATGGAGCGCCACCGCATCAATCAGATGCTGGTCGTCGACGAAGCAGGCAAGCTGATCGGCGCACTCAACATGCACGACCTGTTCTCGAAGAAGGTGATCTGATGCCCGTCGCCCCCCTTACCGCCACTGAACGCGCAAGCCGCGTCAAGCTGATGATTTTCGACGTCGACGGCGTGCTGACCGACGGCGGCCTGTTGTTTACGGCGGAAGGCGACACGATGAAGGGCTTCAACTCGATGGACGGCCACGGCATGAAGCTGCTGCGCCAGGCCGGCATCGAAACGGCGATCATCACCGGGCGCAAGTCGGGCATCGTCGCGGTGCGGGCGAAGGAAATGAACATCGCCCACGTCTATCAGGGCGTGCAAGACAAACCCCAGGCGTTCGCCGACCTGCTCAAGCAAACCGGCATGACGGCGGAAGAATGCGGCTATATGGGCGACGACTGGGTCGATCTCGGCGTGATGCTGAAGGTCGGCTTCGCGGCGGCGCCGGCCAATTCGCATCCTGAAGTGATTGCGCGTGCCCATTGGGTCAGCGAGGCGCGTGGCGGCCACGGCGCGGCGCGCGAAGTCTGCGACACCCTGCTGCGCGCGCAGCACAAATATGAGGCGCTGCTCGCGGCAGCCTGTAGCGGCGAACAGCGAGGCCTCGTCGGATGAATCGGTTTCGCTGGACCTCACTGATTCCGCTCGTCGCGATGGCCGCCCTCGCCGGCATTACATGGTGGCTGCTGCAAGCCACGCTGCCGCGGCAGAACGAAGGCGTGGCGCGCCCCAAGGAGCACACGCCCGACTACTTCGCGGACAAATTCTCGGTTTCCGAACTTGATCAATCGGGCTCGACGCAATACCGCCTGACCGCACAGTCCCTGATTCATTACGAGGATGACGAGCTGAGCGACCTGGTCAAGCCGGCCATGCGCGCCTTCCAGCCCGGCAAGCCGATCGTCACCGCGACCGGCGACACTGGCAAGGTGAACGGTGACGCCTCGATCGTCGATCTGTACGACAACGCGCGCATCGTGCGGGCCGCCGGCAACGGCGATCCGCAGATGCAGGCAGATTCGCAGCATTTTAGGGTGCTGGTCAACGACGATGTGATCGAGACCGAAAAGCCGGTTAAACTTCAGCGCGGCATGTCTGTGATGACTGCCAGCGGCATGAACTACAACAACGTCACCCGGGTGATGCAGCTGTTCGGCAATGTGAAGGGCGCGATTGCCGCGTCCGAAGGCTCCGTCAGCTCGCCCAAGCAACCCGGGTAATCCATTCCAGGCGTGACTGCATGAACGAATCGTTCCCCCGTTTTGATACCGGCCGCTCGCGCACCCTGTCCGCGTGCCGCGCCGGACTCGCTGCGCTGATTGTCGCGCTGCCGCTTGCCGGCTTCGCGCCGCTTGCGCACGCCGACCGCGCCGACAAGGACAAGCCGCTGAACGTCGAAGCGGACAATATGACTTACGACGACCTCAAACAGGTCAATATCTTCACCGGCCACGTGGTCGCCACCAAAGGCACGATCGTGATCAGGGCCGATCGGGTCGAAGTGACGCAAGATCCGCAGGGCTACCAGTACGCCACCGGCACGTCGAGCGGCGGCAATCTGTCGTATTTCCGCCAGAAGCGCGAAGGCCTCGATGAATACATCGAAGGCACGGCCATCCGGATCGACTACGACGGCAAGCAGGATCTGACCACGCTCACCACCAACGCCACCGTCAAGCGCCTGCAAGGCCTCTCGACGGTGATGGACCAGGTGCACGGCAGCGTCATTACCTATGACGGCCAGAGCGACTTCTACACCGCGAAGGCGGGTAAGGACGTCGCCGGCCCGGGCAACCCGACCGGCCGCGTGCGCGCCATGCTGGCGCCACGCAATGGCGGCGCAGCGCCCTTGAACGGCGCGTCGGCCACGCTCGCGCCGTCCACCACGATCCAGGGAGCACCGAACCAGTGAGTTCCTCCGCGTCCCTCCCGAATCGCAAACCGGCCGGCACCAGCAGTTCGCTGGCGGTCCGCAACCTGAAGAAGCGCTACGGCTCACGCACGGTCGTCAAAGACGTCTCGCTCGACGTGAAAAGCGGCGAAGTGGTCGGCCTGCTCGGCCCCAACGGCGCCGGCAAGACCACCTCGTTCTATATGATCGTCGGCCTCGTGCCGCTCGATGCGGGTGAAATCGACCTGGACGGCAAGTCGATCAGCTTGCTGCCGATTCACAAGCGTGCGTCATTGGGCTTGTCGTATCTGCCGCAGGAAGCGTCGGTGTTCCGCAAGCTCAGCGTCGAGGAAAACATTCGCGCGGTGCTGGAATTGCAGGTCGAAGACAACGGCAAGCGGCTCAGCAAGGACACGATCACGAACCGCACTGAAGCCTTGCTCGACGAACTGCAGATCGCTCACCTGCGTGAAAATCCGGCGCTGTCGCTGTCGGGTGGCGAGCGCCGGCGGGTTGAAATTGCCCGTGCGCTGGCCACCAATCCGAGCTTTATTCTGCTCGACGAACCGTTCGCGGGCGTCGATCCGATCGCGGTGCTGGAAATCCAGAAGATCGTCAAGTTTCTGAAGCAGCGCAATATCGGCGTGCTGATCACCGACCACAACGTGCGCGAAACCCTCGGCATCTGTGATCACGCCTACATCATCAGCGACGGCAGCGTGCTGGCCGCCGGTGCGCCGAGCGACATCATCGAAAACGAAAGCGTGCGGCGCGTCTATCTGGGCGAGCACTTCCGCATGTAAGTGCACAAAGGATTGCCGGCGGTGCGAGCATGCATCCGCCGGACCCTTTGCGGCATCCGCACATCAGCATTTTTGACCTGGGCTGTCCCGCGCCCAGCGCCGCCGAAACGGGCGCACGCGTAATTGCGAGTGTCGCAATGTATCGCGGTCGTGGCAAACTCTCTACAATGAATCTCAACTTGCCATGAAAGCCAGCCTCCAACTCCGCCTATCGCAGCATCTTGCGCTGACCCCGCAACTGCAGCAGTCCATCCGGCTGCTTCAGCTGTCCACGCTCGAACTGCAGCAGGAAGTCGCAATGGCGATCTCGCAGAATCCGCTCCTCGAGAATGAGGACGACTGGATCGCGAGTCCCCTGCGCGTGGCGGCCGACGGCTCGCTGATCACCCAGGCGCCCAATTCCGCCCCACCGCCCGACCAGATGGGCGGCAATACGTCGTCTTCGTCCACCAGCAGCAGCGAGCGCGCCGAGAACGGCGAGCCGCAGGGTGTCGACGAATACAACGGCCTCGCGAGCGACAACAACGGCGACGCGTCGCAATGGGATCTTGGCGACTACGGCCGCTCCGGCAACGCCTCAGACGACGACGATCTGCCGCCGCTGCAAATCCACGAATCGAGCACCTCGCTGCGCGATCACCTGATGGCGCAACTTCGCGTCACCCAGGCGAGCCAGCGCGACCGCGCGCTGATCACCTTCCTGATCGAATCGCTCGACGACGACGGCTATCTCGCCGCCACGCTCGAGGAAGTGCTGACCGATCTGCCCGAAGAGCTCGAGGTCGATCTCGACGAAATGAACGCCGCGCTTGCGCTGCTGCATAGCTTCGACCCGGCAGGGGTCGGCGCGCGCTCCGCGTCCGAGTGCCTCAAGCTGCAATTGCTGCGGCTCGAACAGTCGTCTACGCGCACGCTTGCGCTCGACATCGTCGCCCATCATCTGGAACTGCTCGCGGCGCGCGATTTCACGCGCCTGCGCAAACACCTGAAGGCGAACGACGACGATCTACGCGATGCGCATGTGTTGATCCGCTCGCTCGAGCCGTTTCCCGGCGCCGCTTACGGCAAGGCGGAAGCGGACTACGTCGTACCGGACATCATGGTGCGCAAAACGGCACAGGGCTGGCAGGCAGAGCTGAACCCGGAAGTGGTGCCCAAGCTGCGCATCAACCATCTGTACGCGAATATTCTGCGCAATAACCGGGGCGATCCCGGCAGCGGATCGTTGCGCCAGCAACTGCAGGAAGCACGCTGGCTGATCAAAAATATCCAGCAGCGTTTCGAAACGATCCTCCGGGTCGCGCAAGCTATTGTCGAGCGTCAAAAGAGCTTTTTTGTGCACGGCGAAATTGCCATGCGCCCCTTGGTTTTGCGAGAAATTGCTGATACGCTGGGCCTACACGAGTCAACTGTCTCCCGTGTGACAACCGGTAAATACATGCTGACCCCATTCGGGACGCTTGAATTTAAGTACTTCTTCGGATCACACGTTTCGACTGACACGGGCGGCGCGGCGTCTTCCACGGCGATTCGCGCGCTCATCAAGCAACTGATAGGAGCGGAAAACCCGAAATCTCCTCTTTCAGACAGCCGCATAGCCGAACTGCTGGCGGAACAGGGCTTCGTGGTCGCACGGCGTACCGTTGCGAAGTATCGCGAGGCCCTCAAGATTCCGGCAGTCAACCTGCGCAAGTCTCTGTAGCCCGCCGCCTCCCGCGACGGGCATTTACCGGCCGCTCCGCAGTTGGCGGACAGGCCGGCCGATGCGACCTGCCAGAAGTCAGTCACCGGGGGGCGACTCAGGCAAGCCGACAGATCGACCGGACCTTCGTCATCGTGCGGAACAAGCGGCCTCTAGCTTGGAGAAGCACTATGAATCTGCAGATCAGTGGACACCACCTCGAAGTAACGCCTGCGTTGCGCGAATACGTGATCACCAAACTGGATAGGGTGCTAAGACATTTTGATCAGGTCATCGACGGCAGTGTGGTCCTCTCGGTCGACAACCACAAGGAAAAGGAAAAGCGTCAAAAGGTTGAAATCAACCTGCATCTGAAGGGCAAAGATATCTTCGTCGAGAGCTGTGACAGCGATCTCTACGCTGCGATCGATCTGATGATCGACAAGCTCGACCGGCAAGTGATACGCCATAAGGATCGCCTGCAAGGCCATCAGCACGATGCAATCAAGTACCAGCCGGCGCCGCTACTGGACGTGCCGCCGCAATAAGGAAGATTAGAAGGTCTGTTTACTTTCCTTCGTTTTCCTCATTCGCCCGCATTTGCGTATCCCCAGCCAAACCGCCCGAGACCGGGCGGTTTTTCGTTTCGGGGCGCGTTTTTCAGGCAGCCGGGCAGACCGGATCAATCCTGCGAAGAAACCCATGATGCATGGATGGCGCGCCGCACCATCCGTGGCTACCCTGTTCTATAATGTTCCGGTTACCATCGGGGTCGAGTTAGCTCAAACGGAAATCGGTCGGCCGGAGTCCTGCGCTTTCGGACTCCAACGCACGTCGCCGTGAGCCTCAAACGAATGGAACATCACTCAAACGCCCCAGCGAGGAGAACCCAGGCCACGTTTTCGCCTGTCAACATGAATCGTTTAGCCAAATTTCTTCCCCTCGAGAACGTCGTCGTCGGACTATCGGTCACCAGCAAGAAGCGCGTGTTCGAGCAAGCGGGCCTGATCTTCGAGAACCAGAACGGCATCGCCCGTAGCACGGTCACTGACAATCTGTTTGCGCGTGAGCGCCTCGGATCGACGGGGCTTGGTGAAGGCGTCGCGATTCCGCATGGCCGGATCAAAGGCTTGAAGCAGCCGCTCGCCGCATTCGTCCGCCTCGCCGAACCCATCCCCTTCGAATCGCCCGACGGTCAGCCGGTCTCGCTGCTGATCTTCCTGCTCGTGCCCGAGCAGGCCACCCAGCAGCACCTCGAAATTCTCTCGGAAATCGCCCAGTTGCTGTCCGATCGCGAAGCCCGCGAGCGCCTGCACACGGAAGAAGACCGCGAATCGTTGCATCGCCTGCTCACTCAGTGGCAACCTTGATGCATCGGCGGGTGTTCCCACGGCCCCCCTCCACCCCGCCTCCCGCCCGCCGGGGCGGGGGAGGGAGGGGGGGGGGGGGGAAAGAAG
>CABFVV010000075.1_pt1 | contig 45519 bp, 41 predicted proteins | sample 8864751 | NCBI WGS metagenome assembly CABFVV01 (sample SAMEA5735770, study PRJEB23740) | soil metagenome | biome: forest; feature: forest soil; material: soil | place: USA | collected 2013-10-13 | depth 0.1 m | reverse complement strand
ATGCAGACCCGTCCGCGACGCACGTAGTGCGGAGTGGGAGCTGATGAGTCCTTTGTCACTAACGCGGAATGTGCGAGAACACGGATTCCAGATGCACCACTACCCGCAGCAGACCACGGTACCCGCTTAGCAGTAGCGGTTTGAGCCGCTTTCTCTTGCTTACTTCTCTTTGCGGCCGGCAAAGAGAAGTAAGTGCCGCCCCGCACAGGGGCAACGCTAATAAACCACTAACAATTCAAGGAAAGGCCAACGCCCTAAGATCACTGACAAAAAGCGCCGCGCAGGCAAACAACCCCAGCAAATCCCAACGCCGTAGGCAAACAACCAAACCGCCCCGCAGGGAAAAAAACCATAAACCCCAATTTCTATGTGACCATACCCAAACCCCAACCCGCACGGAGTGCAACAGAAAAATGCAACACCCTGACCCACTCCACCCCCTGCGCCCCTTCCTGAAAAACTTCGTGTGGGAACACGGCCACATCGGCACTCGCTACATCAACTGCGCCACCGGCGAAATCGCCTTCGATGATGGCAAAAAATCTCGCTTCGCAGCAGAAAAATACCTCTACGTCCCGCTCGACAAAGACACCACCGACGACCCGCTAGCCACCGGCCCCGCAACCCAGGACGCTGCCCTCGCGCGCTTCCTCCGCGCCGCGCAACTCGGCAAACCTGAAGAAGCCGGCTCCGCCGCGGAAGTCCAACGCGCCGTTCACGATTGCCTCGACCTGGCAATCTTCAGCGCCTACCAGCACGACGCGCTGCAAGCAGTCGACCACTACACGCAGGAAGCAATGTTCGACGACGAAATCCGCGCGGCGCTCGTCGACGATATTCGCCGGGTCTACACACCCATGCGCGAACAATTAGCGCTCTATGACTTCACCGTGCTACACGGTCTACCCACGCCGCTTCTCTTCAGCGATTCACCCTTCATCGACTGGCGCGTGCGCGTCAAGCCGGCCATGCCGTTCGTCTCGCTGCCCCTCGGTCCCTACGCATTGCTGGTCGGCACGCCGTCCGGAAGAACCAGTCGCGCCGCACCCGTCGCGTGGAAAACGGCCGTGTCGATGGGCGTGCTAAAAGATCACAATCGCCTGATGGCCGAGCGCGCCCGTCTGTGGATCGTAGCCACCAGCGACGATCAACTGGTGGCCATACAAGATCGCTTCAAGAAAGACGACGCGTAACCGGCCACAGCACTCCGCACACCTTCACGCCTCGCGGTGTGAATGCGCTTCAAGCGCAAGCGAAAATGCCAGATGGCCGATTTCGATGCCCATAGTGTTGATCATCGGCGGCGCATGAAACGCGCCCAGTTGCGCACGTTGCTCAGGGCTGCCGATATCAAGCCGCGCGAGCAGTTCAGCAACGATTGCATACAGCACGCCGATGTTGCCGTCCTCCACCTTCACCGCAATGCCGAGTGCGCCGTTGGCGCCAAGCTGCTCGGTTTGCCGGGACGCCCGCACGCCGATTGCGTAGCTGCCGTCTGCGCCGACCTTGCCGATCAGCGCGCCATCGAACGCCCGCATCAAGGCGGTACAGAAGCGCCCCTCACCTGCCACCCACTCCGGATGCGAGGCCATCGCACGATAGATGCGTGCGAGCGCGACCGTGCGTGGCGAAATGGAAGAAGCAATGGACGAAGAAGCCGCAGATGAAGCCGAAACCTCGTCCTCCGCAGCCGCGAGCTTCGCGAACAGTCGGGCGAGTCGATCGAGGGCGAACGCCGGCGTCGGCAGATTGCAACCGTCAATCGACCATTGCACCGCGTCGTCCGGCAAGTCGCATACCTCGGCGACGGTATGCTTCACGCGCACCTGTAGCGGATGCTCTGGCAGTTCATAACCCCGTATCGCCGCGCCGATCGAACGCGCCCCGGCCAGCATGCCGGCGTGCTTGCCCGAACAATTGCTGCACACCGCGTCCGGTTTGAAATCGCGCTTCAGCCAGTCGATGTACACGGCGTCGGACAGCGGGGGATGGCCGCCGCAACGCAGATCGGCTTCGCTGACCTGCGCCTTGGCCAGCATCTGCCTCGTCCGTTCGATGTGGCGCGGCTCGCTGCTGTGCGACGCACACATGAGCGCGAGATCCGTTTCGTCGAAACCGAATCGCTCGAGCGCGCCAGTCTCGACTACCGCCAAAGCCTGTGCCGGCTTTGCCGCGGAGCGTGCCAGCGTGATACGCGACGGATCACCGAATGAGTACAGCAGGCGGCCGTCTGCCTGAACCACCGCGACATGGGCGATATGTGTGTTCTCGATCGCTTCGCCGCGATAGACAGTCGCCGCAATCAGCCCGGTTTCACGCAAGGTCATGTTCGTTCTCCTCCTGATCGCGTCGGTCGTCGCGATCGTTATCAATCATGGTGACGCGAGCGATTCTACGTTCGTCTTTCGCTCAATCCAAATCTCCACGGGTCGGCCACGGCATGCAAGCGATTCGCACGACGCGGCGGACCACCGCTTAAGCAGCTTCGCGAATATGCTCGACAAGATAGTCGATCAGCGCCCTCACCTTCGGCGGCAAGAAGCGGTTCGGCGGATATAACAGCCACACCGACCCCACGTAAGCGCGCGCTTCGAGATTCCAGTCTGGCAGCACCCGCACGAGTTCGCCACTGAGCAATGCATCGGTGGCGGCAAACTCAGGCAGGTTCGCGATGCCGAAATCCTGCTGCGCGGCTTCGAGCCGCGCACCTGCATGATTGGCGATGTAACGCCCTTTCACGTCGACGGTTTGCGTCTCCGTGCCACGGCGAAAGCGCCAGCGGTTGTCGTCGGCAGTTTCGCCGAGGTAGATGCAATCGTGCTTGAGGAGATCGCGCGGTTGCGCCGGCGTGCCGTGCTCACGCAAATAAGCCGGCGATGCACCCAGCAGCCAGCGCACGGCCCCCAGCCTGCGTCCCGCGAGCCCTTGCGGCGGATGCTCGGTCAGACGGATCACCAGATCGACATCGTCGGCGAGCGGGTCGACGTCGTGATCGGTGAACAGCAGTTGCAGGTCGACTTCATCGTAGGCGCGCAGAAAGCCGGGAATCAGCGGATGAATCACGGTCTTAGCGAACGCGGTGGGCGCGCTCACGCACACTTTGCCTTGCGGCCGTGCGGCCAGTTGCCCGGCGGCATCCACCGCGCCCGAGGCGGCGCTCACCATGTCGCGGCAAAAACGCGCCACCTGGGCACCGGATTCCGTGACCCGCACCGTGCGCGTGGACCGTTCGAGCAGGCGTGTCGCCAATGCGTCCTCGAGCCGTTTGATCTGACGGCTGACCGTGGACGGCGTACTGCCGAGCTGACGTGCGGCGACCGAAAAATTGCCGGCATCGACGACGCGCGCGAAAACCGCCATGTCCGGCAGCAAGGCAAAAAGGTCGGTTGGGTTCATCGTCGGGCGCTCGTGGAGTTTGAGCCGATTGATGCATCTGAAACATAAATGCTATGCACAGCGACCCGATTATCGCCTTATAAGCAAAGTTCGACAATACGCGCTCATCTGCCTGAGGTCCGCCATGTCGAAACAAGAACGCCTGCTTCTGCTCTCCGATCTGATGCTGCTCGCGGTCGCCGTGGTATGGGGCACCAGTTACGGCGTCGTCAAAAGCGCCCTGGTGTTCTATCCGGTTCTAGGTTTGCTCGCGATCCGCTTCGGCATCACCTTCGTGATCCTGTCGCCCACCTTGCGTCATTTGCGCGCCACCGATGCCCGCACAATGCGCGGTGTGCTGATCGCGGGCGCGTTGCTTCTCGGTATCTTTCTCTGCGAAACCTTCGGTATTCTGCTGACGCGCGCGGCCAATGCGGCGTTTCTGATCAGCCTGTGCGTGGTGATGACGCCGCTCGTCGAATGGTGGCTGCTCAAGCGCAGGCCGACTCGCATCGAATGGGTGGCGGTCGCGCTTTCGCTGTTCGGTGCCTGGCTGCTGGCGGGGGATGGCGCGCTGAGTTTCAATCCCGGCGACGCGCTGATTCTGCTCGCCGCACTGCTGCGCGCGCTGAACGTGTGTGTGACTAAACGCGTGATGCGCGACTCCGCGTTGCCGCCTTTGTCGGTGACGGCAGTTCAGTCGGGCGTGGTGGCATTTGGCAGCGCAGCGGTGGCGGTGCTGTTTGTGCCGCAACAGTGGCAACCGGTGCCGTCGCTTGCTGGGCACGCCATCTTCTGGGGCTACATCGGCTATCTGGTGATCGCGTGTACGTTGTTCGCGTTCTTTGCACAGAACTTTGCGATCAAACGCAGTAGCCCCACGCGCGTGTCGTTGCTGATGGGCAGCGAGCCCGCCTTCGGCGCGCTGTTTGCGTGCGTCTGGTTAGGTGAACGGATTTCAACGGCGGCATGGATCGGCGGTGCGTTGATCGTTGCAGCATCGATTCTCGCGACGGTGCGATGGACCGCGTTGCGTGTGAGCGCGGCGGAGGCTTAGAGATTTTCCGAGGCCCGCTCCGATCGCTGCACACGCACCTTCCGATTAGCGCGACGCGACCGTGCCCCGTTCGCTCACCACCTCGCCATGCTGCAAGACATACGCGAGCCGCTCGCCCTGCCCGGTCAACACGCCGATATCCTTGAGCGGATTGCCGTCGACCACCAGTACGTCGGCAATTGCCCCTGCTTTGATGACACCTAGCTTGCCGCTGCGATCGACGATCTCGGCCGCGATCGTGGTGGCCGAACGCAATGCTTCCAGATTGCCGAGCACCTCGGCACGAATGCGCAATTCGTCGCTCTGGAACGTATGCATTTCGCCGAGCAGGTCCGATCCGAACCCCATCGGCACACCGGCGTTTGCATAGATCTGCAGCGAGTCGCGCCCCGCTTGCCGCACGGTCTCGACCTTGGCAATCGAATCGGCGGGCAAGCCGTAGTCGGCGCCGTGTTTGGCCAACGCATCGTAGGTGACCAGCGTGGGCACGACGAATGCGCCGTGCTCGCGCATCAGTTTTGCCGCGGCTTCGTCGACCAGATTGCCGTGCTCGATCGTGCGCACGCCACAGCGAATCGCACGCGAAATCGCGCGGCCGGTGTAAGCATGCGCCATCACGTATGTGTTGGCTGCTTCAGCTTCCGCGACGATCGCGCGGATTTCGTCCTCGGAGTATTGCGTGTTGCTGATCGGATCTGTCGGCGAAGCGACGCCGCCGGAGGCCATGATCTTGATCTGCGTCGCGCCCTTCTGAATCTCTTCACGCACTGCAAGCCGCACCGCGTCGACACCGTCGACCACTCGCGCAATCGCCCCGGCACGAAAGGCGCATGAACAGGGTTCGAGCACGTCACCGCGTGGACGGAAATCGCCGTGACCGCCGGTTTGCGACAACGCCTTGCCCGACGGGAAAATACGCGGCCCCGGGATCAACCCGCTCTCCAGCGCTTGCGTCAAACCCCAATCTGCGCCGCCCGCGTCACGCACCGTCGTAAAGCCGCGGCCGAGCATCGCCTTCAGGATCGGCAGCGCGCGAATCGCGGTGAGGATATTCGGCTGCGTCGCATTCACACCGAGGTTCGCGCGTGAAGCCAGTACGTGCACGTGACAATCGATCAGGCCGGGCATCACCGTCTTGCCGCGTGCGTCGATCACGCGTGCATTCGGCAGGTCGACAGGACGATCGGTGACTTCGACGATGCGGCCGTTTTCGATCACGACGTGATGATGTTCAAGCAACGCGCCCTGGGCCAGATCGAGTACGTTACCGCCGCTGATTACCGTAATGCTCATTGATATCTTCCTGACTGGATGAAGGAATCCGTCCGCCTTTCGCTCGCCGGACGCGCCGCCTCAGGCGTGGCTGCGGCGTGGATCGCGCACATAGAACGTGCCGATGAGACTGATGGTCGCGGCGATCATCACGTAGATTGCGGGTGCCATATTGCTACCCGTCGACGCAATCAGCCACGTGATGAAGAACGGCGCGAAGCCACCGAAAATCGTCACCGCGAAGTTGTACGCAACGGAGAGGCCCGTCGACAACACCTTGGTCGGGAACAGCTCGGAGAAAGCCGCGAGAATCGAACCGGTGTAGGTGGCGATCAGCAGGCCGAACACGCCCTGAAACACCATCAACGAAGCGAGCCCAGGCGCACGGTTGATGTAAGCGAACATCGGCCATGCAAGCAGCAGGATCAATACCGCTGCGCCGGACAGGAAGCGGCGGCGGCCGAAGCGGTCAGCGAGCTTGCCGACCACCGGCGAGAAACACATGATCATCACGCCACCGAACATGCCGGCACGAAAGCCCATCGATTGCGGCAGATGCAGCGTGCGCACCGAATACGTCGGCATATAGAACAGCAGCACGTAAGTGCAGACCGTCCACAGAATCACCATCGAAAAGCTCGCAAACGTCTCACGCGGAAAGCGGCGGAACACTTCCGCCAGCGGCGAATCGCTTTTGGCCTCTTCCGTTACGGCGCTAAACGCCGGTGTTTCGTCCATGCGGCTACGAATGAAATAGCCGACCGGTCCGATCAGAATGCCGATTAGGAACGGCATTCTCCAGCCCCACGAATGCAGCGCATCGGCACTCAGACTCGACGTCACGAAGGTGCCGACCCCGGCGCCCAGCAGCACGGCAAAGCCGATGCTCGACTGAATCCAGCTCGAATAGAATGCGCGCTTGCCCGCCGGCGCATATTCGGTAAGAAACGCGGTGGCGGTGCCCATTTCACCGCCGGCCGAAAAACCTTGCAGCAAGCGGGCGACCACGATCAGCACCGGCGCCCACAGACCGATCTGGTCATAGGTCGGCGCGAGACCGATGAGCGCGGTGCCGCCCGCCATCAGCAGAATGGTCAGCGAGAGCGCCGCTTTTCGTCCGACTTTATCCGCGTACACGCCGAGCACCATGCCGCCCACCGGCCGCATGAAAAAGCCCACGCCGAACGTCGCGACAGCAAGCAGCAACGAAGTGAGTTCACTGCCGGTCGGAAAGAACAGCTTGGCTATGATCACCGCGAAAAAACTATAAACGGTGAAGTCGAACCACTCGAGCCCGTTACCGAGCACAGTGGCGATAATGGCGCGGCGCCGCTGCTGCGCGAGCGAATCCACGGATATCGCGACGTTGGATGAAAGCGTTCCTTGCATGGTCTCTTTCCTTATCAGGCTGCTTGTGCGGCTAGTCGTGAAGCCGCTGCGTGGCTACGGGTTCGGCGAGCGTTTGCCAGCAAGGCGGCGTGTCGGAATCGAGCGGCGCCTTTGCATGCATAAAGCCGATCGTAGAGAGACCTGATTTGTTTTCGAAACGAAAGATTCGCATGCACGCATGCGCGTGGCGCATGCGAAATGCAGTCAGGCTGCGGGCGCGTTGCTCGTCTCCGCGGGTGTTTGCCCAGCCGTTTGCCCGCTTGTCTGCGCCTCTGCCTGCTCGAAAAGCCAGCGCGTAAAGAGGCGCGCCGCCTGGTTCTCCGCGCGGTCGTTCGGCGATACGACGTAGTACCCGCCACCGTGGCTCGCTGATGCTCGCGTGGCGCGCACCAGCAGCCCCTCGTTCAGACACGCATCGATCATGTGACGCCAGCCGAGCACGACGCCCTGGCCTAGAATCGCCATCTGCACGAGTTGCGGATAATGATTGACGACGACCGACTGCGGAGACGCAGGCATCTGCACATTGTTGAGACGGAACCATTCGGGCCACGACATCCATTGCCGCTGACCGTCTTCCTGCATCAGCAATGTTTCATGCACGAGATCGGCTGGCTCCAGCACGCGGCCGGCGAGATATCCGGGTGAACATACCGGGTACACGTCTTCGTCGAAAATGCGGCGGGCGGTGAAATGCGGCTCGGCACGCTGCCTGATGTAGTACATACCCACGTCGAATTCCGCGGGCGACAACGATGCGAGCCCGTCGCGCACGATCATCCGGATCTTCACGTTCGGATGGGCCGCGCGAAACGCACCCAGGCGCGGCGTAAGCCACAACACCGCCACGCCCGACGAACACGCGATCGTCAACTCCAGATCGCCGTATCGCTTCATCACATCGAGCGTCGCTTCCGAGCAATTGGCGAGCAGCCACTGCACATGCTTGGCGTAACGTTCGCCTGCGATCGTCAACCGTAGGGCGCGGTGCTCGCGTACGAAGAGCGAGCGGCCGAGGAAGTCTTCGAGTTGCGCGATCTGGCGGCTGACCGCGCTTTGCGTCAGATGCAGTTCCACGGCCGCTTTAGTGAAGCTGGCATGGCGCACGGCCGATTCGAATGCGATCAGACATTGAAGCGGGGGTAAAGGGGCGATCCGCATGATGAGGGTGGCCGAGTGAGGTTGCCACCATCATAGCGGGTCGAAGCGCGCGTCAAATTACGCGTGCGATGTAGCGTGTAACTGCGCGGCTTCGGCTTCAGCGCCACGATCAATGACTTGGCGCTAGCGCCTCTTCCCGTTCCAACGAGCGCGTATGCTTTAGTTCCGGAAAAAATCGCATCCACAGCAGCGCGACGGCAATCGTTGCGATGCCGCCCACCAGTACGGCCGGTTGCGTGCCCCACCACCCTGCCGTCACACCGGATTCGAATTCACCCAGTTGATTCGACGTCCCGATGAAAAGCGAATTGACTGCGCTGACACGACCCAGCATTTCGTCCGGCGTGCGCAGTTGCACGAGCGACAGGCGCACCACCACGCTGATGGTGTCCGATGCGCCCAGCACCATGAGCGCGAAGAGCGACAGGAAGAATTGATGCGACAGGCCGAAGACCACAGTCGCCGCACCAAACGCAATCACGCCGCCGAACATCGCAGTGCCGGGCCGGTTGCGCAGCGGGAAATGCGCGAGCCAGATGGTGCCCGCGAGCGCGCCGATGGCGGTGCCTGAGCGCAACAGGCCGAGACCGAGCGGCCCCGTGTGCAGGATGTCGCGCGCAAAAACCGGCAGCAGCGCTGTCGCGCCGCCGAACAGCACGGCGAAAAGGTCGAGCGACAGTGCGCCGAGTATGACAGGCTCCTTGCGGATGAAAGCGATACCCGAGAACACTGACTTGAGCGTCACCGGCGCGCGGCTCGCCAGCTTAGCCTGCAATGGGATGGCCCACACAGTGGCGGCGGCGGCCGCGAACGACAGCGTGCACGCGAGGTAGGCCACGCCCGGACCGATCCCGTACAGCAGGCCGCCCAATGCCGGACCTGCGATCTGGGCGGTTTGATTCGCGGAGGTGGCCCATGCCGTCGCTTTGGGCAATTGCCCGCGTGGCACGACGCCCGGCAACAGCGATGCAACCGCAGGCGACTCGAAGGCGCGGGCTGCGCCCACGCATGCGGCCAGAACGTAGATAATCGGCGCGCTGATCCAGCCACCGAAGGTGCCGAAGGCGAATAGCAATGCAGCGACGCTTTCGAGGCTTTGACAGATGGCCGCAATCCGGCGACGGTCGTAACGGTCGGCGACGTGACCAACCACGAGCGTCAGCACGAACATCGGCAGAAATTGGGCGAGGCCGACGAGACCCAGTGCGAAGGCGCTATGCGTGAGTGCGTAGATGTGCCAGCCCATTGCCACGGCGAGCATCTGGAACGACAGCGATGAGAGGATACGGGTACACCAGAAACGTTGGAATGCGGGGTATTTTGGCAAACTGAAGTTAGGGTCGCCGGCGGGGTCGGCTGGGGGTATGGGCATTGGTGTCTTGCTCTCTACTAGGCTGGCTGGGGCGGCAGGTAGTTTAGAGCAAGTTTGTTTATTTTATTTTTATGCATACGCGAGGCCTTTATGGGCTCTGCGTTCGGCTTTCAGGCGCGATCTGGACGTTCGATCCCGTGCACGAGTTATCATCTCGACCCTAGAGCGAATCGTCTAAGGTGATTCGTAATCCACTCGTAAGAAGCGTCTCTTGCACGCACGTATAACAACGCAAAATTACCGCTATGCGACAAGCGCTGCCAATTCAAATACAGCATTTCTCCCAGCGCTACCGCCCGTATATCGACGGTCTTCGGGCCATCGCCGTGTTTGCCGTGATTTTCTGTCATGCCGGCTTCAGCGGATTCAGCGGTGGATTTATCGGGGTCGACGTGTTTTTTACAATCTCCGGATTCGTAGTGGGAACGTCGATTCTCGGCGACTTGTCGCGTGGCACGTTCTCGCTCGCTGACTTTTACGCGAGACGCGCAAAGCGCCTCGCACCCGCGCTTTACGTGATGCTCGCGGCGATTTTTGTTTTCAGCATCCTGTTTTCATTCCCCGAAGACAGCTTTCAGCTCACTAAAAACATACTCGCTGTCGCGACAATGACATCGAATATCTTTTTATCGAAACAAACGGGCTATTTCGATGCGGCTGCGTCGGACCAGCCCCTGCTTCATACCTGGTCGCTATCCGTCGAAGAGCAGTTCTATCTTTGCCTTCCGATATTTCTCGCGTTGCTCTACCGGAAACGCAGAAGCTGGATCGTTCCGTCGCTCTGGCTCGTCACGGTCGTTTCGTTCGTCTGGGCGGTGCTTGCATTCCGGCATGGCGCGGCGTCAACCTATTACTTCGCGCACCTGCGCGCTTTCGAATTCCTGCTCGGCACATGGCTTGCGACGATCCAGGTCAATCGGCAGGTTTCGCGGTCCGCTGTTTTCGACGTGCTCACGCTGGTCGGCGTAGCGATTGTCCTCGCCGGCATTTTCGGTGTCAGTCGGACCTCGCAGTTTCCCGGCATGGGTGCCCTCGTCCCCTGTGGCGGCACGATGCTCATCATCGCCGCGGGCCGGCACTCGCGGGTCGCCGACGGGTTGATAGGCAACCGGGCGATGGTGCTGACCGGGAAAATCTCTTATCCGCTATACCTGTGGCACTGGCCGGTATTTTTTGCGCTGCGTCGACTCGACCTCGCCACGTCGCGGAACTACATGCTGGCAATCGGTGGGACCTATTTCCTTTCCTGGCTGACGTACCGCTATCTTGAGCGACGTGTCCGCGAATCGAAGCTTTCGACCCGATCGGCGATTCTTTACCTGCTGGCCGCACCGCTCTTGATCGCGGGCGCACTCGCGGCGACCGGCAAGCTCACGAATGGCTTCCTGTTTGCGTATCCCGCGAAGATCCGCAGCGACGTTCATTGGTCAGGCGATGCGTTGTTCGACATGCCCCGCGGTAAAGCGTGCTGGTCCAAGGTGGACGTCACCGAGGAGTCGGGCTGTCACCTCGGCGCGGCTGCCTCAACGGACAAAGCGATCCTGTGGGGCGATTCGCATGCCTATCACCTAATCTATTTCTTCGATCAACTGGGCAAGCAATACGATCTCCAGATTCACGACGTCGCGCTGACGCTGTGTCCACCGATCGAGCGTGAGCCCGCGCTTCCGGGCGATCCCACCTTGACGGAAGATCACCTGAAATGTGTCGCGCACGACAAGGCGGTCATGTCATACGTAATGTCACGGCCCGACATCAAAACGGTGTTTATGGCGGCGGCCTGGCAAAACTATCAAAACCTCTCAGTCAATCGCGATTCCGGTCCGAATGGCCACGGATTCACGCCATATCAATTTGACGCCGAATTCGCTTCGACGATCGGCAAGCTGACCGAGGCCGGCAAGCACGTCATCCTGATGGACGACGTACCGACGATCCCTACGAACCTGATCAACTGCGACTTCAAGAACGACCTGTTTATCCCTATCCACAAACAGGCGTGTGAGTTCAACGTGTCGAGAGCGACGGATGAACATGCACCTGTTGCGGCCATGCTTGAGAAACTGCGATCACAGTACCCCCAGGTCGACATTGTCCATACGCACGATGTGCCTTGTTCGGATACAAAGTGCACGCTCGATTTTGACGGACTCCCGATCTACCGGTACGACGACTATCACCACCTGAGCGTGGCTGGCAGCACGCTGCTGTACCCGCAATATCTGAAGAGACATCCCGGCGAACTGGACAAGATCCTGCGCTACAAATAAACGCGACACCGGCAAACTGAGTTTTGGCCGCAACCAGTTTGCCGATCTTACTGGTTGAGACGCCGCTCGGTGCGCTGGACGGGCGGGCAGATATAACCTGAAAATGGGCATTCGCGGGGTCGACTACGCTGACACCAGGTACGCAACCCACCGAAGTTTCCAGCAGGACCGGGATAAGCATTCAATCTCCAGGTCACCTACGCTGCCCCCACTGCCTCGAGAAACGACAGCAGCCTACGATTGCTCTCCTCGATACCGTAATGGTCCGCCCGTGTCCGAGCCTTGACGGCCAATGCCTCACGAGGCCCGATGTCCGTCAATAGCCGTTCCATCGCATCTGCCATCGCACGGATATCGCCCACCGGCACGAGAGTGCCTGCTTTCCCACCATCGAGAATCTCGCGCGGTCCGGTTGGGCAATCGGTCGCAACGATTGCCTTACCGATTGCCAAGGCTTCCAGCAACACCATCGGCATTCCTTCGTATTTAGAACTCAGGACCAGTAACGAGGCGCGCGCCACGATGGGGTGCGGATTGTCCTGATGGCCCACGAAATGCACCCGTTCACGTACGTCCAGTTCGCGCGCGAGGCTCTGAAGTTCCTCGAGATATGCGCCGTTTCCGACGATAACAAGGTGCTCCTCAACGGCACCACGCCGCGCCAGTTCAGCATACGCGCGCAATAGCGTTCGATGATCTTTCTGAACTTCATCGAGGCGCGCGACGGAAACGATGTAGGGTGCGCCATTGGGCGTCAACTGAATGTCGTCGTGGCACGCTGAGGCGCGCTCGCGGATCGATTCGATATCAATGGCGTTCGGTAAGACAATTACTCTCTCCAGCTTCCCGTCGAAAATCCGCGCCGCCTCGTCAGCCATATGTTGGTTCAACGCGGCAACGCCGTGATAGCGCCGGTACTGGGTTAGCAGACGCTGGATCTTGCGGGGCCTGCCGCCGAGGCGCGCGTCGAAGCTGAAGTGATTGACGCCCAGCCACGCAACGTCGAAGCGGCCGGACAGCCGACGCAAAGACATGTCGAAATCGACGATAACGTCCACGCCATGCGCAAGCTGCGCCGCCCGCTTTGCCACATGCGGCCGAACCGCCAATGTGTTGTGGACGTCACGCGCGATGCGCCCCAATTTGCCGAGACGCCGCTCGTATCGCTTCGACTGGAAATACCTGAGCCACGGACGATCCACCAGGATCTCCACGTCCACATCGGGCGGAATCAGCATGCGAAAGCGATTTTCCCATGCCGGCGACGTGTGCATCACAGACAGCGAGACTTTGAAGCGGGTTCGATCAAGAATCCTCAGCCACTGGATCAGCGAAGATTCAATACCGCCGTCGTTGAAATCCGTGACGTGGAAAAGGACACGGATACGTCCGTCGTTTTTCGATTGAGACTTGCTATTGAACATAAACTTTTGTTTCTTAAGGTTCTCGGAACGGAGGCCCGTACCCGAGCCTCCGCCAAGCGTCGCGTTGGCTGAGGTCTCCGCGCCAGTTGCGGATTTCCCCTGCAACTGGGCGTTGTTGCATAAATCAGTCTGTCGAACGAACTGACGTATACGCGCAACAGCGCTTGCGGTGTTCGACGCAGCGTACACCCTCTGACGGACGACCGCTTACTCGGCCTTCGCGGAACTCGCCGAATCGGTTTGAGCCGTCGGCGCGGAAGCCTCTTTCGGCGGAGCTTCTTCCTTGATCTCATAGGACGGGTCGCGCACCCAACGGCTCAGGTCCTTGCTGATCACAATGGTCGTGCGATCCAGAATCGAACAACTTCCTTTGAACGCACCCCACATGCCGCCGACCGACCAGCGGTTGATCTTGGTGTGACGGATGACCTTGCCGTCTTCAATCAGATCCGCACTCACAGTCGTAGCCTTGGGGCCGCTCCACGCGCCGCCGCCGACGCCCAGTACGTGGGTGATCTGCAATCTGAGAATCTTTGCGCCGCCCGCGTCGGCTTGCGATGCGATGGTGCCGTCGCCGGTTCTGTTGATCTTGCGGAGCACCTCGCCGACGTGGTTCGTGAGCATGTCTTCGATGTGACATTCGTTTTTGATCTGGTCGACGACGCTGGCGTCCGGTGCGTAGGTGACTGGGGTTTCCAGCAAAACCTGACTGGCAGCGAAGGCCGAGGTCGTTGAGAGGCAGAGAGCGGCGAGGAGGAGTTTTTTCATAGTATGAGGTCTTCTAGCGTTGTGGTTTGGTATGGAGTTTCGGTTGGTGTGGTGGGATCGAATGCATCAAGCGCTTCAAGTGACACGAAGGCTATCGCTCCATGACGTCGCCGGCCCCATGCATCCGTGCGTACTTCATTCGAAGCTGAAGCGGAGGTCCTTGACAATCTGTTCGTTACCCCACTTGAACGAACAAACGCGAGCCACCTCGACCCTGACCGTTTTTGATCCCGTGGTCTGCTTTTCACTGACAGGCACGCATCCGCCCTGAATGGTCACAATTGGGGTGCCTTGGTTCGACAGCGGGAATTCGATGCCCGCGTCCTCGGGAATCGTGTGGGTGAGCGAGACATTTTCAATGTAGTCGTCGGGCGCGGAAAGAATCACGGCGTTGTCGACTGATAGCGTGTAGTAGTCGTGCTGAAACGGCACCTCAGTGATACAGATCTTCGAGGTGTGCTGACCAATAGTTTGTGTCTGGCATTTGGGCGCTGCAGCGAATGCTGGTAGCGCGCCAAGCAGGAGGGAGAGAGCAAAGAGGTTTTTCATATAAGCTTGGTTTTCAGGAAAATGGTGAAGTACGTCCAGCGAAGACGGTTCGTACCGCCGGTGTTCTGCTGAATCAGGTCTTGCAGCGCCCGCGAAGGCGTCGCGAGCATCGACGGATCCTGCACAAGATAGTTACCCAAACTGTCGCTTACCGTCTTCATGCCGGTCGTGTCGTAGACCGCGGTGGCCGGGGTGTTCGCGTTCAACGGCACCACGACGCCCGTCGCGACAATCTCTCCGTACTGGCTGTTGTTGGCCGCACGCATCGCGCTCTCAATCTGACCCGCTGTAATCGGCGATTCATCTGGGTTCGTGATACCTTGAGCTGCCGCATTCGCGGCTATCTGTTGTGCCTTGGTCTTTTCTTGTGGGTGCAACTGCCGGGTATACAGGTTCGACCGGCGTTTACTGAGCGTCCAGTTGAAAAACTGGAAAATCGTCAGGAAAAACGTTCTTCTCTGGAACGATGTGCAGGATCATCAGCTTCGCTATTTCCGCTTCTTCTTCTCGGGTTAATGCTACAAGACGGACATTGCAATTTGTGCCGCCGACCGATTTGTTGGCCGCTAAGGTGACGAAAATGTCCTCGCCGCCACGCCACCACTGAATCCCCAGCGGCAATTTTTCTTCTTGAATGGTCTGCAGAGAATCGGCGTCGATCTGACGACACTCCCCTTCGCCATTCCAAACATGACACATCCCCGACTGAGGATTCTTCATTGAGAAATTTCGCTGATCGAACAAATGCTTCAACTTCTCAAGCAATTGCGTTGCAGATCCATTTGTCCAAGCTGTGTAGGTAAAGGAAGCCATATCGTTCAGTTAAGGAATTGGTTTCACAAAATTCGAACCGAGTACTTTTGTTGCGGCATTGATAACTGACTGCGGTGTGCCTTCCGCGTAGTAGAAGTAAGCGTCGCAAAGCTGTTCGCCGCCTTGATCGTGCCGCTGTTGGTGACCGTTTGCGCGTTCTGCAGATCGATGTTCGTCGCCGCGATAACCGGGCCGTTATACGTATTGTTCGAAACCCCAACGACGGTCGGCGCGATATTGACGGTTTGATGGCCATTTGCAGCGGTTGAAATCTTGATTGCCGTTCCACCGTCGACCGATATGCCAAATGCATATATACCGCACGGCACGGCAATAAGCGCGGCGACAATCAACCTGATATGAAATTGACGCAGACGCAGACTCCCGTGGCCTGCGCTGCTTCCCCGTGTGCGGCTAGACATTCCTGTTTTCACGCAACTGTTCGTTGCGGGTTCTCTTGGTCGATTCGTTCAATACGCGCGACTTCTGCGGTCGCAGAATTCGTAAGACGAATAACGACATTACTAACGAGTTCTTTAGAAATATTTGGAAATATTTTTATTACGTTTTGTTTTCATTCATGGCGTGCATTTTGTGGAAGTCCGCTGGGATCCCGGCATTTCACGCCTGCGCGTGGCGCGGGTCGTCAGTGCAATAGACGTCGGCAAGGTGGTCAATCCGCTCGCGGCGCGCAATCAGGTGGAATAGTGAGTTACCGTCCAACCTTCCGCTGCGCCATGTACGCAAGATAAGCGATGATCAGATCGATCTCGCGATCGCTCAGTTGCTCCTGCGGGAAAGCGGGCATGGTCCGGCCGGGCCAGTCTCGAACCGATGCCGGATTGCGAATGTAGCGGCGCAATGCAGCGGGCTGGAAGTATTCGACTGGATTCATCGGCACGTTGAGGTCGGGGCCGGTGTCCGCACTGCCCGCATGGTTGAGCCGATGACAGGCAAGACACTGGGTGATGAACAGGCTTTGGCCCGCGCGAACCGGATCGGTTGCCGGCAGCATCGGATCGACGCCGAGCACCGGCCAACGCGCGGATGGCGAGGGTTGCGTAGCAAGTTGCGCGATCTGGTAAGGCCACTGTTCGCTGCGCACGGATGCCGCTTCGCTGCCGATCCATACCAGGTAGAACGGTCCGGCGCTGACCGGCTTGCCCGGCAGCTTCGGCCACGGCTGCGCCGGGTCCTCGACAGCGAGCCATGCGACGGCTTTCGCGGGATCACGATTGCGCACGAGGTCCATCGGCAATTGCGCGGCGAAACCGTCGGTCGCACGTGCCTCGAGCACGCTGTCCGTCGGCAATGTCGCGCCGCCGAGCAGGTCGGCCAGCGGCACTGCGCGATAGGTCGTCGACGTACCGTAGGCCACATCTACCGGAACGTGAATCTCAGCAGCATCCGGACGCGCCAGCAACGCCCCTTGGCTAAACGACTGGGTCTTGCCGCCTATCCTGAGTTCGATCATGGACTGCGCGATCGCACACTGCCCGATCACGCCGAGCGTCAGGAGCAAAACCGCAAACAACACCCGCTTCGACATTTGTCCTCCGTGCATTGTTGTTGCCGACGGCGTCAGAGGCAAAATCGCCAAAGTCGTCGGGAAAGGCAAGCCGCCCTTCGTTTTAAAACTCTCAGTATCCGCCCAAGTACCAAGCGAATTGTATTCGCCTGGACGGTATACGTCGGACATAAACGTAGCGGTGAAGAAAACGTCTGCAAGAACAGCCACACGGAAAAACATCGCGCTTCAGCCGGGCCACCGTTTTTTCATGCCGACCGATCTCAACGATGCCCGCGTGCAATCGTAAGAAGCTTTTTGCTACGTCCTCAACGAGTAATGAAAGTCACTTGATAGTCGTCGTGAGAGGTTGACGTTGATAAAAGGGATCTTGCCCAGCACCGCGAAGCGGAGAAACCAGACGCGGCAGCGGCACTCGGGAACGCATCAGAACTGGGCGGTCAGCTGGAATCCCAACGTGACGCGCGCTGTATTGAAGGTGGCTGGCTTGTACAACGGTGTCCCTGCGAACACGTCATAACCGAGCGCACCGAAATGGCTCGACACACTGCCGCGCAAACCGACGACGGCGCCCGCGAGCTGCGTGCCTGCCAGGAATGCCGTGTTGGGACCGAACACGTGACCGTAGTCAATCCCTGCGTACACGAACTGCCCCGTCTGTCCAATCGGAACCTGCAGCTCGTTGCGCCAGTAGAAGCCACGTTCGGCCGCGAGCATCGTCTCACCGTCGAAACCGCGCACGGTGTAGCGGCTGCCGATGGTCAGGTCGTCAATATAGTTCAGCGTGTCGTTGGTGAACTGCCCATGAATGGTCGTCACGTAACGCAGGTTCTGGTTCGCGATCGCAAACGGCACCGAGAGGTTTGCGTCAAGCACCGCCATGTGAAAACGGTACGTCGGACCGTCGCCCGACGTGTCGGGCATCGCACCTAGCCAGCCGATGCCCTGCCGGTACGCGAGTGTGCCGTCGAACTGCGCCGCCCCGAAGTAGTGACGGTCGGTCAGTCCTGCTTCGACGAACGTGTTGTCGCGGTGCTGCTGCGGAATTTCGGTGTCTTCGATGAAGCTGGCGCCCCAACGTTTGGTCAGTTGGGCCTCGAAGCCGAACACGTCGTCCTGGCTGCGGCGAAGCACGCGCGTGAGCCTGAGTCCTGCCGTCTGCGAATTGCCGCTCGAGACGAAAGTCTGGTTCGCACCCGCGATCTGCTGGTAGTAGGTGTTGGAGTTAGCCGATAGCGTGGCAGTCCAGTAACCCCACGGGATCGAATACGAACCGTTCCAGCCGTGCGAACCCAGGCGCTTATCCCCGAATTCAAGATCCTGATTCGCCCCGACGTTGAATATGTCGTTCAGCCCGAGCGGGTTGTCGATGCCAAGCGACAGATTCCCTTGCAGTTTGCCCGTCGCGCGTTGGCCGGAGTTGTCGATCGAGGCGACGGCCGTCCACGGCTTCGTGCGCTTCACGGTAATCACGACATCACTCTCACCAGGCGTTTCGGTCGGCACGACCTGCATATCAACGTCCTGACTCGCGACGCGCTTCATCTGCTCAAGCCCCTGTTCAAGATCGCGCAGGTTGAGCAGGTCGCCGCCGCGTGCCGGAAATGCCGACTTCCACGTGCCACGCGTCGCGGCGTCGGCAAAGCGTAATTGGTGAATGACACCGGGCACGAGCGAGAGGCGCAACGTTCCTTTCGACAGGTCCTGCTCCGGGACAAGCACGCGCGTGGTGATGTAGCCTCGGCTGAGAATCACCTGCGAGAGGCCCTTGACGATCAGATCCACCCCCTGTTTGCCGACGCATTGACCGCTATAGTGATCAAGCCATTCACGGGCAAAGGCAAAACGGTCCTGCGGCACCGCCGAGTCACCTTGCGCACGAACGGCATCGGGCAACGTCGCCGGTACGTCCAGGACGAATGACTGGATGCGGAAGCACGGCGTCTCGGTCGGCAGATCAGGCCAGCCCGTGGCATTGGGTGTGCCTGATCGGACGGCAGGCGCATTGACGGTCTGAGCGCGTTCTTGCGCCTGACGCTGCTGCTCGATAAGTTGCTGTTGCTGTGCCGCGCTGCGTGCGGCATTTGCGAAATCGGGCGAAGGCGGCGACGTTTGCGCCGAAGCGCCGAAAGCTGTCACCGTCAGTCCTGCCGACAGTGCTATCGCAACGCGTAAGTGTTGCATTGGTCTTTTTCTCTACTGGTTATTATTGATCTGACTGCTTGGCGCTTTTCACGGCCCCCGTTTTGTCGCGGCCTCTGCGTCGGACGACGGACATTTAGGTGCGTAATGCGTTTGCACGGGTTCGTCCAGTCCACTGGCATCGATGTGGTGAACCTCGATCGAACAGCCATGTGACTTGCGTCCTTCTTCCTGCAAGGCCAAGTACACGTCGTAATCCTGCCCAGCGATCGGCGTGAAGGTCATCTCGTGCGGCTTGCAGGCCCACGAATAGCCACCGTACTTGCTGCTGCCTACGTCACCGGCTGTACTCAGCGATAACGTGATCGGCTGCCCAGCCGGAACGACGTATTCCCGGATCATGTCCTTGAAACGCAGACCCTCGATCCGCATCCATGGTCGGGGACTCTGTGGCATGCCAATCACAACGCTGCGTGACGAGTATTTGTAGCGCGCCCAGAAACCGTCGTCGACGCTGACCCGCTGCGGGTCGCCCTGCCAACCATTCGAATAGCACGCACCCACTCTGAACGAAGCAGCTTGCAGGTCATTGCCCGACTGGATACGCACACGAGCCGAAACTTGCGGCTGATAGTCTGGAGCCGCAGTTGTGACGTAATGTGAGGGTGTGCAACCGGCAGTGAGGGCGAAGATGCCGCCTGCCGTCAGAACACGGATGAAGAGTGACAAGTTACGTGTCATCGTGCTTCCACAATTTTCAATAGCTCCCCCGATGCGACAGATAAAGTACCGTTGAAATCCAACCCCTCGTACTGCGCGAAAACGACGGTCATTGCCTCGTCATTGATGCCGCTCACTCACATGAAACGCCCTCTCGCCACTGAGTTTTTGGGTCCGTTTTCCATGCCAAAGTCTCTTCCACTCAGAGACTGATGCCATAGCTGCGCGACCTTTGCGCTTCCGTCGGGTGCAATTGACGGCTATACAGATCCGAATTATTTTCCTTCGAGCAAGATGCCTAGTCGTACGAAGAACGCCGCAAGGGAGCCTGGAACAAAATATAGCAAAAAGACCATTCCGAATGATCGATGGTGAAAATCAAGGGTCCGCTCGGTAACCAAAATCATAATTGCCGTTCCGACGACGCCAGCAAAGATCAGCTTGATTGTTAGCCATAACCATCCAAGCAAGAAGACTCTTATGACTGTCTTTGTCATTTCTTTGTCTTAGCAGTGGGTGGAGATAGCGCACTCGTCGCACCGTTATAGCCACCGCTCAGCATTTCCTGGACGCCATCTGCAGCGATTGGATTAAACCATTTGAAAAAGCCACGCCAACAGCAGAACAGCGATTAGGCGCAAGTGAATACATAAAACGACCAAATATATTCGCTCAGCACTGTCAATAGTCGACAACGATCAATGCCTGCACCCCACGCATGTCGATGACCGAGGAGATCTTCCCCCACGAAAACGCCCACCCCAAAGAAGCCGGAGATGTTTCAAGGACACTCTTCCCGAAACATGCGACCATCAGAAATTCATCATGAAACTTCTTTCTTGCTTTTTCGTTTCCTATGTCCCAAGCGTCAGGATCAACGCCATCGGCGTTAAGACACTGAAGCCAAATTTGCTTTAACCGTTCACGAAAAAAAATCGCGCCCACCCCCCAAGTTCTCTGCCCGGAAATGTGGGCACCGATGCTTAGCTGGGTATGGTCTGGTGTCGCCGGCGACCGCTTCGTTGAGACAGAGCGTTCAAGCTGCGCGATTGTCGTCGCACACGAGACTTCAAATCCGTCATCGAACCTTACTTTCCCGGATTGAAGATCGATCATGGCTTTACTCCTGGTATCTTGCTGACAAACGGAATCGCTCTGACTCGTTCTGGCTCGCCCGCGGACGGGTTGTCGTACACGGTACCCGCATTAGCGACATTCACGGTCGCAATCGAATCCGGTGTTATCGAGTTGCCTTTGACACCCGCCAGCCACAACATATCGGCCATCTGTTGTACGGTGCACTGGCCATTGCTCGAGCCTGCCAGCTTCCTAGCAAGGGCCTCCTTCTTGCCAGGAAGCTGGCGGTTGTACATGTTAGTCATCCTTGCGCCCGAATCTCGCGCGGAGCGGGAATTTGTCCGGCCAAAACCAGTTACCAAGCACGATAAAAAAGGAAACTAGGCCAGCCAGTAGCACAAGTTCGCCGAGCAAAGACAACACATCGCGGAACGAAAGAGCAGCCAAGTTAGGCCACGGGTGGCCGCCCAAATAGTGGCCCGCGGCGATTTTTAGCGGCAGTAACAAAAGGACCGCGATAGAAATCGCGCTTGTTAGAAGACACCAGATGGTCAAACATTTTCGCATAGATCTATTTCCTCTCTGTCTTCGACGGGGAAACATAATTCTGCATAGCACCACTTCCCCAGTTAAGGAGTTCTGATACGCCCGCTCCCACAAACGGGCCAGCCGTCTCCCCTACAGCATCGCCGATCGCATAGCCAGCAGCACTCGACACCGCGTTCGTGCCGGCATTTGCAATTGCGTCTCCCTTACTAGGTGGATTGCTGTTCGTCACAGGCTTAACCAACAGGTCGGCTGCGACAGACGTCGCTACAGTAGCGCCGACAGTGACTGCGACACTGGTACCGTACGTGGCATAGTTGGTCGCGAACGCGCTGCCCGTATCAACAAAATCAAACTCCTTAGTGGGGTCTTTGAAGATCTGGATGCCCTGAGAGGCCGCATTGACCGCTGCACCAGCGGCGCCCGAATATGTACGCATGCCATTGTTTGCCGCGGCGATCACAATAGCAGCTTCCGGCGCAACTAGACCTGCTACGCCGGTCAAGACCGTCCCACCGACGAGCAGCGCAGTATTCTCACTCCGATACATCGCCTGCGTGCCCGGGTTATTCGGATCAACGTTGGCGTTATAGACCAGACAGTCAGTGCTCGCACAGGAGAAATATCCTGCTCCATGCGGGCCAATTTGTGACCCATAGTCGATCGGCGTGCTCGAGTAGCCGTTTCCGCAACGGCCACCAGCATCCCCCGCGGCTTGCTATATACAAGCCGGTATGCACGATTATTCATTTGTATTTGTCTGATGTACTCGAACGCGCACGCAATTTATCAGAAACAATTGGTAACCAATAGTTTGATTTTGTAACGTGACGTGAATGGGCAACACTGATGCAGAAAGCATCTTCAGCCTATCGACCAGAAGATTTACTGATGTGGCATTGCGAGGCAAAAACTGGCAAGCATGATCTGCCGGCAGCAATCACTCGTCTAGGCGAGTAGTGACAAGGACGCTGCGGCCAAATCACTGAAACCAGCGTTTCGTGAGGTCAAAGTCGCTGGTTAAATGCATGTTATATTCCGGATTAACTGACGTTAATTTCAGTCACTCGCAACACCATCGGGCATGGCCGCGGCAAACGCCGCATGGACATAGTGCGAACGCTGAAATGGTCTGGCCTCCAGCTGAACGGCGCCGTCCGGCAGTAGATTCCCCATGATTGGCCTTGCCCGTTTCAGCCGTAGTTTCTTCGACCGCGACTAACATCCCTCAAAGCTTGTTGTACGCAAACCGGTACGTCTGGTTATTCATTCCTCTTCGAACACCGTATTAATACCGTAGTCGAGGATATCGGAAACGCACCGTGAGTATTGTCAAGACGTGTCAGGTGCGCGACGTCTTAACAAGAATTCACAATCCTCGATAATTATCTGGTTGTGCTGAGCAAAGAGGCTTTGCGTTCGCGAATCAGGACTGAATAGGTGACTCCTAACGCGAGAGACAATGCCAGCGAGTTTTCAGCACAGCATCGGGTGCCTTTATGGCTTCCGTGTTGAACATAATTGAGGTGGTACGATTTCTTGCAGGCAGTCACGCCCGCTAATCGACGAGAAAGGGGATGACGACGGCATTCCTCGTGGCTGGATGCGCGTCGACATCGCGCTAAACGGACCTCGGGATATTTCGGATTGGCTCGATCTGGGAACAGGGGCGTTTGCATACCCAATGCCTGGCGATGGGCCTAAAAAGCCAAAAGCCGTTGAATTCTTTTAAATTCAACGGCTTCTCATTCAATTCGTGGCGGAGAGACGGGGATTCGAACCCCGGATAGGTTATTAACCTATACACGCTTTCCAGGCGTGCGACTTAAACCGCTCATCCATCTCTCCGGCGGGGAGCCGAATTATAGCAAACTTCGGGCCCTGCGCCAGACCCATGCGCAAACCGGCCTAAGGATGCCGGATGTAGTCCACCAGCGCCCTCGTATAAGCGTCCGGTTTCCGGGCCACCAGGCTCACCCCGATCGCCACCAGAAACCCCGCCGGCACGCCGAACACGCCCGAACTGATCGGCTCGATGCCAAACCACCGAGCTCCAGCGAAGCCCGTCATCTGCGTGAAGAACGGATACGTCGACACGATGTAGTAGATGCACACCACCAGCCCCGCCACCATGCCCGCGACAGCCCCGAGTCGCGTGGTCCGCTTCCAGAACACGCCTAACACCAGCACAGGAAACAGACTCGAAGCCGCCAGCGAAAACGCCGCGCCCACCAGAAACAGAATATTCCCCGTATTCAACGAAGCCACATACGAGGCGAACAACGCCACCCCAAGCAACAAAATCTTCGAGATCGTCACGCGCCGCTGGCTCGATGCTGTCGGATCGACCATGTGGTAGTAGACGTCGTGCGATAACGCGTTGGCGATAGTCAGCAGTAAACCATCCGCAGTCGAGAGCGCCGCGGCCAACGCACCGGCCGCGATCAACCCGGACATCACATACGGCAGCCCCGCGATCTCGGGCGCGGCGAGCACCACCATATCCGGCTGCATCTGGATCTCGCTCCAGCGCACGATACCGTCGCCGTTCGTGTCAGCAAGACTGATCAGACTCGGCTCGACCTTGCGCCACTGCGTGAGCCACTGCGGTAAATCGGAAAAGTGATGACCCACCAGGTTGGTCAGCATCTCGTACTTGATCAGCACTGCCAGCACAGGCACCGTCAGATAGAACAGCGCGACGAAGAACAGCGTCCAGCCGACCGAGCGTCGCGCGGACGCCACCGAGGTCGTCGTGTTGTAGCGCGTCAGGATATGCGGCAGGCTCGCGGTGCCAAGCGAAAGACACAGCAGCAGCGACAGAAAATTGCGCTCGTGGGTACGCCTGTCTTCTTCGCTCGTAACGGGAAACGGCTCGTGCATCGGCACCGGCGCGGCCGCGCGCATCAGCATCTCATCGCGGCGTTGGGTCCAGACGATCTGTGCGGCCGCGGCATCGTGTGGAAATTGTTCGAGCGCCCGCTCGCGTTCCTTGATCTCGCGCAGCGGACCATTGTGGCGTCGCAAGTCCGCGACTTCCTGCGTGAGGCGCAGCTTCTCGTCGACGAACGATTGCGGCAACGTGTCGAGCCGCATCTGCATCAGCTCGGCGCGCCGCCGATAATCGTCACGTACGGTCTGCTCGAGCGGCGCGTCGCGCACCTGCTTCTCCAGGCCTTCGACGCGCTCCATCAAGCGCCCGTAGTTGAACTGAGGCACCCAGCCGAGACCATCCTTATGCGCGATCATCGACACGGGAATCAGAATCGCCGCGATCAGGATGATGTATTGCGCGACCTGGGTCCACGTCACCGCACGCATGCCGCCCAGAAACGAACACACGAGAATGCCCGCGAGTCCGCAGAAAATACCAACCGCGAAATCCACGCCGATAAACCGCGTCGCGATCAAGCCGACGCCCTGAATCTGCGCGACCAGATAAACGAACGAACAGAGGATCGCCGCTAACGCAGCGAGTCCACGCACCGCGTTGCTCGAAAAGCGCGTGCCGAGAAAGTCGGGAATCGTGTAGCGCGCGAGTTTGCGCACATATGGCGCGAGCAGGAACGCGACGAGGCAATAGCCGCCGGTCCAGCCCATCAGATACGCGAGACCGTCATATCCGGTCGCATAGATCGACCCGGCGAGGCCGATGAACGATGCGGCGGACAACCAGTCGGCCGCAGTCGCCATGCCGTTGAAGACGGACGGCACGCGCCGCCCCGCTACGTAGTATTCGACGAGGTCGGACGTGCGCGACAGCAACCCGATCACCGCATAGACCGCGATCGGTACGAACAGGAACACATAGCCGATCCATACGCCGGGGCCTGTGGTCCGCTCGATGCGCCACATCACATAGATGAAAAGCAGGAAGCCGAGCGTATAGAGCGCGTATGAGCGGATCAGCCGGTTCGTGAGCTTCATCGGCTCAGCTTCCGCGCGCAGCGGGCGTGGTGGAATCGGCACTGGCACTGGCACTGGCACCGGCACTGGCATCCGCATCGAAAGCGCGTTGCAGACGGCGGTCGGCGCGCTGCATCAGCAGGATATAAACGACGATCAACGCTACGTAGATCAGAATCGCCCCTTGTGCACCGAAGTAGAACGGCAACCTGAAGCCGTTGAAGCGCATCTGATCCAACGCCGGCGCCACCAGCGGCAACACGAACGACACCACGAAGCCCAACGTCATCAACGTCGCGATCAACGCGAGATTGAAGCGCCAGTATTTCTGATGCGCGCGCGCCATCGCTGCCGAGACCGGAGGGGGTTCGGGCGCGGGATTGAGCGTAGCGTGAGAGGAGTGGTGTGGCGCAGCCATGCGCCTATGTATCAAAAAGCCACCGGGCAGGCAATTGGGATTGTCCGCGCGGTGGCTTTAACAGCCTGACGTGAGTGGTCGATACCTGGGTCCAGCCAAGGGCATATCGTTCGACACACCCTTGCTGCAAACCCAGGCAAACCTAAGCTCAGAGCGACTCGCCGAGCTGATCGAGAATCGCCGGGTTCTCCAGCGTCGACACGTCCTGGGTGATTTCCTCGCCCTTCGCGAGCGAGCGCAGCAAGCGACGCATGATCTTGCCCGAACGCGTCTTCGGCAGGTTCTCTCCGAAGCGGATGTCCTTCGGCTTGGCGATCGGACCGATCTCCTTGGCGACCCAATTGCGCAGTTCGTTGGCGAGCTTCACCGCTTCTTCGCCTTCAGGACGCGCGCGCTTGAGCACCACGAATGCGCACACGGCTTCGCCGGTGGTCGCATCAGGACGACCCACCACAGCAGCTTCAGCCACGAGCGGGTTCGACACCAGCGCCGACTCGATCTCCATCGTGCCGAGGCGGTGGCCGGACACATTGAGCACATCGTCGATGCGGCCCATGATCGTGAAGTAGCCGGTTTCCTTGTCGCGCACCGCGCCGTCGCCGGCGAGATACAGCGTGCCGCCGAGTTCTTCGGGGAAGTAGCTCTTCTTGTAGCGGTCCGGATCGCCCCATACGTTGCGCAGCATCGACGGCCATGGACGCTTCACCACCAGAATGCCGCCCTGCCCGTTCGGCACGTCCTGGCCGGTTTCATCGACCACGGCCGCCATGATGCCCGGCAGCGGCAGCGTGCACGACCCCGGCACCAATGGCGTCGCGCCCGGCAGCGGCGTGATCATGTGGCCGCCGGTTTCGGTTTGCCACCACGTATCGACGATCGGGCAGCGGCCGCCGCCGACGTTCTCGTGATACCACACCCATGCTTCCGGATTGATCGGCTCGCCGACCGTACCGATGATGCGCAACGTCGACAGGTCATAGCTCTTCGGATGCACTTTCTCGTCCGCTTCGGCAGCCTTGATCAGCGAGCGGATCGCGGTCGGCGCGGTATAGAACAGCGTGACCTTGTGCTTGGCGATCATGTCCCAGAAGCGGCCGGCGTTCGGATAGGTCGGCACGCCTTCGAACACGACCTGGGTGCCGCCAAGCGTCAACGGGCCATACGTGATGTAGCTATGGCCGGTGATCCAGCCGATGTCTGCGGTACACCAGAACACATCCGTGGGCTTCCAGTCGAACGTCCACTTCATGGTCTGCGCGGCCCACAGCAGATAGCCACCGGTGCTGTGCTGCACGCCCTTCGGCTTGCCGGTCGAACCCGACGTGTACAGGATGAAGAGCGGATGCTCGGCGCCGACCCACTCGGGCGCGCATTGATCCGATTCAGCCTGCGCGAGTTCATGCATCCACAGATCGCGGCTTTCGTTCCACGCGATTTTGCCGCCGGTGCGCTTGTAGACAATCACGCTCTTCACCGCATCGCAGCCGCCCATGGCGATGGCTTCGTCGGCGATGTTCTTCAGCGGCAATGCTTTACCGCCGCGCATCTGTTCGTCGGACGTGACGAGCGCGACAGCGCCCACGTCGACCAGCCGTTCATTGAGCGACTTCGACGAAAAGCCGCCGAACACCACCGAATGCGTTGCTCCGATCCGCGCGCACGCCTGCATCGCGACGACGCCTTCGATCGACATCGGCATATAGATCACGACGCGATCGCCCTTCTTCACGCCGCGTTTTTTCAGCGCGTTCGCAAAGCGCGACACACGTTGCAGCAGATCCTGATAGGTGACGTTGGTGACGGTGCCGTCGTCGGCTTCGAAGATGATCGCGACGCGTTCGCCATTGCCGGCTTCGACATGACGGTCGATGCTGTTATACGACGCGTTCAACTGGCCGTCTTCGAACCATGTGTAGAAAGGCGCTTTCGATTCGTCGAGCACTTTGCTGAAGGGCGTGTTCCAGCTTAGCGTCTCGCGAGCGAGGCGCCCCCAGAAACCCTCGTAATCGCGCTCCGCTTCGGCGACAAGCGCCTGGTACGCATCCATGCCGGAGATCGACGCGCCAGCCGCTGCTTCAGCGGAGGGCGGGAAAACACGGCGTTCCTGAAGAACCGATTCAATCGCAGACATCGACAACCCCTTGGTGAAGATGAAACGTAAAACCTGTACCGGCGCGCCTATGGCTCGCCATGTCATGATGGCGCCGCCATCCGTGATCGATAGGCCGCGCGCTGTCTCCAACCCTCGCGCAGCGATCGCCGATCGCTGCGCCGCGGCCCGTTCGCCTTTCACTTTCATTTATGCCGCACTGCAGCACAAATGACTGGCCGACGTTCCGCTCTCACGTTCAAACATAAACTTTGCAACTTACCGGCCACTTACGCGAGGTGCATCGCGTGGCGGGCGAAAACCCTAACTGGATCAGACTAGCCACGCACGGCATGCTACGCGCTACGGTCCGGTCATGCGTGCTGATCGACATACCGATACAAGCGATCCACGCCGAAATCGGGTACATGGGAAGCATCGCGTACGCCGCACCGGCGCCGCACCGTTACGCTGGTTCGCACGCCCTCTTACAATGCTAACTGAACTAGCCGTCTGGATTCCAGCTTGAATCGTTACTCCCTGCTTCTCATTACCTCGCCTGCGCAGTGGCAGGGATCTGGCTGGCGAGCCTGAAGGTCAAGCGATGCCGCCGGTGGCCTCGTCAGCGCCGCACTGCCCTCCGCGCCGCAGCAAATTTAACCGACGCTGTACAATAGCGCGCCTGACGCGAGCTTTTCCGGCCTTCCCTGGCCGCGTACCGCGCCGTCTGCGCCTCGTTTGCGTGCTTGATCCGCGCGTCTAAATGCGCTGCGGATCAGCGCATTTAGTCCGTGTTCCGTCACCTGCGTTTCATCTGACTCTTGCCTATGTCCGCTCCGCGCCCCGACTCAGCCCGTCAGCGCCGCCCGCTGCGTCCGCTCCCCGCCCTCATCTTCATGAGCCGCTGGCTGCAAGTGCCGCTCTACCTCGGCCTGATCGTCGCGCAAGGCGTGTACGTCGTCCTGTTCCTGAAAGAAGTCTGGCATCTGGTCAGCGCCTCCATGACGCTCGACGAAACCAACATCATGCTGGTGGTACTCGGCCTGATCGACGTGGTGATGATCTCGAACCTGCTGATCATGGTGATTATCGGCGGGTATGAAACCTTCGTGTCGCGCCTGGGCGTAGAGGGTCATCCGGACGAACCGGAATGGCTCGACCACGTGAACGCCGGCGTGCTGAAGGTCAAATTGTCGATGGCGCTGATCAGCATCTCGTCGATCCATCTGTTGAAGACCTTCATCAGCCCCGATCAGAATTCGACGCACACCATCATGTGGCAGGTCGTCATCCACGTCGCATTCCTCGTGTCGGCGCTGGTGATGGCTCTCGTCGACCGTCTGACCACCCATACACATCCGAAACATTTTCAGGAACCCGCGGCGCTGCATGTCGTGAGTTCGACCGGTTCCACTCCCCTGAAGGCGCACGACTGACCGCACTGCCCTGCGAGTCTGATAACAAGCGCCATTGTCCCCACTGAGCTAGCCATCATGACCGTCATCAAACAGGAAGATCTGATTCAGAGCATTGCTGATTCGCTTCAGTACATCAGCTATTACCACCCGCTCGATTACATCCAGGCCTTGGGCCGCGCTTACGAGCTCGAAGAGAGCCCGGCCGCGAAGGATGCGATCGCGCAGATCCTCACCAACAGCCGCATGTGCGCCGAAGGCAAGCGCCCGATCTGCCAGGACACCGGCATCGTCACGGTGTTCGTGAAGGTCGGCATGGACGTGCGTTGGGACGGTGCGACGATGGGCGTCACCGAGATGATCAACGAAGGCGTGCGCCGCGGTTACCTGAACCCGGACAACGTGCTGCGTGCATCGATCGTCAGCCCGCCGGAAGGCGCGCGCAAGAACACGAAAGACAACACGCCGGCCGTGATCCACTACGAGATCGTGCCGGGCGACAAGGTCGACGTGCAGGTTGCGGCGAAGGGCGGCGGCTCGGAGAACAAATCGAAGTTCGCGATGCTGAACCCTTCGGACTCGATCGTCGACTGGATTCTCAAGACCGTGCCGACCATGGGCGCAGGCTGGTGCCCGCCGGGCATGCTCGGCATCGGCATCGGCGGCACCGCCGAGAAAGCGATGGTGATGGCGAAGGAATCGCTGATGGATCCGATCGACATTCAGGACGTGATCGCGCGCGGCCCGCAGGACTGGATCGAAGAACTGCGTGTCGAACTGCACGAGAAGGTCAACGCGCTCGGCATCGGTGCACAAGGTCTCGGCGGTCTGGCTACGGTCCTCGACGTCAAGATCATGGCCGCACCGACTCACGCTGCGAGCAAGCCGATCGCAATCATCCCGAACTGCGCAGCGACCCGTCACGCGCACTTCACGCTGGATGGTTCGGGCGTGGCGAAGCTCGAAGCGCCGTCGCTCGACGCATGGCCGAAAGTCCAGTGGGAACCGGACACGGAAAAGAGCCAGCGCGTCGATCTGAACACGCTGACGCCGGAAGAAGTCGCAGCCTGGAAGCCGGGCCAGACGCTGCTGCTGTCGGGCAAGATGTTGACGGGCCGTGACGCGGCGCATAAGCGCATCGCCGACATGCTCGCGAAGGGCGAAAAGCTGCCGGTCGACTTCACGAATCGCGTGATCTATTACGTCGGACCAGTCGATCCGGTGCGTGACGAAGCAGTCGGCCCGGCAGGCCCGACCACCGCCACGCGGATGGACAAGTTCACCGAGACGATGTTGTCGCAAACCGGTCTTATTTCGATGATCGGCAAAGCCGAGCGTGGCCCGGTTGCGATCGAGGCGATCAAGAAGCACAAGGCCGCGTATCTGATGGCCGTGGGCGGCGCCGCTTACCTCGTATCGAAAGCAATTCGCAGCGCGAAGGTTCTCGCGTTCGAAGACCTCGGCATGGAAGCGATCTACGAGTTCGACGTGCAGGACATGCCCGTGACGGTCGCCGTCGATTCGAACGGCACCTCGGTGCACCAGACCGGCCCGAAGGAGTGGCAAGCCAAGATCGGCAAGATTCCGGTCGCGACGGTTTGATCGGCGTTTGATCGACAGTAACAGCTGAAAAAGTAGAAGCCGGGGCCTCGAACCCCGGCTTTTTTATCATGAAATGAGAACGGTACGCATCACGCACAAAACCTTGCAAATCAAGGCAAAAAACTGTGTTTTTGCCTTGGCTTTTTGTCCTTCGGCGTTTATTGTTCTGGGAAATTCAAGTCTCTAATAAGGAAACCCCATGCAAGGCGACAAGAAAGTTATCGAGTATCTGAACTCCCAGCTCAAGAACGAGCTCACCGCCATTAACCAGTACTTCCTGCACGCACGGATGTACAAGCACTGGGGACTCGAAAAACTCGGCAAGCATGAATACGACGAATCGATCGGCGAAATGAAGCACGCCGACTGGCTGATCGAACGCATTTTCATGCTCGACGGCCTGCCGAACCTGCAAGACCTGCACAAGCTGCTGATCGGCGAAGAAACCAAAGAAATCCTCGAATGCGATCTGAAGCTCGAACAGATTTCGCAAAGCACCTGCAAAGAAGCAATCGCGTATTGCGAATCCGTACGTGATTTCATCTCGCGCGAAATCTTCGTGAAGATTCTCGACGACACTGAAGAACACATTGACTGGCTCGAAACGCAACTGGATCTGATCGACAAGGTCGGCATCCAGAACTACCAGCAAAGTGCGATGGGTTCGGTCGAGTCCTGATCGGACCACGTTGGAACGGCCCGCGCGCCGGTTCATGGGCCTGCTCGTACGCCGTCCCGGTTGGCAGCTCATTTGTCAGGACCGGCGCCGCGCGGGCGGTATACTTGCGCACTTCCCCGTTTTCGTGAGTTTTCCGTGACCGCTGTGCCGCGCGTGTCCTCATCGCCTATGACCGCAGAATCGCCGTCCTCAAGTGCCAGGATTGCCACCTCAGGCGGCGGTTCGCGAGCGCCGGTCGGCATATTCGATTCGGGTCTGGGCGGTTTGTCGGTGCTGCGGGCGGTTCGGGCGCAACTGCCCGGCGAGGCGCTCATCTATGTCGCCGACTCGCTCTACGCCCCCTACGGCGAACGCGACGACGACTTCATCGCCGACCGTACCCTCGCAATCGGACAATGGCTCGCCAGCCAGGGCGCGAAGGCGCTGGTGGTCGCATGCAACACGGCGACCGCACAGTCAATCGCGCTGGTCCGCGAAAAGCTGGCGATTCCGCTGGTGGGGGTCGAACCCGGCATCAAACCGGCCGCGCTGCAGTCGAAAACACGCGTCGCCGGCGTGCTCGCCACACAAGTGACCTTGCGCAGTGCCCGCTTTCAGGGGCTGCTGGAGCGCTACGCCGCCGATTGCCGTTTTCTTTGCCAGCCGGGCCACGGGCTCGTACAGGCGGTGGAACGCTGCGACGTAGGCTCCGCCGAACTGCGCGCGCTGCTGCGCAGCTACCTGCAGCCCATGCTCGATGCCGGCGCCGACACCCTGGTGCTCGGCTGCACCCACTACCCGTTTCTCGATGCAGCGATCCGCGACATCGTCGGCGACCGGCTAATGCTGATCGATACGAGCGTGGCCATTGCGCGCCAGCTCGAACGGGTACTCGACCAGCACGGGTTGCGCGCCGTCCCGGAAAGCGCCGGCGCTGTTCTGCCCCGCTTTTATTCGACCAGCGACGGCACCCATCAGCAACAGCTCGCCGCGACCCTGCTGCAAATCGATGCCGCAGTCGACCAGGTCGTGATTCCGTCGCGCCGCACGGCAGCGCCGGATTCCCAAGCCGCATAAAACCCCTCGCCACCGCGTTTTTGGGCCGCCGCGCGGCCTTTTTGCACGCTTTTTAGGCGTTTTCGCACCTTCTCCGGCGCTTGCCCGGGATTCCGCTCTTTAGGCGAAACCCTTCTAAGAGTCTGGTTTTGTTACAAAAAATCATGCAGGACGCTTGCCAAACGAGCCAATCAAAATGATAATAGTTCGCATTAACGTTAGCTATGACGCCCTGCCATGATTGTCTGTGTCTGCAAGTCTGTTTCTGACCGAAAGATCCGTGCCTCGATCGCGGATGGCGTCGATTCGTTCGACGAACTCCAGTTCGAACTCGGCGTCGCTTCCTGCTGTGGCAAGTGCGCGGATTCCGTGCGCGGCGTCATGATGGAAAGCGGCGTGTGCGCGAGCCGCTGCGGCTTCGATCATCACTCGCAGGCCATGCCGCTGACGTTTTACGAACGCAAGGCCGCCTGAGTCGCGGCTTGAGGGCGCGGCCCACGCGGCGCGCCCAGAGTGTTCACTGCCTCCCTGCTTCATGCTCTGTTTCACGCGCTGCTTCACGCGTTATCCCACTGCCGTCAGCAAGCCAGTATCCGTACCAGCCAGCTACCCGCTCACCCGTCAAAAGGAGTTCGAGATGGAATTGCTGATTGGTTTCGTGACTACTTTGTTCATTTCGCTGTTGATCTTCCGAACATGACGATGTCTTGTCTGACGTGCCGCATCGACGGCACGCCGCCACGCTAACATGCAGGCCTCGCATCCCGTTTCAGCCGGCGCCACGTCGGCTTCGTCCCCCCGAATGAATGCCCGTGCGTTGGCCGCGACTGCCGCGGTCGCGGCAATTCACATCGCTTTGCTTGCAGTAATCCTGACGCTGCGTCATGAACCGCTGCAACCCGTGATCGAATCGAAGGTGATGACCGCGCAGTTGCTGGCGCCGGCACCGGTCGCCGCGCCCGTGGCGCTGCAATCGATCGCCCCGCCGCCCAAGCCAATCCCGCCGGTTCACACCAAGCCGAAGGTCCAGCCCAAACCGACACCAACGCCTAAGCCGACACCCACGCCGTTGCCGGTCGCCGCGGCTCCGTCGCCGACGCCTGTCGCCGCGCCCGAGCCGACGCCCGCGGCTGCCGCACCGGCTGCGCCTGCCGCTCAGGCCGCGCCGGCAATCGGCCGTCCGACCATGGACATCACGGCGCCGAAGAATGTCTCGCACATCGAGTGCAGCATGATCGTGCCGGACTACCCCGCGCTGTCGAAGCGCCGCGGCGAAACCGGTACGGCCTACGTGACGTTCGTCATCGGACCGACGGGGAAGGTCGAAAGCATCTCGCTCAAAAAGAGCAGCGGCTTCAGCCGTCTGGACGACGCCGCCATCGCCGCCGCGCATGCGAGCTCGTGCAAGCCCTATGTCGAGAACGGTCAGGCTATTCGGGCCACGGCCACCCAGCCTTACAACTTCAATCTGAACGATTGAGGCAGATTTTAAAAACAAGGAATTGCAATGCAAAACTACGGATTGGCGCACGTGTGGGCGCAAGGGGATTTCGTGACGCGCGGTATCGCGCTCGCGCTGCTGATCATGTCGGTCATGTCGTGGAGCGTGATCGTCATCAAAGGCTGGAATGTGATGCGCCTGAAGCGTCTCACGAAGAATGCCGAGCAGCAGTTCTGGCATTCGGACGATCTCGCCGACGGCGTGAAGAAGCTCGGCGCCGAATCGTCGACGCCGCAGGACAATCCGTTTCTCGCGCTCGCGCTGTCGGGCCAGGAAGCAGCCGATCACCATCATCAGACGCAGCCGCATCTGCACGATCGCATGGACGTGTCGGATTGGGTGACGCGCTGCCTGAAGGACACGATGGACGAAAGCGTCGCGCGCATGCAAAGCGGTCTGGCGATTCTCGCCTCAATCGGCAGCACGGCGCCGTTCGTCGGCCTGTTCGGCACGGTGTGGGGCATCTATCACGCACTGCTGGCAATCGGCGCAAGCGGCCAGTCGTCGATCGATCAGGTCGCGGGCCCGGTGGGTGAAGCACTGATCATGACCGCGTTCGGCCTGTTCGTCGCGATTCCGGCTGTGCTCGGCTACAACGCACTGACGCGCGCCAACAAGGCGATCGTCGCCAAGCTGAGCCGCTTTGCACACGGCCTGCATGCGTTCTTCGTGACGGGCGCCCGTCTGTCGTCATCCAAACGCGGCGACGGTTTGCGCCTCGCGCGCGCCAACTGATCGACGAGGCATTCCGATGGCAATGAGCCCCTTCGCCGGCGACGATGACGACGGCCTGATGAACGAAATCAACATGACGCCGCTCGTCGACGTGATGTTGGTTCTCCTGATCGTCTTCATGGTGACGATTCCGGTGATTCGTCACGCGGTCAAAATCGATCTGCCGCATGCGAGCAGTCAGAAGGAAGACACCAAGCCCGCGCAAGTCACGGTCTCCGTCGATGCGGACGGCAACGTCTTGTGGGACGACAAGAAAGTCGACGACGCAGCGCTGCGCGCGAAAATTGCAGAGGCTGCGCAAGCGAATCCGCAGCCGGAGCTGCATCTGGATGCGGACCGCAAGGTCGCGTACGAGAAAGTGGCGGAAGTGATGTCGGCGGCGCAGGCCGGCGGTCTCACGAAGATCGGCTTCGTCACGCAGCCCAAAGGCAAATAATCGCAAGTGATCTGAGCGCAGCAATGCGCCCTTGTTAAGCAGCGTCTGCCGAAAAAACAGAAAAGCCCTTGAAACAAGGGCTAAAAGTAAAAGGCCTTCATCGTCAGATGAAGGCCTTTTTTTTGCGCACTCGGCGCCTTCGGGCGGCGGGATCATTTACCATCAGAAGATGACTGATAGCTCGAGTCACCGCATGCGACAGCCGTGATCGACACGGACAGCGCGGTCAGCCCTATCAGGCCCACTATCATAGAGGCCATGAGTTTTCGCATAAGAGACTCCTTAGCGAAGGGATTTCACTATAGGCCTGTGAGCGCGCGCATTCAAGCAAACCGCCATTGAAAGTACTCATGACAGGCGGCGCTTAAATGCTAAAAGCGATGTTGCCGTGCGTAATAAGTGCTATGAGGCAACCGCAAAAGCGGGCTGCGCGGCGTCTTGCTCGGTGCGCGTCGGACACTCGCCCATGATGTGCTTGCCTTCGTCCGGATCGAGCATTTCGACCAGATAATCGACGAACGCGCGCACAGCCGGCACCATTCCCTGCCGCGACACGAATACCGCGTACAACTGCGGCGTCGGAAAGGTCCAGCCCGGCATCACCGGCGACAATTGCCCCGCGCGCAGCGCGCTGCCGTACATCATCTCCGGCAATGCGGCGATACCCACGCCGGACAGCACCGCTTCACGGATCGTCATCAGATCGGCGGTGACGAGGCGCGGCTCGTGTTCGTGCGCGTGGCGCGTGCCGTCGGGGGCGATCAGCTCGAAGACATGGCGTCCGTCGCCGGTTGGCACGTCGAGCGTTTCGAACCGGCTCAGATCGGCAGGCAACAGCGGCGGCGCATTCTGCTGCAACAGGCTCGGTGCGCCGACCAGCATCTGCTGCGTGCGCCACAACGGCCGCACGACGATGTTGGCGTTCTCCGGTGGAGCAGAGCGCACGCGCAACGCGATATCGATCGAATCTTCAAACAGATCGACCACACGGTTCGTGACGCGCATTACCACACGCACTTCCGGGTAGCGATGCATGAATTCCGGCAGGATCTGCGACAGGATGGTCTGCGAAATCGTCACCGGCACGCTCACGCGCACCGTGCCACGTGGCGACGACCGCAATTGCTGCACGACGTTGACGGCCGCCTGTGCTTCGCTCAGCATCGCCTGACAGTGCTGGTAGAAGAGCTGGCCGGCTTCAGTGAGCGCCAGCTTACGGGTGGAACGCTGCAGCAAACGTACGCCTAACGACGCTTCCAGCTCGGTGAGCCGGCGCGACAGGCGCGACTTGGAAATGCCCAGCACGCGCTCGGCGGCAGAAAAACCACCATGTTCGACGACCTGCGAAAAATACATCAGGTCATTCAGATTGTGTGAATCGATCTTCATCTCATCGTTCCAGTAATAGAACAATCCATTGCGTGAGGGTGGCTGGCGCCTAGGAAAACGGTCCCTATAATAGCTCTATGTTTCAAAAATAACGCTATTCCCCATTTTTCAAGGTGACTTTTGATGAGCACGACACGCACGATCGAACGCACGTTTCCCGCCGTTCGCACGACCGAAGGCGGCGGCTTTATCGTCCACCGTCCGTTTCCCACCCGTTTGCTGATGGATTTTGATCCGTTCCTGCTGCTCGACGAAATGGGGCCGATCGACTACGCGCCGGGCGAGGCAAAAGGCGCGCCGGATCATCCGCATCGCGGCTTCGAAACGGTCACGTACGCGCTCGAGGGCCAGTTCGGCCACAAGGATTCGGCGGGCCATTCGGGCACGCTGCATGCCGGCGACGTGCAATGGATGACGGCGGGCGCAGGCGTCGTGCACAGTGAAATGCCGGACCCGTCGTTCATGCGTACGGGTGGGCGGGTGCATGGCGTGCAACTGTGGGTGAACCTGCCGCGCCGCGACAAGATGATCGCGCCGCGCTATCAGGAGATACCGTCGGCCAGCATTCCGGTCGCAACGTCCGCGGACGGCAAGGTCCGCGTCAAGGTGATCGCGGGCGAAGCGCTCGGCGTGAAGGCGGCGATCGAAACGCGCACGCCGATCCTGTATCAGCATTTCTCGCTGCAACCGGGCGCGACGATCCAGCAACCGGTGCCGGCCGACTATCGCGTGTTTGCTTACAGCCTGTCCGGCAAGGGCTTCTACGGCGAAGGGGAAGCACGCCAGGAAATCGACGCACAGAAGATGGTGGTGTTTCGGAACGACGGCGACTCGATCACGCTCACAGCTGGCGCCGAGCCGCTCGAAGTGCTGCTGCTGGGCGGCGTGCCGCTGAAAGAGCCGGTGGTGCGCTACGGTCCGTTCGTGATGAACACGGAAGACGAAATCCGTCAGGCCGTGACCGATTACCAGGCCGGGCGCATGGGCGCGATCACCCACTGATGTGCCACATCGGCACGCGCCGCCGCTCATGATTGCGGTGACGCGGCGCTCATCACCCTCCCGCGCCGCCGCTGCGCATGGGCACGAAGGCCGGTGAATTCGTTCACAATAGCAATTCATGCCGCGCACCACGCTGTCCAACCGTGATGGATCGTGGTGCGCGGCGATTTCCGTCCCTGTTCAGGAGCGCGCATGGCAGAGTCCACCGTCACCGCCCACATCGGTTCGACGAATTTCCAGGTCCTTTTCGATGACGGCAAGCACACGTGGCTCGCCGACGAACCCGAGTCGCTTGGCGGCGGTGATCGCGGGCCGACGCCCGTCGCGCTGTTGCTGTCGAGCCTCGGCGCCTGTACGTCGATCACGCTGAAGATGTACGCTCAGCGTAAGGGCTGGCCGCTCGCCGACGTGCGCGTGGCGCTGTCGCTTGAAACCGGCGACGCGGGTTCGACCATCGACCGCAAGATCATGCTGGAAGGCGATCTGTCCGACGAGCAGCGGGAACGGCTCTTGCAGATTGCCAATGCGTGCCCGGTTCACAAGATCCTCACACATTCGATCACGATCCGTTCGGGTCTTGCCGTCGCCTGAAGCCATGCGAGCCGCACGCGTCGACACATTGGCGCGATAGCTCGCCGAGCGCGACAATGGTGTGGTTGGCTCAGCCGGGCTGAACGTTATGCAACGCTTTCATAGGAAGCCGTCGTTTTGAATTTCGAACACCTTATCCAGATCAACGATCCGTTGAATCCGTTTGTCGACTCGATGACCCGCGAGCAGTTATGGGAAGGCCTCGTGCTGCGCGCCGAACAGCCGCAACTGTTCGTGATCGGACTCGATAGTTGCACCATCCTTTCGCGCGAAGGCGACACGCTCGAACGGGAGCTGCACTACGGCAAGGCCACCGTGCGCGACCGTGTCACGCTGCAGGATCGCCAGAGCGTGCGTTACGACATTCTGCCGACCGCGGACTATGTCGGCGGCTCGCTGACCATGACGATCGAGCAGCCTGACGAATTGCAATTGTTCCTGCGCTTCGAATACACGACCACCTTGCCGGTCTCCGACGACCAGGACGCTGTGACGACGCAAGAGATCGTGAAGTCAGCGTATCGCGAGAACGATATCGATACCGTGCGACTGATCCGCCAGTACGTGCAGGCGAGGCAAGAACCCGGTTCATTGCATTGATGCGTGTGCGGGCGTTCCGCCCGTATCATTCAACTATCGAAAGTTGAATCCGATGAATTTCTCTTTCTTGTAAATGGGAATAGTTATCATTTAGAATTAATCCATCGAATCGACCAACAGCAAAAACGAATGACCGATCTCAACCGCTCTTCCACACTCAGCCTGCGCCGCCCGGCGGCCGCGCTGACCAGCCGTCCGAAAGCATCGACGGCGACGGCAACCGCCGCGAAGCCGGCAGCGGATCACGCCAACGAGACGAGCGAGAAGTCGGATCGGGTCGTGCGCAGCGACGCGCTGCTGCAAGGACATAGCCACGTCAGCATCCTGCATAACGGCGAGACCTACCAACTGCGTGCAACGCGGTTAGGCAAGCTGATCCTGACGAAGTAACAGGCAACACCGAACCGGGTATTGTGGGGACCACCTCCTCGAGAGGTGTTAGGCATTAGCCAGCCACGACGGCTTGCACGTGAGAACTAGACCCCTTCGTGCAGACACCAAGCCAGTCGTCGCAGCCAGCCAGGCCGCTTTTTTGGTTCTCACCCAATGCGGATACACGACACGACGTGTGTCGCACATGCAGAAAATGAAAAAGCCGTGGGATGCTGTCATCTCCACGGCTTTTGTTTTGCACGGCGCCGATCGGCTCCCGGCAGCGCGTTGAAGCGTTAAGACTTACTTCGAAGCCCAGCCCCAGAACATGAGCCACCATGCGCTATCGACCACCGCCAGCGCCGCTGCGAACCATACCATCGCGAGGCCGCGTTGACCGAAGCGCTCGCTATAGCGACGTGTGACGAGCCAGGCGAGCCACGCGCTCCACAGGTTGGCAATCGCCAGTATCGCGATACGCATATCCGACGCCCACCACAACGACAGATGCTCCGCGCGCAGCAGCGACAGCGTAGTCGCCGACAAGCCGAGGAACACACCTGCGCCGGCAATCGGAATCAGGCCTTGCGTCAAATGATGCAGACGCACGAAGCTGAAGCGCCCCAGCATGCGCGACGCGCCCATCAACAGCACCAGCAGCACCGTGCCGTACACCAGCGCCGTGGCGAGGATGTAGCCGATCACCATCGTGCCGTCGAGCCACGAGAACACGTCGTTCTGCTCGGGGTAATGCGTGAACAGGAACCACGGCGCGTTGGTGTCGAGCGGCCACGAGATGTCATGATCGACCAGCCAGGTGGCGAAGAACATCTTCAGGTCGACGAACCAGCGCGAAGCGGTCCAGTGGAATGCGCCGATCGCGATGCCGAGCAGGCCGTACAGGATCAATGCGGTGTCCCACGGGTTCGCCTGTTTGTCGCCGAGCTGCACGACTTCCGACGACGGCGCACGCCACGTCAGCGCGATCGCGTCGCGATGTCCGCTGCAACGGCCGCACATATGACAGTCCGACGCGCCCTTCATATTGCGCAGCGGCACCAGCGGCGCGCAGTTGATTGGAATCACGCGATGCCCATGTTCGCCGTTCTTGTACGAACGGCGCCACGCGTCTTCATCGACTTTGTAATGGAACGGCGCGAGACGCGCCAGTAGCGAAAAAACCCCATTGACGGGGCACAGGTACTTGCACCAGACGCGCTTCTCGCGTCCGTACAGCAGGCCGATGATCATCGCCGCGAAGGTCGAGCCGCCGAGCACCAGCAGCACCGCTTTCGGATACTGGTAGACGCTGACCATCTGCCCATAGATGGTGGTGATGCCGAACGCGACGAACGGCCAGCCGCCCCAGCGCATCCAGCGCGGAATCGCCCAACCGCGGCCATATTTGCTGGCAAATTCGGCGAGCGCGCCTTCCGGACACAGCACGCCGCACCAGACACGACCGAGCATCACCATCGACAGCAGCACGAACGGCCACCAGATGCCCCAGAACACGAACTGCGCGGCAAGCGTCAGGTTGGTCCACAGATGCGCGGTGTCGTCCGGCAGCGGCATCACCGCCGGCACGAGAATCAGGAACGCGTACACCGCCACCACAACCCACTGAATGCCGCGGATCAAACCGCCGTGACGCTGCATCCACTGCCCGGCCGCGGCAAGGCGGCCCGGGCGGGTCATAACGGTACTCATGCCGCGCGCCCCGCGGCCTGCTGCGCCGGTTTGCGATTCGCGCGGCGCACCAACAGATAGACAACCAACCAGTACACGGCATAGGCGACCAGATTCATCAGCGCAGGGTGGGCGCGATAACCGGTAAGCGTCGCGACCAGCGAACCGAAGGTACTCGAGTCGTCGAGGATGGCCGACGAGTTCCACATCTGGTCGATGATCGTCGGCAGAAATTCCTTGTCGATCAGCTTGTCGACACCGGTCTGGAACAGACCCGCGCCGAGGAACAGCAGCATGATTTCAGTGACACGGAAGAAGAGCCGCCACGAGAAATACTTGCCGCCCAACTGCAGCACGTAGAAGGTCAGCAATGCGAGACCGAGGCCGATGATCACAGCGAGCATCTGGCTACCATCCACGTGACCCGATTGGCCAAAGCCGAGACCGTACAGGAAGATCACTGTTTCACTGCCTTCGCGCGCGATTGCCAAGGCGACCAGCAAGGCGACACCCCACCAGTTCGAATCGCGCTTGCTCTTTTGCAGCGACTGTTCCATGTCGCGCTTGAGGGACCGGCCGTGCTGCTTCATCCACAGCACCATCTGCACGATCAGCACACACGCAACCAGCACCATTGCGGTCTGGAAATAGTCCTGCGCGTCACCGGAGAGCACTTCGGTGAAACCAACCAGCGCCGCGCCGAGCGCGACCGCCGCGACCACACCGGCCGCGACGCCGCCCCACAGGTACGGCAAACCGCGGCGCGCATCGTCGTCGCCATTTTTCAACCACGCGTACAGGATGCCGACGACCAGCAAGGCCTCAACGCTTTCCCGCCACACGATGAACAAAATCTGACCCATCCAAGCTCTCCCTTCTACCCTGCTACTGCTTTGGCGAACGCGTAACCCGGTTGCTCAAGGCATGCGCTCGCACCCCAAGCCATGACTATTACTTCGCGACGATCACGCCCTGCGCCTGCTGATGGAAATCGTCGAAGAACTTGTACTCGCCCGGCGAGAGCGGAGCGATGACGACGAACGAATCCCCGCCCGGCGCCAGCACTTTCTCTTTACGCAACTGCACGCTTTCGAATTCGGCCGCGCCCTTGCCGGTGTTGCGTATCGCGATCTTGATGCGCTGCCCTGCCGGCACTTCGATGCGCGCCGGATTGAGCTTGCCGTCGTTCATTTCCAGGTTGAAGGTCGGCAGATCCGCTGCGTGCGCGGCCCCCACCGTCAAAGCGGTCATGGCGAGGATCGCGATTTTTCGGTTAATTCTCATTAGCCTTTCCGGAAAACGCGGCGCCGAGGTTCATGCCTGGCGCCGTCTGCTGCATTCATTCATGCGGTTCGCTCCGCGTTTGGCGCGGCAAACCGTGATGATTCGCGTTGATCCGCGTTGATCAGTACCCGCCCTTCTTGCCGATGCCCGCGTACGTGAAGTCGTATTCGAGCGTGATCGGCTTGAACCACGGACCCACGCCGGTTTCCTTGTCGACGTGACGGCCGAAAGCCATGTGGCCGGTTTGCATCGGCGCGTCGACCACGAGCTTCAGGTGGTATTTGCCGGGGCCCTGCAGCTTGACGTTGTCGCCGTAATGCGGACCGTCGTTGGCGACCATCGCCATCATGTCGCCCTTCTGAGTCTGATTCGAACCGGCTTTGGTCAATTCATAGCGAACTTGCAGATACGGCATCCAGTCGCCTTCGGCGAAACCGGTCGGATTGTTCTTGACTGCGTGGATGTCGGCTTCCAGGTGGACGTCCGAATCCGACGCCTTGCGCATCATGCCTTCGGGTTCCATCGTGATCGGCTGCAGATAGACCGCACCGATTTCCATGCCGCCCTGAATCTGGTGCTTGCCGATCGGGTATTCCGCTGCCGTTGCGGAGAGCGCCGCTACCGCGGCCACCGCTGCTGCGCCACCACGCACAAATGAAGAAATCCGCATTGAAACTCCTTGTTTTTATCAGACTGGAATCGAACTCATTGGAACAGTGCGGTGCGCATGCTTTTTAAGCCGCGGTCCCCACGTCCACTGACAGGGGCGACAGACCGCAGACAATCGCATTACGAACGTTAATGCGAACCATTCTCAATATTGGTCGAGTTTATCATTGATCGGCAGGGAGAACAAACGAGGAGACACCCAAAGCCTTATCGGAGCAGGGTCTTAAGGCGGTGTTAAGGGAAGCGCAGGGACGGTGTTGGCGGGGTGCAATGCGCTGGAAAGGCAAGGCGCGGCACATTGCCGCGCCTTTCTTCGCGCCTTCCTTGATAAGCAGGAAGAATTTATTCGACGCCGGGCACGTGGTCGCCGACGTTCGCGCCAAATACGCGCTGCCGCAGCAGCGCCAATTGGTCGCGGGTCTGTGCGGCCTTTTCGAACTCGAGATTCTTGGCGTGCTCCATCATCTGCTTTTCGAGGCGCTTGAGTTCCTTGGCGAGCTGCTTCTCGGACATGTCCTCGAATTTCGCCCGAGTCTGCTGTTCCTTCAGCTCGGCGCGAGCGTCGTCGACGTTGTACACCCCGTCGATGATGTCACGAATCCGTTTGACCACGCCGCGCGGCGTAATGCCGTGCTCCAGGTTGTAGGCGATCTGCTTGGCGCGCCGCCGCTCGGTTTCGTCGATGGCGCGGCGCATCGAATCGGTCACCCGGTCCGCGTAGAGAATCGCTTTACCGTTCACGTTACGCGCCGCCCGGCCGATGGTCTGGATCAGCGAGCGCTCGGCGCGCAGGAAACCTTCCTTGTCCGCGTCGAGAATCGCAACCAGCGAAACTTCCGGAATATCCAGCCCCTCGCGCAGCAGGTTGATCCCGACCAGCACGTCGAACGTGCCCAGCCGCAGATCGCGGATGATTTCGACCCGCTCCACCGTATCGATGTCGCTGTGCAGGTAGCGCACCTTGACGCCGTGGTCGGCCAGAAATTCGGTCAACTGCTCGGCCATCCGCTTGGTCAGCACCGTGACCAGCACACGGTCGCCCACTTTGACACGCTCGTTGATTTCGGCCAGCACATCGTCGACCTGGGTACGCGCCGGACGCACCTCGATTTCCGGATCGACGAGGCCAGTCGGACGCACCAGCTGCTCGGCCACTTGCCCCGCCGTTTTCTTTTCGTAATCGGCCGGCGTGGCCGACACGAACACGACCTGGCGCATCTTGCGCTCGAACTCGTTGAACTTGAGCGGGCGATTGTCGAGCGCCGACGGCAAGCGAAAACCGTAGTCGACCAGATTCTCTTTACGCGCCCGGTCGCCGTTATACATGCCGTTCAACTGGCCGATCAGCACATGCGACTCGTCGAGCAGCATCAGCGCGTCGGGCGGCAAATAGTCAACCAGCGTCGGCGGCGGCTCGCCGGGTGCTGCGCCCGAGAAGTGCCGCGAGTAGTTCTCGATGCCCTTGCAGAAGCCCAACTCCTGCAGCATTTCCAGATCGAAGCGGGTGCGCTGCTCGAGCCGCTGCGCTTCGACGAGCTTTCCGTTGCTATAGAAGAACTCGAGCCGGTCGCGCAGTTCGGTCTTGATCGTTTCGACCGCGCGCACCACGGTATCGCGCGGCGTCACATAGTGCGACGACGGGTACACGGTGAAGCGGGAAATCTTCTGCCGCACGCGGCCGGTGAGCGGATCGAACAGTTGCAGCGTCTCAACCTCGTCGTCGAATAACTCGATGCGCACCGCCATTTCGGCGTGCTCGGCCGGGAAAATATCGATCGTGTCGCCGCGCACGCGGAACGAACCGCGCTGGAAGTCGGCTTCATTGCGGTTGTACTGCATCGCGATCAGCCGGGCGATGATGTCGCGCTGGCCGAGCTTGTCGCCGGTGCGTAGCGTCAGAATCATCTTGTGATATTCCGACGGGTTGCCGATACCGTAAATCGCCGACACCGTGCCGACGATGATCACGTCGCGCCGCTCCATCAGGCTCTTGGTGGCCGACAGCCGCATCTGCTCGATGTGCTCGTTGATCGACGAATCTTTCTCGATGAACAGGTCGCGCTGCGGCACATACGCTTCCGGCTGGTAGTAGTCGTAGTACGAGACGAAGTACTCGACCGCATTGCGCGGAAAGAACTCGCGAAACTCCGAATAGAGCTGCGCGGCGAGTGTCTTGTTCGGCGCGAACACGATCGCCGGCCGGCCGAGCCGCGCGATGGTGTTGGCCATCGTGAAGGTTTTGCCGGAGCCGGTCACGCCGAGCAGCGTCTGGAACGACAACCCGTCCTCGATGCCTTCGACGAGCGTGTCGATCGCCGTGGGCTGGTCGCCCGCGGGCGGATACGGCTGGTAAAGCTGGAACGGCGAGCCTTCGAACGCGACGAATTTGGATTCGTCAAGCGTCTCGTCGACTTCAGTCAGATGTTGTTCGGACATGGGGGCGGCACCTGTCTCTTATACACATCTCCGAGCCCACGAGACCTCTCTACATCTCGTATGCCGTCTTCTGCTTGAAAAAAAACAAAAAAAAAAATCGGTAATAAAATAATATAGTAGATGTGAATACGTGACTTGGACATAGATAGATAAATACAAGCACGGGAATGATACACGTGTAGATAGGTGGATATGTCGAACGTAGAGG
>CABFVV010000003.1_pt2 | contig 45906 bp, 37 predicted proteins | sample 8864751 | NCBI WGS metagenome assembly CABFVV01 (sample SAMEA5735770, study PRJEB23740) | soil metagenome | biome: forest; feature: forest soil; material: soil | place: USA | collected 2013-10-13 | depth 0.1 m | reverse complement strand
GGTATCGTTAGCCAGGATGCCGCCGACCTTGGCGGCCGCCAGTATGACCACATCGATCGCCTCCTCGCGGCAGAATCGCTCGACGGCCGCCTGGTCGGTCAAGTCGAGTTCGGCGCGGCTGCGCGTCACCACATTGTCGTAGCCGCGTGAAGCGAGATTGCGTAGCAATGCCGATCCGGCCATCCCGCGGTGCCCGGCAACGAAGATTCGAGCGTTCTTGTCCATGGTATTTACTCGTTGAACTCAAACGTCTTGAAACCCGCGAGCGTTACCAACGCATCCCGCTTCGCGACCTGGTAGTCGGCTCGCACCATTTCCTTAACCAGCGATTCGAACGACGTAACCGGCTTCCAGCCCAACTTTTCGTGCGCCTTGGTGGGATCGCCCAGCAGCGTTTCCACTTCGGCTGGGCGGAAGTAGCGCGGATCGACACGCACAATCACGTCGCCCGGCGCGACTTTCGCTTCGCCACCTACGACGCGCTCGACAATGCCCACCTCGTCGACACCCGATCCCTCAAAGCGCAAGTGAACACCCAATTCGCCGGCGGCTTGCTGAACGAATTGACGCACGCTGTACTGCACGCCTGTCGCAATCACAAAGTCTTCGGGCTGTTCCTGTTGCAGCATCAACCATTGCATCTCGACGTAATCGCGCGCGTGACCCCAGTCCCGCAGTGCGGACATGTTGCCGAGGTACAGACAATCCTGCAGGCCTGTTGCAATGCGTGAGATTGCTCGAGTGATCTTGCGCGTCACAAAGGTCTCGCCGCGCACCGGCGACTCGTGATTGAACAGGATGCCGTTGCACGCGTAGATGCCATACGCTTCGCGGTAGTTGACGGTAATCCAGTAGGCGTACAGCTTGGCCACCGCATAGGGGCTTCGCGGGTAGAAAGGTGTTGTTTCCTTTTGCGGGATTTCCTGTACCAATCCGTAGAGTTCAGACGTCGAGGCCTGATAAAAGCGCGTCTTCCTTTCGAGGCCGAGAATCCTGATTGCCTCAAGAATGCGCAGCGCGCCGATGCCGTCCGCGTTCGCCGTATATTCCGGCTCCTCGAACGAGACGGCGACGTGACTTTGTGCCCCGAGGTTATAAATCTCGTCAGGCTGCGCGCGTTGAATGATCCGCACGAGGCTGGTCGAGTCGGTCAGATCGCCGTGGTGCAGGATGAAGCGGCGATCGGATGCATGCGGGTCCTCGTACAGGTGATCAATTCGTTCCGTGTTGAACAGCGACGAACGGCGCTTGATGCCGTGAACTTCGTAGCCCTTGTTCAACAATAATTCGGCGAGATACGAACCGTCCTGACCTGTGACGCCGGTAATCAAGGCAACTTTGTGACTCATGGTGTGATGCTCCTCATAATCGATGCGCCGGGACCGTCCACGCGCCTTGCTCGGGGGTTGTGACGCTTAATCCGCACTGCTTTCGTAGCCGTAGTAATACGTGCCATAGCCAAGACGTCTCTGCGGCACATCGGTAAACAGCACGCCCTTGAGGGCGACACCGACATTGCGCAGACGGTTGGCAGACTCCAGAATTTCCGGCATGGGATGGCGGCCATGACGCACCACGAGCAAGGTCGTGCCGGCGTGCTTACCGATCAACGCCGCATCGGTCACAGCCAGCAACGGCGGCGTATCGACAATGACGATGTCGTAGAGACTCGAAACGTGATCGAGCATCGTCTTGAAGCGCTCACTCATCAGCAGTTCAGCCGGATTCGGCGGCAATGAACCCTTCGGCAGGACGTCCAGGTTCGGCAGCACTTCACGCAGCACCGCACTGTTGATGTCCAGGCCAGCGATGACATCCGAAAGTCCCGGGTGTCTCGACACGCCGAAATAACTGTGCAAATCGCCACGCCGCATGTCCGCATCGATCAACAATATGCGCTTGCCTCCGCTCGCAAGCACCGCCGCCAGATTCACCGACATAAAGGATTTCCCGACCTCCGGACGCGGACCAGTAATGACGATCACGTTATTGGCAGCGTCGAGCAGGCCGAACTGCAGCGCGGTGCGCAGACTCCGAATCCCTTCAATGGCCACATCGTGCGACGCGATCGAAGCAAGCACGTGATGGCCGGTGCGGCCCCGTCGCATGCCTTGACGCAAACGCACCTGCGTCTCGCTGTGTGGCACGGCTGCATAAACCGGCAAGCCCAGCACCTGCTCGATTTCGTCGCCGTTTTCCACGCCGCCGAACAGCGCATTCTTGACGAATGCCGCCACCGTTCCCGCAATGAGTCCCAGCACCGCCGCCAGAACGATTACGAGCGCCCGCTTCGGCTTGACCGGCACCTCGCCCGCAACGGCGTAGTCGACCACGCGGACATTGCCAACCTGACCCGCCTTGACGATCTTCAACTGCTGCGCGCTGTCCAGCAGGTTCGTGTACAACTCCGTGTTGACCCGCACATCACGCAACAGGCGCAGGGCGGACTGTTCCGTGTCCGGCAAAGTCGAGACGCGCTTGTTCAACTGGGTCTGTTGCGCTTCGAGCGAGGCGATCTGCGCATCCAGTCCCAAAACTCCCGGGTGTGATGGCGTAAACCGTTGTGCCATCTCGATCTGCTGTTGCTGCAAATCGACGAGTTTTGTTTTGCTGTCGACGATCTGTTGCAGCAGTAGGCGGCTTTCTTCTGTCAGATCGACCGTTCCCTTCTGATTGCGAAATGCGTTATAGCGATCCTCTGCCTGATCGAGCTGTTTGCGAAGCTGCGGCAATTGCTGGTCGAGAAAGCTGAGTGTGTGTTCCGCTTCTGCGGACTTCCGGTCGATGTTCTGCTGGACATAGGTCGCGGCGATCGTATTGATGACCTCGGCGGTGCGCTTGCTGTCCGCGCCGTCGATCGAGACGCCGATCACCCCGGACTGCTTGGTTTTCTCGGCAATGACAAGCGCATCCTGCAACTGATCGACCGTGAGGAGCGTGGAAGCCCGAGTCAGAAAGAATTGTGTGCCCGGTCGCGCTTCAAGACGCGAGACCTGCAATTCAACTGGACCCGCTGATTCGCTGCCTCGAGTCACGCTGCCCACCTGCCCGTGAAGAACAACGTCGCCATCAGGATCGACCAGATCGAATTTGTCTCCGCCGCGCGCCACCAACGTGTACCTCACGTCGTATCGGTCACGCGGCACATTGAATAGCGATACTTCGATATTCTCGCCGCCCCACGCGAAACGCTCGAGGCCAAACAGAGCCGGTGCTAATTCATTGGCCCTCGCACGCCGCGCCAGGACGGCGCCGATGAGCGGGAAATAACGCGGCTGCGCGCTGATATCGAGGTGAAGCGATTTCACTGTCTGGCCGACCACGAGTCGCGATCGGATCAATTCGATCTCCGCGTCGGCCGTCTGCTTGGTGTCGAAGATCGACGCGAGTTCGCCGAGTGCGTCCTTGGTTGAATTTGCACTGTCTTCAACCTGGATCATCGCGTCCGCGCGATACACCGGCCTTGCGATAAACGCATAGAGGGTCCCGATTATCAGCACGGTCGTCGCGACGGCAACGATCAGCTTCCAGCTCTCCGCGATAACCGAAAGGTAGTCGGAGAGATGTATTTCGTCGCCATTCGACGAATCGATGAATCGATTTTGATTTACGGATGCCATAGATTAGTGAGTCAGTCGAACCATTGCGTCGAGCCAGTGCGCCACGCCACGCTCAATCTGCGCCAAGGCCGTTTCGAAGGCCGCGCGTCCTTTGCGGTACGGGTCAAGTACGTCTATGCCCTCATGGTCACCGAGGCGATAGACCTTGCCCTTCGCGAAGGGATAGTTCGTTTCGATCCTCTTGCGCTGTTCCTGCGTCATCGACAGAACAAGTTCTGCCGAGCGCATGTGGAGCAGGTTCAAGTCCACGGCAATATGACCTTTGATGTCAATTTCACGCTCCGCCATCAATTCGATAGCGATGGGATCGGCACCGCGTCCGACGACCGCGGCCCAGCCGGCGGACATTACACTAACGCCAGGCAACTGCTTCGTGAGCAGCGCCTGAGCCATCGGACTTCGGCAGATGTTTCCTTCACACACAACAAGGATGCTGTCTATCATTTCGTTACAATCGCCTCGGTCAGGCCTGCGTTGATCGCGGGCAGCAGCAGATTCAGCACACGGCTGAAGCGAACGAGACCGTTACCATCCACATACACGACGTCCTTGGGCTGCAACTCGAATTGATTCGCCAGCACCATGGCGACTGGCGAGCGCGCATCGAGATGGAATACCTGCGGCGTCGTTTCGGACGAGCCGCGAATCACATAGAGCTGCGCTGCGTCCGCACTGGCAGTATTCACGCTGCCGGCCTGCGATAGGGCATCGCTCAATGTCAGCTTGCCGCTCTTCATGGGAATGGCGGTTACAGGCTTGTTGACCTCGCCCATGACAAATGCGCCGTTGTCATCGCGCGAAACGACACGCAACAAGTCACCGTTCTTTAGCAGTATTTTTGAAGGGTTCTGATCGCTCGATAGCATGCTTGTGAGATTCAACCGATAGGACACGCCGTCCCGCACGAGGACCATCCGGCTTTGATCGGCTGTCGTACTGAAGTCGCCGGCCCGGTTAACGGCTTCGAACAGGGTCAGTGGAACATCGTTAATCGGAACAGCGCCCGGCGCGCGCACCTCGCCGTCCACATACACCTGCTTGGCACGAAACGAAGCCACACGCACCGTCACCTGCGGCCGGACGAACACTTTGCTCAATGCGGCGTACACCGCCTGCTGGCTCTGATCGACACGTAGGCCGGCAACATGAACGTTACCCGCATATGGCATCTGCACATTACCGTTGCTGTCAATCACGAATCCTTGCGCCGGATCGAAGGGCCGGTTGTTCGTTTGCGTCTGGGCGCCCAGCGCCGCCATCAGTTCAGGGTGATCCCACACGGTGATCTGCAGAACATCCCCCGCCCCCAATGTGTACGGCTCCGGCTTACTCATCAGCTCACGCAGTTGCACTGCGTTTGCCTGCGCATCCGCCTCGCGCATCCTTTCTGTCAAGGCGACGTTGATATCGGTAATCGGAATCTGCATCTCGATCGGCGGCACCTCTGAGTTCCCGCTTGCGACCGGCAGCGTTGCCGGAGTAGACATCCGCATACCAGGAGCCACTGCACAGGCCGACAACACAGTACTTGCGGCGACGCTCATCAGTAGACGAGTACAGCGGCGATCAGGACGTTCCACTCCATCTCCATTACACTTTCCAAAAAATCCCATCAGTTATTCCTCGAATTTCGTCCAACTCTTCTTTCACATGGCGATAGCTATTGCCGCTCAGGAATGGCGAAAAGCCATTTCCCGGATTCGGCTAATGCGCACTCAGATCTGGCGTCAAGCGCTTTCTCCGTGCGGAACACGTGGTCTGTATGCGTACACGCGGGAGGAATCGGTCACGCATCACCTCGCGGGCCGACAAGCCTGAAAGCGCGGTTCACAGCGTCAATTCCGAAATTTATTTACCGCATGAGTGTTTCATCTGGATCGCTAATACGCGTTGCTGCTAACCAGTCCCCTCGCTACCGTTGTCACGACAATCCGCATGTCCAACGCGAACGACCAGTTGCGCAGGTAGTAGAGGTCATGCTCCACGCGCTTCTGCATCTTCTCGACCCGGTCCGTCTCGCCGCGGAATCCGTTTACCTGCGCCCAACCAGTAATGCCCGGTTTGATCCGGTAGCGATGGATGTAGCCGTTGATGACTTTCTGATAAAGCTCATCGTGCTCGATCGCGTGCGGACGAGGCCCGACCACCGACATTTCGCCGCGAAGAACGTTGAAAAACTGCGGTAGCTCGTCAAGGCTCGTCCGTCGCAGCAGGGCACCCACGCGAGTGATGCGCGGGTCACCCTTCGTAGCCTGCGTGACCACGCCTGTCTTTTCGGCATGTGGACGCATCGTCCGGAACTTGTAGATTTTGAACACGCGGCCATCAGCCCCTTTGCGATGTTGCGTGAAAAACACCGGCCCACGCGATGAACACTTCACGGCAACCGCAATAATCGTCAACAACGGTATCAACGCGAGTAACGCAAGCGCCGCAAATACGCGATCGAAAATTTCCTTCTGCACGATTGCGCGTGCTGGCAAAGGCGATGCGACAAGGCTAATCGCCGGCGCCCCGATCAGGTCGATCACGCCGCCTTCGAATAACGCCATGCTGCGCACGTCAGGAATGAAGCGGATATTCACGAGGTCGTCACGGAATTCATTGACGAAGCGCAGCATGGTTGACGCTTCCGCCAAGGGCAAAGCCAGCCAGATTTCCTGTACGCCTGCGCTCCGAACGTGTTCGGCAAACTTGTGAAAATCGTCGAACACCGGCACGCCGTTCAGCACGACACTTCCTTCCGGCCCCACATCAAACACCGCAGATGCACGAAAACCGCTGGAAGGGGACGCCTCGAGTTTGCCCACCACTTCCTGGCAATGAGCCCCGACCCCGAGCACTGCCACGTTGCGCAAATTCAGACCGGCATAACGCACGCTGCGCAGAACGGCATGTAACATCAGTCGCGATACGATCAATGCACCGCCCGTGATCGCGGTCCAATAGGCGAACCACAGGCGCGAGATGAAATCCGTGCGGTGCAGCGAGAACATCAGCACCAGTCCGCACGCCTGCACCACCAGCCACGCTATCGAAACCTGTCCGGTCAATCGCAACAACGAACGGCCACGCCACGACTCGTACAAGCCGAAAACCGGAAACGACACCAACGCGAATGCGACGGAAAACGTAATAAACGCCCCGTCTCCTCGACTCTGCCCTAGATCCTCAAAGCGAATATGCGACGCCACCATGGCCCCCGTCACGATGAGGACCAAATCGACAAGCCGCGCCAATAACGCCTGTATCCCGAGCATCTCGCGATTCCCCGCCTGAAGTTGGACTGCGTAACATACCGACGCGTCACGCGCGCCCGTATGTGTCATCGAAACGAACGATGTCGTCTTCGCCGAGATACGATCCGGACTGCACTTCGATAAGTTCGAGTGGCAACTTGCCCGGATTCTCCAGACGATGCGTCACACCCAGCGGAATAAACGTCGACTGATTCTCACTGAGCATGAATTCCTCACCGCCACGCGCGACGAGCGCCGTGCCGCTTACCACGATCCAGTGCTCGGCGCGATGGTGATGCAATTGCAATGACAGGCGGCCGCCCGGATTCACGACGATCCGCTTTACCTGAAATCGCTCACCACGATCGATTGAGTCGTAGTAACCCCATGGGCGCCGTACCTTTCGATGCGCATCGGCCTCGGGAGCTTGCAGCGCTTTCATCCGGCTAACCACACTCTTTACTTCCTGCAAGCGCGAGCGGTCGGCGACCAGCACGGCATCGTCGGTCTCCACAACGACCACGTTGGTCACGCCGACGCAGGCGATGAGACGCCCCTGCGAGTGGGCGAAGCTGGACGTCGTCCCTTCGAACACGACTCGTCCGCGCGCAGCGTTGCCGTCCGCGTCCTTGTCGAGTGCTTCCCATACGGCGTCCCAAGACCCAAGATCCGACCACCCTGCGTCAAGCGATACCACCACGCCTTCCGCGAGTCGTTCGTCCGATCCGAGACGTTCCATCACCGCGTAGTCAATCGAGTCCGACGGGGAAGACTTGAAAGCCTCTACACCAGGACGGAAATACAACCCATCGCAAGTACCTTGCGCGTGGGCTAACAAGCACGCGTCGTGCATCGCCGGCTGTATGATCTTGAGCGTAGCGAGCCATACGCTCGCCCGCACAACGAATATTCCGCTGTTCCACCAGTACTGCCCCGATGCGATGTACCGCGCGGCCAATTCGGCCACCGGTTTTTCGACGAATCGCTCAATACGATGCGCGCCACCGCTAAGGTCAGTACCAAGCTTGATGTAACCAAAGCCCGTATCAGGACGCGTCGGCGGCACGCCCAGTGTCACAATCGCGCCGTGCTGCGCATGCCGAGCCGCCAACGCAATCGTCGACTGGAAGGCATTGAGGTTCTCGATCGAATGATCTGCCGGCATTGCAACAATGATCGCGTCGTCACCATCCGAACACGCCGCCGCAGCGGCGAGTGTCAGCGCGGGTGCCGTGTCGCGTCGCGTCGGTTCAACCACGATGCGTGCGTCGATTCCTCTTGCCCGGAGTTGTTCCGACGTAACGAAGCGGTGATCGTCGCCGCATACGATGATCGGCGTACTCACCGTACCTCCATCGGCATGGAACCCTTTCATCCGTTGCACAGTTGCTTGTAGTAACGAATCCGGCCCCAGCAAATCAATCAATTGCTTTGGATATTGTTCCCGTGACACGGGCCACAGTCGCGAACCCACTCCTCCCGCAAGTACAACAGGTACGAGTCGCACAGCCGCTGCAGAGGCAACCCGCTCTTCCGTCGGAACTATCTTGATATCACTATCACTAACTTCCGCCTCACTGACCGACGTGTAACCCATACGTACTCCTATTCGACATTCCAACAGGATCAGAAATGTTGCACTTTTAATTTCCCCACACTGTAGGCGGCCTGACGTATCTCCCTCGATCATGGGCCGTACAAAGTTCGCCAAAGTCATGTCCAGCGACACTACAACGTCTGCCCCAAAACAGATGCGAGTTGAATTGAGCGGTGCGTTTTACGACTGGCGCCAGCTGCAGCCACACGCAGCAGTGACGTGGAGTATTAACGTGACATGAGATTCGTACTTCTCGCACCGACCATAAAGATCGCGCATTTTAAATAGTCCGATGATGTACGTCATTTCTTCACAAAAAACTCTGCTCGCCTTTTCCGAGTGCCGTAATGAATGATCTGCAATAGCTTAAATCTCAAACACTACCGCCATCTCTCATTTTTAAAACGACCGCCTGGGCTTCAGTTGCAGTGCATCATACATAGGCTGCCTTCAGACGTAATGTGACTGACGGAAAACGCCAACATGTTGGCGTTTTAGCCCATTCGCTCCTGACGCGTCTGAGTAGGCCATTCACGTGTCTCGCGCATTGTGCCTGGCACACATACAACAGCCCATTCACGTAGCAATTTAGGGTGAACTGCCACGACCTCGACCGGGCATCCTTTATCCAGAAAATCTCACTGTTTGACGCCTGCTTGACTCTACTCCGTGGCTGCGTCAATTCCACCGCTACGCTCTTCCAAAGGGGCATCCGAGCCCATACAACGCATCCGAATCCATTCAGTTTCGATGGTCCACAATCTGCACGAATTGAATGGAAATTTGCAGGTGCGAAAGCCAGCCCATACATCCTTTGCACACGTTGAAGCGACCTGTGGATTCCAATCCTCGTGCTCCGCTAATCTGATGCTATCAAACCAATTCGCGCCAGATCTTCAGGTCAATGAGGTGCACCGGGTCGGAAAAATATGAGCAAACTACCGTGGCAAAATGCGCCATGGATTTGGCTGACTCCACCCAACTTTCCGGTCTATTGCCGCCACAACCGACATGATTTCATCCGATACCGAAGGCCGCATCCGAGGCGATCGCCCACGACCGGAACAATTACTGTTCCGAAAGCGTCACTGAGAATTGCGACTGACTGTCTGTAACTTCAAGTGGTTGTTTTTATTGCCCGGGACAGGACGTCCGGCTAACACCGCGCCAGGGAAGCCTTCATTGATGTTGTTAGCAGTCCTCGATTGAAGCTGACGTTGCAGATCTACGAAATAAACACTGACGCGATAAAAGACGCAATTCCGACGGGCACGATGAAGATCGTGCATAGCCCCATCCGCATCATCAACTTAGCCCTTGCAGCTTCCCAAGGGCCGCGCGCGCGATGCGGCTGAAACTCAAGAAAGACGACCGGTTGGAAGTGCCGCCTCCCGACCTTCAAAGCAGAAAGCAAGCTGAAGATCAGATAGACAAGCGTCCAGCCGAAACAAAATTTCGAAAGAATCGACAGAGCGATCGTCATATATTTCGCCACTTGATCTAACAATTGAGACGTCTTGAGCCTATCCTGCAACGCAGCATTTTTCATGACAAACGTTTGGCTTTATCCGTCGTCTTTCGCTCCGCCGGCTTACGTATGTGACCTGCTGGCGTGCCCCGCTCCGGAACGGTGCGAGTCGGCGATCCAGGCACTGGTCGGAGCAGCACGTCTGGCGTGATCGACTATAGATGGCCGCTTGCTGCACAGCAGTACAGTCGGATTTTTTTACGCAAATCTACCAACCATACAACGGGGGTAGCCATGACTGATAGCGACAGACTTTTGCTAATACTTTCGGTACACCGATCGTCTGATCACCTATCTGCTTACCAGAGTGAGTCGCATGGCTCATCTCGCGAACGAAACTAGACAAGAGTGTTAAACACCCTCCTCGACGAACGATATTTGGCGATGGAAGTCATCTGTGCATCGACACGCCCAGAACAAACGCGGACCGAGCTCACCCAACTACTAAAGGTCGAAGCGGAGAGATTTCATAAGCTCGCGGATACATTTCTTAATCGGTCAACATTGATTTTCGACCGCTCCTAATTTTCCCGAAACAAAAAAAACCGACACATGGTGTCGGTTTAAAAAAGCTTCCGGCTATTCCGAGGATTACTGCCGGAGGCTTGAGAGAAGTGTATTTTCGTCGACGACTGCGACGCTGTTCCGACATAATTTTGTACTCAACCGCCAAATTTGACTGGCAACTGCTGGCCACCAATCGCAGGCGTTCGATATTAAATCGGCAAGATCCCAGCTACTTCAGAATCGCAAGATCCAACAGAACAACCATCAGTCTCTCAAGATGCACCCGATCAGAAGATCCAACGCGCCGCCACAGGTATAGTCTGTAGTGGTCTGCATTGGCCAGAACAACACAACGCAGGCTACAGCCTGTCGCGCTTCGCACGGCGGTCCAAGAAGCGCGATCCCGACGTGATATGGACGGTGCAGGCGTGGTACACCTCCACGACGGCTCGAGATTGATAGTCGAGATGAACGTGATCGACAAATGCATCTGTTAACGTCTTGGCGTCAAATCGAACCTTCGACACTTGCATTACATGCATCGCCAAGGCCTGTGCGCAGCTGCCCAGCGCCACACGCTGGAGCAAGTCGATCCTGCCGTTAACGCACATCCACAGATGCGTGCATTGAACCACGTGTTGCGCAGTCAGCCACTTCCCAGTCAGTCGACGTCTGATTAACTGCGACACGACGAGATAGGTCAGTAGATCTGCACGCGTGTGTGTGTCGGAAGAATTTGACCAGGACATTGTTAATCTGGATAGCCAACAGGGTTGGGTATATTACGCATAACGGATTGTTCTCTTTGTTAAGCGAAGGCGCGTAAGATGGCATCTCCGTCAAGTAAGGCAATTTCCGATGCACGGCCAGACGAACTTCAGTCCAATTCGCCTATTCCCCCACCACCGCCTACCAGTTTCACGTCACGCCATGCTCACCATGGAAGACTACCTGACCCGGGAGATTACTCGCGCACACGACGAAGATCTCCGTCACGACAGGGGATCGCAAGTCCAGACGCAGACCATCAAAAAACATACGTGCCACAGTCTTTGCGTCGTACCTTTCTCGCGAAGTTTGCTCTATCTGTTCCGCTAAACGTTGCGCACGGCACGCAAGCCCGACGCGCTGAAGCCAGTCAGCTCTGCGACCGTTTAACCGTAGCCAAAGATGTGAATATTCGACAAGTTGCTCGAAATTTAGCCACTGGCTTGTCCTCTGACGCATTACTAGTTGTGAGGCGACCAGATAGGCAAGCAATTCTGTTTTTGCATACAGATCAAAATCAACAAGTCGGTGCGTCATCGTGTGTGGAAATTAGGTTATATCGCAATGCGTAATCGGAAATGAGTGTGGCGCCCCCTCGAGTGAACGTCAAAATAAACCCTGTATACCCCACAGACAGTTGCACCCCTAACGCGTGTAAAGGTCAGACCTCCAGCGACGCATAGTCCTACGTTGTGTCTGATCCGATCCGCCAAAACGTTGAAGGATTCCGCCGAATTTAGGTTGCCATTCTTCCGCGATCTTTCACAAGCGGATTTTCTCGGCAACTCGCCACGCAATTGGATAACAAGAAGTTAGAGATTGGAGTGATAGATGGCGTCTCGAACCAATCTTTTGGCGCCATAGACTAAGCCCACCCTTGTATCATCCATGGTCCTGGAGACAGATATTCTTGAGCGATATCTTGCCGAATGCTGCTAAAACCGGCTTGAAATCGTTTCGCATCACGTCGAAGTCAATTTCAATTCCCAATCTTATGCGTTACAGATGACAATTCAGATTAAGCACACGGCAATTCACGACGTCAAGCTGATCGAACCATGCATCCAATCAGATAAGCGGGGTATTTCGTTTGACAGCTTCGACCAAGAGGAATTCGAGGAACATGTGGCGCGCGGCTATCGATTCGTGCAGGAGCGTCACTTGGTGTCCGCCCACAATGTGCTGTGTGGTCTGCATTATCAGATTCGGCGCCCGCAGGGGAAACTAGTGCGTGTCGTGAACGGTGAGGTGGTCGACGTGGCGGTTGACTTGCGACGCTTGTCGCCCACGTTCGGGCGCTGGACCAGTGCACGGCTATCGGCATCCAACTGCCGTCAGCTGTGGATTCCGCCGGGGTTTGCGCATGGTTTCCTCGTGTTGTCGGATGTCGCAGAGGTACTTTGCAAGACAACCGAGCGCTGCTTTGTCGAGCATGAACGCACGTTGCAGTGGGACGATCCCGATATCGCGATTGCCTGGGATCTGGACAAGGCGCCAATCACATCCGCGCGTGATGCGGTGGGTACGAGTTTCAGCGTTGCCGAGGTTTATTGATCGCAATCCCCACTCATGGTCGACCGATGTACCCCACGAATAGTCTTTTATCGCATCTGTCGACGCACCTAACTAAACGACCGTTTGCTTGCACGGTACTCTGTCGGCGTTACTCCAAGGTATTTACGAAATACTTTCGAAAGCTGTCCGCCACTTCCGATTCCGCATCGCCGCGCGATCTTGTCGACCGGAAGGTCCGTTTCGGAAAGAAGGTGGCAGCACTTGTCAATTCGAACGTATAAGAGGTAGTCGGACGGTGTCACACCCATTTCCATCTTGAAGCGGCGCAAGAAATTCCGCTCACTCATCGCGACGAATTGCGCCGCTTCTTCAATCGTGATCGTTCTTCCGCAGTTCATGTCCAACCATTGTGCCGACGACTGTATCTTTTCGCTCACAGCTCCGAACGCGTTCTTCTTTGGAACGGAGGTAAACTGTTCGTCATAGCGCAACCTTAGAGAGCCGGAGATCTCCCGCGCGATTTCCGCGCCGAGATCCTCTTCAATCAGCGCTAGTGCAGCTCGCAGCGGAGTGCTTGATCGCTGGGAAGTAGACACTTTCAGTCCGTTCCACGCGACCTCATGAGCACCTTCGCCACGGCGAAATTTGCGGGAAGTATTCGATGATTCAGCGACGTTCAGTAGCAAGCGTCTTTCGGAAATTGGAAAAATCCGTTCGCTACGCAAATCGAGTTGGCTCAGCCAGGCAATCAGGTGTTCTTCACTCAGCATGCTGTGGACGCCTGCACCTCCGGCGATAAAGAGCGCATGAAAATCGTCGGCATGACCACGTGATTTGATACTGTCGGTCCAAACAAACACCGATGACGAACTCGCTATCCTGCCACCGCTGACCGACACGAGATGAACGTCGTAGCGAGGCCCATCTATGCGCAAGGACATGCAGAGCGCATTGGCTGACTGGAAAATCTCCACTACCGTGGCTGCCTCTGGTAGCGAGAAACCGTCGAACAGTGCAATGCCTATACGTCTTACGGAGCGAACGTCATGGAATACCTGAGACTGAGTCGCATCACGACTACTGCGGGCAAAAAAAACTGCCATCCAGCCATCCCCCCCGGAAGATAAGTGGCCTCCTACGGCTACATTTGAGCCGTTTTGACTGTCTGGACAATCGTACACAAGCGGCACGCATAAGATCGCTGGATGGCCGAATAGGATAATACGTTGGCGGTCACGGACCGATTGCAGCATTCAGGCAGGAGCTTCAGCGGCGGATGTCCGGTTCAAGATTATTCGAACATCTTCCATTACATTATTCGGCATCCTATATAAATAGAATAATGATGTTGATCTTCTTGCAAATGCCACGAATCGCAGATGGCCGACCGTCGCGTTCTTTGGCTTCAATATTTTGACGAATTCTGCCGCCCTCGCATCGGCGGGCGTTTCGAGGCGTCGGAGACATCGTTTTCGCCAACCCAGTTGGTGGTTTTTTTGATTCAGCTAGATGGCAGGGCGCTCGCGAAGAGCCTGCTGAGTGGCTATTGCGCGTCTGGCTGTAGATCGCGCGAAATGCGCATCGCCTAGCTGTGGCGGGCAACACGTCAAGTCCGCGCTGAACCATATTGCTTTAACGGCAAACGCTGACAATCCGGCTCAGTATTCACATGCTGTGCAACACAGCAATATATGAATATGCTTTACACGAGGCGCGGCGAACTCACATCGGCACGGGAGACAGATGCTGCTCCAGGTAAGCACGAAACTCGACGCGTACCTCGGGATGCCGCAGTGCAAATTCCACCCCCGCCTTCAGATAGCCCAGCTTGCTGCCGCAGTCAAAGCGCGTGCCGTCGTACTTGTATGCAAGTACCTGTTCATCGGCTAGCAGCGACTGGATCGCATCCGTCAACTGGAGTTCGCCGCCCGCGCCCGGCGTGATTGCGCGAAGATGTTTGAAAATTCGCGGCTTCAGCACGTATCGACCCACCACACCCAGGTTCGAAGGTGCCATACTCGGCTCAGGCTTTTCAACGATGCCCGCCATTTTGATAATTGAATCCCCCCATTCCTTGCCGTCGATGATCCCGTACGACTTGGTATCCTGCGCCGAGATTTCCTCAACACCGATCACCGAGCTATGATAATGATCGAACACCTCGATCATCTGCGTCATGACAGGGGGGGTGCCGTATAGCAAGTCGTCCGCGAGAATTACAGCGAACGGGTTATCACCCACCAGCTTCTCAGCGCACAGCACAGCGTGCCCGAGGCCGAGCGCCTCCGACTGACGCACGTAAAAACAGTCAACATGACTCGGTTTGATGCTGCGCACCAACTCCAGCAGCTTGTTCTTACCGCGCGCTTCCAGTTCCGCCTCGACTTCATACGACTTATCGAAATGGTCTTCGATGGCACGCTTGCTGCGGCCCGTGACGAAGATCATTTCGGTGATGCCTGCGGCCATGGCCTCCTCCACCGCATATTGAATCAGCGGTTTATCGACGATCGGCAGCATTTCCTTTGGGCTAGCCTTCGTAGCAGGGAGAAATCGGGTGCCAAGACCAGCTACCGGAAACACTGCTTTTGTAACTTTTAGCATAAAGGAGTCCGAATATGATTGCTATGGCCGATCCATGGTCGGGCCACCTCTGCCCCACATCGATAGCCGCGGAAAACCTGCACCCTCGGCAGCGACGCGCAGAGGCAAAGTGCGCGAAGGGCGGCGCTTTAGGCTGCCATCAGTAGTTCGGTGACGACCGCTGCGATTCAAACGGCTCGTTGTCGCCCACCCAGGTACCGAAACGACTGGGCGGAAGCATAAGGCCTCAGTTGGCCATTGTTCAAAAAACCATCGATCGAAGAGGAAGCAGATTGCGATTGATCAATCTCCATGCAGCACGGTGACCAGACGTGATATCGGCAATTCGAGTACCTAAAACTACCAGCAATAAATAGCAATTAAATAGCGAGAAAGAATAGCTGCGCTTTGACGATTAACGATTCGACCGCCTTCCAACCCGATGGTAATTAGCGAGGCGAACAATGTCCGAAATACACCCACCGCTATTGGCCACTCAAGCCCGCTTGCTCGCGCGATACTCGGTAGGTGTCGTCGCAAGATGCTTGCGGAAGAGTTTCGCGAGCCGACCGCCACATCCAATGCCACAATGACGCGCCACCTTGTCGACTGGCAGGGCGGTTTCAACAAGCAGGCGACAGCTCATATCAAGCCGCACGTACAGCAAATAGTCAGACGGCGTCACACCCATTTCGATCTTGAAACGCCTGAGGAAATTGCGCTCGCTCATGCCGGCGATCTGCGCGGCGGCGTCAATCGAGATCGAACGGTGACCGTTCGCCTCCAGCCATTTTGCCGACGCCTTGATATTCTCGCTCACGCCTACCGAAACATTCTTGCGCACAATTGCAGTAAACCGGGTATCCGGAGATGGTGCGACCCAGTCAGCGATCTGACGCGCAATTTCGCTACCGAAATCCTCCTCGACCACTGCGATGGCTGTTTGCAACGGGCCGGCGGCGACGCTCGAAGGTCCATTGGCGGCGCCGATCTGCATCATTTCGCAAGCGTGTTTGCCGTAGCGCCTAACACCGGTGGCCTGCCCGAATCCGGCGACGTCTAGCAGCAATTGTCCTTCGCCGATCGGGAATACCAAGTCGCTGCGCGGATGCGTCCGACGCAGCCAGGCAATCAGGCGTTCATCGTGTAGCGCATCGTTCACCCCTACGCCGCCAGCAATGAACAAAGCGTGAAAGCGCTCTGCGTCGCGCCGCGCCTCGATATCTTCGGTCCAGACGAATACCGATGAAGAACTGACGATCCTGCCTCCCGCCACCGACAACAGGCTAACGTCGTAACGCATTCCGTCGCGCCGTTCGCCCTCAGTGAGCGCATTCACCGACTGGAATACCTCCACGACCGCTGCAGCCTCCGGAAGGGCAAAGCCGCCAAACAGAACTATGCCAATACGCCTCACGATGCCAGCCTCAGGCGAAACGTGGGGCGGCATTGCGCTGGTGCGGCAAAGGACTGAAGGACACTCCATCTGATTTTCCCCGGAAATTAGTTGCCTGTTCCAGCTTGCTTTGAGCCGGATTAATTGTTGAGTCTGATCGTACATAAGGATGGTTTGCGACGTATTTTTCTGGCCGAATCGAACAACATATTGGCGGCCACGATCAATTCATTAGCCGCCACACGAGGCCCAACATTCCGCCATGAGAAATTACCGGTTTTAATGAAAAAGCATTTCAAAAGACATCGCACAAAAATAGTCGATTAGCATATTCATATTAAATATCTGTAAATTCCCAGCACACGTATGATCGTCATCATCGAAGTGCATAAAAGTGCTACTCGCGAGTCGCGCACGGAGGCGGGCCTTCCTCGCAAGCGATCATTCCAACAAGCCGGAGCGGAAATGTGATGCAGCCACCTATAGTCGGTCTGCTCAAGAGCGAGTGTGGTTTCCGAGTACTGAAACGGTCGATTTGCCAGCGAGTCGTTCGCTGTGCGGTATGGCAAAGCAAGTGCTGATATGCTTGGCGACATACACTAGCGCGCTCCGAACGGGCTAGTGGCTCAACATAAAGTTCAGCCGCACGGGGCGGATCAAAACTGGACGAAAATCAACACCGAGCCCTGCATTGAACGACGACCCGCAACACACAGCAATACCGCTAAGCCGCCTGTTGTTGCCGCCGGAGCCGCCAACGCTTGCTCCGGGCATCGTGCACAGCAATTTCAGCGTTCAAGGCGACGCCCGTCAAAGCTTCCTGGCCTGGCAGGAGCGTATGAGTTCCGTCTACGACATCCAGCCTTCGTCAAAGCAGGCTGAGGATACGTTCGATTCATCCCTGTCCCGTTACACGATCGACAATCTGAGCCTCTTCGACTTCCGCACCGCGCCGAACCTGGCCGTGCGATCGTTGGGTCGAGTTTCGACCGAGAGCATTCGCGACATCACCTTCAGCGTGTTCCTTGAAGGGCCACCGTCGCAGTTCGTGGGCGGCAAGCCACAACTCGATGCGCCGCATATACCGCAAGTGCCAAGTATCCTCGCGCTGGACATGGATCAGCCGTGCACAATCCGGAGTTTTCATGGTCGGCTACTGCTACTTTTTGTGCCGCGCGCGCTGGTGGAAAAATCGTTCCCCGATGCCGCCTCGCTACATGGCCGTTGGGTCCACGCCACCACGCCTTTGACGCGCCTACTCATTGAGCATCTGGTGGCGCTCAAGCGGCAAATCGTCGGACTGAGCAAGGAGGAAGCGCACCACTCCTTTCTCACTGCGGTAGAACTACTCGTCGCCGCTTTCAGCCGTCAAGCGGGTCTCTCCGGCAACAGCCGCGCGGCGGTACGTGCCGCAGTCTATGGACAAGTGCGGCGGTATGTCGAGACTCATCTGCACGATCCGGATTTGTCGCCTGACAGCGTGTTGGCATCGCTGCATCTCTCGCGCGCCAGCGTGTATCGCATCTTTGAGCATGAAGGTGGCCTGGCCGCTTATATCCGGAGCCGCAGGCTGCGAATGGCGGCCGATGAACTGGTGCGCTTTCCGCATATGGAGGTACAGGACATTGCCGCGGGCTTGGGTTTCAATGATGCGTCGAGCTTTACGCGTGCATTCCGTCGCGCCTTCGACATCGCGCCACGGGATTTACACGAGTACGCGCCGTTGCTCCAGCGCGAAAATGCGAGCCCGGAGCGCTTCACCTAGACAGATAATGTCGAATCGATTGGATCGTTAGCTGCGATCGGGGGCGCGCAATGCAACGAAGTCTGCGGCAGGCAAGTTACGACGGGATATCCACATGACGCGTAGGGCGTCGCGCATCATGCTCGCTGCTGATCTATGCGCTCTCGTCGTGGCGACGTGGGGTGATCGGGGTAGTGCTCAGAAACCCTGCGTGCTTTAGCCGAGACGAGCGAGCGTGCCCAACCGATACGATGGGTCAGGCTGGTATTGATATGCGGCCATGAAACAAGCTGCCGTTGGCGCCCGAATGAAATGCACCGCCATGTGCGGCAGACCTCGCACCGGGCCTCGAAGATCGGTCAAGTCGGCGAGCACTGCTACCGCGCTGACGCAATTGAAAATCAGCCGTGCCCCGATTCGATCGACTACAGCTTGCTCGCGCGATCCTGAGACATGGGCCTGGTTGAAAAGACTTTGGAAGAAGGATCGCTACGACGCCCCAAAAGCGTGAATGTGCGCAAGCGACTGCGCGCTGCCGAGCGGCTTCTCGAGGCAGATGTTTGCGCCACTCTTCAGCCCCGCGGCGATCACTTGGTGCGACGTGCACGACGTCACGCACAGGACAACGGGGATCACGGATCCATATCTGCACAGACAGCGCAATGTATCGTATCGGAGCGCATCCGGCGCCACCCAATCGAGCATCACCAGATCGACCGGCACCTGGTTGAGCAGCCCGTGCAATGTTTTGTCGCATAGCGCGCCAAAACAGAGATGCCCAGCGGATGACAGGATTTCGAGCGCACAGTCAAGTGCCGTGGCATCGGATTCTAGGATGGCGATTCTCATGTGAACAGGTGCGCTTGCGGAGTGCAGCGACGAGAGTGGTCGGTGGTGAGCAGGTCGGCGAATTGATAGGCAATGCCTGTATGGGCGAATGCACTTCGACGGCCGAGTCTACGCGAAAGCACTCGACAAAATTGTCAAGAAATGTCAGAAGCAAGAAAGGGGGCTGTGATGCGTCGCGCTGGTTTGGCGACAGTCAATCGTCATTGTTCGACACCCTCGACCTTTTACCGAGCCGTAGTATCGACAGCGCACCGCACGCATCACCCCATCGCATCCTAGAACCGTCGTTTGAAGCCCGGACGTGGATTTTCGATAATTAGGGCACGATCGACCCTTGGTCACGATGCTGTTGAAGTCATTTCGCCACCGCCATTTGTACGAATTCCGTGGCCCGGTCATGCCACGCCACGCTCTGCACCTGTAATGGCCAAAGCCGATCCGCCATGTTTAAAGCGTTCTGCATCCGCCCCTCATAGCCGCCCGGGAAGTCCGATCGCGCGATCCCTTCGCGAGGACACTTCTCGCGCCTTTAATAGTCGGAAAATAAATCGTCGCCTGACTGTTCCCTAGCTGGCCTGACTGATTCCACCGTCATGAATCTCTATGAGATCACCACACCGACGACGAATGTCGCGATACCCAAAGGCAATGCCAAGGCCGCGCATAGCGCCATTCGCTGCAACAAGCTGGCCTTGGCGATCTCCCTTGTGCCACGCGCACGATACGGCTGAAACTCAAGAAAGACGAGTCGCTGGCTATGCCGTATACCGACCGATATGGAGGAATGGAAACTGAAAATCAGATAAACAATGATCCAGACGAAACAAAGTCTCGAGAGAACCGAAAGAGCGATTACCATGCGAATCTGCGTCCTGTGTACCGTCCGGCAGTACGAACGGAGTTTAATCTGGATTTGTAGAGTTTATGTTTCGACGCAGAATGTTGATCGCCAATGTTGTGGCGTTATCCGCCGAGGAGACGAGCTACGCAGACAAGATAGATCTCGGCTACGGATGGAGATCGGCGGCCGAGGCGCCAGTAGACAGCTATCGCGCAGTTGCTCGCCGCGCTGCCGACGATCAAATGAACCAGTACTTGGAAAAGCGCTGTGCAGAGGGCCATAGGAAGCGCGCGCAGACGCCGGATGAGTACCGTTCGATCAAAGATTGAAAGGGCGCGTGGTGTCCGTAGGGGATCCCAGATACCAGCAGAAGTGAGGCAGCAGCAACAGTGTGCGCTTCTTCAAACACGCGAGCAGCACCAATGAGAGCGCCACTCGCGAGACCCAGGGCTATGCCGATGGAGACGTGCCCGGTACGGCGGAGAAACAACGCGATGTAAGTCGCCCATACCGCTGACGAGAGCATTGTGCGCCCGCTAAACAACGCGGAATCCTATTTCGCTAGTCTCAATGCCGCAGCCGGCGTACAGGATCTTCGTTGCTCCGACGATCGCCATCCCCGCAGACAGAAGAAACGGCCAGCAGGCTGCCGCGTGTCGATTCGATGAGGCGATCCAAATTGCGCAGGCCAGTGCCAGCGGAAGAGTAACGGCAGCGTCGCCGAAGTTGCTGACCGCATTCCACATTTCGTGCACATGTCCGATTGAATGTGTGACAGATTAGCAGATGGCGCGATGTTCGATTAATGCAAACTCGCCGTATCAAACTCGATCGACCTGACCGGCAATCGCCCGCTTAGCGGTAGAAATGGAGTTTCCACACACTCTGGACCAGTTTCGGACTTGAAACAGCGACGAGTGCTGCCGCGACGCGTTCGGGCGTAGATGGAGGATACTTGCGTAGCAGCAAGCCAACGCATCCAGCCAGGACTCTGCACATGAAGACACTTTCTCTACTGACTCTTTGCGCTGCGTTGTTCTCGTTCGGCGGCGCGGCGTATGCGCAAGTCGACCAATCGGAGCCTCAGCTTCTGATCAAGACCGCGACGCAACAGGTACTCGACGAGGTGCGCGCCCGAGCGATCGCGCCAGACGATATTCCCCGCATCATGGATATCGTAAACCGGGACATTCTTCCCTACACCGATTTTCGCCGCACCACGTCACTGGCGATGGGCCGTTACTGGCGGACGACTACGCCCGCGCAGCAGCAGCAACTCGTCGAACAGTTCAAGATGCTCCTGATTCACACATATTCGGGTGCTATCGGTCAGCTCCGTCCAGACCAGCGGATCGACTACCCGCCGATACACATCGCTCCAACCGATACGGACGTGGTGGTGCGCACGATTGCAACCAGGAACGGTGAACCAGCAGAGATCGATTACCGGCTGTACCGCACGTCGCAGGGCTGGCGGTTGTATGACCTGAATGTACTCGGTGTCTGGCTAATCCAGACATATCGGCAGCAGTTCAGTGACAAGATCCAGGAAAGCGGCGTTGATGGTTTGATCAAGTTTCTCGCTGAGCGCAACCAGCAGCTCGCTTCGGGCAAGCAATAAGTGACCGCTGGGTATGATGGCGACGGACGCTTACAGCAGAATGTCGGTCGCGCAATGGACGTTTCGCGGACGTGCCCGAAAGTGGCTTGAGCGGCGCCCGCGAGAGTATGGAGCCGGCGGAAATTCCCGCGAGCGGTGAAAGGTCTGGACCCGGCCAGTAGCTGTCGTTGGCTGCGTCGGTAATGTCGCCATTCGAGCGACGGTTCGGCTCATGAAGCGGCCATTAACCTGGCTTCGTTCCGCGTGGCGGTATTGGGTCGAGGGTGTGTGAAAACCCACGTCAAGCGGGCCGATCGAAAAACTCGACCTTCAGATCGCGCTGTGTTGGCTTGGTGACGACTCGGGAAGGGTGAAGCGACACCGGGCCAATATCGAGCAGAGCACGGCCTTCACTCAGCCATGCAAGTGCTTTCCCCGGCAAAGGCGTCGCCGTTGAGAACATAACATTCTTGTTCTCAAGGCGCGCCAGTGCAGTCAAAGGATGCGGTTGGACTCAAACATTAATGTCCTTCTTCTTCCACTGTCAAATTGTTCTTGACCGACGTAACTCCAGGAACACTCTCAGCAACTTTCCCTGCGAGATCTATCTGCGCCTGATCTGGAACCATTCCTACAAGCGTAATCTTGCCGCTACGAGCGATGGCGTGAAGATCAGGCGTCTCCAAGCCCTTTTGCTTGTACAGCGCCGTCTGAACTCGCTTCGCCAACTCCCTATTTGCTGCTCTAATCGACGAACGAGAGGGAGCTGTTGCTGAAGTTGCCGCAGCCGTCTCTTGTGCATTAACAACGGGCACGATCGCAACAATGGCGCTGACGGCGATCGCTATGGCAACGTAGGTCTTCATGGATTTCATCTCTTCTCCTTCAGGTGGGTAGCAAAACTGGGTGGGAGAGACTCGAAAAGATCGCTGGTCAATCAAAGTGCGGCGAAAAATGAGCACCCCGACGTTGATGACCAGCGGCCACGACGTTCGGCAATTGAATTGTAGACTTTTCCTCGTCGGATGCGCACTTCAAGCGCGTCTAGAACCGCTGGAGAGTCCTTTCCGCCGGACCTTCGACTAGTGGGTCAGGGCCAACCCTTTGTGTGAATGAGGGTAAGGGAACCCGATGACTCGTCGTTCGGCGTGCCTAGGCGCACGGCCGCTGTCAATTGGAAGCCGCCGTTGACTTCGGACGGACTCGAAGGGCCGTTGAGGGTCGCCTCCGGTCCTTGGCGTTTTCGGAGTCTGGTTTTCGATTCACAACGCCCGACAGGGGACTCGCATAAAATGAACTAGTCCATTGCAATACGCCCAAACGCAATCCCCAGGCATACAAATCCAGATGACTCGGGCCTTTGCAATCTGGGATGCCATCCGATTTCGTTCGCCATCGTTTCTCTCCAGTCGGGGCACCACCTCCTTATGTCGAGAATGACCGCCAATGCGATGAGCCGCCGGCACCTGCTGACGCTGATCGGCAAGAACCTCGGCGCGGCCGCCATGATGCAAGGCATGGGCACGCTTGGGTTCGCCGCTACCTCGACCTACGCCGGACCGATCAGACTCGACGGCGCACCCAAAGGAACGCGAATTCTCGTGCTCGGTGCGGGCATGGCTGGCCTCGTCGCGGCCTTTGAGTTGAGGAACGCGGGCTACCACGTGCAGGTGCTCGAATACAACAACCGCGCAGGTGGTCGGGCCTGGACTGTCAGGGGCGGTGATCGTTATACCGAACTCGGCGGTGCCACCCAGTCCTGCGATTTCGCCGACGGGCTTTATCTGAACCCAGGGCCGTGGCGCATTCCGTATCACCACCAGGGCGTACTCGATTATGCAAAACGTCTGAAGGTGTCGCTCGAGCCGTTCATCCAGGTCAATTACAACGCATACCTGCATTCTACGGAGGCTTTCGATGGCAAGCCGCAACGATTCCGGGCGGTGCAGACCGACTATCAAGGCTATATCGCCGAGCTGCTTTCCAAAGCAATCCGCAAGGACGCGCTCGATGATGCGTTGTCAGTCGAAGATGCGCATCTGCTACTCGAATCCCTGCGCCAATGGGGTGCGCTCGGTCGGGATGGGAGCTACCAGGCGGGCCGGCGAAGCAGTGAACGCCGCGGATTCGCGACCGCGGATGGCGGCGGGCTGATGCCCGACGCGGTGCCGTCGAATCTGCTCCCACGCGACCCCTTGCTTGCATCGCGTTTGTGGCAATGGCTCTCGTCTGGAAACGAGCTGGACTACCAGAGTGCCATTTTCCAGCCCGTCGGCGGCATGGACAGGATCGCCCACGCGCTTTATTCGCAGGTCGCGAGCGCTGTAGTGTTCAACGCAAGAGTCACGGGCATCTTGCAGGACGAGCAAGGCGTCACAGTGCGCTACACCGATACGACCACCCGAACCGAACGGAACGCGCACGCGGATTGGCTGGTGTGCACCATCCCGCTCTCGATTCTGAGTCAGATCGACATTGCGGTCGGCCCGGCCATGCGCGCCGCGATCGATGCGGTGCCTTATGAGACATCGGTGAAAATCGGGTTGCAATTCGGCCGGCGATTCTGGGAAGAAGACGAGCAGATCTACGGCGGCATCACGCATACCGACCTGCCGATCTCGACGATCGGCTATCCGGCGACAGGTTACGGATCGACCGGTCCTGCGGTGCTGCTCGGCGCCTACATGTGGGGGCCCGCCAGCTATGAGATGGGTGCGCTGCCCCCTGCCGAACGGATCGCGGTGGCATTGAGCCAGGGCAGCCAGATTCATCCGCAGTACCCGCGCGAGTACCAGAACGGCTTCGCGATGAGCTGGAGCCGATCACCGTTCACGAATGGCTGCTTCGCCGCATGGACTGATGCGTTGAGAGAAGCGCATTACGCGAATCTCTGTCAGATCGACGGACGGATCGTCCTTGCCGGAGAGCACGCTTCCCATATCCCGGCATGGCAGGAAGGCGCCGTGCTGTCGTCGCTGGATGCGATCACCCGGCTGCATCGGAGAATCGTCAATGGATAGGCCGACGCTGATCCTCAGCGCGATGCTGATTTCCTTGCTGATGGGAGCCGCGACGGTGTCGGCTCCGGCCGTGGCACAGGACGCACCACGCACCTTCACGATTTCGCCGGACTACCGCTTCACCGAAGAAAACGGTGAAGCGCTTTACAACGCTACCTGTGCGGGATGCCATATGCCGGATGGAAAAGGCGCCCAGGGCGCGGGTCACTACCCGGCGCTTGCTGACAACCCGGCAGTCGAAGCAGCACCCTACGTCATCCTCAACGTACTGCACGGCCGAAAGGCGATGCCATCCTTTGGCGACGAAATGGATGACGATCAGGTCGCTGCTGTCGTCAACTACACGAGAACCCATTTCGGCAATCGATTTACCGGAGATGTCACGCCGAGCCAGGTTAGAAGTCTGCGCTGAGAAGTGTCTGACGATATGCGCGGAAGCGCACAGAGTCATCCGAATCGAACCCATACTCTGTTCGGTGCAGCACACAGATCTCCGCCGGACATCCGAGAGCCGTATTTCTGCATGTCCTTCACAAGCCCCAGCTCTACGAGCAATGGGGGAATGATCCCTCACGACACCAGGTCGACATCGGGGCCCCGCGCTACACCGCGGAAAGCAACTTCACGCAATCAGGTGCCACCGATGCGTCTTCGAGCCATCAAATATGCCTTGATTCTTGCCTGCGGGTGCATGGCTGTCGCGAATGTACTTGCCGCCGATGCTGCCGGCGTCGTGAAGACCCTTAAGGGCACGGTGCAGATCGAACGGGCTGGAGGAAGTTCGGGTGCGGCCATCGGCAGCGAGGTTTACGGCAGCGATCGCATCGTGACGGGCCCGGAATCTTCCGTCGGTATCACGCTGCGTGACGCCACCCAACTCTCTGCCGGCGCCAATACCATCCTCGAGCTCAACAAATTCGCGTTCAACACCACGACCCATGACGGAGTGCTCGACGCCTCCATCAAACGCGGTTCCCTGGCTGTGATTTCCGGGAAGTTGGCGAAGGCGAATCCGGATGCGGTCCGCTTCAGCACGCCGACTACCACGCTGGGCGTGCGCGGCACCGAATTCATCATCGAAGTCGGCGATAAATAAAAGGGAGAGGCACGTTGAAGGCTGCAATTCGACATCACGGGCTAGCCTTTGCCGCGGCATGCACCCTGCTGCCGTTCCTCGCCGGGTGCAGCACGCCGGACAAAATCATTCTATTGCCGGATCCCGATGGCAAAGTCGGAGCGGTCATTGTCCACAGCGCCACAGGAGAGCAGAAAATAGACAAGGCCTACGCCGGGGTCGACGTCACCAAGGGCGGCGCCATCGAAAAAACGATGGATAGCCAATCCACTGTGGAGACACGATATGGCGAGCTACTTGCGGCCCGGCCGCCACGCCCCATGGCATTCACGATCTTTTTTCTTTTTGATTCCGCCACCGAATTGGCCCCTGAGTCGTCGGCCACGGTTAAACAGCTAAAAGCCGTCCTGGCGACGTGGCCCGCGCCACAGCTCGTGGTGGTCGGTCATACTGATCTGGCGGGCTCTCAGGAATTCAATGACCAACTTTCCATGCAGCGGGCGAAGACGGTTGCAGCGTTCCTGATCAAGCAAGGCATTCCTGCCCGGCAAATAGAGACCGCGGCCCGGGGCAAGCGCGAGCCACTGGTGCCCACGGCAGATGGTGTTCCCAATCGCATGAACCGGCGCGCAGTCATCACAATCCAATGATCCGCGCCAGTCATCGGCGCTGAATGGCCTTTCCGCCGATGAAACGCTATTTCGACCCATGGCACGCCCGGATCAGGAATCTGCTGAAGGTCGCCCAGGGGCGTCCGGTGGCACTGGTGGTGTTGTTCGGCCTGAGCCTGCTCAACCTGTGCAGCGAATGGCCGAGCGACATAGCACGTCCAGCTTTCGTAGACACGCTCGATGAGACGCTTCCCGACTCCTTTAAAACAGCCCGGCAAATTCTGTTCGACCAGTATCAACGTCACTACCCACGGATTCCGACGGCTCAGCCGGTGACCATTGTCGAGATTGATGAGGAGACGCTCGCAACCGCCGGTCAATGGCCCTGGCCGCGCAATCGACTCGCGAGCCTGATCGATGCCATCGCGGCACTGAAACCGCTGGCGATCGGTCTCGACATTTACATGCCGGAGCCCGATCAGACTTCTCCCGACAAGGTGGCTGGCAATCTGCCAGAAACGGCTGCGGCGCTGGCCGCCGGCTTGCGGACCCTGCCCAGTCACGAAGCCATTCTCGCGAGATCGTTGCGCGCAGCGCCGACCATACTGGGTGCCGCGGCGCTCGATCATGCTGCCTTCGGCACCCGCACCGATCTGCGAAGCGCGCCGATCCGCGTTCATGGCACCGACCCGCTGGGCTACGTGCAGCGTTTCAATTATGTTCTCGGCAGCCTGCCGGAACTGCAGGCTGCGGCCCACGGACAGGCGATGCTGAGCGTAGCGCTCGAACAAGGCGTAGTCCGGCATATTCCGCTCGTCACGGGGTTGAGGGAGAAACTAGTCCCCGGTCTGCCGATGGAAATGCTCCGCCTCGCCACGGATTCATCGGCGATTGACGTCTTTGCGGATACATCGGGCGTAGAAGCGGTGGGCGTCGCCGATGTGCTGGTGCCCACGCAGCCCGGAGGGGACATCTGGTTGCATTTCGCGTCTATTCGGTCGACGCTGAGCCGCTACGTGTCGGCACGCGACGTCATGCAGGGATTAGTCGATCCGGAACGGATCCGGGACAAACTGGTGCTGGTCGGACTGACCGGTGCCGGCGTGACTGACATGCGCACGACGGCGCTGGGGGAACTGGTGCCGGGTATCGAGATTCAGGCGCAGGTCATCGAGACGATTGTCGAGGGACGGTTTCTGCGCCGCCCCACCTGGCTGAAATGGGCAGAATGCGCCTTCATCATGACGTTCGGGCTGCTGATCATCTGGTATGTGCCTCGCCCCCGATCCCGGTTCGCGGCGCTCATCAGAGCCGTACCCAAGGGCGTCGCCGCTCTGGGTATAGGCCTGCATCTGCTGAATCTTCTGTGCTGCTTCTTTATTTTCGTGCGCTTCGGACTGCTCGTCGATGCGGCCTCGATTTTCATTATCCTGTCCGCGGTCATGGGCTGCTTCCTGTCACCCGCGTTACTCCGCCTCGATGAACGACCATGAGCGTCATGGCGGAAGGCAGCTTCCTGCATCGGCGAACTCACACTCATCGACCCGGATCGGCCCCTCGTCTTTCGCACGAGAACCGTCCGCAATCGAGTGCAGAACGGACGTCCGCTGAGTATTCGACGAGTCAGTTGAAACGCAAACCCAGTACGCTCTAGCGCTTTCTACTGGGGAGACGGCGGATTCAAAAGCTTACTCAACGGCTTCAGTGGGCCGATTGGGAGCAGCGAGAATGTCATTAAGTGCGCTTTCCCCAAGGGAAGTGCCTCAAGCATTTCATGCGCTTGACTGACGTCCGTAACGTTCAGGATGAACGCCACCCCAGCCCGGTCCTGCAGTGAATACCACTGGTCAATCTTGCCCTCGAGGTAGAGTTGCGCCGTATCGCGAACTTCGGTCGGAAGAATGCGTTGGACAAGTTGCATGTCCGTGCCCGGTGGAAAGGTGCCAATCGCCAATATCTTCGTGGTTGGCGTGGTTGGCATCGGAGTGGTTTGCGCCATGGAAACTCCAGCAGAAGCGACCAGCACAAAGGCTGTTGTCAAATTAAGAAGAAGGCGTTTCATGCAACGTCCAGCACCGACATGTCGGCGGAGATTCCGGCCAGTTGGGCAAGATCGGCGGTGGCAGCAAGCCCACGCGTGTGAAAGTTACGGCAACTCTTCAATACAAGGAGGCTCGCGCGAGGCCACACCCGATGCCGTATCCAGCGCTGCGGCTTCTGGTCCCGTCAGATAGCAATCGCGGAAGCGCTCATCGACGCGTTCCCACATCCGTTTCGAGAACAGCAGCGCTGCGTTGAGCGGGCGATGATTGATGACCACGGAATCCGTCTCGCCCTGTTCGTTCAGATGCGCGACGACCACCGTTTCGATCGGCACGCCCTCGATCTGCGACCGATAGGATTCCATGTACAAACCGTTGCCGATCTCGCCCTTGTAGCTGTGATGCTGGAATTCGTAGAGCGAAATCGCGTGTTTGATCACGGAGAGAATATCGGCTCGTCCCTCGATCGGACGCTTCAGGACGGTGGCTTCGAGCGTCGCGCTTTCGGCGAGCCTCGCCAGCCAGAGCGGCGGACCGCCTGCGGGCGTCAGCACGGGGGCTGTGTCGTTGAATTTCATGCTGGGGCTCCAGTTACGGTTTGCTCGTCATGCCTGCGCTAGCGGCATCGAGCGCTGCTTCGAGCGTGACGCGCGCCTTTTCGAGGCGGCGTCGCGCGAGGCGTCCAACGCCCGCGCCGCGCTCAGACTCGCCCGCCAGCAGCGCATGAATATCGGGCAGCATCCAGATCGCGCCGCGCGTCCCCCAGGCGCCATCCGGAATCTCGGTCGGGAAGACCCAGACACGCGGCGCGACGTCATCGAACGGCCGGTTCTCCGCGCGCGCCACCGCTTCCGTGACGTTTCTGACGAGCGAGCGACGCGATTCGTCGGTGTATTGCCCTTCGGGTGCAGACGGAATGATCCGGTAGCGTATTGTGTTCGTGCGTTCGCCGCCGATGTAGATCGCAGCAGGCCGATGAAGATGGAACACGGTGACACGCTGTGCGATCGGATTGGCGGGATCGTACCCTTCCGCCTTGATGAGGATGTCGGTCAGTTCCTTGACGAGGCGCGCTTCGGCCTCGGGCGTCAAGGCGTCTTCGGGCCACAGTGCATCGATCATTGGCATGGTGCTGCTCCTGCTTTCAGGTCATTGGATGTGGCCATGATCGGGGTTTACTCGCGCGGCCGGAAGTGGCAGCATCGCCATTATTCAGGGAATTTCAGACACGCAATGGCCATCGTCCGCATCTGGGTCTATGACGGAATCCTCGCGTCCGGCGTCGCGGGCCCTGTTGACGTCTTCAACGCGGCCAATCAGTTCCATGCGCGCAAGGCTGCACCCGGCACGACATTCGCGCCGGTGTTTGCATGGCGCGTGGAATCTCTCGACGGACAACCCGTCACGGCTGCGTCGGGCCAGACCATTCACGTCGACGGCAAGATCGACCCGCGCAAACGGGCGGACGCCGTTCTGCTGACGGCACCGTTTTTCTCGAACATCGACGAGTTCATCGGGCGCCGCGAGCAGTTGAACGCGCTGTCTTCCGCACTGCGGCGTCAACGCAAGGCAGGTGCCGTGCTGGCGGCTTATTGCACGGCCAACTACCTGCTCGCCGAGGCGGGCCTGCTGGATGGCCGCGCCGCAACGACGCACTGGGCGAGAGCCGCGGACTTCGCGCGCCGCTATCCGCGTGTCGAAGTTCGCGCACAGGAACTGTTGATCGCGCAAGACGGCATCATCTCGGGCGGTTCCGTGACGTCGTATCTGAATCTCGCGGCGCGGCTCGTCGAAACATTCGCCGGCGAAGAACTTGCCACGATGACCGCGAAGGCGCTGTTGATCGACATGAACCGGACGTCGCAGGCTTCCTTTGCAACGCTTCTCGACGAACATGGGCATACGGACACGCTCGTCGCGCGCGCCCAACAGCAGATGGAGGCTACGTTGCAGCAGGGATTCCGGTTGAGCGATCTGGCGGCGTCGCTTGCTGTCAGCGAACGCACGCTCAATCGCCGTTTCAAGGAAGCCGTCGGGCTCGCACCGTTGGCGTATCTGCAGAATCTGCGCATCGAGGTCGCGAAAAGGTTGCTGGAAACGCGGCCAATTGGGCTTGAGGCGGTGAGTCAGCGGGTCGGTTATGGCGATATCAGCACATTTCGGCAATTGTTCAAGCGCAAGACCGGGTTGTCGCCGAGTGAATATCAAATGCGGTTCTCGCGTACCGCGGCGGAGAATATAGAAACCGAGTCAGGCCGCAACGGCGGCTGAGGCCTCGCGAGATCATCACGCCGCAGCCCTCGTCATTTCCCTCCCTCTTTCCCCGCACTGCCCTTTTGTATCTCAACGTATCTACACCAGATAGGGATACGCACGCTTACACACAAGCGACTTTCGGACACAAGCGGGATACGTTCATCCGCTCAAATACGCCCATCGCGAGCAAAACACCGCACCGCAAAAACTGGGCTTACCGAGGTAGTGCATATGCAACACGAGTCGAACGGAACCGTTGAACTGGACCGCACGGCGGATGAACCGCTGAGCAGCCAGATCGCGCGCAATTGTCTGCTCACGCGCGCCCGGCAGATCTCCCGCGTCTTGACCTCCGTTTATGACGATGCGTTGCGTCCGTTCGGCATCGTGGCGCCGCAGTTCTCATTGCTCGTGCTGATCGCGGAGTTCGGGCCTATTAGCCGCTCAGATCTGGGCCGACGGAATCATCACGAGCGCTCGACGCTGACAAGGAATCTGCAGCCGCTGATCGCGCAGGGCTGGGTCGCCGAGGGCGTCCCGGCAAGCGATGGTCGAAGCCGCCCTCTCTCGCTCACGCACGAAGGCAAGGCGCTGCTCAAAACCGCCGCGAGCGCTTGGTCGGCTGCACAGAGCCACGCGACGCACCTCCTCGGCGAAGGCTGCGCCCATGAACTCATGAATATCGCGCGCAAATTGCCGCTGCGCATGGTCTGAAATTTTTCGGTCGATGTTGCATATGCAAGATTGACCAACGTCTGGTACCCCTCCCCCCTCGTCAAGGAGTTTGTCATGAAAGTCGTCAAAGCCGCCGCCGTCCAGTTCAGCCCGGTGCTCTATAGCCGTGAAGCAACCGTCGCCAAGGTCGTGCAGAAGGTCCACGAACTCGGCCAGAAAGGCGTGCAGTTCGCCACCTTCCCCGAAACGGTCGTGCCTTATTACCCTTACTTTGCGGCCGTCCAGACGGGCATCGAGCTTCTGTCGGGCACCGAACATCTGCGCCTGCTCGAACAGGCTGTGACTGTGCCGTCCGCCGCTACCGACGCGATCGGCGAAGCCGCGCGAAAGGCCGGCATGGTCGTGTCCATTGGCGTCAATGAGCGCGATGGCGGCACGCTGTACAACACACAATTGCTCTTCGATGCTGACGGTACGCTGATCCAGCGCCGCCGCAAGATCACGCCGACGCATTTCGAACGCATGATCTGGGGCCAGGGAGATGGCTCGGGCTTGCGTGCAGTCGACAGCGCAGTCGGCCGAATCGGCCAGCTCGCATGCTTCGAGCACAATAACCCGCTCGCCCGCTACGCGATGATCGCCGACGGCGAGCAGATCCACTCGGCGATGTACCCAGGCTCGGCCTTTGGTGAGGGCTTCGCCCAGCGGATGGAAATCAATATCCGCCAGCATGCGCTCGAGTCCGGCGCTTTTGTCGTCAACGCGACGGCGTGGCTGGATGCCGACCAGCAGGCACAAATCATGGAGGACACCGGTTGTGGAATCGGTCCGATCTCGGGCGGCTGCTTCACCACGATCGTCTCTCCTGACGGCATGCTGATGGCCGAGCCGCTTCGCTCGGGTGAAGGCGAAGTCATTGTTGATCTCGACTTCACGCAAATCGACCGTCGGAAACTGCTGATGGACTCGGCCGGCCACTACAACCGCCCCGAATTGCTGAGTCTGATGATCGACCGTACGCCGACCGCGCATGTTCACGAACGCGCTTCGCACCCGATGATCGTCAACGACCAGGGTTCCGACGATCTGCGCACCCAGGCTGCATGACCTGCGAACTTCGAATTGCCCCTCTATCGAAGGAGAATTTGCTTTGAAAGCAATGATCAGGACCGGCTGCGCGAGCATCGTCGTTGCGGCGCTGATGGCGGCCGCTTCCCCAGGCTACACGCAGACGTCCGCAACAGATACGCCAGTTGCAACGCATTCGCGCAAGCAGGCGGCCGCAAAGACTGACGTCTCGGACGGGACGCTGGTGAAGTCGCTGCCCGAATTCAGAAATGGCTATGCAACCGTGAACGGCGTACGGCTGCATTATGTGGTCGGCGGCAAGGGCGAGCCGCTCGTGTTGCTGCCCGGTTGGCCCGAAACGTGGTGGACCTTCCACAAGATCATGCCGGCGCTCGCCGAGCACTACACCGTGATCGTGGTGGATCTGCGCGGCATGGGTGCGTCGTCGAAACCCGTTGACGGCTATGACAAGAAAACGATGGCCGCTGATATCCATGAACTGACGCAATCGCTTGGATACGACAAGGTTGCGATCGCGGGACACGACATCGGCTCGGCTGTGGCGTTCGCCTACGCGGAGAACTATCCGGAAGCCACCGACAAGCTGGTGATGATGGAGTTTCCGCATCCCGACGATAGCCTGCAGACTTTTCCGCTTCTACCCGCCCAAGGCGGATACGGTGACAGGCTGGGTTCGGCGCGCCCGAACCTGTGGTGGTTCGCGTTCAATCAGGTCAGAGGTTTGCCGGAGAAGCTGCTGGCAGGCCGCGTCCGGCTTGAACAGGACTGGCTCTTCCACTACTTTCTTGTGAATGAGAAAGCAGTCGACGCGCGCGACCGCGCCGTGTACGAGCACGCCTATAACAGCGCCGCCGCGATCCGCGCAGGCAACGCGTGGTATCAGGCCTTCCCTCAGGACGTCAGCGACAACAAGGATTATGGACAGCTACAAATGCCCGTTCTCGTGATGGGCGGTCCCGCATACAAGTGGATGAAAATGGTCGTCGGAGAAAAGGCGATCAATATGAGCGCCGTCGACGTAGAAAACAGTGGGCACTTTATCCAGGAGGAGCAGCCCGAGCTTGTTACGAAGACAATGCTCGGCTTTCTGCAAGGCGCCCGCGAATGATGACCCGATCGTCGCGTTGATCGACGTATGCACGCGCACGTTTTCATACACACGTGTGTATATGCATACATAACTGAAGTGAAGTTTTCCCTTGAAAGGATGTGATATGACAACGAAACCTGCCCATGATCGGCCCATTCTCGTGACGGGTGCCGGAGGCGCAATTGGCGGCATTGGCCGCAACGTGACAACGTCATTGCTCGCGAAGGGCTATAAAGTGCGGGCGCTGGTCCGCAAAGAAGACGAACGCGCGGACGAGTTGCGCCGCCTTGGCGCCGAAGTCATGGTCGGCGATCTGACCGATCTTGCCTCGATGCACCGTGCGATCGAAGGGTGTTCGCGCATCTATTTCGGCATGTCCGTCTCTGCAGACTATCTCGAAGCAACCGCCAATTTTGCTGCGGTAGCACGTCATCATGGCGTCGAAGCCATCGTGAACATGTCGCAGATGACGGTCACGGAAATGAGCATCACGGAGACCACCGACAGTCCCCAGCACAAGCTGCACTGGCTCGCCGAGCAGGTCTTGCAGTGGTCGGGGCTGCCCGTCGTCACGGTACGGCCCACGGCGTTTCTCGAGAGCTTCTTCCTGACGCTTGGCGCAGCCGGCGTGCGCGACAACGACGAACTCGCACTGCCGCTCGGCAATAGCAAGACTTCGCCCATTTCAGCCGTTGACGTCGCAAATGCCGTATCAGTGATTCTCGAAGACCCGGCGCCGCATATCGGCAGGATCTATAACCTGACGGGCCTCGAATCAAATGATCTCGAGCACGCCGCGCGCGTCTTTTCGGACGCGCTCGGCCGGCCCATCCGTTACCGGAATGTGCCTGTCGCGCCGTGGTCGGACAAATTGCGCGAACTCGGCATTCCCGCTCACGTCGTCGACCATCTGGCCGTGATGGCCGACCTGCACGTTCAGGGGCGGTATGACCGCATGACGAACGACCTGTTCGAACTCACGGGCCGCAAACCCATGAGCATGTATGACTTCGTGAGACTGCACATCGCAGACTTCACGCGCAACGCAACACGCTGATCCAAGGCAGGAGACCGATCCCATGTCAAAAGACACGCCCCAATCCTCATCGCGCCGGCACTTTGTCGGTATGGCGGCCGCGGCGCTCGCGGCAGGCTCGCTGAGCCGGCTCGCCTTCGCGGAAACGAGCCCCGCAATCGGCAAGATCACCGAACCCGCGAACGGCGACAAGACGGCGATCCGGCCGTTCCGCGTTCACGTCCCCGACTCGCAACTCGTCGACATGCGGCGCCGCATCAAGGCCACGCGCTGGCCGGATCGCGAGACGGTGCCCGACGAATCACAGGGCATTCAGCTCGCCTCCATTCAGGGACTCGCGCAATATTGGGCAACCGGCTACGACTGGCGCAAATGCGAAGCGCGGCTGAATTCGTATCCGCAGTTCATCACTGAGATTGACGGACTCGATATCCATTTCATCCACGTGCGGTCGAAGCACGAAAACGCGATGCCGTTGATCGTGACCCACGGCTGGCCCGGCTCGATCATCGAACAGTTCAAGATCATCGACCCGCTCGTCAATCCGACTGCGTACGGCGCGCCGGCTTCGGATGCCTTTCATCTCGTGATCCCATCATTGCCCGGTTACGGCTTTTCGGCGAGACCTTCCACAACGGGCTGGGGACCGGAGCGCACCGCGCGCGCGTGGGTCACATTGATGAAACGCCTCGGCTATGAGCGCTTTGCTTCGCAGGGCGGCGATCTCGGCGGCATTGTCACGAACATCATGGCCAAACAGGCGCCACCCGAACTGATCGGCATTCATGTGAACTTCCCTGCCTCCGTTCCGGCGGAGATCCTGAAGTCGCTGGCCGCGGGCGACGCGATGCCTGCCGGCTTATCGGACGAGGAAATGCACGCGTATGAGCAGTTGAGTGCCAACTTCAAAAAGAAGCGCGGCTACGCTTTCGAAATGGGCACGCGCCCGCAGACGCTGTACGGACTCGCCGACTCGCCCGTCGCGCTGGCTTCCTGGCTACTCGACCACGGCGACGGCTACGGCCAGCCCGCGGCGGCGTTGAGCGCAGCCGTGCTCGGCCATCCCGTCAACGGTCATTCAGCAGGCGCGCTGACGCGAGACGACATACTCGACGACATCACGCTTTACTGGCTGACCAACACCGGCATCTCGGCGGCGCGCTTCTATTGGGAGTCGCACGCGAATTTCTTCCTCGCGGCCGACGTCAACGTGCCTGCCGCTGTGAGCGCCTTTCCGGGAGAAAACTACCAGGCGCCGAAGACCTGGACCGAAAAGGCCTATCACAACCTGATTTACTTCAACAAACCCGAAACGGGCGGGCACTTCGCGGCATGGGAAGAACCGATGATCTTCGCGAACGAAGTGCGCGCGGGATTAAGGCCCTTGCGCGCCTAAAGTGCGAAGCGCTCCGACGCGCATGCGTCGGAGCGCTCCTCGATGTAACCGCGCTAGTCGGGTCCATGCGATGTTGTTCGCATTGATCTGCCGTTTGGTTCGCCCCCGGGTCCGCTTGCGAAACACGGGTTTTCGACGAACCCTGGCGCGTATGTCCGATATTCCTCGAAAGATGGCAATATTGCCACTCCCGCTCGTTTCGGCAAAGCCCGACAATTAGGCGACTTTCCATTTCCGGAACCAAAACATGACTGGAAACGCCTATTTCTCGACAAACCTGCTGCTTGCCTATGCAGCGTATTTCGTTGGCACCGCGAGTCCCGGGCCGAGCAACCTTGCAATTATGTCCATCGCGGCCAGTCACGGCCGGAAAGCGGCGTTGATGTTCGCACTCGGTGTCATCTCGGGGTCGATGTTTTGGGCGACGGTGGCAACGCTAGGCGTCTCGGCTACCCTGATCGCCTATTCTCAATTCATCATTGCAGTCAAGATTTTTGGTGGTCTATATCTCCTGTGGCTAGCCTTCAAATCCGGACGCAGTGCGCTCGCGACAGCGGCTGAATCCGTACTGAACGTGGAACGAACACCGACATTGACGAGCGTCTACTCCCGCGGAGTGATGCTCCATCTCACCAATCCGAAAGCCATCCTCGTGTGGGTTTCAATTGTTGCTCTATCGTCGAACAGCACGGGATCAGCCCATAGTGCTGTAATCGTAGGTTGTGCGGCCATCGGATGTCTGGTGTTCGGCGGTTACGCCATACTGTTTTCAACGGACTCGGCTCGCAGGTTGTACGTGCGGACCCGTCGTGCCCTGGAAGGATGCCTGGCCGTAGTATTCGGGATTGCCGGCATCAGACTTCTGGCGTCGCGTGTCTAGCCAGTTTCAGTACCTTCGCTTGTCCAATGCCATACCGCCGGGGAGTCCTGCTATTTCGGTCGAAAGTACGCATCCGCATGCAGTGAAGCCATGACATTCACGGCGATAGAGGCGGGAATATCAGGAAGCCGCCTACAACTACGCGTTCCCGCACAAGAAGCACCTGCACATTCATTCGAGCTGCGACGCCAGGCTGGCAGAACGTGTCGCTGGCTCTCACGCGTAGCGCGAAGAGCGACGTTGCCTGGGCGGAATGCGCCCCGCTCTTCGTGTATAAAGGAGGAAGCCTGTACTACGGGAGCCCGCCGTGCCCGAAACCCCACCGTCAACCACGAACTCAAGCGCTGAAGGTCCGAACCCGTCCTTGCCCCGAATCATCAAGCCGTGGGCCATCGGCGGCGCAATCGCGCTGTTGCTCGGCATTTTGCTGCTGATCTTCAACCCGTTCCACAAGAGCCCGGATGAACGGGCGCTGAGCGAACTGGGATTCATCAAAGGCACCTGCAACGACAGCGACGCGTCGACAGCCAAGCCCGACTCGGAATGCCTGGCGTTGCGGGCGAAACCGACAATGACGGCATCTCAGGTCGCGGCCGCTTTGCCACATCTAAAGAATTCCGACCGCAAGATCGAACTGAATCTGCGAGGCACCCAGATCGATAACGTCGATTCGCTGAAGGAACTGGACGATCTGGAATCGCTTGACCTGACGGACACGCCCGTCTGGAACATCGACGCCCTGAAGGAAATGCACTCGCTGAAAAGGCTCGTGCTCCATCGCACCGAAGTCGAAAACATCGCCGCGCTAAAAGGGCTGACCGGTCTGCAATCGCTGAACCTCTGGGATACCCGCGTCTCGAATCTCGACGCGCTCAAGAACCTGCGCGATCTGCGAGAACTCGACCTGCGGGATACACAGGTTCGCGATCTCAATCCGCTCGAAGATCTGCCTCATCTGGAAACGCTCAAACTCGGGGGCGCGAGGAACGTCCGGAACGTCGACGCGCTCAGCCAGCTCGCCTCCTTGCAGACGCTCGACCTCAACGAAACCCAGGTCGACAGCATCAGTGAGTTGAAAAAGCTCCGCGGTCTGCAAGCGCTCTATCTAGCGAACACGCCGCTGCGAGACATCGACGCACTAAAAGGAATGTCCTCGCTCAGGACGCTCGTGCTGGACGGCTCGAAGGTCGATGATATCGACGCGGCGCAGGGCATGCTCCAGATGGACACGCTGGTGCTCGCTCGCACGCAAGTGACGAACATCGATGCATTGAAGGGGCTCACCCATCTGCAAAGGCTCAATCTCGCCGACACCCGGGTCGAGAACATCGAGGCGCTGACAGACCTGAAAAGCCTGCGAATGCTCAATCTCTTTCGCACCAGGGTTCGAAACATCGATCCACTGCGAGGCTTGACTGGTCTGCAGGAACTCTACCTTGCGAACACCCCTGTCGAAGACGTCGACGCGCTGAAAGGGCTCACTGGTCTGCGAGAACTCGTTCTGTATGGCACCCAGGCCAGGAACGTCGACGATCTCAAAGCGGCGCTTCCAAAAACGCGAATCGTGTGGTGATCATTCGACATTTTTTCAACAGGTGCGCCGGGTCAAACAGCAGCGCCCCAGATTTTGATAGTCCTTATCCGACGGCACGCGACAACTGACGTGCACTTGCAGCGAGATTGTGTAGAGGAACTCGATTGCCTTGCGGAAAATTAACCAAATAACTTCCGGCGAGCGCCAATACTTCAAGTCATCGATTCCGCCAGATACCGGTGAACAAACGTGACTGCCATGGCCCCTTCCCCAACCGCTGACGCAACCCGCTTGACCGACCCGTAGCGGACATCGCCGGCTGCGAAGGAACCAGGGACGCTTGTTTCCAGAAAGTAAGGGCGCCGCTCGAGCGGCCAGCAAGTCTCGAACTTGGGAAAGTCGCTCAGATCGGCGCCTGTCACAAGGTACCCATTCCTGTCCCGGACGATCGTGGTGTCTTTTGCCCACTCGGTGTTCGGTGCGCCACCAATACACACGAATAAGCGGTCTGCCGAAACAACCTGAGTTCCGCCCGCCATGTTCGTGATCTGCAGCGCTTCAAGCTGGGTATCGCCATAGATTGCTGAGACAGACGACTCAAAGACGACCCGGACGTTGCTCGTGTGGGCAATGCGATCCAACAGGTAATGCGAGAGCGTTGCGGCAAGGGACTCGCCGCGAACGATCAATGTCACACTCTCCGCGGTTCGCGCGAAATTCATCGCGGCCTGCCCTGCGGAATTTCCGCCGCCTACGATGAAAATCTTTTTTCCGGTGCACATTGGCGCTTCGCTCACGCCCGCGCCGTAGTACAACCCTGCGTTCAACAGCCTTTGCTCATCGGGAATGCCCAGGCTGCGGTACTCGATACCCGTCGCGCAAATATTGGCGCGTGCCCTCAGCAGCGTCCCATCCGCCAGATTAACTTCAATTTTTCCATCCACAAACGTGGCGTGCACGCCCTCGCGCATCATAAGCAGTTCGACGCCAAACTTCACTGCCTGCTGACGGGCGCGCTCGGCCAATTCCGCACCGGCGATGCCCTGCGGGAAACCCATATAGTTTTCAATGAGCGAACTCGTTCCCGCTTGCCCGCCCACCGCAGCCCGTTCAATGACGACAGCCCGCAGGCCCTCCGATGCCGCGTAGACCGCGGCGGATAATCCTGCGGGTCCCGCGCCGTATATCGACAGGTCATACTCCTGATAACGTGGGCGCGAGACCCACCCAAGCTTGGCCGCGATCTCCGCTAAACTCGGCGCGTCTAACCTGGAGCCATCTGGAAAGACGACAACAGGCCACTTGATATCGCCAAAGCCGGCAACGCCTAGTTCCCGGACGCACGCTTCGTCTGATGCGATTTCGCACCATTCATATTCGACCACGCCTCGGGCAAGGAAGTCCCGGATCTCGTATGCTTCCTTGCTGTGTGCCGCCCCAAGAACCCTGACCACTCTTGCGCCGTCCATCGCACCTCCACGACAAACCTGCCACGCCCGTCGAGATTGCCTCCTATGGGCGCCACCGCTGCAGTTTCTTAACTGCGCATGCTGACCCAATGCAATCTCACGGTCGAGTTAACGTTTCTGAATGTGTAGCGCGAGTAGGGCTGCCGCCCAGCCTTCGAGGCGAGCAGCCCATAGCCACTGCGGCCCTGCTTACGCCGCGGTGGCACGGGGTTTCAGGGCACCCTCCAGCGTTGCCCGAAACAGAGCGACAGACTGTGCGCCGCCGATAATTTCATCGCCAATCCTCACCGACGGTACCGAGCTGACGCCATGCCCGATCGCCTGAGCTTCAAGCGCACGCACTTCCTCTACTCCACTGTCCAACGCGAACAACGCTTCGACGTGGTCTTTCTCAAAGCCCGTAGCTACCGCGATCTCCGTCAACACGGCGACGTCTCCAATATCGCGACCAGCGGAGAAATACGCATGGAAGATCGCCTCCACGAGCGCCGTTACGTCATGCCGTTGTTGCAAGAACCATACAAGCCGATGTGCAGCCAGCGTATTCGGCGTGCGCTTCGCCAGCGCATAGTTGAATTCCAGACCGACCTGACGTCCGGCCGCCGTGACTTGAGCATCCATTGCCTGCGAGCGCGTCCAACTCCCGAACTTCGCCGACCGGTATTCTTTACGGTCGAGACCTTCGACGGGCATACCCGGATTCAATTCATAAGGAACGAACACGAGTTTCGTTTGCTCGACGGCGTTCGCTTCGCTAATCGCTTTCTTCAGTTTCTCCCCGCCAATCCAGCACCAGGGACAAATGAAATCGTATGTGACCTCGATATGCAGCTTGTTCATCGAACATCTCCAAAAGGGATTGTTTGCATGACAAACGATAGCGTGGCTATCAGTCGATCGGAATGGCAATGCGAAGCAATGTACCTTTGCGTGGTCCGCAATAAGACGCGGCGAACGGCGAAGTCTGCCTGGCGTCTCTCGCCTCATGCACGAAGCCGCTCTTTCCCACGCAGCGCACCACGCTATTGCTGAAAGACTATTTTTGCCGGTCACGCAAAGGTGGATTGCGTCGCGTCTCGATTCTCTGCTGCTTCCGCAACGGCTAATCTTCCGCTATCGGGCAATAGCAGGAGAACGCGGTGAACGCCATAGCTGAGCAGAAACATCAGACGCAGAATCATCAGGAACGCCTCATGGGGAATGTCAATCGACCCTCTGCAATCGTTATCGGCGGTTCGCTCAGCGGCCTTTTCACGGCGACCGCGCTACGCGCAGTCGGATGGGACGTCAAGCTCTTCGAGCAGTCGCCCAATGAACTTGACAGCCGGGGTGGGGGGATCGTGCTACAGCCCGACGTTCTGGAAGCGTTCCGTTTCGGCCGCGTGAAACTGCCGGCATATCCAGGCGTGGACTCCGGCGATCGCATCTATCTCGACCAGAACGACCGCATCATCGACCAGTTCTACATGCCTCAGACGCAAACTTCATGGAGCCTGATTTACAGCGCCATGAGACGTGCGTTGCCGGTTGAAGTCATTCATCCCGGCGAACGTTTCACTCATCTCGAGCAAACCGGGGAAACGGTCAAGGCTCATTTTGAAAGTGGCCGCGTCGAAGAGGCGGATCTTCTGATCGGCGCCGATGGTGCGCGCTCTACGGTTCGGGCTCAGCTGCTGCCTGATTCACAGCCCAGCTATGCGGGCTATGTCGCGTGGCGCGGTCTCGTCGAAGAAAATGATCTGCCGGTCGATGCTGCCAATGTTCTACGGGATCGCTTTACTTTCCAGCAAGGTGAAGCCCATCTGATTCTGGTCTATCTCGTACCCGGGGAAGACGGTGCAACCGAGGTCGGCAAGCGGCGCTGGAACTGGGTCTGGTACCGCCCGATGTCCGGCGACAGCCTCAGGGCATTGATGCTGGACAGACACGGGACGCAACGCAGCACGTCGCTGCCCCCGGGAACGACAAAAGACGACGATATCGCCGAACTGCGTTCCGCTGCAGGCCGCTTGCTCGCGCCTACGCTGCAGGTCCTCGTTCAGGCTACGGCCGAGCCGTTCGTTCAGGCGATCCAGGACCTCCGGGTTGAAAAAATGGTTTTCGGCCGGACGATTCTGCTTGGCGATTCTGCGTACGTTCCACGTCCGCATACGGCAGGCAGCACCGCAAAGGCCGCCGCGAACGCCGTCGCGCTAGCTCTCGCGCTCTCGAAGGGCGGCGAGCGCCTGCAGTCTGCGCTGTCCGGCTGGGAGTTACAGCAAAGGCGGCTCGGCATCAGCATGTCGGAACTTGGGATTTCTCTGGGTGACCGCATTATGAAGCTTCGCCGCTAATGCCTGACCGGAACGGTGAAGGTCCCCGGTAATGAATCCACCGGCAGCGCTGCTGGAGGTCGGGGCTTAGAAACGGTGGGCCAATCCTATCGTATCCACAACCTGCTGGTTTCTCGATGACGGTGTCATCCCCGCGATCGACGCAACCGCGCTTTGCCCTAGCGAGTTCGTTCCAGAGGCACGTTGATAGGCGGCGACCATATACACGTCTGTGCGTTTGGAGAAAAAGTAGTGGACGCCGGCAGTCACCTGCTGATAACGAGCACTCTGATCATTCGGACCATCGTCTTTGGTGAACGAATACGCTAGTCCTACTGATACGGGTACCGTGACCTGAAATTGCAGGTTCGCTTCAACCGTATTGAAGGTCGAACTACCCGAGTACGAGAGCGGATTCGGTCCCGAAGACGAACCCAAGCCGGCGAACCGCGTGTTGGTGTAAACGAGGCCCAGCGTCGCCGGACCAGCGATGTATGAGCCGCCCATGCCGAAGATCTGCTCCCGGTGCACCGACGCATAACCTGCGATGATTGGGTTTCGTTGTGCGCTTGTCGCCGAACCGAACGATCCAAAATTGTTCGTGGCGGCACCGCCCGCTGTTGGCGTCGATCCATATATCGAGGTATTGGGATTAAACGCGTCCACAAGCGCGATGCCCACGCGGACAGGACCTCCGGTATAACCCATCCCTACGGACCAGATCTGATTCTCCGAGAAACTACCGGCGACGCCACCGACAGAATACAGCGCATTAGCGGTAATGCCGTTCCACGTGGGCGAGGTGTATTTGAGTGAGTTGTTCTGCCGATTCGTACCGCCGATGTTGTCGAGATCGTCTGGATGGGACCCAAGATAGCCGGCCCACTGGGTGATGACCGCGAGGGGGGACACGAAATCCCACAGCGACGAATACTGGCGGCCGAACGTGACACGCCCCGCGGCCGCCGACAAGCCGACAAACGCCTGCCTGCCAAACAGCAGCCCACCTTGACCCAACGTGCCATTCGCCGCATTGAATCCGTTTTCGAGCGTAAACAACGCGGTCATACCCCCACCCAGATCCTCCACCCCCTTCAGGCCGAAGCGGCTGCCAAAGTACGCGGATGTCGTTGCGTCCATCATGGAGTATTGCTGCTTCCCCGTTAATTGCCCGCCCGAACGGCCCGTCTGTGCATTGTTCACGAAAACGATATCCGGATCGACAACCCCGTACAAAGTGATGCTGCTTTGCGCATGGGCCGCGGAAACAGACATCACCATCAACGCAAATGAAGCCCCTATCTTTTTCACTGAAAGATCCTCTCTTGATGTAGTCGAATTGGATTGAATAAAACCTGATACCCCGCTGTTTTCATTCATCAACAGGTGAGGCAATTGCTTTGCTTCCGAATAGGACTCCAACATAAACAGAATCCAACCTGAACGCGTGGAGGCCGTCCGCGAACGTTGCTTGCTGGTCGGCAAGAGAATGGCGCCGTGATCAATGAGTCAGAATATAAATGTTCAAGTGATAATTTACAATGCGCAGAGCATCGGGGTTTGCCCGAGGTGCTCCCGAGGTCTTCCCGAGGCGTCGATTAGACTTTAATTATTCAATAGATAATTAAAAGATGGCCGGTCACGGCCAATGCGACATGCGCGACGTAAATGCAGCCGCCTAACAACCAGGGCAGAATAGCGACCGTACTGTGCGATGCGAACCGATTCCGCGTTCAGATATTGGAGCGGCCGGCACTAAGCCTTAGAGGTTAATAAGGCCGCCGCAAACCAGCAAACTGTATGGGCCAAGATTATGGACAAGCTATCGTCGCTTCGAGCGTTCGTGGAAGTCGCTGAGGCAGGCGGTTTTTCGAGTGCGGCACGGCGCCTCGAACTGGCAACGTCCTCGGTTATGCGCTCGGTTGATTCGCTTGAGAAGGAGCTGGGCGCGGTACTCCTGAATCGGACCACCCGCCAGGTGACCTTATCCGAAGCGGGGACCTCCTACTACGCCAAAGCAAAAAAGCTGCTCGAAGATCTGGCCGATGCCGATGCATCGGTTTCGGACAGAAGCGGCGAACCGTCGGGCCCACTACGCGTGTCCGTGCCCGTCGCATTCGGATCCCGACTGATCGCACCTGCCCTCGCGGTGTTCTTGCAAAAATATCCCAAGCTGGAGTTGGACGTCAAACTTAGCGATGCCTTTGTCGATCTGGTCAGCGAGCGAATAGACGTCGCTATTCGCCTTGGCGAGGTCGCTGCCATGGCCGACGTCGTCAGCAAGCGCGTCGGCATCTTCGCTCGTTATCTGGTCGCGAGTAGCGAATATCTCGACCGAGCAGGCTATCCCGCATCTCCTGACGAATTGATAGACCATGAATGCCTTCGGTTCACCTATACGACAGAACCTCAAGTCTGGACGTTTTCGCGTAACAAGGAAGAAAGCCGCGTGCCGGTGACGGGCAGACTCAAGGCGAACAATTCCGAAGTATTGCGAGAAGCAGCATTGGACGGCATGGGCATCGCGTTGCTTCCCGACTGGCTGGTGGGGTCGGACGTTCAGTCAGGCGCCCTCACCCGGCTGTTCGCCGAGTTCGAGGCGGGACCGAACGACGCACGGGCTGTCGTGAGCGCGCTGTATCTGCCAAATCAGCGAGGATCGCGAAGAGTCAATGCGTTTATCGATTTCGTGTCCGAACTGACGGGCGGCCCTCAGTAACCGCTATCGCGGCGTGCTGATCGCCGAACCCTCTCTCACGTCAATCATTGGCAACGGGTGTTCGATCAATACCGGCAAACGCCGGCAACACCCGCAGCGCCTTCCTCGATCTTTGCTCACCACGCAATGCTGTGTAGCGCGCCGTTGGGATTCCGCCCAGGCCCCGTCTCTCCTAACCTTACACACATCAACCAACCGCACAGACATGCAGCACCGCTGCATGACCGCCAACGACGAACACGACGTCTGACAGGCGCGTTGCGGAAGGATCAGGTAAGGCGTGCTGCACCAGGCCATGCCTTGAAATGCACACGGCGGCGCTGCAAGGCGCGCCTCACATCTTTGACGGAGATACACCATGACAAAGCACCTGTTTAACCCTATCAAGCTGGGCCGCCTCTCCCTCGATCACCGCGTTGCGATGGCCCCTCTTACGCGCTCGCGCGCCGGCCAACCGGGAAACGTGCCAACAGACCTGAACGTCGAATACTATCGGCAACGCGCCGGCGCGGCATTGATCGTGAGCGAAGCAACACAGATCTCACAGCAAGGCCAGGGTTATGCGTGGACGCCGGGTATTCACACGGAACAGCAGATTGAAGGCTGGCGTGCTGTTAGCAAGGCTGTTCATGAAGAAGGCGGCCACATGTTCCTCCAGTTGTGGCACGTCGGCCGCGTCTCCCATCCCGTGTTCCAGCCGAATGGCAGCCTGCCTGTTGCCCCCACCGCCATGCCGGTGCCAGGCAAGACGTTCATTCTCGACGAGGCGGGCAACGGCGTGTGGGGTGACGTTCCGGTACCGCAGGAACTGACCGTTGAAGGCATTCGAGAAATCGTCGCCGACTACCGGCGTGCCGCAGGCAATGCGATCGCGGCCGGCATGGACGGCGTTGAAATTCATGCCGGGAACGGCTA
>CABFVV010000074.1_pt1 | contig 46123 bp, 40 predicted proteins | sample 8864751 | NCBI WGS metagenome assembly CABFVV01 (sample SAMEA5735770, study PRJEB23740) | soil metagenome | biome: forest; feature: forest soil; material: soil | place: USA | collected 2013-10-13 | depth 0.1 m | reverse complement strand
GCGGTATCCAACCCGCGGATGTCAGTGTGATCCACCGTCGAGACTTACTGCTGCGCCGCCCTCAGGAAATTCATGCGTCAATGCAACCTGGAAACCAATTTCGCGATTGACACGCAAAGTCATATCAGTACCACCGCACCGCATGGCTGATGATCGTCGCCGGGAACCGGTGGCCGTGATAAAGCGATTTAGTTTTCGTCATCGCTTCATGTTACGCGAACACCCCGCCAACGTGACAGCGCCCAATAAGCGCGTCGCGAGACGTCAGCGAGTTGACAGCATGCACGAGTCGGACACACATAAAGAATTCTTTACTCTTTCCCCGCGTGCTACCTAGACGATCTGGCCACCCCCCCAATTGTTCACGAAATTTGACACTTCTAGACTCCGCAGCATGAGTACCTTACCAGGATACACCCCTATGTTCGCCGTCACGAGTGCCGTCCGACCAGCATCCGCGTCCAAATTCGACCCGCCTCTGCCTTGAGACTCCAAGGCGGACCGTTACCTTCACATGTAGCCGCCCAGAATCCCTCCTAATTCACCGGAAGCCGCAATGACCCACCCGAAAATCGATGTACAGGACGATGTATTTCGTATGCCTAAGTATATTAAAATATCTCGCGTAAGGAAAGTAAGCAAACTCAAGACTTCCGTGGTCGTAGCAGGTATGTTGCTGGCCTCGTCCTTTTGTGCCGCAGCCACCGACGCAACATCGCTTTCCGGCACCAGCAATCCGAAGGTCGACGCATTGCTCCAGCAGATGACGCTGGGCGAGAAGATTGCCATGATTCGCGGTATCGCAGAGGCGGCGGCAACGAACCAGGGACAGGCCGGCTATCTGCAGGGCGTGCCGCGCCTCGGCATTCCACCGCTGCGTCTCGCCGATGGCCCCCCGGGCATCCTGACCCGCACTCCCTCTCCCGCGCTGACCGCGACCATGGGCCTGGCGGCCACCTTCAGCAAAAGCGACGCTCGTAAAAATGGCGAGGTCATCGCGCAGGAAGCGAGGCGCCTCGGCATCGACGTGGTACTCGAACCGTTCATCAATATCGACCGCGACGTGACGTTCCGGCGCGGCTACAACACCTACGGTGAGGATCCCGTCCTCACCGGTGCGATCGGCGCCGCACAAATCAGCGGGACCCAGGACCGGGGCGTAATGGCTCAGGCGAAGCACTTCGTCGGCTTCGACACCAACGCACACGACGTGACCATCGGCGCACAGGCGCTGCACGAGGTCTATCTCGCCCCGTTTGCCGACGCCATCAAGGTTGGCGTCTCGTCGATCATGTGTTCCTACAACAAGATCAATGGCGCGTTTGCATGCGGCAACAACGCGGTGCTTAACAAGGTGCTAAAGCAGGAAATGGGCTTCAAGGGCTTCGTCACCTCCGACTGGGGCGCCGTGCACGGCAACGACTACCTGAAAAACGGCCTCGACATGGAGATGCCCGGTATCGTGCCCGCGTCGAGCCCGTTCGCCGGCATGATGAACTCCTACTTCGACATCGCCAGTGGAAAACAGGCCGCGATGGACCCGAAGTTCGGCGTGCTGGCAGCGCTGTTCGAAGGAAGCATCCCGGAGGAACCGAAGCACCCTCCCGTGAAGTGGGCGGCCGAGTTCCCGGCTGATCCTGATCCGCAGAACCTCTGGAACGCGATGAACGACGGCACGGCCGACGAGGCGATGATCACGGGGGCGGCGGGGCGCGTGCTGAACCAGATGGATCGGTTCGGCTACCTCGGTGGCGTGCACGCCAGAGCGCGCGATAACGCGCAGAAAGCCGCGGATCTGCGAGTCAATGCTGTCATTGAGAAAACGAGCGAGGATTCCGCGGTACTGCTGCGCAACGAGAACGGCGCATTGCCGCTGAAGGGAAGCGACCTGCAATCGCTCGCGCTGATCGGCCCGGGCGCGGGACAGGTCGTCGCGATCGGCAAGGCGGGCGAGCGTTCGGTCGGCATTTCTGCGAATCAGGTCGGCCCGCTTGACGCGATCAGGAAACTGGCGGCGAATGTGCCCGGCACAAACATCAGGTATGCCGTCGACGATGACATGACGGGCTCGCCGATCCCCGCCTCCCTCCTGTCTCACAACGGCAAGCCGGGCCTCGCTCGCACGGTCGCCGACAATACTGGCACAACGATCGACCCGTCCATCGACTTCACCACCCGGGGCGGCAATGCGTTGCCTGCAAACGGCAACGTCACCTGGAAGGGCACGCTTACGGTGCCTTCGGCAGGTTCGTACTGGCTCTACCTGCAGATACTCGGCGCACGCGGCACGTTGTTCGTCGACGGCAAGCGCGTCTCCGGCACCGGCTCAATGACAGGCGCACTGCATGGCGACACCGTGCATGCCAACCTCGACAGCCTTCTGCCGACTACCGATGGTCTGGACAACGTGCGCTCAGCCGTTGACCTCACCGCAGGCACACATGAAATCGCTGTGTCGATATCCGGGGACACGTCCAACCAGCCTCAACAGGTCCGGCTTAACTGGGTGACACCGGAGGTACGCGAGGCCAATCACGCAGCGGCGATCGCGGCGGCGAAACAGGCAAAGACTGCCGTGGTGTTCCTCTGGAGCCGGGGCGCTCCTGCATTCGGGCTGCCGGCCGACCAGGACAAGCTCGTCGACGACGTGGCTGCCGTGAACCCGAACACGATCGTCGTGCTCAACACCAGCCAGCCGATCGCAATGCCGTGGCTGGACAAGACGCGCGCCGTGGTCGAGATGTGGTGGTCGGGTGACCTTGGTGGCGTGGCGACGGCGAATGTGCTGCTCGGCAAGCGCAGCCCGGCGGGCCGTCTGCCATTCACCTGGGCCAACCACCTCGAGGACTATGCCGCCACAGACCCGGCCCATCCTGAACGCTCCGGACAGGGTGTGAACGGCAAGACCGTGTTCTCCGAAGGCGTCGATGTGGGCTATCGCTGGTTCGACAGGCAAAAGACCGAGCCCCTGTATGCATTCGGCTACGGGCTTTCCTACACCAGTTTCAAATATTCGTCGCTCACCGTCCGCAATGTGAAGGACGGCGGAATCGATATCGGCGTCGACATCCGCAACACCGGCCCGGTGGCGGGAGATGAAGTACCGCAGGTCTATCTCGGCGCGCCGCAAGAGGCACCCGAGGGCGCCCAGTTCCCGGTCCGTGCGCTGGTGGCTTTCGATCGCATCACCCTGAAGCCTGGCGAACACAAGCGGGTTGTGCTGCACGTTGCTCCGCGACGGCTGCAGTACTGGTCCACGAAGCAGGATGGCTGGGTGACCATGCGTGATGGACGTCAGGTGTTCGTTGGGGCGTCGTCCCGCGATCTGCGATTGAGCGCACCGCTACCGCGCGGCTGATTCGGACGATAGCTACTCAAGAGATGACCATGCGTAAAGCAAGATTCCTCGCAATACAGTGCATCACGGCCGCGGCCGGCACAATCGCCAGCATCTCCGCCCATGCACAAAGCAGCGTCCTGCTCTATGGCCGGATCGATAGCGGCATCGAGTATATGTCAGGCATCCCGACGGCGACCGGCGGCACCACATCACGCGTGCGCGCCGAGAGCGGCAACTGGAGCGGAAGCTATTTCGCCATGATCGGCGCAGAAGACATCGGCGGCGGAACAAAGGCCACCTTCCATCTGGAAAGTGCGTTTCTTGCCAACACCGGACAGGGCTCGCCCGATGGGCTGTTCAACCGATGGGCCACCGTCGGGCTGAAGAACGATAACTACGGCGCGTTCCAGATCGGGCGCCAACTCTTTGTCGCCAACAACATCGTCAGCTTCGATCCATACCTGCTCGGGTCATGGGCATCGACCTCGCTGACGCGCGGCAGAAGCTGGATCAAGGCGAGCAACGCCGTGTCGTACCAGTCGCCGAAGATTGCGGGCATCGACGTATACGGGCAATATGCGCTGTCGAACGCGACCAACTGGAACGGCAACGGCACGACGTCCCAGGGCCGTATGGCCGGCCTGCAGGTTACGTATACATCGCCGTGGGTGATGGTGCGGGGCATTTATGACGAAATTCGAGACCCGACGAACGGCAAGTTCGACAATATCTTCCAGTACTCGCGGGAATATTTCGTCGGCGCCAATCTGTACCTCGGCCAGTTCAAGCTGCAGGGCGCATTCCAGACCCTGCACGCAGACTCGGGCAGTACGACTACCCTTCAGCAGGAGTGGGGGGCGGTCAACTGGACTGCGCAACCCGACATTGACCTGAAGGCCGCTGTGTTCCATGTGAACGCCAACGGGGGCGGCGGCAACGCGACGATGTACACCGTGGGCGCCGCGTACTTCCTTTCAAAACGGACGCAACTGGATGTCCAGCTGGCAAGCGTGCGAAACAGTTCGACGGCAAACTTCAGCCTCGAAGCGAACTCGCCGACTAACCCCGATAACCCACTACCAGGGCATACGCAGTCGGGTGCTTATGTGAGCATCCAGCATTCCTTCTAATAATCTATCGGCAAATTCTTTACTCTGAATTCGCGCCGCGCGCGCCGGCGCGAATGCTTATGCACGCTCATACCGGAGACGCAGGATGCTCGCAGAGTTGAATCGCGCGCATCCCGGCCTCGAGATATGGCTCGAGCTGATGAACCGCCGTGTTGATTTGCTCGCTGAGGGCTTTGATATTGACGTACGGATGGGTGAAGTTGTTGGTGTCCATTAATTCTGCTAATGCGTTCGACGAAAGTCGATGGGGAGCGGCGATGGCGGGTGCGAACGAGAGGAGCAGCCGCGCTGAGAAAGTGGCATCGGTGCTTCGACCATTGGGGCGAGGACCGCTCTCGCGAGAACAGGCAGTTGTCGCTGGGCAACTCCTCGGCGTGCACTGGACGACTGTGTATCGTCTGCGCCGGAGATTCCTGGCAGACCCCGTCGCGAGCTCAGTCGCTCCGTATCGCCGAGGCCCGTCACCGGACGGCGGTCGGTTGGGGGATGACGTCGATAAAGTGATCGACGAAGTAGTGCATGTCTGGCTTCCGAAGCAACGACAACTCGCCCATCCTGCAACGAATCTTGTGCTGGAGGTTCGACGCAGATGTGCGCTCGCTGGTCTCCAACTGCCGAGTCGAACGACGATCGGACGGCGATGGGCGAAGCATCGTGAGTCGGATGCTTTAAAGCGCGCGGCGCTCCCCGACGCCCTGAAAGCGCCAGGGTCGCATGTCGCCAAATATCCCCTGGAGATCGTCCAGGTCGACCACACACAAGCGGATGTGCTCCTGGTGAGCGAGTACGACAGACGTGTGATCGGCCGCCCTTGGCTGACCCTCGCTCTGGACGTTGCGACCAAGTGCGTGCTGAGTTTCTACGTGAGCATGGACCGTCCGGGGCGGCAACGGTGGGTCTGCTACTGACCAGAGCGGCACTATGCAAGGCGCCATGGCTCGCGACGATTGAGGTGGACGCGGATTGGCCGATGCGTGGAATTCCGCAAGTCCTGCATCTCGACAATGCTGCCGAGTTCAAAAGCAAGGCCCTTCGCAGCGGTTGCCGGGAATACGGCATCGACCTTATGTATCGTCCAGTAGGGCGTCCTCATTTCGGTGGCCATATAGAGCGCCTGAACCGGACTCTAATGGAAAGGGTGCGGGGCCTGCCGGGGGCGACCGGATCGTCACCGAAAGGTCGCAAGGCGCGACAGTCCGAAAAGACGGCCGCGTTGACACTGCGGGAGTTTGAGCAGTGGCTCGCGATCGAGGTCGCCAGACGATACCATCACGCCGCACATCACGGGCTACTCGGCGCGACGCCAGCCGACATGTGGCGAATGCAGGCGCGTAGTGCCGATTCACGACAATTGCCAGCAACTGGAGGCGCAGAGTTGCGGTTCCTGATTCGCTTCTTGCCTGCAGCGCAAAGGACAATACAGGCGTATGGACTGACGCTTTTCCATATTCGTCATCGGCATCCAATATTCGTTGCATGGCGCGAGGCCCGGCGCACGGTAACTGTTCGGTACCATCCGGAGGATCTCTCTCGCGTGTTCGTGACCGCAGGAACGCGTGACTACCTCGAAGTCCAATACGCAGATATGCGGCGCCCGGCGATTTCGCTTTTCGAACAGCGAACCGCGCTAAAGGCCATCCGGTCGGAAGGACAGCAATCCGTCTCTGAGGCGCTGATTTTCCGAACCGTAGAGGAGCAGCGACGCCTAATCGCTAACGCCAGACGGACGACGGTCAGTGCACGTCGGCGGTCACGTAGAAAGTATGTTCCGTTGGAGGAGGTGCTTGAGAGAGTCGTGCAATTCAGGAGCGAGACGTCGGAGCACGAGGTCGAGACGGTCGATTACGATGCACCCGTTCAGGCATTCGATGTCGAGCAATGGTGAGGTGAAAGATGAAAAATGGCACGCTCGCGCATTTGCTGCCAGCCGCCAGAAAGCAGGCCGAGTTGGGGAACGACGAACGCATTATTGGGCTTCTTCGCGATCGCTTGATAGACTACCCGCGCGCCACGCAAGCCTTGCAGCAACTTGAGCGTCTATACGAGACGCCTCGCCGAGACCGGATGCCGTGCCTCCTTTTGCATGGCGATTCAAATATTGGCAAGACAAAAATCACCGCCAAATTCCGGCGAGCGCATCCCAACGAGTTTGACGAACGAAGCGGGGTCGAACGTTGTTCGGTCGTTTCCATGCAGATGCCGCCGACTCCAGACCAGCACCGATTTTATTCGGGGCTTCTTTTCGAGCTAGGAGCTCCGCACAATGCTGCTGCCGGTCTGGCGTCCCTGGAACGCCTGGCTCGTGACATTCTGAGACGCGTATCCCCTCGGATGTTGGTTGTCGATGAGATCCATCATCTGTTGGCCGGCAGTTATCGCGAGCAGCGTGTGTCCCTGAATCTTCTCAAGTTTCTCGCCAATGATTTGCAGATCTGCATGGTTCTGGTCGGAACCCGCGATGCAGTATTGGCGCTTCAAACCGACACCCAGATGATCAGCCGTTATACGCCATTTGAGATTCCCCGCTGGCGCGAAAGCGAGGGCCTGCGACGGCTGCTTGCCGCATTTGAACGAGTGTTGCCGCTGCGCAAACCTTCGGACCTCGCGCGACGCGAGATCGTTCAGTTTGTCTTGAGCGCGAGCGGCGGATTAACCGGTGAAATATCGACGATGCTGAACAACGCCGCGGAGTTGGCGATTCGCAACGGTGACGAATTGATCGACATGACACACCTTGAGCATGTCTGTCGAACCACGCCGTAACGCGGCCTCGTGGCCGGTCGCCCCGAGGCCATTTTATGAAGAAGCTTTCGGAAGCTGGCTAGGCAGGGTTGCGACGCGTTATCAGATTAGCGTTGGGACGCTATGGGAACTCAGCGTTTCGGAAGATATGCCTGTGCTGGGAACTGCGGGATGGATACTTTTCCCGGCGATTTCGCAATCAGCACTACGGCGATTCGCGACGCTCGCGCGTCTTGATGACGGCAGGTTGAGCCACATACAGACGCCACCGGCATGGCTCGCTGACCGTCGCTGCATGCCGTACTGCTTCAGATGCCTCGTGCTAAATGACGCGGACGTGTCAGCGCCACGCTGGAAACGTGAGTGGCTTGATCCGACCGCCGAATTCTGTAGCGTGCACCACAGGCCCCTTGAAACGGTGCCGGCGTCCGTGTTCCGGCTATCAAATCATTTCGACGCCGCGCTTCGGGCGATCAGCCGCTACCGCGAAAAATGCTTGTTTCGGGCCACGGGCCGCCTGCGCTAGCAGAATTAATGGACAGCATTAGCGCTCGAATGGACACCGCTAGCAAAATTAACGATCTCCAACAATTACTGCGCTTGAGACGATCCTGCATCAGGAGGCACAGCTACGCCCCGAGTTCGAGACCCTGAAGAGCACGCCCGGCATCGAAAACGTGCTCGCTGCCACGATCATGCTTGAGACCGGCACCATCACTCGGTTTGCCGACGTCGGCCACTTCAGTTCCTATTGCCGATGCGTTGACAGCAAGCGGATCTCGAACGGCAAGAAAAAGGGCGAAGGCAACGTCAAGAACGGCAACAAGTATCTCGCCTGGGCGTTCATCGAAGCCGCCGCAGTGGCGCTGCGTTGCTGCCCGCAGGCAAGGCGCTTTTATGAACGCAAGAAGGCAAAACGCTTGCCGGTTGTCGCGATGAAGGCACTCGCGCACAAGCTGGCGCGTGCGGCCTATTACATGATGCGTGACGGCAAACCCTTCGAGGTTAAACGATGCTTTAGCTAAGTTTGGCGGGGGGCCGAGAGCCCGGTAAATTTGTTGGCGTCAAACCATTGAGTTGATTGTGCCCGACCCCCGGCCATCCCGATGCAGCGAACCCTGAGACGCCCAGGCCATGAGCCGACAACAGTCTTGTGCCTGCACGCGGGCAACCATGGAATTGACGTGTACTCCTTTGGACATTGGCCTGGCACCGACGATTTTCTGGAGCTCGAATGAGCCAGGGGCGACGGCCAGAACACCGGCACTCGCCTTGATCCCGATGGATGACTGGTGCGGATCAGTTCCGTAGCCAGACGATGAGAAACCGGACGCGTCATCAAGCTTCTCATCACCAGGATGGCTAAAACGATTCTACAACGCTGCAAGGCCTGACCCTTGAGGGGATAAATATATCCTTTTACTCTGGCCTTTCAATGGGTGACAACTTTACTTCCCCTTCGGTGACAACTTTGCTTCGCTCTACGCGTATTAAATGCCACTTCGCATCGTGCAGCACGGGCCCCTCTCCCAACATCGATTTCCGATGAAATCAGCGGGTCGCCGACGGCCCTAGGTCGGGGGACCTGCGACGGTTTGCCGAACGAGCCGCGTTTTCGACAGTGCCGGATTAGGCGAATAACACTATGGTTATGATAGGCATACTTATCTTAGCGACCCCATTAGGGCGTGCATTTGTAACTGGCCGCATGCCATCGGTGGATGCGCGACATGCTCCGTCAATGGCCGCTGTCCGGCAGAACCATCAAAGAACTGCAGTGCGCCGTCGCGATGCCCGCCATAGCTCGGAGCCGCGAATGATGAACTGGTGCAGGTGTTCGTCGTTCCAGACCATAGCGAGCTGCATCACATGATGCAGTTGCGCGATCGTGATCTGCTGGGAAATCAGCAGGCGCCGCCAGACCGAACGGCTGACGCCCCGCAGACTGATTCGCAACTGGAGCAAGGAAGTGGTTTGGGAAGAATCGCCGAACATCGACCCACTATAGCTGCTCCGTTCGGCCATATTCGCAGGTCAGACTCCAGCCCCAGCTTTGGCGCGGTCTCCGATAAAGGGAGTCCTGTCGGTCGGGTAGGCGTTCAAAGAAACATTCCCTTTAGCGAAGCGTTTCCTCATAGCTAAGGAGCAGTCAAAAGTCAGCATCATTTCCGTTTGACGGTGCCGTCAATCACCAAAGAGGCGACCACCCGACGCCGAGCGGCCACGAACGAGCGCCGATGTGATAAATCCACTGCGGCACGTTTTCGATTGTCCTTGAATAACATGGCGCTAAGCCTTTCTCTGGCCGAGAATAGGCCGCACCGAGTGCCTGGGGTTCATGTCAGCAGCGGCCATGGATGGGGAGTACGCCGCAGGTGTAGGGATGACGGGTGCATCAATTTGTCACTTGAAATGAGGGGATTCGTAATGAATGAAACTGTAAGAAATCGCAGGGTATCGGTTTTTGGACTTGGCGCAATGGGAAGCACGCTGGCGCGTGCATTGCTGCGCGCTGGTCACGATGTCACCGTCTGGAACCGTTCGGCAGGTCGTATGGCTGAGCTTGTCAACGAAGGCGCGACCGGTGCTGAGGCTGCAGAAGTGGCAACCGCCGCGAGTCCCTTACTTGTGATGTGCACCATTGATAAAGCTGCGACAGAAGCGGTTCTTCGGACCGAAAGCGTCGGACAAATGCTGCTGGGAAAGACTGTCGTCAATCTGAGCACCGGCAGTTCCGACGACGCACGCCGTATCTCCAGCTACGTTCAAGAAAAGGGCGGGAGGTACGTTGACGGCGGAATCATGGCCTACCCTCGGGACATTGGCAAACCGGAGACGACCATTCTTTATTCGGGCGACGCACAGGGGTTTGCCGAACACAAAGCTGTGTTGCAAGCCATGGCAGGCAAAGCCGAATTCTTCGGTGACGATCCGGGTACTGCGTCCGTGGTTTATCTTGCGCTGTACGCATACTATTTTGGCGCGCTGACCGCTTTTTTTGAAGGCGCTGCGCTTGCGGAGCGGGCTGCAGTAAACCCTGAGTCGTTCCGGAGGATCTCCGGCATCATGAATACGATGCTCGCGGACGGGCTATGTGACATTACCAGGCGGATAGCCGAAGGCGACTACTCGGGCGACCAGGCTACGATTGACGTGCACCATGCAGGACAGCTTGTCGTTCGCGACGCGTATGTCGCGGAAAATATCGGTTATGAGACCACAAAGGCCTATCTGAGCTATCTCGAGAAAGCGCAACGGGCGGGAAACGGTCAGAGAGACATTTCTATCATGTACGCATCCGTGAAAGACGGCAGTTAGTCCTTCGTGGCGATGCCCCCTATAGCGGTTTCGCACAAGGGGGCATCGCCTAGGGAAGCGTTTCCCCCGATCATTACGAAACCAATAACTCACGATATTTCGTCTCGGCAAAGCGAAGGCATCACTGATGTTTCGCGTGCGACACCTCTTTCTACGCCGTACAAAGCGTTCCCGCGCGGTTGACCTCCTGTCACTGACATTTTGTCCTGCTGGAACATGTTTCGACCAGCCCAGCCACTCTAACCTACAAACCAATCGCTTGTTGAAGTCAAAAGAGTGTGAGTGGCAAGAATATTCGGACCTTGCCGCCTGAACCAGGCCCAGCGCCTCGTTCTCTCTCGATTGCGCGATGGGCCCAGCCGTTAGCGCGGCGTAAAACCGTAGAGGATGTGATGGCGATTTCCCGGACGAAACTATTTGCCGCGATTTCATTGGCGGCTGTATTGTTTGATTCCACAGCAGCTGCTTTTGCTGCTGACTTGACGTACGCAGGTGCCGACGCGGGCGCAAGCAAAGACGGAGTTCCCGCATTCGACGATGCCAGCAGCGTTAGCTCGGGTTGGGGGCCTGGTAAGAGTCGCGCGGATTTTTGGAAGTACAAAGGCGAGAAACCTTCAGTCGTAATCGACGCGTCGAACGTCGAGAAGTATGCGGACAAGCTGACGCCGGGGCAAATTGCTCTTCTCAAAACGAACAAGGGCTACACGATGCCGGTGTACCCGTCGCATCGTGACTGTGTGCTACCGGCCTTCGTGCAGGCGAACACAAAGGCTGCCGCTGGCAAGGCCGCTATTGGCCCTGATGGCTGGTCGCTGACGAACGCGCAAATGCCGAGCGTACCGTTTCCCGAGCCGAAGTCCGGTATCGAAGCCATGTGGAACTTTCTCACACGCTATCACGGCGTTGGGATGGAATGGCAAGATGGTTACACGATGGTCTCTGCAAGTCCTGGCCAGAGCAATCGCATCGATATTCGTTGGAAGCAAACCTACTACTTCCCATGGGGTAGGAAAGGACAAACTACCCCAATGTCAAGCAACGCGCTTCTGATGGGTGCGTACTATGGGTACAACACGCCGGCCGCCTTGGCAGGACAAGCCGTTGTGAACCGCGTCTACTTTAAGGAAGACAGCGAATCCTATTACTATTTCACTGGGCAGCGCCGAGTTCGTCGTCTACCAAGCTATGCGTACGATGCTCCCCTCATTGGTTTCGAAAACCAGTATACCGTCGACCAGAGCTTGAACTTCTTCGGACTTCCGGATCGTTTTGACTGGAAGCTCCTAGGCAAGAAGGAAATCTACGTACCGTACAACGCATTCGGTATGGTTGATACCAAGACCTCTGCTACTGACGGCGCGCAAGACCACTTCATCAACCCGAACAACCGACGCTACGAATTGCATCGTGTGTGGGTGATTGAGGGCACGGTGAAATCCGGCATGCGTCACACTATGCCCAAGAAGCTGCTCTATCTGGACGAGGATTCGTGGATTGCGGTTGCTGGCGATGACTACGACACCCAAGGCAAGGTCTGGAAAGTGAAGGAGTCACCGGCGATTCCGATTGCCGAATTGGGTGGCGCATGTAGCGCGGACCAATTCGTCATGTACGACGTCAATTCGAGCCGCTATGTTGGTGACGGTCTCGTGTTCGGCGCGACCAAGGATGCTAAGTACTACGAGGACAGCGGCGACAATGCGATTCTCCGTGACGATTTCTACACGATGCAAAGTCTCCAGCAACAAAGCAGCCGCTAAACCGGCTGCGTCACGCGAATCCACGCTTCGCGTGATTCCTCTCGAAGAGTAGTACCTTCAGTTTCGGCCTGACTGCACCCAGTGGTCAGGCCTTTTTTCTACGTATTCACATTATTTCACCACTTCGGCCATTTGTAGAGAGCCTCATAGGCGAACGGTTCGTCGCACGCCCGTCTGCATTGCAGTCCATCAGCATGCCTCTGGAACTACAGATAGAAAAATTCACTGTGAGGCATGGAGCGGAATCCGGTCTCGGTGAATGCATTGACCACACTTCATCAAAAGTGGCCCCGCAAACCATTCGCATGGCCATTACCAACATTGGCGGAGAAATTTCCGCTTATTACTGTGCGGTTGTCGGACTCTTATGCATAGTGGTTCCGGAAATCACCGTGATGAAAACGTCGCACGCTATGACGTCAGCGGCAAGGAATGTCCACTCGTGCGCAAAATTGAAACGTTAGGGGAGAGGCATGAAGATTCGGAAAACAAAGTTGGCGTCTGTTGGTGTTCTAACCGCAGTGGCAGCATCGTGTGCGCATGCCTTTACGTTTACATACGGTGGTATCCAGGGGAACTTCGACTCCGCATATACTGCAGGCATTGGATATCGTCTTCACGATCCAAGTTGTGCATTGACCGGCGACTCTGTCTCATGCGGCGGAACCGCTAACACAGCACAATGGTCGAACGGCGACGACGGCGATCTTAACTATCGGCGTAATCGACTGTTCACGGCGTACCTGAAAGGCACCAACGAATTGTTCCTCGATGATCCGGAGTACGGTTTAAAGTTCTTGGCGCGCGCGACATATTTCTATGACTTTGCAGCGGCGAATACCAGTCGGACGGAACTGAGTTCTGCCGCCTATGCACAAATGGTCCGCAACATCCGGTTGCTAGACCTGTGGGCCGAGAAGGACTTTCGTCTCGCAGACCAGTCCGCACACATTCGCGTTGGTAATCAGGTTGTCAACTGGGGCGAGAGTCTCTTCCTGGCAGGTGGTATCAACGCAACCAACTCGTATGACTATCAAAAGCTTCTGATCCCGGGGACGCAACTAAAAGAAGCTGTCCTTCCGGCGCCAATGATCGAATTTGAATCGGCGCTTGGTCGCGGTCTCAATATGTCTGCCTATTACCAGCTCGGATGGAATGGCAACATCTATCCTGCGGTTGGATCGTACTTCAGTACGTCGGACTCCCTAAACAACGGCGCAGTTCCGCTAAGCGTCAGTACGGTGAACGGGAATATTGGCGCGGCCGATGGCGCGACCATCGCCGGCAACGGTACTCGGAGCGGATACGGGGCGGCGAACGTCGGCTTGGTGAACGGTGCCTTCGCGGGCTCGCCGTTTAATGCCATCGGTGTGCCCGTGGCAGGTAACGTCTACGGCAAGAACAGCGGCCAGTATGGCATTTCGATGCACTATAAGCCGACGTCATTACAGGCAGATTTTGGTGTGTATTACCTCCGCTACAACGACAAGAGCCCTGTGCTGAACATTACATCCGCGGGCCAGTATCAATATCAATACCTCAATAGTCGGCAACTCTTCGGGCTGAGCACGAACTTTCAACTTGGGGACTGGGCTATAGGTGGTGAACTCGCCTATCGTCCCCATGACGCGGTCTCTTTGTCAGGCTGCTACGGTGCGAACGGACCCATCGACGCAAATACAAACGCCGCCAGTGGGTATTGTCCGTTGTGGGAAGACAAGAAAAATATCAACCTCGACATCGACGCATTGCTGAGCATTACGCCAGCAAACTATCCGATAGTTCTGAAGGCTTTAGGTGGTGCGGACACGGCCAACCTTTCTCTGGAGGTCGGCGTTACCAAGTTTCCTGGCATCAGTTCAAACAGTGTCATCACCCGCACAGTCAACGGACAGACCGTTAAGCAAATACCGGCGGCGGGCTACGTGACGTGGCTGAACGACCCCTCGAGCCCCAACGCTACGCCGATCGGAGTCGGAACGTCAACGTCGGCAGGCATGGTGGCCGATTTTAACTGGACATATGACGGAACACTCATTCACGGCTGGCAGGTTACTCCGGGTGCTACTTATTCGCGCACGCTTTTCGGCAATACGCCGACGTTCAGCGCCAACTATCTCCACAACGCGAGTTCGCTCAACGTGTATGTGCTCTTCAACCAGAACCCGGCGACATGGCAAGCCGGCATCAACTGGACTACATATATGGGCAAGGCTCCGTACCAGTACTATCGGGACCGTGACTTTGTCGGCGCCTTTGTGACCCGCAATTTCTAGCACTCCGTCCCCCCGCATGGGGGACTTGTTTTTGAGGAAAAGACCGTGCTTATACGTGCAATCGGAAGACTCGAACGTTGGTTGTTCGCGCATCGTGCCATGACACTCATCACTTTCTTGCTCTTCACCGTCGTGATGGGTGCGTTCGCAATCCAGCTGCGGATGGAGGCCGGCTTCGAGAAGCAGATTCCTATCGGCCACGAATACATCAAGACGTTCCAGAAATATCGCGATGATTTGTTGGGTGCCAACCGGCTTACAGTCGTTGTCCGCGCCAAACACGGCACCATCTGGAACAAGGAAGGACTGACGCGCCTATACAACGTCACGCAGGCTGTTGCTTATCTGCCGAACGTAGACCGGCTTGGTGTGCAGTCTCTGTGGACGCCGAACAGCTTCGTCAACGAAATCACGGAGGAGGGCTTTCGCGCCGAGCCGATTATCCCAGGAACAGTCACACCGGAAAATATGAATGCCGCGCGGGTTGAAGCTGCGCGCAAGGCAACGGATCAGGGCGGCTACATGGGCTCGCTGGTTTCGCGGGACCAGAAAGCTGCCATGGTGACCGCCTCGATCAATGAGGTCGGTGCGGATGGCAAGGTTCTCGATTACGTCGCCTACAACAAGTTGATTGAGGAGAAAGTTCGCAAGCCATTTGAGGACGCGGGGTACGAGGTCCAGATCATCGGCTTCGCCAAGCAGATTGGCGATATCGCGGACGGAGCTGAGGGTGTTCTGCTGTTCTGCTGTATTGCGTTGGTGCTGACTGGAGTTGCGGTTTACTGGTATTGCCATTCTCTGCGCTTCACGATTCTCCCGATCGTGTGTTCTCTTACATCACTCGTGTGGCAGTTCGGCACGTTACGCCTACTGGGATTCGGGCTGGACCCGTTAGCCGTGCTCGTTCCCTTTCTGGTTTTCGCTATCGGCGTGTCGCACGGGGTTCAGCAGATTAACTTCATCGTCCGAGAACTGGCACACGGCAAAACGACCGAGGAGGCCGCGCGGCACAGTTTTACTGGCCTGCTGATTCCAGGCACGTTGGCCTTGGTCACCGCGTTCGTTTCGTTCGTTACGCTGCTACTCATTCCGATTCCGATGATTCGAGAACTGGCAATAACGGCGTCGCTGGGTGTCGGGTATAAGATCCTCACTAACTTGGTGATGCTGCCGGTTGCCGCGTCTTGCTTCACTTTCACACGTGAGTATGCGCAAAAGGCGATGCAGAAGCGCGAAAGCCGTGCCCGATGGCTTCGGGTGCTTGCACGTATCGCCGAGCCGCGCAACGCTGTCATCACCTTGTTTGTTGTTGCCGGAATCTTTTCAGCGGCGGTATGGGAAAGTCGTGACCGCGTAGTGGGGACGTTGCAACCGGGGGCACCTGAATTGCGCCCTGACGCGCGCTTCAATCGTGATGCCGTATCGATTGCCAGCAGCTTCGATGTTGGTCTTGATTGGCTTACGCTGGTTATCGAAGCACCGCCGAATTCGTGCGACTCGCCAGCTGTCGGGCAATATGGTGATGCGCTTGCCTACGAGATGAATACCGTGCCTGGCGTCGTGTCGGTCGGTTCATACGCCGGCATGCTGCGAACTTACAATCAGGGATACAACGAGGGCAACCCTAAGATGGGTGTGGTGCCGATCGACCCGGGGAACTACTCGTCGCTCAGTGCTGAAATCAACCGTGTGCGCGGCTACATGCGCCCGGACTGCAGCATGACGGCGGTCCATCTCTACCTTGCTGACCATAAGGCGTCGACCATCAACCGGGTGATTGCCGCCGCCAAGGCGTTTGCTTCGAGCCATAAGACCGCGGGTGTCGAACTCCGGCTGGCCGCAGGCAATGCAGGTGTGCTCGCGGCGACAAACGACGAGGTTGAGAAGAGCGAGTTGCCGATGATGCTTTACGTGTATCTGGCCATCGTCATACTCGTCTTTGCGGTCTATCGAGATCTTCGGGCAGTGGTCGCATGCTGCCTGCCGCTGACGGTGGGCACTTTCATTGGATATTGGTTCATGAAGGAGTTCGAGATTGGTCTGACGGTCGCCACGCTTCCGGTCATGGTGCTGGCCGTCGGTATTGGCGTCGACTACGCGTTCTATATCTACAATCGACTCCAGGCTCACCTTGCGGGCGGTGAAACGATTGTTAAGGCATTGGAGCATTCGATTCTGGAGGTTGGCATGGCAACGATCTTCACGGCAATCACGCTCGCGATCGGTGTTGCGACCTGGTCCTTCTCGGCGCTCAAATTCCAGGCCGACATGGGCAAGCTGCTCGCATTCATGTTTGTCGTCAATCTCGTTATGGCGATGACAGCGCTGCCTGCGCTCGCCGTTGTTCTGGAAAAGCTCTTTCCGCGGCGCCGCCCCGTACGCGCGCCCGGCGTTCTCAGTCACTGAGGTGTTTCGATGCAAAGTATTCTGCGGAATCTGTTCCATTCGCCCGTAAGCGCGCCACGCGGAGGAGTCCGGGCATGCGCGGCGGCTGCCTGCCTGCTGGTCTTCTCGAACTATGTTCTGGCTGCTGACGCACCGGCCGACAAGCCAGTACTGGCGGTTACGCCGGCTGCGCACAGTGTTGGAGCGCTTGGCGCGGCAATGCTTAGCGCTGCCACGGCAGGAAAGCGGATCGTGAGCGTTGGCGACCATGGCGCCATATTGCTGTCGGACGACAACGGCGAACACTATCGCCAGGCCGCTAGCGTGCCGATCAGTTCGATGTTGACGTCTGTGGTCTTTGTCGACGATAAGACGGGTTGGGCTGTTGGGCAGTGGGGCGCCATTCTCAGAACAGACGACGCTGGCGAGACGTGGCGGCTTCAGCGCGTCGACATCGCCAATGATCGACCATTCTTCTCGGTGTATTTCAAGGACAAGTCGGAGGGATGGGCCGTTGGGCTTTGGTCCTTGATGCTGCATACATCCGATGGCGGTGCGACATGGAAGGACGTTGCCCTGCCGCCGCCGCCGGGCAGTACAAAGGCAGATGTCAACCTCTACGGCATGTTCCCGAATGCGAAGGGCGAGCTGTTCATTTCGGCTGAGAAAGGCTTCGTACTAAGGTCGGCCGACAACGGCACATCGTGGACCTACCTTCCGACCGGATATGCCGGCAGCTTCTGGAGCGGTACGGCGTTGAGGGACGGCACGCTGCTGGTCGGCGGCCTTCGCGGATCAATCTACCGCAGTAGTGATGACGGCCAGACCTGGAGCAACGTCTCGACGAGCTTCCACAGCTCGGTGAACGGCATCATTCAGCGTTCGAATGGAACGGTCCTCGCGGTTGCGCTGGATGGCGTCTCGATGCTGAGCAACGACGACGGAAAGACCTTTGGCGGAGCACAACGTTCTGACAGATTGCCACTGACTGCGGCAGCGCAGGCACAGGACGGGAGAGTGGTTCTTTTCTCCGACAGTGGGCCGGTAAAGCAATAGTCTTGGTATGGGCTTGCCTCCACGGCATTGTCCTCATAGCAGTAGGCGTCTAAGGTTGGCAGCAGCGTGCGTGGCGAGTAGGGAGCGAGTTTGCTTGCCACGCGCAGATTGCCTTTCCTGCCTATCCAGGAGATCAGAGATCTTGAGCATCATGAATCGGTATCGAGAACACATCCTCGCCGTTGAGGAAGTGAGAAATTCCGATGGCAGCTACAGTGCGCGCGGAATCATCTTCTTCCGAGGCGAGGTGTTGATGCGAGTACGAGAGAGCGGACGATTCGCTAGTGAGGATGCTGCGCGCGAGTCAGCGATGCAGTGGGCGCGAGCGTGGGTCGACGAAAACGGATTGGAGGCTACGGTCTGATCGTCGGCTTCATATACGGCTGACCGCGACGGACGGTTTCACAGTGGCCGTTAATTGGTAAGGAGCTGGGTTGTATTTGCAGGGGCTGCGACAAGCATCAGCAGTTTGCCTAACGGAATCGGACCCACGGCATGTTTATGTGCGATAGTATGGGGTATTACGCGGCGGGTGATATGCAGTGGAACCTGCTCTTGCACCCCGGCCCGCAGCCTGTCATGAAGGATGGCTGAGGGCTGGGAAGGGCGACGGCGCCGGATAGATTTACGACGTTGTTACTTCGGACGTGTTCAGCTTGAGGAAATCAGCGAGCTCGAGGTAGTCGACCTGCCACAGACTGCCGCCGCCAAGTTTGGAGTTGTGGAATGAGCGGAATCCCATCAACTGCTGAGCGCGCGGGCTCATCGTTCGGGCAATTTCAAGCGGCACCACAAACGGATAGGCTTCTTCCGGCACTAGCCACCCAAGGCAGAAGGCGAGCGCCAAAGCGCGGCGTGGTTTGCTGCTGCGGTTTTCGCCCCCGCCATGAAGCATTTTTCCGGAATAAACGAGTGCGTCGCCCTTCTCCATGACGGCAGGAATGGTCTGCGCCGGGTCGCCTCGGTCTTCGAAGTCGGCCCACTTGTGACTATCCGGGATGACGCGGGTCGCGCCCATTTCTTCCGTATAGTCAGAGAGCGCCACGAGGCAGTTGCACATCACCTCGGGACCTTCCGGGCCGTATTTCCGGAAGATGGGATAGTTCTCAAGGTCACGATGCAACATTTGCGCTTTTTCGCCGGGTTGCAACTGGATCACTTGGGCCGCGTTCATCCAGTACGAGTCGGCATTCTCCAGCATCATCGTGTCGATGTAAGAGAGCATCGTCGCGTCGTCAATCATCTCTTCGCGAAAGGTCTTGCTTCGTGCAACGAGCTGGGTCATGCGCTTGGTTTGACGGCCAGCAAACTCTTCCATCCACTCGTTGCCCTTGACACCCTCGTGCCATTTCGCGATAAGCGGGTCGAGCTCTTCATTCATTCGATCGACTCGCCCTGCGAACAGACCTTTGACGATGACGCCGCCATCGGCATCGATGATTCGTTTTACTTCGTCCGCCGGCGTACCGGCCGGAACTTCCTGGAGGCGTTGCTTGTTTGATGTTGACGACATGAGAAGGCTCCGTAACGGATATTCAGATAGTTCGAATACGCTGATGCGTCGGTTCGAAGCGTCAAAGCCAGTCGACGCAAAGAGATCGATATGCAATTCAGGAATCGCGTACTAAGTCTAGTCGGGCCTGAATCAATAACAATGTGCGGAAGGGACATTAGTCGTATTCGCGGGCCGCGCATCACAGGATTTGAGTGGATAGCGCTGCATACGCCCTAGGCATCGTGTTTAAAAAGGCACTTGAAGGTTTGCATGAAGCGCATATCCTAGCCGGAGTACCCCAGCGATGCCACGTATTCTGTAGGCCGGGACACACATGTAAATGTCCTCTCAGAACCTCGAAATGTTGCTAGCGTTTGTGCAGAATAGATTCAAATGCATCGACCCGTGTCAACATTGCGACTTGCTTGAGCTGTAACCGAATTTTCACAGCGAGCATCCGCAATTCATTCAGAGCCATTACTCATGGAAATCGTATTTCCTACCCCCGACGCGGTCTCGTTTGAAGACGGGCACGCGGTATTCGACGCCATCGTAGACGGCGAGCTTGTGAACTGCCTGGTCACAGAAGGTGCCTTAAGTGCAGCTGCGCTAGTGGACCACGTTATCCCGAGGAAAGAGGCGTTCTATATCGGTCGGTCGGTGATTTTTGAGGCTGTTTCGAGAGTCCTCAAAGCCTCTCCCGGGGTACCCGTGGTGCTTACGTGGGCCGACCTGACGATGGCATCTGTCTCCGCATCATAGCCGCTGGTTCTTAAGCCGTACCGAGAGCGAAGTCCGGTCATGCTCCCGCGGGAACGTGGCCGGTTCTCACCGCTTCAGGTCAGTGCATATAGCCAGCGGCTACATCGGCCAGAGCCTTTGTAAAGCGATCGAACATTTCATTGATTTCTTCTTCCGTGATGATAAGAGGAGGAGAGAATGCGCAACTGTCACCGCCGGCCAGCGTGCGGCAGATCAGGTGATACTTCTGCTCGGCACGTTCCTTGAGTGCTTTCGCAAAAGAGCCCTTGGGGTTAAACGGGGTCTTTGTCTTCTTGTCGACAACGAACTCGACCGCACCCATCAGTCCAATCGACCGTACATCGCCAACAAATGGCAAATCGCGCAGCACATCAAGGCGTTTTGAGAATGTCTGGGCGACACGAGCAACGTGGGCTTCAATCCCGCGTTCTTCAATCAATTCCATGACCTTCAACGCGACCGCACAACCTACAGGATGACCCGCATACGTAGTCCCGTGTCCGAACCACCCAAGATTTGCGCTTCCAAGCTCAAGTCCTCGATAGATCTCATCAGACAGCACGATCGCAGCGAGTGGCTGATATGCTGAAGTTAGCCCCTTGGCAAGCGTCATGGTATTCGGTGTCATACCCATCGACGTCGAGCCCCAGTATTTCCCTGTGCGGCAGAAGCCCGTGATGACTTCGTCCGCGAGGAATAGAACGTCATAGCGCTTCAGAATTTGTTGAACGCCTTCGTAATAGCCGGCCGGAGGGATCACCACACCACCTGCGCCGGTCACAGGTTCCGCGATGAACGCAGCGACTGTATCCGGCCCCTCCTGCAGAATCTTCTCCTCAAGCTCCCCGCAGAGGCGTGCGGCGAAATCTGCTTCAGTTTCTCCGGACAATGCGTTGCTAAACGCCTTTGGATCGGACACGTGCAGCACGCCTGGCAAGGGCAAATCGAACCCGGCATGATTGGCGGTAATCCCGGTGAGGCTGGTTGCCATTAGCGTGGCGCCGTGGTAACCATTGACGCGCGCAATGATCTTCTTTTTCCGTGGGCGCCCGATTGCGTTGTTATAAAACCGAACGATTTTCACAAGGAAGTCGTTCGCCTCCGAGCCGGATAGACAGAAATTAACTTTCGCATTCTTGATTGGGACACGTGTCGCGAGCCGCTCTGCAAGATCGATGGCCGGGTGCGTCGTCTTGAATGCTACTGAGTGGTAGTAGGGTAGCTTTGCGAATTGCTCGTTTGCCGCATCCATGAGAGCCTGTTCACCGAATCCCAACGAGGCGCACCACATGCCTGCGGCGCCTTCGAGATAGGGCGTACCTTTTTCGTCGAATACCCACACGCCTTTGCCGCCAGTGATAACGGTTGATCCATTCTCGCGATGAGCGTTCAGCTCAACGAACCCGTGGAGCGTGTGTTCGATGTCGCGAATTGCTGCTGGTGTTTTGGTCATGGTGGAAGGTGTGTCTAACTACACAAGAGGAAAAGCGTCCGGAACCAGGGTTCGGGACGCTTATCAGAGAAGACGGTGTTTACACGCTGGCAGAATAGCGCCAGATGTCGAAGACCTGCAGTGGATAGCCCGGGCGTGTGGACCTCTTACGTGGTTGTCGCTTCACGGGGCCGAAACACTTCGAAAACAGCCGGGAGCTCGTCGGCCTGATGACCGCTCGCGCTGGCTTTTTCGAGGTAGTCCACGAAGAGTTGAAGAAGCCTGTGTTCGACGCCGGCAGACTTCGCGCGGTTGAGCAGCGACCTCACGCCCAGCATGTGCACATGAACAGACGCTTCCGTTCCAGCATACTCATGCCTGGATATACGATCCGTGCAGTATTCAAAAGTCTTATCGATGACAGGCCTGAATGCGTCAAGTGCGTGCTTCAGCGTCTCGGGCGTTACGTGCTCAGCCATCATCATCCCAGCGCTTTGCATGAAGCCGATTGCCGACGCGTAGTAGATGGTCAGCAGTCCCCCATCGAGAACGCTCGCCGCGCCAGGCTGTTCGCCCACGTACGTGAAGCGACCGCCCAGAACCTTGAGTGCCTGCGCATGGCGTTCGTAGACAGCCTTTGAGCCGGAGGCCAGTAGCAAGCACTCATTCGACCCGACCGCGACTGGGTAGTCCATGACGGCGCCGTCGAGATACTGAATGCCTGCGTCAGCGGCCCATTGAGCGGAACGCTCCGCGTCGGCGCGCGTGCCGGTGGTCAGTTGCATCAGTGTCCTTCCTTTCAGCAACGGTTCTACATGGCGTTGCTTGAGCAGGCCGTCGCTCGTCGCGTAGTCGGCCACGCACACGATGATGAGGTCGCTGGCAGTAACGGCCGCCTCGATGTCCGGCGCCAGTTCGGCGCCTTGCTCGACGAGCGGGGTCGCCTTGCCAACTGAACGATTCCAAACCGTGACCCGAGCGTCCGTTTTCAGGTATGCGCGCGCCAGCGCCGCACCCATTTGCCCAAGCCCGATGACTGATACGTTTAGCTTGTCCATGCACCCTCGCAGAAATATGCACTATCACGACATGTGATGCACAAACTGTATCGGCACCGGCGACGGCCAGCCATGTGAGCGGCGGCCAATACGCTTGTCCGAGCGGGGGGGAGATCGTTTCGGGAAGGCGGCTATATGCCACCCGCGTCGCAAGGACGGCGGTCAATCACAGCGAACGGGCGCCGGACGCATCTCGGCGCGCTGCAATCAACTGCAAGCAGGGTGGAGAGAATCTCCGAAGTTACATCACACGATCTGATCGCTCGAGCAGTCAACGATGTCCACAATTCACAGTCATTGAGGCCTCGGCACACCTTTTCGTCGAATTTCGGCGGAATTAGTCTGATGGTGAGCGCAGTTGGAGTCGTCGTCACGGGTAGGGCGATTGGCGTTGTCCGAATTACTCATCGATTTTCGACTTCCTGCCCTTATTTTGACTGTAGTCTTTCGTGGTTCAGATCCACGAAAGACTGCTTTGCCTGCGGAAGGCGCCGTAGGGGCAAAACACCACGCGACGACGAGTATGGCCAGCGAGAGCACGAAGACCGAAGAATTTGGGAGCGGAAATGGATATGGCAACATCAGGCGTTGAGGTCTCGTCAGAGATGAGCGACCGTGGGATCCAGTTGAATCAAGACCTCGTCAATCAGTTGAACGAGATGGTGGAGGGCGAGCACGCCAACTCAGAATGCTGGGGATCCAGTCGTCCGATGCTGGTTGAAGGTCTGCTCTGGATCGCCTTGGGGGCGGTCCTCTGGGTAGTCACTCTATATATTGCTGCATAGGAGATCTACCATGACCGAATCCAATCAGGGACACGCGAACAGTGTCGAGCAAGAGGCGCTCTCGGGTCGCCTTCCTGTTCTGGCGAACGAACGCATCTACGGGAGTTACGGCTCGTTTATGTGGACGTGCTGCGCATTTAGCGCTGCGACATGGGCCTTTCTCATCGGAGGCTTTTTGCCGTACGTCGGAGACTGGCGCTTGGGCGTTATGGGCTACGTCATCGGCCTTGTTATAGGAATGGCAATCGTGTCACTCGCTTCGGGCGTTCCTTCCTACAAGTATGGGACCGACGTTATCGATACGGCCAAGTCGTGTTTTGGATACCGCGGCATGGTGGTCCCGTTGCTTGGCCTCCTCGCGACACTGATTGGCTGGTCTTATGTCGTTGAAGCCTTGACATCGCGCGGGGCCGCGAATATCGCAGTGTCAGTGACCGGTTCGGGCGCAACGGGTGGGACTCATGAAAGGCTGGTGATAGTGGTGGCGCTTGCGTCACTGATCCTTGTATGGCTGCTGGCATGCAAAGGGCCGAAGTTGTTCGAACGCCTCAATGGCTATATCGGGCCGATGCATATGCTGATCACGCTGATGATGTTCGGCATCCTGATTCATCGGTTTGGCTTGCATTCGCTCTGGACGAACCAACTGCCTGCTGACAAGATGCTGACGCATGACAAGACTCGTGGTCTTGCCTTGGCGGTTGAATTCGGCATGTCGAATGCCATGACATGGTGGCCAGTGATGGGCGGTCTGACGCGGCTCGTGAAGCGCCGGGCCCACATCATGGGGCCGGCGGTCATCGGCGTAGGGTTGATGGGAGCGGCCTTCGTTTCATCGGTTGCAGCGCTTGCGGCCGTTAGCGCCGGTACGCACGACCCGACGATCTGGATGATCTCCCTTGCCGGGCCAGTACTGGGTAGCGCTACGATGACGGTGGTCCTTGCTGCAAACATAGCGACCATGGTGGTGATGATTTACCTTGCCGGTGTTTCGATTCAGCAAGTCAAGTTTTTCGCCCAAATCAAGTGGGAAGTTCTGTTGGCACTCATGCTCATTCCAGGGGTTTACTTTGCTTTCCGAACGGAGTGGTTGCTGTCCGAGGTCATGAGCTGGCTTTCGTATAACGGCGTGATGTTTGTCGGTGTGACCGGCATTATGTTGGTCGACTACTTCTTTCTCCGGCGGGAGCAACTGGACCCGGCCCATCTGTTTGCCATCAAGGGAGGCAAGTACGAGTTCTGGGGTGGTGTGAACTGGATTGCCGTCGTCATTACCGGGCTCTCGACCTGGGGATACCTGTTGCTCTACAACCCGGTGACATCGGACTCGAGTGAGCCGTTCAAGTATTTGGGTGCGTCCATCCCCATGGTTGTGTTCTCGGGGCTTGCATACTTTATCGCGGTTAAAGTCATTATTATTCCGTTGCATAAGGGCGGATACGGCGCGGGTGCACGAACGATGAGCAAGGCAACACTGGTTCAACAAATCGACGACGGAGCCGTAACAGTTGCCTTGTAGTGCTCATACAGGCTGTTCCTGTCTATGCCGGATTGACCTGTTCAGATGCTGGATCTAATGAGCTCAAGGAGATTTCGTCTGCTGAATTGCGAGCCAGCCTTCAATCGGCCAGTGGTTTGGACTGAGACGTACCAGTGTCGCTTGCAACGCCTGCTTGACCAGTGACCGCCTGTTGCGTCAAAAATCCACTTCGTGATCTTTTAATGTGCCCATGGCATTTACCAGGGGTCTTCCCGCCAGTCGGCCTTGCAGCAACCAAGAGGAATGTGTCGCTGCTTCGAACCAGTGCACACCCCGCGCCGACACTCAAGGATCTTTGGTGGCGGCGGATCTTGGTGATCGACTCTTGAGTTGATAGACCGTTGCGCCGTTGAGCACCGCACGTCCGCCTGAGCGCAACGTGTTTCACAGGGCAGATCCGATATGTTAGTTTTGTGAAATGTCAGCGGGAGGTAGCCCCGTAACCGGCCGTCAGTGAAAACCCTACGACGCGATGCCGGCTGGGCGGGACCGTGTTTGAACCTCTATGTTTCCACGCGCTAGCCTTTGTTTGAGCGGAGAGGTTCGGATGTTGCACAACCGAAACGAAGTCGATGGGCTTAGTGAAGCAGAAGACCCTGCTCCGAAGGACGAAGAGATTACGACAGAACTCTTCATTCGCATTCATGCGCTCGAGAGCCCGGAACACCTTGCCTCGGAATGTGCACAGTCCGCGCGCGGTGTGCTGACGGAAAGCTTCCTGTGGATTCTGGCGGGTATCGCTCTCTGGGTTCTCGCCATACATTTTCTTGTCTAGGGGCGCGGAATGGGCCAGGTTGAAGATGCGGTGGGCGCAACAGCAAAGCGCGAAGCACTCGCGGGGCGCTTACCACTGCATGCCAGTGAGCGGCTGTACGACAGTTACTTTTCGTACATGTGGACGGGTGTCACATTTGCCGCAGCCACCTATGCTTTTCTGATAGGTGGAGCGCTGCCGTTCGTTGGAAATACTAGGCTTGGCATTGCCGGTTTTATTGTGGGGCTAATTTTCGGTGTAGTTCCGGTCCAGCTTAGTATGGGAATGCCTTCATTCCGCCTCGGTATCGATGGGATTGAGGTTGTCAAAACTTCGTTTGGGACGCGCGGCGCCGTCCTCCCGTTGGTTGGGAGTCTGGCGTCAGCAACTGGCTGGACATACGTGATTTTTGCGCTGACCGGCCGGGGCGCGGCGAACGTGATCCAGACTGTAAGGGGGGGAGGGGCGGCGCCGAACGAAGCTTTGGTTGTCATTGTGGCACTCGTAACGCTTCTCGGAACCTGGGTCGTAGCGAGCAAGGGGCCCCGAATGTTTGAGCGCGTCGCGAACTACATATCCCCGGGTCATTTGCTGATCACAGCGGTGATGCTTGGCCTGTTGATCGTGAAATTCGGGCCGTCACTTTGGAACACCAATGTCCCAGCCTCTGAAGCGTTAACCACTAATCCCAAGATGTCCTTCGCGTACGCCCTGGAGTTTGGGTTCGCTACGGGACTCGGCTGGTGGCCATTCGCTGGCGGGCTCGCGCGCCTGGTAAAGCGACGCTCGATTATGATGGGGCCCATGGTGCTGGGTACCGGCGTTATTGGATCGGGTTTCCTTGCCTGCGTCGCCTCATATGCAGCAGTTACTGCGGGAACGCCTGATCCAACGATCTGGATGATTCAGCTCGGAGGCAAGTACATCGGTACTGCCATCATGACCTTTGTTCTGTTCGCGAACATCGCAACCTCTGTAATACTGATTTACCAGGCAGGCGTATCAATCCAACAGATTAAATGGTTCGCGCTGATTCGATGGCACTGGCTTGTGGCCATTCTTCTACTTCCAGGCGTTTGGGTTGCATTCCACACCGAATGGACTCTGAAAGAAACCATGACTTGGCTTGCCTATAACGGCACAATTTTCTCTGGCTTCACGGCGATTTGCTTTGTCGACTATTTCATCTTGCGCAAACAGGTGCTTAGCGCCTCTCACATCTTCACCCACTCACCACTCGGTAAATACTGGTTTTGGGGCGGAGTCAACTGGATTGCCGTTGTAGTATCGGTGGCCGCCATCGTAATCTATACGTTACCATACGATCCGATCTCTCTCGCAGTCAAGCCGTGGTTTCGGTTCTTGGGCGCAGGGATTCCCGCTACAATCCTAAGCGCGCTCGCATACTATGTGTTAATGCGCGTGCTTGTTCTGCCGACGGGGAAGGGCGGATACACGGCCCGCGTCGGCGTCGACGGCGCTGTTTTGCCGGAGGAAGAAGTGCCGCGTCTCAGCCTGTGATGTTGCCTGTTCCTGCTCGAACCCGGCTGGGTTCGGGCGGTCCTGCCTACCTCTCTAAGCCGCCGTCTGAAGCAACTCGAAGCGTTGCGCGGCGTGCGGCACGGCGACGGGCGCTGCCCTCGGCACAGCAACTTTCGCGACCGACGTCGCACGATATTGACGCGGAGCCTGACCGGTCCAGCGCTTGAATGCGTGGCTGAAGTTCGCGGCATCGCTGTAGCCGAGCTTTTCGGCGATGACCTCCGTGGTCAAACCAGTCGACGCGACATACCGGATGGCCAGTGTCTTGCGCACATCTTCGAGCAACTGGCTATACGACGTATTCATCAGGTCGAGACGGCGGCGAAGCGTGCGGGCTGACATGCACAACGTGCTCGCCACCTCTGGCAATGTTGGAATTGCAGTGGAGGCATTCGCGAGAATCGAACGTACGCTGGACGCAAGGTCGACATGGGTACTTTGGGTTTCGAGGAGCTGATCGCACGCTTCGAGACAGGCTCTATGGGTGCGTGGATTGGCTTGCGACAGCGAGTGGTCAAGCCACGCAGCGTCAAAGCGGATTTGAGCGACGGTGTCTTTGCCGACGTCGTTGCAACCCAGCAAAGTGCCGGCTCTGCTGTGATGCTCGGCACACGAGGAGAGCAAGCGCACGCACGATGGTTGGAAGTGCGGAATTTGTAAGTCTCGAAGGAACGTCAGGACCTTCACTAGCTCGAATTCGACTGAGAATTCAGTCTCGTCAATGCTCAGCCCGCTCGGTTCGATGAAGCGCAGAATCGCTGTGCCTCCCTCGACTGAAAGCGTGGGGCCGCATTTCAAGTTGAGCAGCGGCGCATATTCACGGGCCACGGTGAGCGCTTCGCGCAACGTCGCGCTGCTCCAAAGTGCATAGCCAACAATGCCGAAGGCGGTCAGGTGCGCGCGCGAGCCTGCGCGCAGGGCCATCAGGCGGTCACCAGTAAGACCTACGGCGTTGCTCAGAGCAGTGACGTGTTGCTGCATTGATGTCCTGCACTTCCCTTGGAGCAAGGCGGCCGGCGAGAGCCCAGTTCCCTCCAGCGTTGCGGATGAGGGAATGCCGGTGGCCGTTGCTGTATCAGCAATCAACGTGATTTCCGCAGGGTTTAGCGCAGCGAACGCGATAGCCGAATCCATATTTTGCCTTTCCATGTTTGCTCCCGGGCGCTAAAGGTGCAGGTGTCGTGAGGCACTCCAATTGCGGCGTAGCTCATGACCAATATCTGGTTGTATGACCTAATTTTAGAAGTTGAGTGACCAACAAATCAAGGCAAAAAATAAAAACCGAACCCAGTAGAATCCCTTATGGGATGGAGTTTTAGCGCTCCGATAGTGCGCATGATGCGCTCCATCTTGGTGCACTATCGGTCGAACGAATTGTTGGCAAGATCATCGTAAGCTGGTGTTTTGACCTATAATGTCGACTAGATAACGAAGGGTGCTTTGTGGGGGACGTACACGTGCAAGAGAAGTTAGCTGCGCGCGCCGGCGCGATGAAGGTGCAGGGTGAGGCGATTGAGGCCGGTTCGGTGCAGAGGCGCAACCGTGAACGTCGGATCGGCGACATTCTGGTAGCCGCCACGGAGATTTTTCGTGACGATGGCTATGCGGGCTTTACGACGCGGAAGGTCGCGGCGAAGGCCGGTCTCACGCTGAGCAACCTCCAGTACTACTTTCCGGATAAAGATGAACTGCTGTCCATCATCATCAAGAACTTCCTGCAGGGCTTTCTCGATCAGTATCTCTGCATCGCGAATCGTAGCGGCGCGACGGCGCAACGGCGGTGCGCGGCGCTTATCGAGCAAATTTTCGAGGATATCAACGAGCCCAACGTAGAGAAGTTCCTGTTCGAAACGTGGGCTTTCGCGCAACACGAGTCCTATGCTTCTGCTTTGGTCGAGGGAGCCTACGCTGCATATCGGGATATTTTCGCAGGATTGTTGTCCGAGATTAATCCGACGCTTTCGGCTGACGAATGCAAGGCGCGCGCGCTGGTGCTCACGGCGCAGGCCGAAGGCATGATGATATTCGCCGCTCGCAGTGACGATTCAGAGAAGGATTATGAGGAATTCGCGCGAACGACCAAACGGAGCGTCAAAACGGTCGCAGGCCTGACGGCCACAACGCTTGCGATTGAGCTACGTGATGATGCGCATTCTGTGGCAGCACTTACATCGGCTCTGGCAGCCACGGGTGTTCGGGAGGGCCTGTTCGGTTCCGAAAAGCACATGCGGCGCGGCCGCTATGAGATTGCTGTTCGGCAGAGTGGCTCGGAACCGAGCTATCTTCGTCCGACGATGCAGAGCCGCAAGCGGGAGGCGAAAATCAATGAAATTATCGCTGCAGCAGCGAATGTTCTGGCCTCGGAAGGGTATGGGAACTTTACGCTAGCGCGTATAGCCAAGGAAGTCGGAATTCTCACGTCGGGTCTGCAACACTATTTTCCGACACACGACGACCTCCTTAGCTCGACAATTAATGCGCTCTTCTCCGCATACTACGACCGCTGGTCGGAGATGAGCCTGCCGAGGGACAAGCCCGCGATTGAGCGGCTGTGCGAGATCATCGAGGACGTATTTGAGGAGGCATGCGACCCACGTGTGTGCCGCTTTTCGTTCGAGATGTTTGCCTTGGCTGAGCACTCGGCCATCACTCACAAGCTGCTCAGCAAGTCCTACGCTGAGTACCGTCAGATTTACGTCAATCTTGTGCGGGAAATTGACCCTGTAGCGTCCGGCCGTGAATGTCTGGCCCGCGCAACTCTCATCGCGGCGCAAATCGAAGGGTTAATAGTTTATACATACAGCGCGGGCCGGCAAACACCGGGCCTGGATATGGTGCTGCGGCTGTTCAAGGCAATATCTGTTGAAATTGCTCGTGGTTCAACGGGAAAGGGCAAAGAGATCGTTTCCTAGTCACTTTCGACAGTCCGGTACGTGTGTTAAACGGCACGGTCACTTGACCGTAGGGCACATGTTAAAAGCCATCCGCGTCAGATAATCTTCTGACAACCAACACGATTGGGACGCATCGCGCAGAGGTTGTAGCCGCGAAGTCTTGGTGCCTCATCTCATGGCGCGGAAGTTAGCCGCGCTTTGCCCGGCAATGAAAACAACGAACCATATCGACGCAACTGGCCAGCTCGCACCGGCCAGTCGCGGCGACGAACTCGGCATCCTGCGCAGCATCACCGACCGACTCAATGGTTTCCTGTACCGCTGCATGAATGATGCAACTTATTCGGTGCTGTATGTCACTCCTTCAATCGAGACATTGACCGGGTACGCATCGTCAGAATTTTTCGGGGAGCACCCGAGGACGATGACGTCTTTGCTCGACCGTGAGGACGCCGTTCACATGGAGAGTATGGTCAACAAAGCTCTGTCGAGGCAGGAGTCCTGGACCATTGATTACCGCCTGAAGACCAAGGATCGTGGCTCCGTCTGGATACACGAGGTTGGTGGAGGGGTCTTTGGGGAGAACGGTGAACTTCTGTTCATCGAAGGGCTGGTGCTGGGGGTTGAGGGGGAGCGTGCAGCCGAGTTGAAGAAGCAGGAGCGCCTCATGGCGCTCACCACGGAGACGAACGGCATCCTCTCGGATGCTGATGACATCCTCACCACCATCAAGACGTTGTCGCTGCTGTCTTTCAATGCGCGTGTCGAAGCCGCGAGAGCCGGCGAAGCCGGTCGCGGTTTCGCTGTCGTGGCCAGCGAAATGAAGCGGCTCGCTGACGGAACCGATCGACTTGCAAAGGGTATCGCGACCAGGGTGAGCCGCGTTCGGGCGGCGATGGCCAACTGAACTCTGTGAATACACATGAGCTCGCTATGAGGTCACGCTAGCATAGGGCGATGGACCGCAATGCACTCCATGATTGGCCTGCCAGCGACTTCTTTTGGCCGTTCTTAACCTGTTTCGTCATACGTGGGGACCTATCATCGGATGCATTGCCCGTTGCGGTACTACTGCCAGGGGATTTTGCAATTTCGTTGAACGGTGAGAAGGACAGGCTACACATGAACATCACGCGCGCCGCTAACGTCATGCTGACGGACCCGTCACATACACGGCTTGAGTACGCTCCGGAGTTTGCCCATGGAAGCGCGTACGTCAACGGTACTTTTTGCTCGATCGACGAGGCAAGCGTGCCGATTACCGACGGCGGTTTCATGCAGGCAGACGCGGCATATGACGTTGTCAGTGTTAGCAAGGGCTTCTTCTTCCGGCTGGAAGACCATCTCGAACGCTTCGAGAGCGCGTGCAAGAAATTCTATCTGCGCAGTCCTTACGATAAGAACGAAACGACCGAGATTCTCAACAAGCTTGTAACGCTCGCTGGTACGCGCGAAGCATATGTCTGGTGGGCGGTCACGCGCGGGCCGACGCCTGCGAAGCGAACGGATCCGAACAGCTACAACAATCGGTTTTATGCTTTCGCTATTCCATATCGCTTTATCGCAAGCGATGAGCAGCGCGAGCGCGGTCTGGAGTTGCTGGTCAGCAAGCGCTACATCCGTATTCCACCGGATTCCGTAGATCCCACGGCAAAGAACTTCCTTTGGATGGACCTGAAGCTTTCACTTTTCGAAGCGGGAGAACAAGGGCGCGAGTGGACGGTGTTATGTGACGCGCAGGGCAACCTGACCGAGGGCCCGGGGGTAAATATCTTCTTCATCAAGCACGGCGAATTGTTCACGCCGGACTCTGGCTGTCTTGAGGGTATTACCCGGAAAACAACGCTCGAACTGGCGGCGGAACTTGGCATGCCTGTTCACGTCAAGCCGGTTACTGCCGACGAACTGCGCGACGCTGATGAAGCGTTTATCACTTCAACTGCTGGCGGCATCATGCCGGTTAACAGTGTCGACGGGATCATCCTCGGTGGAGAAAGCGGACCGGGCGCATTGACCACGAAACTGCACAACCTTTACTGGTCCAGGCGTTGGGACGGTTGGCTGGGCACCAAGGTTAACTACGGAGAATGACGGCACAGGCGGCCTATCGATTTGGCTTCCGCCTGACGCCACCGGGACGCGTCGACAGCGGCGCTCAATTCCCAGATGCCCTGCGCGTTTTAGATCCCGCCTGTCTGCAGGCTGTGGCGTTACGCGCGGAGTAGCCTCAGTGCCGATGACGATATGCGTCATTGGGCAAATCAGATATTCATCCATTGACATCGGGAATCGCACATTCGCGATTCGATCCGTTCGGTTTGGCTGGCGTGATTCTCTGTAATTGGCCATTCGGCGGGGAATTTTGGCCTGCTCAAACCTGTGCTGTTACGCAGCTACTGCATAACATTTTCCAAATTCTGGGCGGTTACATCGCTTCGGATTCGCGAGCAATGGCAACGCAAGACTGATGTCGCCGCACACCTCAACACCCTTGGCAGGAGCTTTCACGAATGACTTTGAAATTGCAGAACCGCGTCGCCGTGGTCACCGGCGCCAGCTCAGGAATTGGTCGTGCCATCGCTCTTGTGCTTGCGAAGGAAGGTGCGTCGGTAGTGTGCTCCGACATCCGTAAGTCGGCGAACGCGGACGGTTACGAGCCGGACCTCGACATCGATACAGATGACCTCATCGTGCAGCGTGGCGGTGCAGCGCAATTTGTTCCCTGCAACGTCACCAAGTCAAAGGAAGTGCAGGCGCTGGTAGTCGCGGCTGTTGAGAAATTTGGCCGGCTGGACGTGATGGTCAACAACGCAGGTGTCGCGTTCGATTTCGCGACCGTCGTAGAGGAACGCGAAGAGGACTTCGACACCACCATGGCCGTCAACGTCAAAGGGGTATGGCTGGGCTGCAAATACGCCATCGAGCAATTCATGAAGCAGGAGCCGATCAAGATGACCAATGGCGGTGAGGTTCGCGGCCGGGTCGTCAACATGGCATCGATGGCCGGTCTTGTCGGTCTCGCGAAGGAGCCGGCGTATTGCGCGTCGAAGGCGGCGGTGGTCGGGCTTACGAAGGAAATCGCCGTGGACTTCGCCGAGCAGCGAATCAATGTCAACGCGATTTGCCCGGGCTTCCTCGCGACCTCCATGGTGCGTTCAGCGCTCGAAGATGAAGCGATCAGAAAGTGGCTGCATGGTCTTACGCCATGGCCACGTCTGGGAACGGTTGACGACGTGGCGAAGGCCGCATTGTTCCTTGCGTCGGACGACGCGGAATGGATGACGGGCTCGATGCTCACCCTCGACGGCGGATTTGTCGCACGCTAATAAGCCGCTCAAACAATTCGTGAATCGGGAGCAGATGTGAATCGACTTGAAGGCAAGGTGGCAATCGTCACCGGGGCAAGCTCGGGCATTGGCCGCGCAATCGCCGTCCAGTATGCAAAAGAAGGCGCGAAGGTCGTCGTTGCAGACCTGCATGAAGGTCGGAATCAGGGTGGTTTCGAAGCTGCAACGTCGGCGACGACTGTCGAAGAGATTGAGAAGAGCGGAGGTGCAGCCTTCTTCGCGACGTGCGATGTCAGCAGACAGCAGCAGGTGGCCGATTTGGTGAGCGTTGCCGTCCAGCGGTTCGGCACTCTGGATGTGATCGTGAATAACGCGGGCATTTACCGGTCAGGAAAGCTCGTTCACGAGTTCGATGAGAAGGACCTCGATGCGTGCTGGAACGTGAATCTGAAGGGCACCTGGTTCGGTTGCCAGGAGGCAATCAAGGTCTTCCTCGGTAAAGGCGGCGGCACTATCGTCAACATCGTTTCGACGGCGGGTCTTGGCGGACATCCAAAGCAATCGGTCTACAACATCTCGAAGGGTGCTGTATCGAGCTTGACGAAGTGCGTCGCGATTGAATACGGCCGAAACGGAATTCGCGCGAACGGCATTTGTCCGACTTACGCGAAGACATCGATGACGCGTGGTCACTTTGATGACGACGACTACATGAATGCCTTCGCGAACTCCATTCCGTTGAAACGCTGGGGCGAAGTCGATGATATCTCGAATCTGGCGGTGTTCCTCGCCAGCGACGAGTCAGGTTACATCCACGGCGCACTCATTCCGGTCGACGGCGGGGAGACGCTCTGCCGCTACTCAGTGGAAGACGAATAGTCGGGACATGCAAGCTATGCCTTGGTTGCAGCACCGGCCAAGGCCATTTATTACACAAATCGCAGCTCTAGCGCACGGTGTTTTCCCTGCGCGCGGGTTTCTCGAATCGCAGTTCGAGGGTTTAAGACTGGAGACGTTGTATGAAGAGCCATCTCGATGTCATCATTTTGGGTGCGGGTTTTAGCGGAATCGGACTTGGTGTCAAGTTGCTGGAAGCAGGCAAACGGAATTTCGCGATTCTTGAGCAGGCCGATGATATCGGCGGCACGTGGCGCGACAATACTTACCCGGGCTCAGGTTGTGATACCGAGTCGCACCTGTACTGCTTTTCGTTCGCTCTGAACCCGACTGTGAGCCGTGTGTACGCGCGCCAGCCGGAGATTCTGGCGTACATGCAGCGCATCGTCGACGACAATGGTCTCCGTCCGCATATTCGGTTGGGAACGAGGGTTGCGTCGGTGAAATGGGATGACGAGACTCTGATGTGGAATGTTGCTCTGGCCGACGGCAGTGTACTGACGGCGCGCAATTTCGTTGCTGCGTGGGGCCAGCTCAACCGTCCGCAAACTCCGGTCATCGAAGGACAGGACGCGTTCAAGGGTGTCCAGTTCCACTCGGCGCGCTGGAGGCATGACGTCGATCTGAGCGGCAAGCGTGTTGCGAGCATTGGCAATGCTGCGAGCGCCGTTCAGTACATCCCCGAAATCGCCCCCGTTGTTGGGCACCTCGACGTCTTCCAGCGCAGTCCGAACTGGGTTGTTCCCAGAATGGACCGTCCGTACACGGACAAGGAAATCGAGGACTACTGCACCATCCCGAACTTATTTGCCACTCACCGCGAAGAACTGTTCGAATGGCGTGAGACGACCTTTCTGCGCATGAAGCAAGGCAGCGCGGAGGCTGAGGAACTTGAACGCATCGCGATGGAGCATTTGCAAAATCAGGTGCCGGACCCTGAACTGCGTAAAAAACTCACTCCTGACTATCCGCTCGGTTGCAAGCGGATTCTGCGTACAGATGACTATTTTCCGGCAATCGTCCGCGAGAACGTTTCGCTGATCACGTCAGGCGTCTCTCGCATGGAGCCGGAAGGCATTGTCACTGAGGATGGCGAATTGCATCCGGTCGACGTCATCATCTATGGCACTGGATTCGAAACACAGTCTTTCCAGGGACCTGTCGAGGTTGTCGGGCGTGAAGGGCACAGCCTCCGCGATACCTGGAAGGACGGCGCTTACGCGTACCTTGGCATGTGTGTGTGCGGGTTCCCGAACTTCTTTGTGATGTATGGTCCCAACACCAATCTGGGTCATAACTCGATTCTGTCGATGCTTGAGGCCCAGTTCGGTTACGTTGTTCAGGCTTTGGCCGCGCAGGACGAACTTGGCGTTGAGGCGTTGGAAGTACGGCCGACCGTAGTCTCGCGCTTCAACGCCGAACTGCAAGGCGAGATGGATGACGCCGCGTGGTCGGGTGACTGCAACAGCTGGTACAAGAATGCCACAGGGAAGGTTATCAATAACTGGTCTGGCACGGTGCAGCAATATCATGACAAGACTCGCCGTTTTGTTAGCGATGAGTTCATGATCCTGTCCGTTTCTGAGACTGCCCGCGAGAACTAATATATTGAGGGGGGCGAGGCTCCCTTGAACCTTCAAAGCGAGGAGACCCATGAGTCTGGATCGAGACGTCCTAGCCTATCTGGACCTGGTCGAGCGGGCGAAACGACCGCCGCTGCACCAACTGCCCGCGCCGGAAGCGCGCGCCGCATACGCATTGGGGTGCGAGATGAACGGGCTGCCGCACGATGAGTTGGTAGCGACGGCGGACGTTGTTGCGCATACGTCAGTCGGCCGGATTAACCTTCGTTCATACTGGACAAATGAAGACACTGAACGGCCTCTCGCGGCAGGGCTCGTCTTCTTCCACGGCGGTGGTTGGGTCGTCGGCTCGCTGGACACGCATGATTCAATTTGCCGTGAACTTGCTCGCGCGTCGGGCTGCCGCGTAGTGGCGGTGGATTACCGTCTGGCGCCTGAGCACCCATTTCCAGCCGCTATCGACGACGCAATCGCTTCGTACCGGTGGATTGCCCAGAACGCAGAAGGACTTGGCATCGACTCTTCCCGTTTGGGTGTCGTTGGCGACAGCGCGGGAGGCTTTCTCGCGACGTTCGTCGCTCTGTCCGCACGTGACTACGCCGAAGAGATCCGACCGAAGCTGCAATTACTGTTCTATCCCGTAACTGACCTCACCGTTGAGTCAATAGGCTATTCGCGCGTTGCGTCCGGGTTGCCCTTCACGTCTGCAACCATGCGCTGGTTCCGCGACCACTATGTGCAGCACTCTCTGGGCGCAGACGATATCCGCCTCGCACCGTTGAATGCTCTGGACCTGACCAGCTTGCCCGATACGCTGATCGTCACATCGGGTTTCGACCCGTTGTGTGAAGAAGGCGCGGCATACGCGCACCGATTGCAGGACGCTGGCGTGCGTGTCAACCATCTCCATCTCGCTGACCAGATTCACGGCTTTCTCACGCTCGGCCTTCGTATCAACGCGGCGAGAACCGTGCTCGGCTGGGCGGCAGCCTATGCGCGACAGAAATTGAACGCGGTCGACGTCTAGCACCGGCGCCTTCGCTGTATTCGAAATATCAAGAGGTATGCGTGAAGCCCTTTTCGTTTGAAACCACTCCATTCATTCGCTGTGGCTCCGGTATCAGCAAGGATGTTGCAGCAATCGTCGCGCCGACGCTTGGGCAACGAGTTCTCATCGTCACTGATGTGGGTCTCCGTAAAGTAGGCCTGCTTGGCCCGATGGAAGAGAACCTCCGCGCTGCTGGAATCGAAGTCTGCGTTTACGACGACGTCGCCGCGGATCCACCTGAGGCAAACATCCTCGGCGCCGTCGAACTGGCGAAGGAGAAGGGAGTGACCGGCGTGCTAGGCATCGGCGGTGGCTCTCCTATGGACGTTGCGAAGGTCGCAGCTCTGCTTGCCGGCAACAAGGGCGCCCTCAGCGACGCATATGGCGTGCGCGTTGCAAAGGGCCCGCGGTTGCCATTGGCGCTCATTCCGACGACTGCGGGCACGGGTTCAGAAGTCACACCGATCGCCATCGTTACAACCGGCGAATCCGAAAAGAAGGGAATCGTTTCTCCGCTTCTCCTGCCGGATATCGCCATTCTCGATGGCGAACTGACCTTTGGCCTTCCAGCAGCAGTGACTGCGGCGACCGGCATCGACGCTATCGTGCATGCGGTCGAAGCCGTCACGTCGGCATCTGCAAACAACAATCTCATCTCGAAGACGCTCGCCATTCAAGCTTTGCGATTATTGGGAGCGAACATTCGTACGGCGGTGTTTGACGGCAGGAACGCAGCCGCTCGCAATGCAATGTTGCTCGGCTCCTGTCTCGCGGGGCAGGCGTTCGCGAATTCTCCAGTGGCCGCGGTGCATGCGCTCGCCTATCCGGTCGGTGCGCGCTATCACGTGCCGCATGGTCTCTCGAACGCGCTCGTTCTTCCGCACGTTATGCGCTTCAATGTGAGTCACGCCGACGGCTTATATGCGGAACTGGCTTGTGAGCTCTTTCCAGCGTTGTCCCGTTCTCCCGCGGCAGAGCGCGCATCCTTGTTGATTGAGCAACTGCAGGCATTGAGCCGCGAATTGTGTGTGCCGCAGCGTCTTCGCGACGTCGGTATCCCAGAGGACGCGCTCACAACGCTGGCATCCGATGCGATGAAGCAGACTCGCCTGCTGGTCAACAATCCTCGCGAGCTGACTGAGCGGGACGCGCTGGCTATCTATCAGGCCGCGTTCTAAAGGCCTTGTTCGAGACCAACGTCTCACACGACTCTATTTCAGGTTGAATCATCATGTTGAATACACGGTTTGCTGCCTCAGTCGCTCTGAAGGACGAGAGCCTTGTCAAAAATACCTGCTTCATCAATGGCGAGTGGGTCGGTGCGGACAACGGCGGAATCATCCAGGTCACGAATCCTGCTACCGGCGAAGTGTTGGGCATCGTACCGAAGATGGGGGCCAACGAAACGCGTCGCGCCATCGAAGCCTGCGAGAAGGCATTGCCTGAGTGGCGAGCGAAAACGGGTAAGGAGCGCGCTGCCATTCTGCGGCGCTGGTACGAACTCATGCTCGAGAATCAGGACGATCTCGCTGTCATCATGACCGCCGAGCAGGGCAAGCCGCTCGCTGAGAGCCGGGGCGAAATCGGCTACGCAGCGTCGTTTCTCGAGTGGTTCGCGGAAGAAGGCAAGCGTGTCTACGGTGACACCATCCCCGGTCACGCCCGCGACAAGCGAATCATCGTCTTGAAGCAGCCGATCGGCGTGTGCGCTGCGATCACACCGTGGAACTTCCCCGCGGCAATGCTGACACGCAAGATTGGTCCGGCGCTCGCCGCCGGCTGCACGATGGTCCTGAACCCCGCCAGTCAGACGCCGTTCTCGGCGCTCGCACTGTGCGTCCTGGCCGAGCGGGCCGGCATGCCGAACGGCGTCATCGCCTGCGTAACGGGGGCGGCCAGCGCTATCGGCGGTGAACTTTCGAGCAATCCCACGGTACGCAAGCTGTCCTTTACCGGGTCTACCGAAGTCGGCAAGGTTCTACTGGCACAGTGCGCGACCACCGTGAAGAAAGCGTCGATGGAGCTTGGTGGCAACGCTCCTTTTATCGTATTCGATGATGCAGACCTTGATGCGGCAGTGAAGGGTGCAATCGCTTCCAAGTATCGCAATGCAGGCCAGACCTGTGTCTGCGCCAACCGTCTGCTGGTGCAAGACGGCGTCTACGACGAATTTGTGGAGAGGCTGTCCCGCGAGGTATTGAAGTTAACGGTCGGCAATGGACTGGAGAATGGAACACTTATCGGGCCGTTGATTGACTGTAACGCGGTCGCGAAAGTCGAGGAACACGTCGCGGACGCTATCGCGAAGGGTGCGAAGGTTGTGGTCGGTGGCAAGAACCATGCTGCCGGCGAGAACTTTTACGAGCCAACCATCCTTTCAGGCACGACACCTGACATGCTCATCTTCCGCGAAGAGACGTTCGGCCCGGTCGCGCCTGTGTTCCGGTTTTCGACGGATGAAGAGGCTATCGCGATGGCCAACGATACCGAGTTTGGTCTCGCGTCCTACTTCTATAGCCGTGACATTGCGCGCGTCTGGAAGGTCGCCGAAGCGCTTGAGTATGGAATCGTGGGTATCAACGAGGGTCTGATTTCAACAGAAGTAGCACCATTTGGTGGTGTGAAAGAAAGCGGCTTGGGCCGCGAAGGCTCGAAGTATGGCATCGAAGACTACCTCGAACTGAAGTACCTCTGTATCGGTGGTGTGCAGTAAGCAGGTTCCACTCTCGAACCGGGGCTGGTGCGGTTTGCCAGCCCTTTCAATAACCCGGCGCTCCCGACGAAGGGATCGACGCGGTATGCGCCTCGTGGGAAGCGGTGTCGGGTTAATGCGATCAATTGCATATCCTGGCTCGTACTTATTAAGAATTTCAATGCTCTTAATGAGTGGCCCCGGGAGACCAAACCGTGTCCTGCTATCACATGTTCCGATTAAGTGCCGGCGTTTAAGCTAACGTTACTGCATGGAACATAAAGAATGCGAAAGAACAAAGGCAAGTGGATTCTGGAATGCCCTATGTATTTCAGCGGCACGTCGTTATACCCGAATCTTAAGATCGCGCATTCTTGTCCGCCGCGCAAGAGGGCAAATAGTCATTTGACATTTGAAATATGTGATTTTCTGGGCAGTCTGAGTCAGAAGCGAAGGTAACATGGCCTCGATATCAATCATATGATTTCAAGGATTTTCTCAATTCGTAGGGAAATTCGTTATGAGTATCATCCTTAATCACACGATGTTGCGGGTTCGTGATCCGCAAATTTCTGTACGGTTCTACCAAGAGCACTTTCATATGAAGATGGTGCGCCAGTTTGATTTTCCGGAGGGGCGGTTTTCGCTATATTTTCTGGCTCCCTCGGACTGCGATGAAAATTCTGGCGATTTGGACTGGATCCCAACGCAGAGGGGGCTCCTGGAGCTGACCCACAATTGGGGAACCGAATCCGATCCTGACTTTGCTGGCTATCACAACGGCAATAAGGATCCCCGCGGCTTCGGCCACATCTGCTTTTCTGTACCCGACGTCAATGTGTTTTGTGACCAGCTTCTTGAGAAAAATGTTTCGTTCGTAAAGCGGCCAAACGACGGATCGATGAAAGGTATTGCCTTTGTGGCAGACCCGGATGGCTACTGGGTCGAAATCATTGACAAGGAGTCGTTTACGCGCGTTGTGTCGTGAAGGGTAAGCGAGCCCGCACACAGTCTTTTCACTGGAAACAAGGAAACAGCCATGCCCCTCCAAAATATTGCCCCGCTTAACCCCGCGTTGATGGACACTCTGGTAAAACATAGTGATACTGAGGGTTGGTATCCTGATCCAAATGATCCTGAACGTTCCTTCACAAAGGTACTGTGGGCAGGTCACGAATCGGGACGACTCGCAGTATTGTTTCGCTGGTTGAAGGGATTCCAGGCGCCCCCGCACAAGCACATTGGAGCGTCGCACACCTGGATTATCAAGGGTAAGCTGAAAGTGCGTGATGCCACGCTGGAGGCCGGTGACTATGTCTACGAGCCAAATGGCATGATTCACGGTGCGACGACGGCACTTGAAGACACGGAGTACCTGTTCATCATGGAGGGTGCAATCCTCTTCTTCGACGATGATGGCATTCTTGGGTATGAGAGTTGGGAAGAGTACATTCGTCAATCGCAGACGGTGCCTCACCTTAGCGAGCGACGTGTATGAGTCGACAACATTAGTTGAAACCCATCTCATACGGAGTCGCAGGCAAAGTAGCTACCATAGCCAAGGCGACTCCGGACATGCCGTCCCGCGCCCAGTCCTCGACACTCCCACAACCCGGCCTGGATGCGGCGCCTTCCTCCCCCACTTCCGGCGGGTCCGAGCCCCGGCGCTGCGCCAGGCGTCCTAAACCTCATCGATCTAGCCGACAAGCAACATGGCAAAAAGCCTCGAATACATCCCGGTACCATTCTTTGAGGATAACTACGCGTGGGTAGTCACTGACGGTGCCTGCGCGATTGTCGTTGACCCTGGAGCGGCGGAGCCGATCGAGCTGTTCTGCAAGTCCCGAAATCTGGTCGTCACGGCAGTATTGCTTACGCACCATCATGGCGACCATGTCGACGGCGTTCGGACATTGCTGCGCTCGTGCGGACAACAGGGCACGCCAGTTTATGGACCTGCGCGGGAACCGATAGCGTGCGTTACCTGCCCGGTGGCCGATGGGTTCGAAGTCGAAGTGAGCGAACTAGATTTTCGTGCGACCGTCATTGCCACGCCGGGACACACGCACGGCCACATCGTCTTTTTCCAGCGTGGCGTCGATGGTCAGCCAGGCCATCTTTTCGCCGGCGACACCCTATTCGCCAGTGGCTGCGGCCGACTGCTCGAAGGCTCGGCTGAAGAAATGCTTGAATCTCTAGACGAGCTAGCTACCTTGCCGCCGTCTACGCTCCTGCATTGCGCTCACGAATACACACTGTCCAATCTGGAGTTCGCTCGCGTATGCGAACCCGGCAACGAGCACATCGGACGCTGGCAAGAGAAAGCAGCCGCGCTCCGTCTGGCGGGCCGACCGACGCTACCGACGACCATCGGCCATGAGTTGACCGTCAATCCATTCCTGCGCGCACAGCAGGATGAAATCCACGATGTGCTCATCGAACGCTTCGGTGTGCCAGTACCCCATCGGCTCGCTGCGTTCATACTTCTGCGCGCGTGGAAGGATCTGTTTCAGGGGGGGCTATCGGGAACTCGCGAACCGGTTGCCCTCTGTTTTTCTCAAATAGGGGAAACATCCTTATCCGTTTTGCCGCCATAGTTTCGAGGGTGCTTTTACCGGGGCAGGGTTTGATTGGGGGAGATTGAAACGCATCGCAGGCTGTTGCTGGCCGTCCCGCATCGCCGCCCGCGAAGAGGGTGTGATGGCCGCAAGGCGCAGGAATGTTCCCGGGATTTGCCCGCCGCCGGCGGCGACTTAGATTTGTCTGCAGACTAGCAAGTAGACTTATGATGAAGAAGTTGCAACAGTCGAACAAGATTCGCAAAGGTGCACCGGCTGGCGTTCATTGCGTCCCGCCTCGGCTCAACAAGAAGTTGCTTCTGCCCGTCGACAGGACATTTGCCACCAAGCTTTGCTTGACTCACCATCTGTCGTTGATGGCATGCCGCGGAGATGCTGGCAATGATTTCCTCATGAGTCAGCTGGTTCGGTCGCTGTATATGACCTACTTTCTGTGGCGTGATGGATTCGGGAAAGCCATGCCAAAGTTGTTCGAAGACGCGGAGGGCGCCCTTGAGAGCAATCGCTCCAAGGGGCGCAATTCAGGCGTATGGCGCATGGACTCCGAGTGCTTTGAGATTATCGGCAAGGTCCTTCTAGTTCATGACGACCAACTCGCTGCCGCTCCGCTCCACCGGATATTGCAGGCAGAAGCGAATGTCTATGGTTTCCTGCGGAGCTCGGATGGCTGCGACCTAATCCGCCTAAATCACAGGAACGTGAAATCCGCAGGCCTCTCCGCGTGAAATTGCCGGGCCACTCTCAGCGATAAGCGAGGCCGTGTTCACGCGCAGGCAAGCATCGTGCTGAATCGAAAAAGGTGTTGGCAATCTCGCTACGACAGCACCCGGTGCGAGCCGCGTCTTGGCCATAGAACACATATTTTTGGCCCGTGAGCACATGCTCGATCCTGGGACAGGAAACCTCAAGCTTCCCCATTCGTGCTTGGTCAGTCGCCCCTGGGCGGAGCGGTGTGATGCAGCAGTCGGCGCCATGTTCAAATGCCGCCAGGCGCGGCGCGCGGGAAACGCATCTAGGCGGGGGAGAGCGGTGCCAGAAAACGTCCCGCTGTTCAGTTCAACATACGACGTGTAGGTCGATCAGCCAATAAAAAAAATTCGTTGACTAAAAATTTCCATAATATATTAATACGACGATTAAACCGTTCCCTATTTAAAAGCCAGAGGGATTCCCAGAGGCAAGGGATTTTACTGATGTCGAAAGGCGAGTTTTTTCTTGGAAAGTAGGTCGTTTTGCAAGTAAAATTAGGTCAAACAACAAAAATAATGGTTCATGTTGGTCGTTGGGTGCTCTGCGCTTGACTTGATAACGCGTTGGGATCCATCGGCGCAAGGGTTAGCGGCAACAGCTGGGATTCGAGCACGACACCACTTACGACGCGATAAACACAGCAGTACGCGCGTCTAGTGATAGATGCGCTTGCGGGTTCAGTTGCTCTCAGCGCAGTTGCGCTTGATCGCGCGCGGGACTCGCGTCGACAGTCCTTCTGCAAGGACAGCGTGGTGCATTTTTGCAGAAGCATGCACGGCGCCAACATAGGCAAATGTGGTTGAAGGAGTAAGACATGGATACCGGCGAGAAGTCCCTGCGTGTTCTGGTCGACAAATGGCTTGCACCGACACCGGCTATGCCGGCTCGTGTTAGTCAATTCAGTCGCACGCGCCTGAATCGAAGGCGCTATGTCTGCGTTGAGGTATCGCGGCCGACGGGCTCGTTTGCCATTTTCTTCTTCTGGCACGGTGACGGCTCATGGTGCGTGTTCCCGCCTGAAGTCGACCGCCCGGCGATGCATGCTTACCCGCGCGCAGCGTGATCCGGTTCGCTGCGTAGGGATGTGGTCTTTCGCATCGTGGAGTTGAAGGGGACTCGCCCCCGGTTCACAATGGACGCAAAGTTTCGAGGTCTGCTTGCTTGGCTGTCCGGGACGGAAGGGGGCAGATATGAGCTTGAGGACGAGATTCTCATACTGGACGCCTTGATTTGTGTCCGCGTAGGGCGGTATCCGACGTCTGGAAGGCGATTCCGAACTAGCCAGCCTCGCGCAGGCACTGAGGACAGCGTTGAACGGCTTGGTGGAAGTCACGGAGAACCTCGCTCGAAATGCCGCGCTCGCGGCTGGGCCCGGCTACGGACTCTTCGAGGTGATATCGTGAATGACATTCAATCGTTGTTTAGTCTGGCAGGGAAGACTGCATTTATCAGCGGCGCCTCCGGCGGTATCGGACTTCACATCGCCCGTGTGTTGGCTCAGGCTGGCGCAGCGGTGGTGCTGGCGGCGCGGCGTGTCGACAAGGTGCAAGCCGAAGTCGCAAGTCTTCGCGGGGAGGGGTATCGTGCGTGCGGCGTAGCGCTAGACGTCATATCGCCGCAATCTATCACTCAGGCATGGCAGAGCGCGCAGGAGGAGATCGGTGCACCGATCGACATCTTGATCAATAACGCTGGCGTTCTGTATGCAGAGCGGTTTTTGTCCCAAAAGCTCGAGGATATCGAGAGAGTCTTCGACACAAATCTAAAAGGGGCATTCTTGCTGGCACAGAGAGCAGCGCAGAGTATGGTCGAATGTGGCGGCGGCTCGATCATTAATATCGCGTCGACTTCGGGCCTGCGTGCGGCCGGTCATCTGGCGAGCTACGGTGCTTCAAAGGCGGCTCTTATCCAGCTTACACAAACCATGGCTCTTGAACTTGCGCGTAAGGGTGTACGGGTGAATGCACTCTGCCCGGGAAACTTCCGAACGGAAATGCATCTTTCCTTTCAGGAAAATGGACTGGAGGGGAATATCCTGCAACGTATCCCAATGCACAAGATTGGTGAAGTGGACCAATTGGACGGCGCAACGCTCCTCCTGGCTTCAGGCGCGGGCAGCTATATGACCGGTGCTGTCGTCGTTGTTGATGGTGGTCAGACTTTGAGTTGGATGTGAGCGTTAAAGATGATATCTGCCGCCGGACCGACACAGAGTCGTCTCCGGAAGACTAACTACGGCAGCTCACGACTAGATTGGTGTTCGAAAAGCAGGGAGGTGTCAGGAATTTTGTGTGCTGAGGTCGGTTAAAAATCTCAGCTGATGGCGGCGGTGAACCGCTCGCCGAACAGAATGGCGAACTGATTGGCTGCTTGCCGCCAGGTAATAGGTGGCATCTTCCAATCCTTTTCGATGTTGCGCAAGGCCAGGTACAGCAGTTTGCTGGCGGCTTCGTCGCTGGGGAAGTGACCGCGAGCACTGGACCCATTTCACGCGGCACTTCGGGCCGTTGTCCGGGAGCGATCCGCAGATTCGCAATGCCGCCGAGCGTTACCTGCTGACGATTTTCGCGATGGGCTGCAATCTCGACCCGACCCAGGCGGCCCGCCATCTCGACTCGGATGTCACCGCGCACATGCTGTCGTTCGTCAACCGTCGGCACATGAGCCTGGACAAGCTCGAACCGCGCAGCGCGAGCTGATCGAACTGTACCTGCGGCTCGACCTGCCGAAACACTGGGGCGATGGCAAGACGGTTGCGGCCGACGGGACGCAGTACGATTTCTACGACAACAACCTGCTCGCGGGCTATCACTTTCGCTACCGGAAAATGGGTGCGGTCGCATACCGGCATGTCGCCAACAACTATATCGCGGTGTCCGCCGCTTTATCGTGACACCCATTAGTCGGCCGAAGTCAAGGTACGAGTTTAGCCATCGCCGGATTGCCGTGACGATGGTCATTTTCATCGTCACGGCAATCCGGCGAAATTCCTTCCGTTATCCTGTCTCGGCTGCCTGC